>Ga0299915_10003720_pt1 | contig 11019 bp, 10 predicted proteins | sample RVTome_13_FD_200263 | JGI IMG/M metagenome (GOLD analysis project Ga0299915, IMG submission 200263) | Soil microbial communities from uranium-contaminated site in the Upper Colorado River Basin, Wyoming, United States - RVT92D227 (version 2) ... | reverse complement strand
CTCGAGCGACTGATGCGGGGTCGGACGACCTTCGTCATCGCCCACCGCCTGTCTACAATTCAGCGTGCCGATCGCATCATCGTGCTGCAGCACGGGCGGATCGCAGAGCAGGGGCGACATGCCGAGCTTCTCGAGCGCGGCGGTCTATACCAGCACCTGTGGGCGCTGCAGTTTGCCGAGGCAGAGGAACCGGTGGCTCTGGCTTAGGCGGCAAGGGGTGGGGGAAAGCCGAGGTCAAAGCCTACAGGACTGCACGGGTCAGCTTCTTGACCTCTCCCGCGTGAGCAGGAATGCGGCGGCGAGGGCGATCAAGCCGAGTGTGTCGAAGAATACAAACCGCGCGGCGGTCGCGGCCAGGGTATGGTGTCCAGGATCCAGGCTGGAAAGCAACCAGCTCTCGCCCGCAAGTCCGATCACCTGTTGGACGACCACCACGCCGAATAAGACTCGACACCTCCCCGGCCGTAAAATCACCGGCGGATACGTGGCGTTCCACATCAGAAACAGGATCCCCATCGCCCGAACGAGATACAGCCCCATGACTCCCGACAGCTCGAAACCTGGGGCGTAGGCACCCGGCTGCAAGAGGAAGGCAAGGGCGCTCTGGACGTTCATAATGAAGACGGCCGTGACGAGGATCCGAGCGATCCATCGCCGAAAAACACTTGACTGCATAGCTCCATCTTACATGATCTGTAATCAGGACGGACCAGAGTGCCATGGGAATCGGAGGAGCCTGAGCAGGGTAAAGCAAGTGGCGCCTGCAGGTAGGCGCCACATTGGAGCATCCTCGGAGTGGGCGGCGGGCGCTGAGCGTCCGCCGACTCACGTTGAGGGAGAGACCGTCGGTTTATCGCCTAGATGACGACGACCGAAGCGGCCAGAAGGCCCTTGGGGCCCTTCTCAACGGTGAACTCCACCTTCTGGCCCTCTTCGAGTGAGCGGTAACCGTCACCCTGAATGGCCGAGAAGTGGACGAACACGTCCTCGCCGCCCTCACGGGCGATGAAGCCGTAGCCTTTCCCGCCGTTGAACCACTTGACCGTACCTTGAATCCGTTCAGACATTGTTTTTGCCTCCAAGGCAAAATAGGTTTTAGGAGCCTGTCTTGTTCTTAGGAGGTCGGGTTTTTCCGGCGGAACCGGCTGTCAACCAGAACGACCCGAGCACCTGCAGCTCGGGCCGTGGTCTTTCGACGTCCAGTCAGAACTTGCATGCTACCTATGACTCGAGAGTCTACCACTCTTCTTGGGATCTGTCTAGAAGGCAATTCCGCCAGGCACCTGCGGCACGGGCCTCAGGAGGCCGGGGCACGCTTGGCCGGCCACGCCTGGCGCCGGGGCCCGCATTCGAGGATGACGCGGCCGCTCCGGGGATGTGCGCAGCACCCAACGCTCCCTATCATCAGTTAAGGCGCCAAGCCGCGGGCGTGCGCCCGGATTGCCCATCCGCCCGATCGAGCATAGGATGTACGTATGGGAGGCCAGCCGCGAAACGACCCATAGTTGAGGCGGACTGGACGAGGGGATAGGCTCAGTTTGCTACTGGCCGAGTTCTTTGGCCGGCGGGTCATGCACCCTCGCTCGACGCTGGCTCCGCCCCCCCGGAATCTGAAGGCAGCGGCAGAGGCCATGTCATTCCTCGACCGGTCACCGAAATCAACCGAGGGATCCGAACCAGCATGACTCTCCGAGTCTTTATCGGGATCGACTGCGGAACGCAGTCAACCAAGGCGCTGGTGCTCGAGGCCGAGACCGGCGCCGTGCTCTCGATCGGTCGCTCCCCCCACACGATCATCGAGGCGGCGGACGGGACGCGCGAGCAAGACCCCGCATGGTGGATCAAGGCCATCCTGGAGTCGGTAAGGGGCTCGCTCGACGCTGTGGGGGCTGTCGATGTCACCGGACTGGCCGTCTCCGGCCAGCAACATGGCCTGGTCGTGCTTGACTCAGCCCATCAGCCTCTGCGGCCGGCGAAGCTGTGGAATGACACCACGACTGTACTTGACTGCGAAGCTCTCACCGAACGACTGGGTGGGGAGGCTGCGGTCCTCTCTCTCACCGGCAATCTCTTCCTGCCCGGTTACACGGCGCCAAAGGTTTCGTGGTTGCGTCGCAAAGAGCCCGAACTCTATGCGCGGGCGCGCCACTTCTGCCTGCCCCACGACTATCTCAACCTGTGGCTGACGGGTGAGTTCTGCTCCGAGCCGGGGGACGCCTCCGGGACGGCTTACTTCGATGTCCGTAAACGCGGCTACTCTGAGACGGTGCTGACAACGCTCGACGCCGACCGGGATTGGGAGCAGTGCTTGCCCGGAATCTCGCCTTCACTCTCGCTCATCGGAGGCCTCCGCAGAGAAGCGGCCGAGAGTCTCGGGCTTCCCCGGGGGATCCCCGTCAGCGCCGGCGGCGGTGACAACATGTGTGCTGCCATCGGGGCGGGCGCCGTCGTCACAGGTCCTGTCATTGTGAGCCTCGGCACCTCCGGCACGGTCTTCTCCTTCACGGCCGGGCCCGCGATAGATCCAAAGGGCGAAGCCGCCGCCTTTTGCAGCTCGACGGACGGCTGGCTTCCTCTGGCATGCACCCTCAACTGCACGAGCGCAACGGAGTGGGTCATGGGGCTGCTTGGCCTAGACCGAAGTGAATTCGAAGCAAGGTTGCAGTCTTCCATGCCAGGCGCAGCCGGGCTCACCTTCATCCCGTACCTGAACGGCGAACGCACGCCAAACCGGCCGGCAGGTTTCGGCATCCTATCGGGGCTGCAGTCTTTCCACACGAGCACCGAACTTGTGCGCGCCGTCGTCGAGGGGCTCACCTTCGGCCTCGCATACGCCATGCGTGCTTTGAGCAGGGCAGGGATCGAGCCGGGAGCGGTCACCCTCGTCGGCGGCGGAGCGGCCTCGGAGGCGTGGTCCCAAATCGTCGCGGATGTTTTCCGCCTGCCGGTCCACAGACCTGCTCTCACCGAAGCGGCCGCTCTCGGTGCGGCCTTGCAGGTCAGACACGTCGTGAGTGGCAATGCTCTGCCAACTCTGGCCTCTGGTGTTGAGAGCTGGGAGCCGCGCGTAACCCCTGAACTGATCGCATCTGCCGCGCGCTTCGAAATGCTGCAAGAGAAATCGGCGCAGGCCTGGCCGGAGTAAGCCTCGAGCCCGTCATCGCCCGGACATAGCTCGTCGCTAGGATCCCTCAGTCAACCCATCTGCCGTGCATGCTGGTTCCGGCGACCTGCAGAGAAGGGTTCTGGCTAGGAAGCGCGGGCCAAATCAAGAGCCTGACTTAAGTCGAAGAAGCAGAGGAGGGCGACCCTTGTCCTTGTGCCTGAGTCTGAAGTCGTCGCAGGGCGAATTGCAGCTTGCGCCAGGTCAGCGCCGCGCTGGCCCGGAGGCCGAGGAGAGCCTAGAATTCACGCCATGACAGGTCAACACGGGCTAAGCAAGAGCACATTTCTGCGCGGGGTCCAGTGCGCCAAGTCACTCTACCTACACACGTTCCAGCGAGATCTGGCAATGCCTCTCGATGCGGATCAGCTTGCGCGAGTGACGATGGGCCAACAGGTCGGAGAGTTGGCCCGAGGTCTATTCCCCGAAGGAGTTCTGGTCACTACTCCAAGAGGTTTCAGCAAGGCCGAGGCTCTGCAGCAGACGCAATCAGCCATGGAATCGGGGGCGACCACCCTCTTCGAACCGGCATTCCTTGCCGACGGTCTGTTCCTGAGGGCCGACGTGCTGGTGCGTTCGGGCTCCTCCTGGGAACTCTACGAGGTCAAGAGCAGCTCTTCGGTCAAGGACGAATATCTCCTTGACGTTGCCTTTCAGGTCTATGTGATGCGTCGGGCCGGATTGGTGATCAACGATGCCTGGCTGGTGCATATCGACTCGTCGTACGTCCGCAGCGGGCCGCTCGATCTGGATGCGTTGTTCGCTATGGACCCGGTCACGGATTCGATCGAGTCGCTCCTGCCGACAATCCCCGGCCTGATCGAGGATCTGCAAGGCGCCCTGGCTGCAGGAGTCGTCCCCGAGATACTCATCGGACGGCAGTGCAACGACCCCTACCCGTGCGATTTCATCTCCCACTGCTGGGAGCATGTACCCTCGCCGTCTATTTTCGAGGTCTTTCGCCTGCCATGGTCGAAGAAGGAAGAGCTCTATAAGATAGGTGTGATCTCTATCGAAGACATCCCGGATGATTTCCCACTCCCGGCGCCTTCGCGCTTTCACGTCGTCGCTCACAAGTCCGGTGAGTCCATCGTCGAACGGGCGCCGTTGCGGAGATTCGTGGACGGCCTTGCCTATCCGCTGGCATTCCTTGATTTCGAGACGGCGATGTCGGCGATCCCCGCCTATGATCAGTCCCGACCGTATCAGCAGATCCCTTTCCAGTTCTCGCTACACACCATCGCAGGAAGAGGCGCCGAGCCGCAACATAACGGCTTCCTGGCTGATCCCGTCGGCGATCCCCGCCAAGCGTTGATGGAGCACTTGATGAGATGGCTTCCTGAGGAAGGCGACATCCTGGTCTACCACCAACCTTTCGAAGAGGGGCGTCTGAAGGAGTTGGCTCGCGATTTTCCCGACCAGGCCGGCCGGCTGGAGGCCGTGGTAGTGCGCCTCAAAGACCTGATCGAGCCTTTCAAGCAGCGCTGGGTCTACGAACCCGGGATGAATGGGTCGAGCTCGATCAAGGCCGTCCTGCCGGCGCTCGTTCCGGAGTTGTCCTACGCGACGCTGGAGGTGGGAGACGGCGGCCAGGCGATGCTGGCGTGGAGCCGCCTGGTGGAAGGGACCGATGCGGCGGAGGCCGAGCGGCTCCGTCAGGCGTTATGGGACTACTGCACGTTGGACACTTTGGGAATGGTCAAGATACTCGAGAAGCTCGAGGCGCTGGCTGCCGGCTGACCCTGGACCCCGCTGCAATCCCCGTTCGACTGAGTTCTTAGGACCGGCCTCCGAAGGCAAGAGAGAGATTGGGCCCAACTCAGCCCGGTCTCAAAACGACACAACCACCGCCTCCGATGCCCGAACCAACTCAGGACCAACATGGCCTGCGAGCGTGGGCTTCGCAACCTGGGAAGAGCCGCACAGACCCAGCCGAATTGAGATGATCCGGCTGTGGTAGCCGGACGGGGGCGTGAGAGTACCTCTATAAGGGAGGATGAGAGGGGCCGGGCAGCTCACTCGGACCCGTGCCTATTGACAACCGGGGATCCAAACCTATATAATTTCACTGCACGCAATGGCATTTCATGGCGTGAAATCCCTCGGAAACGCCTTTGCCTTCCCATTTCGAACACCAGACGCCTAAATACCAGGTCCGCTCGGTGAAACGTGCTTTGACCCTCTTGCGCACGTTCCTGGCGCATGATCGCGAGCTGTCCGCAGCCGAGCTCAGCAAAGAGACCGGTCTCGACCCGAGCACAGTCTTCCGCCTGTTGTTGACCCTCGAGGCCCAGGGGTTCGTCGAGGTGAACCACTCCACCGGCAAGTATCGGCCAGGTGTCACCGTCCTGGAACTCGGATCGCGCTTCCTGATGAACAACGACATCCGGACGCGGTCGATCGCCCACCTCGAGCGGCTCCGGGATGAATTCGGTGAGACGGTCCACTTGACGATCCTGAATGGGAGCGAGGTCGTCTACCTGGAGAAGCTCGCCGGGCTGCATCCCATCGGCTTCATGTCGTCTCGCGTGGGGGATCGAAACCCGGCCCACTGCACCGGGGTGGGCAAAGTCCTGTTGGCCTACCTACCGGATGAAGAGTTGGCGGCGCGCTATCCGGATGGTCAGCTCACTCGCTATACCGACCAGACGATCACGGACCTCGAACAACTCCGGCTTGAACTCGCCAGGGTCCGCGAGCGCGGGTATGCGATCGATCAGGAAGAGCATGAGCCGGGGGTCAAATGTGTTGCCGCGCCGACATTCGATCACAAAGGGATCGCCGCCGCCATCAGCGTCTCCGGCCCGGTGAAGCGGGTCGACCATCACATTGCGAACAATGATCTGATCGACAAGCTGCGCCAAGCGGCGGCCGAGATCTCCGAGCAAATGGGTTGGGGCCGCGGGGTCGATCAGCTGGGGGAAGCGGAGAAGCCGGCTCGACCGAAGATGCGCGCCGTCCGCACGAGGTAGGAAAGCGAAGACGACCGGCACAGGTGAAGTCCATCTCTTCGCGCCGACGAAGCCGGGGTGGTTGGAGTGCAGAGTCGGACCGAGGGTTGCCCATAGCCGTCTGAGGGGAGAAACCGGGGGAGGTCTCGATGGAATACGTCATCGACGTCGAGTCCATTGAAGCGGTCGCAAGAGAGCATTCCGACAACAAGCACATCATCCGTCGTGACGACTTGAAGGTGGGGCTCATCAGCGTTCGACCCCACGAGCATCTTCCCGTTCACACTCACGATCATGAAGAGCAGCTGTACTACGTGTTGGAGGGTGAAGGCAAGATCCACATGGGGGACCAGGAGTTCGCGCTCTCGCCGGGGAAGGCGGTGCTGATCCCGCCGGGCATCGCCCACGGGGTCTCCAACCCGAACGCCGTCCCTCTCCGGTACATCGACCTGTTCATCAACTGGAAGAGATGAGGCGTGCCTCAGGCATGATGATGCAATCGAGGAGGACGGCATGCCAGATGTCATAACCTTTGGTGAGGCGATGGTACGCCTCGCGCCTCCGGACTTCGAGAGGCTCGAGCAGTCCTCGACCTTGAAGATGAGTGTCGGCGGGTCGGAGTTAACCGTCGCTGCCGGTGTGGCCCGATTAGGGCTCAGCACGGGTTGGGTCAGCCGGTTACCGGACAATGCGCTGGGCCGGATGGCCCAGAACAAAGCCCGTGAGTTTGGCGTCGATACGAGCCACCTGGTGTGGACCAAGAAAGAGCGCATGGGGCTCTACTTTGTCGAATACGGCGCCTCGCCCCGCGCCAGCGGAGTCCTGTACGACCGCGGCCACTCCGCCATCAGCCGCATTCAGTCGGGTGAGGTCGATTGGGAGAAGGTCTTTGACGGCGCTCGATGGTTTCATACCAGCGGCATCACGCCCGCGTTGAGCGACGATGCGGCGGCAGCGACCGAGGCTGCTTTGCATCGCGCCAAGGAAATGGGGCTGACCGTCAGTTACGACCTGAACTATCGCGCGAAGCTCTGGACGCAGGACAAGGCGCGCGCAGTTCAGGAGCCCTTCATGCAGTATGTCGATGTCCTGATCACGACCGAAGAAGACACCGAGCGTGTCTTCGGCATTCAAGGTGCCGACTACAAAGAGGTGGCCAAGCTCCTGGCGGAACGCTTCGGTCTCAAGGTGGTCACGATTACGCTCCGAGGCACGCCTTCGGTCTGGCGCAACACGTGGAGCGCCTTCGCCTATGCCGATAACCGGTATATCGACGACGTGTCCTATGAGATCGAGATCGTTGATCGGCTGGGAGGCGGGGACAACTACTCGGCTGGTTTCATTTACGGCTACATCACCGAGGGGGTGGATAAGGCGGTGCGCCTGGGTAACGCGTTCTCGGCGCTCAAGCAGACCACGTGGAGCGATTTCAACTGGACCACGCTCGAGGAAGCCGAGAAGCTCCTTCAGGCTCCCACAACGGCAAGCTTGCGGATCACCCGCTGAGGAGTCGGCAAATGGGCAAAGATGATCATGTCCGTGAGATCGAACAAGGCGGGGTCATCGCCATCGTGCGCTTCGATCGATCGGAGGACTTGATCCAGGTGGCCCAGGCAATTCGGGCGGGTGGCGTGCGCGCCATCGAGTTCACCATGACGACGCCCAACGCGATACAGATCATCCAGCAGTCGGTACGCGAATTCGGCGAGGACGTCCTGCTGGGGGCTGGGACAGTGCTGGACGCTGAGACTGCGCGGGCGGCCATCCTGGCCGGGGCCGAGTTCATCGTTGCCCCGACTCTAAATCCGGAAGTGATCGAAATCTGCCGTCGCTACAGCAAGATCGTCATCCCGGGCGCTTTCACACCGACGGAGATTCTGACGGCCTGGGAGTGCGGGGCGGACTTCGTGAAGGTCTTTCCGGCCGAATTCGGCGGCCCGGCGTATTTCAGGGCCGTTCTGGCACCACTGCCCCAGGTGAAGCTGGTCCCCGTCGGCGGGGTCTCGCTGGAGACGGCCGGCGACTTCATACGCGCCGGGGCCGCGGCCGTCGCCGTTGGCAGCAACCTGGTCAAGAAGAGCGCCATCGCCGCAAAGCGGTTCGATGAATTGACTGAGCTGGCGCGTGGTTTTGTCGCGGCCGTGGCGCAAGGGCGCCAAGCGTGACATTGAGCGGCTCGGGGAAAGGCCGGACGGGAGGCTAGAGGATGAGACGGATCATTAATCCACCGGGAGAAGGACCGGGCGCCGCAGTCCTCGCCGGGTTCCAAAGTCTACTCGGAATCATGAGCCCTTCGTGCGTCGTGGCGGACAGTCAAGAACGCGCCGGCGTCTTACGCAGCGACATACGCCCGCTGTTCGAGAGCCGCTTCGTCGGTACCGCTCTGACGGTGCGGCTGTTTCCAGGAGATCTCGTCGATTGTTTGGATGCGCTGGCAGTGGCCCAGATTGGGAACGTCATCGTTGTTGACGCCGCCGGTGAGACGGAGACCTCGATCTGGGGCGGGCTGATGGCAGGCCTGTGCCAGCAGAAGGGTGTAGTCGGGGCGGTTGTCGACGGCGCCATTCGGGACACCGACGAGATCAGGAGCCTAGGCTTCCCGATCTTCAGCCGGGCGATCGTCCCGCGTTCGACGCACTCTCCGTTTTCCAAACGGATGGAACCGATTGAAGTCAACGTTCCGATCCAGTGTGCCGGGGTGCTGGTCGCGCCGGGAGATGTTGTCCTGGCGGACGAGATCGGAGTTGTCGTCGTCGCCAGGTCCGAGGCAGCCGAAGTCCTCAAACGGGCTCAGGAGCAGGCTGCTCAGGAGGAAGCCACCCGTCAACGGATCCGTGAAGGTAAGACGGTTGAGGAGTTGCTGGCCGAATTCGGAAGGCTCTGATCTTCGATCCTCGTCGCGGTCTCCTGGAAGGCCCGACGATGACCGATGGAGCAGCGAAGGGTCACGGCCTGGACAACGGCTTCAGATGGAAAGGAGGTGAGGGGAAAGAACGTTAGGAATGTAGGCAAGACGCGTGAGGGGGATGTCAGGCTCGATATCCCACATAGTTCAAGGAGGGGAGGGTAACAATGGCTCTCCAACGCTCTCGAAAGTTAATGATCCCGCTTAGCTTGATCGCCACGCTCGTGCTCATTCTGGCCAGCTGCGGGGGAGCCGCCCCGACAGCCGCGCCGGAGGAAGCCGAGCAAGCGCCGGCGGCAGGGGTGGTCGACTATGCAGCCTATGAGGCAGCCTACGGGGCTCTGAAGCCCGTCGCTCTCAACGCCGGCTCTCAAGCCTTGTGTCAGAACCTGGCCTTCAAGGGCGGGACGCCGAACGTCGCCTACATGCCACCGGCGACCGAGTTCAATTACTACATCGCAATCGGTGAAGGTGTCAAGGCCGAGGCGGCCAGCCTGGGCGCCGAGACCTTCATGCTGGCACCCCAAAGTGGGGCGGACATCGCCGGTCAGATGGGAATGATCCAGGACGTCATCACTCGCGGCGTCGATGCGATCATCCTGTCGACCCATGATGAAGCGGCCGCAGCCCCCCTGGTCAAGCGCGCCGTCGATCAGGGGATTGTCGTCATCATCGTCAACTCCGACATCCCGAACTTCCCATCGCCGGTTCACGGCGTTGTAGGCTACAGCCAGCGTCGTGGCACCTACAAGATGGGGATGTACGTGGCCGGCCAGTTCGGAGGCGTGGCCAAAGTCGGAGTGTTGGAAGGACAGCCGGGCTATCACTCGACCGAGCGGATCGGCGGCTACATGGATGCCCTCTCGCAGTTCCCGGGCATGGAGATCGTCGCCAGTCTGCCGACAGCATGGAACGTCGAGACCGGCAACTCGGCGATGATGGATCTTGTCCAGGCCCATCCCGAGATCGAGGTCATCGTCACGGCCAACGATTACATCTCCATCGGGGCAGCCAAGGCGGCGGAGTCGCTCAACCGTCAGGACATCGCCAACTTCGGTAACGATGGGGACACGACCGGGCTGGAAGAAATCTACGCCGGGCGCTGGACCGGCACGGTAAACACTACCCCGTTTGTCATGGGGCAGGTGGTCATGCGCGTTGCCTATGACTGCCTCAAGGGTACCTATCCGGGAGGCTGGGTGGAAACACCGGTGACGATCGTCGACAAGACGAACGCCGTCAACTTCCTGTGCCATCCGGAGACCCTGTATCCCAAGCCGTCGAAGGACTACGCTTGCCCGTAGGGGTCGCTGTCTCCTCTTGTGGACGCCCCTGGCCGCGAGCCACGGCTCGCGGCCAGGGGACCCCTTCATCGAACAGGCTGCCCGGATGAACGGCGACACCGCACCGACCTGTGAGGTTCGCGAGATATCCAAGGCGTTCCCGGGGGTCCAGGCTTTGGATCGGGTCTCCCTTGCGTTGAAAGCCGGTGAGATCCATGCCCTGGTCGGCGAAAACGGGAGCGGCAAATCGACGCTGGTCAAGTGTCTGTCGGGCGTTCATCAGCCGGAGGCGGGCGAGATCCGGCTTCACGGCCAGGTGGTCTCGATGCCGAACCCGATCGTCGCCCGACAGTATGGGGTGGCGACGATCTACCAGGAGCTCTCGCTGGTGCCCACGCTGAGCGTGGCCGAGAACATCTTCCTGGGACGCTTTCCGACCGTGGCTTCGGGCCAGATCATCGACTGGCAGACCATGCGCCGGGAATCGGTCCGGACTCTGGGTGAGCTCGGAATAGAGATTGACCCCGACGTCGTCGTGCGATCGCTCTCGATGGCCGAACAGCAACTGATCGAGATCGCCAAGGCGATCTCCGAGGACTCGAGCGTGCTTGTGATGGACGAGCCCACGGCGGCGATCGGCCTGGCGGAAACGCGCAGACTGCAGGAACTCATTCGCCAGCTGGCCCGGCAGGGCAAGGCCATCCTGTACATCTCCCA
>Ga0299915_10003718_pt1 | contig 11020 bp, 5 predicted proteins | sample RVTome_13_FD_200263 | JGI IMG/M metagenome (GOLD analysis project Ga0299915, IMG submission 200263) | Soil microbial communities from uranium-contaminated site in the Upper Colorado River Basin, Wyoming, United States - RVT92D227 (version 2) ... | reverse complement strand
GCAAGACCGAAGAGCGGAACGTCGACCTGCAATGGATCGAGAAGGGAGGGCTGGCCCTCGTGTCTGACTATGACCCTGATCGCCACTGGATCCGCACATATGTCATCAACGCCGACGACCGCTCGGTGCCTCCTCGGCTGCTTTGGGACATGAGCGAGGACGATCGGTACAAGAGCCCGGGCTATCCCATCTACCGCGTGCTGCCGACAGGGGCCTATGCGATTCTGCAACAGAACGAATGGATCTATCTCGATGGCAACGGCTCATCCCCTGAAGGCGACCGCCCGTTCCTCGACCGCTTGAACCTGCACACGTTCAAGACGGAGCGGCTCTTCCGCTCGGATCGCGCGAGCTACGAATACTTCGTGGCCTGGCTGAATCCTGCAGCCGGGACCTTTATCACCCGGCGCGAATCGCCCGCCAACCCTCCCAATTTTTTCGTTCGGACATTGGCGAAAAAAGCGTTGAAGGGAGCGGCCGAGGGAGAAGCAGCTTGGGCGTCCTCATCGCGCGCCATTACGCAGTTCTCCAACCCGACGCCCCAGCTCAGCGGAATTACGAAGCGCCTCGTGACCTACAATCGAGCCGACGGCATTCCCCTGTCGTTCATGCTTTATCTGCCGCCGGGCTACAAACCGGGGACACCCCTGCCCACGGTGGTCTGGGCCTACCCGCTCGATTATGCTGAGAAGGGAGTCGCCGGACAGATCGAGGGGTCGTCTAAACTGTTTACGACGATACGGGGCGGCTCTGAACTCTTCTTCCTGCTCCAGGGATATGCCGTGCTGGACGACGCCGCCATGCCCGTGGTCGGTCCTCCTGAGACCGCCTACGACACATTTATCGACCAGATCGTCGCGAATGCTAAGGCCGCTATAGATAAGGCGGTTGAGCTGGGAGTGACTGATCCGGAGCGCGTCGGCGTCGGCGGCCACAGCCACGGAGCGCTGATGACGGCCAACCTGCTCGCCTATTCGGATCTGTTCAGGGCGGGAGTCGCCCGCAGCGGCGCTTACAACCACACCATGCGACCCTTCGGATTCCAGAATGAAAGGCGCACGTACTGGCAGGCGCGCGATACCTACGTCAAACTCTCCCCGGTTCTCCAGGCAGACAAGATCAACGAGCCGCTGCTCCTCATCCACGGGGAACTGGACCAGAATCCGGGGACCGTCCCGATGCAGTCGGAAAAACTTTACGAGGCCGTTCGTGGGGTCGGGGGGACGGTGCGCTTCATCATGCTGCCCTACGAGAGCCATGGCTACGCCTCGCGGGAATCGATAGAGCACGTGCTCTACGAGATGCTGACCTGGTTTGACCGATACGTAAAAAACGCCAAGCCGCAGGCAAAATAGATTACGGGATGCCGAGGGCCATGACCTACGATTTCATCGTGATCGGTTCCGGCTTCGGCGGCAGTGTCGCGGCTCTCCGGCTCGCGGAAAAAGGCAATACCGTCTGCGTGATCGAAAGCGGGAAGCGGTGGCGGGCCGAGGATTTTCCCAAGACGAACTGGGCGTTCTGGAAATTTCTCTGGGCGCCGGCCCTGTTCTGTCACGGCATCCAGAGGATCCAACTGCTGAACGACGTGCTCATCCTCGGCGGCAGCGGCGTCGGCGGAGGCAGCCTGGTCTACGCCAACACGCTTTTCGTGCCTCCCGGCGTGTTTTTCGATGACCCTCAGTGGAAAGGGCTTGTCCCCGACTGGAAAGCGGAGCTGGGGCCACATTTTGAAACCGCGAAAAGAATGCTCGGTGTCGTAACCAATCCGAAATTCTGGCCCACGGACCACATGCTGAGGGATTACGCCAGGGAGATCGGCAGGGAACGGCATTTCAAGGCGACGGATGTCGGCGTTTTCTTCGGAAAGCCGGGCGTGACTGTGCCCGACCCCTATTTCGGGGGGAGGGGGCCGGAACGGAGCGGTTGCACGATGTCGGGGCATTGCATGGTCGGCTGTCGCGACGGCGGGAAGAATTCCTTGGACAGGAACTATCTTCACCTGGCCGAAGGGCTCGGCGCCGAAATCGTGCCGGAGCATAAGGTCATTGACGTGAAGCAGGATGAGAAGGGGGACTATGTTGTCACGTCCCAAAGGACGACGGGCCTCTATCCCAGAAAAAAAGTCGTGAAACGGGCCGGGGGGGTCGTCTTTGCCGCCGGTGTTATCGGCACCCTTGAGCTCCTGTTGCGCTGCAAGGAAAAGGGGTCGCTGCCCGATCTGTCCGATAAGCTGGGACATGTCGTCCGGACCAACAGCGAAGTGCTGGCCGGCGTGACCTCGAGGAAGAACCAACAGCACTCCCTGGGCGTGTCGATCACGTCGAGTGTCTTCGTCAACGATACGACGAACATCGAGTTAGTCCGTTACCCCAAGGGTTCGGACGTGATGGCGGTTTTCGCAGGGCTGATGACGGACGGCGGGGGAAAGGTCCCTCGCCCCCTGAAATTCTTCTGGAACATCGTCCGCCATCCCCTGCGATTCTTGAGGATCCGCATCCCCCTCAATTGGGGGCGCAACAGCGTCATCCTTCTCGTCATGCAAACGCTCGATAATTACCTCACGGTATCGAGGAAGCACCGCTGGTGGGCGTTCTTCCGGAAGGGGCTCGTCTCGAAGAACGGCGGCAAGAGGATCCCGGCCTATATCCCGGAAGCCAACCAGGCCGTTCGCGGCATGGCCGAACGAATGGACGCCATCCCCCAAAACGCGATCACGGAGGTGTTATTCAACATCCCCATGACCGCTCACATCCTGGGTGGCTGCATCATCGGAAAGGACAAGGACCACGGGGTGATCGACAAGGACCACCGCGTGTTCGGCTACGACAACATGTATGTGACCGACGCCTCGGCGGTCCCCGCGAACATGGGAGTGAATCCTTCCCTGACGATCACGGCCATGGCCGAACGGGCCATGAGCTTCATTCCGGGCAAGACAAAATAGAGGCCATTTTCCCGCCATGGCAGGAGTCTATCGTCTTTTAGCCGGTGCGGCGTAAACCCCACGGGCGACTGAAATGCCACGGCTCATTTTTGCGCCGCGGGCCTCGGAGCGCGTTCTCAGAGCGGGCGGCGGCTGTCGCGTCTAAGAGCCGCTCATCATCGTTGCATTTTTTTGAGCCGTTATGTAAGATGAAGATGAAGTTATGTCCGTTTCTCGTTTAACAAGGGAGGGGTTGTTTTTCCTTGGCCTCGCTCTGTTCCTCTGGCCCGGCCCGGGTGGATCCCTCTTGGGTCCTGCTCAGAAACCAGGGAATCAGCAAGTCCTTGGGCACGAAGTCACGGTCACTCTGAAGTTGGTCCAGGTTTATGTAACGGATAGGCACGGGAAGCCGGTTCTTGACCTGGAAAAGTCGGACTTTGTCGTTTATGACAACGGCGTTTTGCAGAAAGTCACGGATTTTGAAAAGCACGTGATTCCCGGACAAGCCGTCCAGGCTATGGCTCCTTCAAGTGAGACGCTCGCGACGACTCCTCTGCCCAAGATGGAACGGATGAGCCGCAAGTTTATTCTCGTTTTCGACTTTGCTTACAACAGCTTCATCGGGGTCGTCAAAGCCAAAAAGGCGGCGCTGGATTTCATCGATTCCCGGCTTCTGCCGACAGACGAGGTGGCGTTTCTTTCTTATTCAGCTCTAAAAAGCCTGACCCTCCATGAGTTTCTGACGACAGATCACAATAAGGTCCGACAGGCAGTCGGAGCCGTGGCCAAGGGAGAGATTGGAGGCAGGGCTTTTGAAATCGAGGAGCAATACTGGAAGAATCGGGGTGTGGATTACCAAACCGGGCGAGTCGAAGGGATGGAGGACGAAATCGGAACCGTTGAGTCCCGACGGTGGAACCTCCGGACCAATCAGGAAATGGATCGAATGGCCTCGAAAAACCAAACTTTCAATTTCCTGAGCAGGATGACCGACCTGGCCAAGGCTTTGCGTTATATCCCGGGTCAGAAGAACGTCGTTCTATTTTCGTCGGGGATTCCGGCATCCCTTCTCTCCGGGACGGGAGAGATGGTTGGAACAGCCAGGTTTGATTTCGGCGATCATCGCCTCCGCGCCCAGAACGAAGAGCTTCTCAAAGAGCTGAGCTCTTCTAACTGCCTGGTTTTCTCCTTTGATACCAGGGAGAAAGATATCAACGTGTTTCGGGATGATAACGAGACGTTTATAACCGGAGATCGGAGAATCGGAAACGACGCCCGCGCCGACACGGTCTATTATCGGGATTCGAAAACGACGGGCGAAATGACGCTGCGCCGGTTTTCCGGCGCCACGGGCGGGAAATACTTCGGGAACATCGATAAATATGAAGGAAATCTCCAGAAACTCCAGGATTTAACCGGCACATATTATGTCCTCGGCTATTCCATCGGCGAGAAATGGGACGGCCGGTATCACGCGATTAAAGTCGAGGTGCAAAGAAAGGGATGCCGTGTCCACAGCCAGACGGGATATTTCAACCCCAAGCCTTTCCGGGAATATTCCGATCTCGAAAAAAAACTCCATCTGCTGGATCTGGCACTCGATGAAAAGCCTCTTTCTCAGACTCCCCAGCCCCTTGACATGAAGCCTTTGGTCTTCTCTTTGCGCGGCGAAACGCAGCTATTCTTATTATCCGAGATTCCGGCCTCGGTTATAGAGAGATTCACGGGCAAAACGGCCGAGCTTGTGGCCCTGATCTCTGATGAACAGGGAAACGTGGTCAAAATCGAGGGAATGACCGTTGAGCTTGATAAATATCGCGGCCAGAACGTCGTTTTTTCCCCCGGAGCCCTGCTTCAGCCCGGCCGCTACAGATGCCGCGTCGTGGTCAGGGACTTAGACACCGGGGAGGCCGCTGTGGCCAAGTCTTACGCTTTTGTTGGCAAGACATCGGACAGGAACCTTATCCTTGGCCAGCCGCTGCTCCTCGTCCCTGGAGCCGGTTCCTTCTGTCTTGAGGAAAAGAGGCCGGAAACGAAAAGCCGTCAAACCTGGACCGATATCTATTCCTATGACACGCGCGCCTTCAGGCCTCTCCTCGGCCCGCTTCCGAAGGACGTGTCCAGGCTTCTGGCGTTAATTCCCTTTTGCCAGAAGAATCTTACCCCAGGCGATATCAATTACCAGGCCTACGTGGTCAGTTTTTTTGACAAACAGAATATCCCGATCACATGTGCAGAGCTGGAGCGGATGTCAAAGGCCGGCTTTCAAGCGCAATTCTTAGACCTGGAGCTTGGCCATCTCGAACCCGGCGAATATGTCCTGTATATCACGGCCCAGGATTCCTCGACCAAGGATACTTCATACGCCCAGACTGCCCTTGTTGTGCGTTAGCCCAGTCAAAGGCCGGATCATGAGCGTTCTCCTTTCCCGGTTTCCTTTGGGTTCCCGGGCGAATCACTAGGAAGGCGTCAATCGGACCAAAACCAGCGCAAAGGCTCGAATATTTTCGCGGCGTCAAAACCACTTGGTAATCGTAAATCCGTGGGTATGCTCGCCGCCGACGGACGAGACGCCCGTCGTGATGTCCACCGAGCCCCCGTTCATAACGGATTGAAGCTGGGCTTGTGTCATAGCGAACGTATGGGTGTGGCCACCCGAGGATGAGGTGTCCCCGGAGATCCCGGCCGCGGGCGGAGTCTGAACATTCGTTTTCTGGACCGTGAACGTATGGGTGTGGCCGTTGTTGCTTGACGAGGTGAACGTTTTATCGGTCGGTTGGGTGGGACCCGTGGGACCGGTCGAGTTCGAGGAGCATTTCGTGAGGCCCAAGGACATCAGAAGCCCGGCGAATCCCCCAAACCCGGTTAACAAAAAGTCTTTTCGTGTCATGGCAGACACTCCTCTTTCTCTTTTGCCAATTATATTCTATATATTTTATAGGATTTGTCAATATAAAGGCAAAAAGCCGGGATTTCAAGAACACCGGCGGTCTCTCAAGTCCGGCCCGCGGCTGAGTCGGGGCCCGCGAGCCCGGCGGCGGGGGGATCCGCCCGCGGTCAGGATTCCTCGTGACCGGCCTGTTCCCGTTTATCCCGAGACCGGAAAGAGAGCGGGTTCGCCCGCTTCCGGTGTTCGGACTTTGGTGAGGAGCTGTTCGTCATGTTCTCCTGCCGCACCCGTGGTTTTTGCCCGTCGTGTCACGCCAAGGGGCTTAAGGAGTGGGGCGAGTGGATGCCTATGAGGTTGGCCCGATGGCCTCCCCCAAGTGCGGGGGGACGATGAAGGTCAGCGCCGCGCGGCCGACGACGTACTTCCGGTATGGTCAGGAGGGGAGATTCATCGCCAAAATAAGCAACTCTTTTTTGCTTTTAGAGTATATAAAGTCGATATGTCTACAATGAGCACAACCAAAGCGAAAGAAAGTTGGAAGAACCTCCTTATATTATTCGCTCTCCTTATTTGTAGCCGCCTTCTTCCGTCACCATCGAGTGTCGTTGCTAAAGGATCCACTCCGAACGTCGGAGGCCCCGGCGAATACGCCCACAAGCTTCGCATCTATGAAGAGTTCGTCCGGCAAGAGATGGAGCGCGAGCGCATTCCCGGCATAACCATCGGATTCGTCAAAGATGGCGACATGTGGGTCAAAGGATTCGGGTACGCCGATTTAGAAAACAGAGTACCGGCGAAAATGGACTCATCGTACAGATTGGCCTCTCTGACTAAGTCGATGACGGCAGTCGCCGTTCTTCAGTTAGCCGAAAAGGGCAAGATAATTCTAGACGCCGAGGTCCAGACCTACGTTCCCTACTTTCCGAAGAAGAAGTGGCCGATCACGGTCCGCCAGCTTCTTTTCCACCTTGGCGGGTTGCGCCACAACATTGAAGCGGAAAAAGTCCTGACCGGACATTTAACGACAAAGGAGGCCGTCGCTCAGTACGCAGATTCCGATCTGGTGGCTGAACCGGGCACTAAATTCAGTTACTCATCGCCTGGGTACGTCCTTCTCGGCGCGGTCATTGAGAGCGCATCGAATCAGTCTTATGAGGATTATATGCGCCGGAATATTTGGGTTCCTCTCGGCATGAACAACACGAGGATGGATGATCCGACCGATATCATCCCCAACAGGGTTCGTGGTTACAGATTGATCGATGGCGAAGTTAAAAACTCACAATTCGTCGATGTCAGTAATCGCTTCGCGGCGGGCGGAATACGAAGCACGGTTGTGGATGTGCTCAAGTTCGTAGACGGGCTGAATTCCGGAAAAATACTTTCAAAGCAAAGTGTGGACTTGATATCAACATCTAGTGTCACCCGGGACGGACGCCTCACCGACGTCGGCATGGGGTGGTTCATAAATTCTGTGAATGGTCGCTTTACTCTCACCAATAACGGCGGGCAGCAAGAGACCCGGACCGTGCTCTATAACTTTCCGAAGGCGAATTTCTCCATCGCCTTGGCGATGAACTTCGAGTTTAACGAATACATGCCCTTCGTTCAGCGACTATATCAAATCCTATTGGATGAACAATGGAGGTTTTACTGGGAGAAGAATATTTCCACAAAAGATAAAACCTCGGACGTTCTAGTTGTGGCAATGCAGGGCGTCTTTTTTTATGGTTTATCTCACTACGACCGATATCGGAAATCTCTCTCTAAGAACCCAAGTGAAATGGCTGAAGCCTTCGCCTACTTCAATAAGAACACCGATGTGGAGGCTCTAAGCTCTAAAAGGAAAGAGACATTAGAGAAGACCGAAGACGGTCTTAGTCCGCTCACGGGACAACCATTGATCAAATTGGGCTCCTTCATGGTAGAGCGGCTGGGCCAACGATCCAATCCCAAACGATTCGAGACCTACTACGCGAACGGGGCGATAACGTTCTTCGCTGATTATGTAGCGATGTACAAAATTGATCCTGACTATCCCAGGGAGCTTCGCTTTAGCAGGGCTTTCGAGGACCAGATCGCGAAATGGAATCAGGCCTGGAGCAAAACAAACAATAGCTACGTTCGGCGACTGTGGATCACTCCTTCCTCCGATTTGGGGGAGATCGTTGAAACGCTGCGAAAGAGCTTTCTCGGTGCTGATGTTTATCCGTATTTGAATAGGAATATCAGCACTACGACATGGCAGCTAATTCTAAAGGGGGATCATGAACAGGCAGCACGACTCGGACAATTGGCTGTGGATCTCTATCCGCAATCAGATCTCTCCTATGCCCTCCTTGCAGTAGTTAAGATAATGTTTCGCCAGAAGGAGAGCGCCCGAACGCTGTTAAAAAAGGCGGCGGAAATCAACGGCTCGGGCGCCGCTTTCTCACGAGCACTGAGCTCCTACGCGCACATTCTTTCTAACGCCGGCAGAGTAGATGATGGCTTGGAGTTATTGTTGCTGACGGTGGAATCATATCCCAGGGAAGCCAATCTCTACGACAGCATCGGCGAGTTCTACTTAAAAACCGGCAACAAGGTGAAAGCCATCGAATCTTACAAGAAAGCTCTGCAGCTTGATCCGAACCTTGAAAGCTCGAAGCGAATGCTAGAGAAGTTAACTAGGGTCTACTGAGAAATTCATTTTTGCCGATCTCGGCAGAGGATTCTTCGCGAGACTGGACAGCGCGAGGGAGAGCCTTGCCCGGGCCATTAAGAAAAACCCTGCCGACGCGTTCGCATATTCTGACCTACCTAGATAAGGGAAAGCTTTATTTCGTCAAAGCGCTCGAGCTCAAGCCGACTATCGTCTTTTAGCCGGAGCGAGAGGGTTTTTTGCCCCAACATGCTCTTCCGCCCCCGCTTATTGCGGCAATTGACATGGCCGCCCGGCCGGCGATACACTTCCGGCATGGTTAGGAGGTACGAATGAAATTTCTGATCCTTATATCATGTATCATAGCTCTAATCTTCACGGTAGGATGCCCTACAGAAAATCAGGTTACAACTCCCATAACACCTACGTACCGAATGGCTGCAGAATGGGAGCCGGTTATCGGAACAATAATTGCCTGGCCGCTCATTATTCCGGAGTCGCTGGTAATCGAATTGGCAAAGAGGAAAATGCTACTTTATGTGATGGTTTCTGACGAGATCAATCGATATGAGGCGGAGAACACATTCAAAGAATGGGGCGTGAACATGGGCAATGTTCATTATGTCGTTACACGGCTGGGCCTTGCCTGGGGCTGGCCGCGTGACTGGGGTCCATTTGCGGTATATTCTGACAGCGGAGTCTACCGCCTTGCCGATCCCCAGTTTGTCACATATCCCCTAGCAGGGCCGGATTGTGATGGGAAGATGCGTCTGGATTCATTCCCAAAAGAGAGCTACATTGGGGATGATCTGGCTTCATCTTCCCTGGCTGATTCACTAGGTTTTGATATTTTCCCATTAGCTGCCGCTGTTACAGGCGGGAATTTTCTGGTTGATGGCCGTGGGACCGCCTTTTCGACATGTGCAATCCAGATGGAAAACCGATCCCTTGGCCTATCGGACGAAGACTTTTTCAGGCTAATTGAAGAAAAGCTGGGCATAAATAAACATGTCATTCTTCCCAATTATGAAAGGATCGGCATTCAGCATATCGATTGTGCCATCAAACCCCTTGACGAAGAAACTATTCTGGTTATGCGTGTGCCAAAAGACCATTATGAATACAATATCATTGAAGAAATAGCGCAAAAGCTGCAAAGCCTGACCAATACATATGGACGTCCTTATAAGATTCTTAGAATCAATACCGGATGCTACAAAAACGAAGATCTGGCAGCCTACACAAACTCTTTGATCCTGAATAAGAAAGTGTTCATGCCTTTGTTCGGTATTCCAGAGGATAAACAGGCACTCAAAACATGGCAAGATGCTATGCCAGGCTACGAGGTCATTGGATTTAAGAATAATATCCTTGTTCCAGTGATGGGCTACACAGGATGGCAGTCCTTTGATGGGCTGCACTGCCGTGTACGAGCCATATGGGATCCGGGAATGCTCCGAATGGCCCACCGCCGAATGGACAACACGGTCGGACCTGCCAAATCCTGGCCTATCGAAGTAAAAATTCAGGATTACAGCAAGGCAGGTCTTATCCCAGAGGAACTTAAGCTTCATGTTCGAACCCATAGTGATCAGGAGTGGCAGACCGTCATACTTAGTTCGACGAATAATCCAAATATTTTCCAGGCTTCAATTCCTGGCGTGAATTCAGGAGAAACAGTGGAATATTATCTTTCGGCAGCAGATAGATCAGGCCGCTGGGAAACGCTTCCCCGGACAGCACCAGACAATTTCTACTCCTTCACTGTTAAGTGATAGCATGGCATTGGCATAAGATTCTATTTATATGGAGCCAATTGCTTCGATGTCATTTCCTCTATGAGTCTTGTCTATAAAGGAGGTTCTATGAAAAAAATTTGCTTTGGCCTGGCCATTCTCATGCTTGGGGTTTGGCTCGTTCTCCCGCCGGCGGCTTCCGCTCAAAGCAAGCCACGAGCCCGCCAGCTGGGAATTCCCTTTCAAGGAACCCCGGGGCCGTTGAATGCGATAACGGATGTAAAAGGGGTCGAGGTGGGCCACGCGACGATCATCTCGGGCGAGGGAGAATTGAAGGTCGGGATTGGCCCTGTTCGAACCGGAGTGACTGCGATCTTGCCGAGAGGCAAGGAGCCCTCGAACGCGGTCTTTGCCGGCTGGTTCTCGCTCAACGGAAACGGGGAGATGACGGGCACGACTTGGGTGGAGGAGTCGGGCTTCTTGGAAGGGCCGGTCATGATCACGAATACTCACAGCGTCGGCGTCGTCCGCGACGGCGTCATCGCCTGGCGGGTCAAGCAGGGACCTCCCGATCAGACGGGATACTGGTGGTCTTTGCCCGTTGTCGCAGAGACCTATGACGGCGAACTGAACGATGTCAACGGTTTTCATGTGACCCAAAAGCATGTCTTTGAGGCTTTGGAAAGCGCCAAATCAGGACCTGTGGTTGAGGGCAATGTGGGCGGCGGGACCGGGATGATTTGCTATGAATTCAAAGGCGGCATCGGCACGGCCTCCAGAAAGCTGGATGAAAAAGCCGGAGGATACACCGTGGGCGTGCTCGTTCA
>Ga0299915_10003717_pt1 | contig 11020 bp, 10 predicted proteins | sample RVTome_13_FD_200263 | JGI IMG/M metagenome (GOLD analysis project Ga0299915, IMG submission 200263) | Soil microbial communities from uranium-contaminated site in the Upper Colorado River Basin, Wyoming, United States - RVT92D227 (version 2) ... | reverse complement strand
TTGCCGGCTTGGCGTCTTGCCGTCTGTCAACCACCAGCAGCCGACTCTCCTCCCGCCGCTCAGCGGGGTGCTGGGCGATCAGCTCGGGGGGCAGCTCGTAGTCGAAGTCGGCCGTACGCACGGCAGCGCTAGGCGCCTTGCGAGTGGATGAGAAAGAGGCGGCCCTTCATCGCCCCGCTACCGGAGCGGCCGGATCACGATCCGGTTCAGCTGGAACAGCGGGATCAGCACCCGGTCGCGCCGGCTGTCGTAGCCGATGTCGGCCGGCGAGGCGAGGCCGGTCAGCAGCGGCCGCCACGCCGCCGCACCGGGGTCGAGTGCCTGCAGGCTGGAGTCCGCCCACGACGAGACGATCACGGGGCCGTTGAACTGCTGGACGACGCCGTCGAGCTGGCCGTGCGGCGGCTTGGGCAGCGGGGTGCGCTGGCCCTGCGCGCTCAGGTAGTACACGTCGCCGTTCCACGCGACGACCACGAGGGCGTTGGGGGTCGCCCAGATGCCGTTCGGTTGGCCGAGCTCGGTGCCGCGCGCCACGGCGACCGGCCGGCCCTGCCCGTCGAACCGGTAGACGGCGTCCGTGCCCGACGCCGTGAAGTCGGGCCTGAGGCCGGTGTCGGTGACGTAGAGCGTGCCGTCGCTTCCCACCGCGACGTCGTTGAGGAACGTCGCGCCGCGCACCGGCCGCGAGCCCAGGGGCGCGCCGCTGGTGCGGTCGAACAGGCGCACCTCGTCGATGTCGGCGACGAACAGCGTGTCGCCCTTGATCGCCATCCCCTTGGGCGCGTTGAGCGTCACGGTGGGGGACGCGCCGTCCACCCACTTCAGCTCCACCGTGCGGCCGCTCGGCGAGACGCGGGAGAGGAACCCGTTGTCGTCCTTGCCGGTCGGCGCGCCGTTGATGTTGGACACGATGTACGTGTCCATCACCGAGTCGTACAGGACGCTCTCCGGCGTCCGGAACGAATCCGCCACCGAGATCGCCGTGTCGCGTGCGGCGGCGGCGCCGGCGGCCGGCTGCGCGGACTCCTGCTTCCTGCACGCGGCGGCGAGGGCGAGGGCGCTGAGGATCACGAGTCGCAGCTTCATCGCGGAGCTCCGGTCAAACGGATGGGTAGGCGATCATTGCTCGCGCGCGCCCGGCACGCGCGGGGGCAGGACCCCGGGGTTCTCGGTGATCACGAACTGCCGGCGGCGGGTGACGGACTCGCCCGATTGGCGGTCGGTCACCGTCAGCGCGAGGTCGTAGAACCCGTCCGGGGCGTCGCCGAGGACGACGTCGAGGTACTCGGGCACCGCGAGGCGGCCGCGGACGCTGGCCTCGCGCTCGAAGGACAAGCTGATGCTGTCGCCGCGCGCGCTGAGGCCGACGGCGTCGCGGATCCCGCCCATGATGCGCGCCGCCAGGTTCGCCCGGCGGCCCTCGCGCGCGGTAATCGTCACGTCGATGCGGTAGTGCGCGAATCCGGCCGAGTCGGGGCGCAGGTTGTACGACTCCCACAGGATCGAGAGCGGCGCGCCGCGGCTGAACCGGCCCACCGACGGGTCGATGAGGAAGTCGGTCCAGCGTTGCGGGTTCACCATGCGCGGCTGCACCCGGTCGGCGACCACGACGTCGGAGAGGTTGAGCGGGCCGCCGCCGAAGCCGCGCACGTTCAGCGCGGCGATAGACCGCGCCGCCTTCCCCGCGCTCCGCTCGCGCGCCTCGAGCCGCAGCAGGTATTCGCCGGGCTCGAGGTCGAGGCGCCAAGTCCGAGTCTCGAGGTGGTTCGAATCGCCGATGGTGGTGCGCTCCGCAGTCACGCGCCGCACGACGTCGCGCATGTAGCCGTCCTTCACAATGGCGGCGGCCTCGAGATCGGTCGTCTGGAGATCAACGCCCCGGAGCAGGCGCCCGACCGGCACGAAGCCGAACACCGCGACCGTCGTGCCGATGTTCGCGGCGCGGAACTGGGCGACCTGGGCGTAGATCGTGTCGAGCACGCCGATCGCGGGGAGGTTGTCGAACCGCACCGGCATCCGGTTGAAGACCATCCGCGCGTAGTCGGCGAAATCGCCGCCGAACACCGCCCGGTTGTACCCTTGCGAGAGCTCGAAGAGGAAACGCGCGTGGCTGGCCCGGTACGCCCAGAGCACCGCGACGCGGCCCGGGAACAGCTCCGTACCGACACCGAGCTGGCTCTCGGTTTGGGCGTCGGGCCCGGGCAGCGTCACCCAGATGTCCGGCGGGCCGTAGCGGATGTAGGTCTGCCCGCGATCGGTCTCAGCGCCGCGCACGTGGTCCTCCGGCGCCGTCCAGCGCAGGTCCGCGTAGGTCACGCGCGCGTAGTACTCGACCAGCGCGTAGTTCACGGGATCCAGCGCCAACGGCTGCGCCAAGCCCCAGTAGATCTGCCGGAGCTCGGCACGCCGCGCTGCAGGCACCGAGTCGTACACCCCGACGCCGGAGCGGCTCAGCAGCGGCCGCAGGTCGTCGTAGGGCCGGCGCTGCTCCCCGCTCATGCGGTACAGTGCGGCCTCGAACGGCTCCAGCGCTTCGACCGAGCGGGCCAGGCGGTGCAGGGCGAGTCCCAGCAGCTGGTGGCCGAGCGGGTCGCCCCGGCGGGAGCGCACGTAGTCCCGGGCCAGCGCGAGCAGTTCCTCCCAGCGCTCGCGGTCCGCCATTATGACCCCGAGCAGGGCCGTCGCGCCCGGGTGGCGGGGCACGGCCGCAAGCGCCGCGCGGGCGCGCTCCTCGGCCCGGAGGTACTCCGACTCGGCGGCGTCGCTGATGGCGGCGGCCCCCTCGAGGAAGCTCTCCACGTAGCGCCAGTCGCCCAGCGCCTGCGCCGGGTCGATGTGGGTGACGGCGCCGCCGGGGCGCATGCGCCGACCCCGGCCCTCGTAGTCGATCCAGTTGATGCGACCCAGCTCGGTGAGCGCGTCGGCTTCGACGGCGTTGTTGTGCCGCTCATGCGCCAAGCGCAAGGCGGTCTCCAGGTGACCGCGGGCCTCGGCGCGCGCGATCGCGATCGTCGCGCCGCGCAGATAGCGCCCGTACGCCAAGTGCGCGGTCGGGTCGTTCTGCGCGCGCTGCAGCGCCCGGCGCAGCTGGTTGCCGGAGCGCGACGTGTCGGCTGCGGCGAGCGAAGTATCCTGCGCGGCGCGCGAGCCGTCGCGTGCGGCCGCCGTCGTGTCGCGCGCGGGCTCGCGCGGCACCGGAACCTGCGCTGCCGCCGTGGACGCGGCCGCGAGCGCGACGGCCAAAGCGAGCCCGAGTGCGTGCTTCACTGTTCGAAGAGCGTGCGCCCGCCGGGCGGGAGCGCGAAGCCGAAATGGCGGTACGCCGCAGGGGTCGCCGCGCGGCCGCGCGGGGTGCGCTGGAGGAAGCCCTGCTGGATGAGGAACGGCTCGTACACCTCCTCCAAGGTGCCGGCGTCCTCGCCCACCGCGACGGCGATCGTGTTCAGGCCCACCGGTCCGCCCTCGAACTTCTCGATGATCGTGCTGAGGATGCGCGCGTCCATGTCGTCGAGACCGAACTCGTCCACGTCGAGCCGCCCGAGCGCCGCTCGCGCCGTCGCGCGGTCGATCGCGCCGTCCGCGCGCACGGTGGCGTAGTCGCGGACCCGGCGCAGCAGGCGATTGGCGACGCGCGGCGTGCCGCGGCTCCGGCGCGCGATCTCGAGCGCTCCCTCCGTGTCGCACGCGACGCCGAGGATCCCCGCCGAGCGCGTGACGATCTGGTGGAGGTCCTCGGCCGGGTAGAAGTTGAGCCGCTCGACCATGCCGAACCGGGCGCGCATCGGCGGTGTGAGCAGGCCGTAACGCGTAGTCGCGCCGATCAGCGTGAACGGCTCGAGCGCCATGGGGATCGTCTCGGCGTGCGGGCCGTCGCTGATGCGCACGTCCACGCGCCAGTCCTCCATCGCGGGATAGAGGAACTCCTCCAGCGCCGGGCGCAGCCGGTGGATCTCGTCGATGAACAGGATGTCGCCGCGCCGCAGGTTGGTGAGCAGCCCCACGAGGTCGCCCGGCCGCTCGAGCACCGGACCGCTCGACGTACGCAGGCCGACGCCCATTTCCTTCGCCAGCAGGATGGCGAGGGTCGTCTTTCCGAGGCCCGACGGGCCGAAGAACAGCGCGTGGTCCAGCGGTTCGCCGCGCTGTTTCGCCGCGTCGATCGCGATCTGGAGGTTCTCCTTGACCTTCCCCTGGCCGACGAATTCGTCGAGCCGCGACGGCCGCAGCGAGGCGTCCGCGCTCCGCTCGTCCGGCAGGACGTCCGGCGTCGTGATCTCGGAGCGGCGCGTCATCTCAATGTCCCGCCAGGTAGGCGAGCGCGGCCTTCACGAGGTCCGCGGTCTTGCGCTTCCCGTCCGCGGCGAGCGCCCGCCGCACCGCATCGTCGGCTTCTGCCGCGCCGTAGCCGAGGCGCACGAGCGCCTTCGTCGCCGCGTCGCTGGCGGTCGCAACCGGCGCGCCCGGCTCGGCCACCAGATCCTCCGTCTTGTCCGCCAGCTCGACCACGAGCTTCTCGGCCGTCTTCTTGCCCACGCCCGGCACCGCGACCAGCGTGGCGAGGTCGCGCTCGCGGATGCAGCGCACGATCCGCTCGCCGGAGAGCGTCGAAAGGATCGCCAGCGCGAGCTTTGGCCCGATGCCGCTCGCCGTGATCAGCCGCCGGAAGACGCGCCGCTCCTCCGCGCTCGTGAAGCCGTAGAGCGTCTGGTCGTCCTCGCGCACGGCGAGGTGGGTGTGCAGCTCGACGGGGTGGCCGGGCGGCGGCAGCTGCTCGAGCACGCGGGTCGGCACGAAACACTCGTACCCCACACCCGACGGCGTGCGCACCACCACGCGGTCGGCCTCCTTGACCGCGATCGTGCCGGCGAGGAGCGCGATCATCCGACCACGGCGCGCCGCAGCGGGCGCGAGCGCAGGCAGTGGGTGAGCGCGATCGCCACGCCGTCGGCGGCGTCGGATGGCCGGGGCGGGCTCGCGAGCCGCAGCAGCCGGGCGACCATCGCTTGCACCTGGGTCTTCGTCGCGTCTCCCGTACCGACCACCGCTTTCTTCACCACCCGCGGCGCGTATTCGGCCACCGGACGCGCCGCGCGTGCCGCGGCGAGCAGGATGACCCCGCGCGCGTGGCCGAGGACCAGCGCGCTCCGCACGTTGTGCGCCACGAAGACGTTCTCGATCGCCACTACGTCGGGGCGGTGCCGGTCCAGGATCGCGGAGATCTCGTCGAAGATGGCGGCGAGGCGCTCGCCGAGGGGCCGCCCAGCGGGCGCCCGGATCACGCCGCACTCGATCAGGCGCGTGGGGCCGGCGTCCGGGCGCTCGACCACGCCGTAGCCGGTGGCGGCGGTGCCCGGGTCCACCCCGAGCACGATCACACTTCGGCCAGCGCCTCGAAGTCGACGTCGAAGTTCGAGGAAACCCTGGACACGTCGTCGTGCTCCTCGAGCGCCTCCATCAGCCGCATCAGCCGCGACGCGTCCGATCCCTCCACCTTCACCGTGGACTTGGGGATCATGGTGATCTCGGCCGACTCCCACGCGATCCTGCGCGCCTTGAGGCCTTCCTGCACAGCGTGGTAATCGCTCACGCCGGTCGTGATCACGTATTGGTCGCCCTCGCGCGCCAGGTCGGCCGCGCCCGCCTCGAGCGCCGCCTCGAGTGTCGTGTCCTCGTCGTAGCGGGTGGCGTCCACGTGGATCTGCCCCCGCTTGTCGAACATCCACGCCACCGAGCCCGCGGTGCCGAGGTTGCCGCCGTTCTTGGAGAAGATGTTGCGCAGATCGGCCACCGTGCGGTTGGCGTTGTCGGTCGTGCATTCGATGAGGATGGCCGCCCCGCCGGGGCCGTAGCCCTCGTAGGTCACCTCCTCGTAATGGACGCCCTCGAGCTCGCCCGTGCCCTTCTTGACGGCGCGCTCGATGTTGTCGGCTGGCATGTTCGCCGCCCGGGCCGCCTCGATCGCCACGCGCAGGCGGGCGTTGCCGTCCGGGTTGCCGCCCCCCTGCCGGGCGGCGACGGTGATTTCCTTGATCAGCCTGGTGAACTCGGCGCCGCGCCTGGCGTCCGCGACCGCCTTCTTCCGCTTGATCTGCTTCCACTTGCTGTGGCCTGCCACGACCGCCTCCGGGAATACCCTCAAATCTAGCGCGCCGCTATACTTCGCCGCCATGCGAACGCCGCTCGTTGCGCTCGTCCTGGCCGCCTCGGTGGCCGCCCTCCCCGGCTGCAAGGGCGAGGGCCAGCCGCCCGGCTCCGCGGCGCCCCCGCGACCCCAGTTCCTGGCCGACATCCCGCGGCTCGACCGGTCGGTCCTGACCGACACCACGGGCGCCGAGGATGCGGAGCGGTTCACCTACGTGGTGCGGGTGCCGCTGGACTCGGTCGCCCGGTTCTACCGGGCGCAGCTCGCACAGCTGGGGTGGCGGATCGTGGGCGACATGGGCGACAGCGCGCAGGTCAGCCTGTACGCGACCAGGGGCAGACCTGCGCTCTGGGTGCAGGTGCGAGCGCTGGGCAACCTGGCCACCGAGTACACGCTGATCGCCGGTGCCGGCGGCGGCGAGGTCGGCCGGCCGGCGCCCGCGCCCGGCCGCTAGCGGTTGGGTTCGACCATGTCCTCGAAGCGCATCCAGTCGCGGTAGAAGAACAAGTCCACGAACCCGGTACCGCCGTGCCGGTTCTTGGCAACGATCAGCTCCGTCGCTCCTTCCACCCCGCGCGTCGTCTGGTACATGTCCTCGCGGTAGAGCCCGAGGACGACGTCCGCATGGTACTTCACCGCGCCGAGGGCGCCGAAGTCGTCGAGTGTCGGGCGCGGGTCGTGCCGCTTGGGATTGTGACGCGGTAGCTGGGAAACGACGAGCAGGGCGGTGTTGGCCTGGAGCGCGACCTCCTTGAGCCGGCGCACCGCGTTGGCCATCTCCTCGTCGGCGTCGCGCGTCGCGCGCCGCGGCGGCAGGAGCTGGAGGAAGTCGAGCACCGTGAGCGGCGCGGAGGCGCCGTAGACCCGCTGCGCCACGTCCTCGAACGTCTCGGCGGCCATCGGCAGGAACTGGATCGGCCGGTCGCGCATCCGCACCGCCGCGGCCCCGAGGGCCGCGCGCATTTCCTCGCCGACCCGGCCCTGGCGGATCTCGTCCACCTTGACCCGCGCTTCGATCGCCAGGGCGCGCTCCCACAATCGCTCCTGGTCCATCTCGCCGGAGATCATGACCGCAGGCTCGCCGCGCTCGGCGACGCGCAGGGTGATGGCGAGCGCGAGCGATGACTTGCCCGCGCCGACGTCGCCGCCAAGGACGATGAGGTCCTGGCGTCGCAAGCCGCCGCCGAGGATCCGGTCGATGCTTGGGAAGCCGGTCGCCACAGTCTCGGCGTTGCCGCCGCCCGAAAGGCGCTGGTCGATCCGGCCGACGACGTCGGCGGCGGGGTTGGCGCGGCGCGGGATGTCGGGCGGCACGGTCATCCTGCGCGGGGCGCGGGCCGGGCGGCGCGAGCCGCCGCGGCCACCGCCTCCGCGACCGGCCGGCCGAGGCACTCCGTCGCCGGGGCGACGAGGTGCTGCAGCACGACGCTTGGTGCCGCGCCTCGCGTGGTTGTCAGGTCGGCGATCGCGGCGACCAGCGAGCGGCGCAGCGGGGCCGGCGGGTTGAGGCTCCTGAGTCGCGCCGTGAGCGCCTTCAGCCGCTCCACCTGCCGCGCCGGGGCCGCGAGCGGCGGCGCCGCACCGAGGGCCGCGCGCACCACCAGCCAGAGCGCGAAGACCCCGTCGCGGTCGGGCCCGCGCGCGCTTTCGGCGAGGGCGGTCGCGAACGACGCGTCGGCGGCGGGAAGGGCGGGATGGCTCATCGCGGACCGGTGCGGAAGGGCTCCGCCGACAATGTAGCGGCCGCGCCGACGACCGGCTAGGTTCGCCGGTATGACGTCACGCCCGAAGAGCGTCCTCTGGGTGGACGACGAGATCGAGAGCCTGGAGTCGCACCGCCGCTTCCTTGCCGACCACGGCTACCAGGTCGAGTCCGCCGCCCACGGCGACGACGCGCTCGAGCTGCTGCGCCGCCAGCCCTACGGGATCGTGCTTGTGGACGAGCAGATGCCCGGCCGCAGCGGCCTCGAGCTGTTCGGCGCGATCCGCGCCATTGACCCCGCCGTCCCAATCGTGATGGTGACGAAGTCCGAGGACGCGGCCACGATGCGGGAGGCCATCGGCCTCGCCATCGACGACTACCTCGTCAAGCCGCTCCAGCCGCGGCAGATCCTCTCGGTCGTCACCCGCCTGCTCGAGGGCGACCGGATCCGCCAGCAGCACCTCTCGCGCGAGTTCGTCGGGCGATTCCGCGAGCTCGAGGAGCGGCGCGCCACGGCGCTTGGCTGGCGCGAGTGGATCGACCTGGTGCGCGAGCTCGCCGTCTGGGATACCCGGCTCGCCGAGGCGAACGAGCCGGGGCTCCAGGACGCGCTGCGCACGATGATCGTCGGCCTGCGCAAGGACTTCGCCGCATTCATCGAGCGGCATTACGCGGGCTGGATCAACCGCCCCGACGTGGACCGGCCGGCGCTCTCGCCGGACGTGGTCGAGGAGATGCTGCTTCCGGTGCTGCGCGAGCACGGCCGCGCGCTGTTCGTGGTGGTCGATTGCCTGCGACTCGACCAGTGGGAAGCGCTGGTCCCGCTGATCACGCCGTTCCTCGACGTCGAGACGTCCTACTACTACAGCATCCTCCCCACGGCGACCCCGTACAGCCGCAACGCGCTGTTCGCCGGCCTGCTGCCGCGCGAGATCGCGGCGGAGTACCCCGACTGGTGGACCGAGCGCGAGGAGGAGAGCCTCAACGCGCACGAGCAGGAGCTGCTCGAACGCCAGCTCGAGCGGCTGCTGGGCCGGCCGGTGCCGACCCGCTACGAGAAGCTGCTCGGCGGGAGCGACGGCGAGGACATCGTGCGCCGGCTCCCCGCGCACCTCGCGCAGGACGGGGTCACGGCGCTGGTGTTCAACTTCGTGGACCAGCTGACCCACGGCCGCTCCGAGAACGCGATCCTCTACGAGGTGGCGAAGGACGAGGCGGCGCTGCGGGCGCTGACCTGCGCCTGGTTCGAGCGCAGCACGCTGAAGGCGGCGCTGCTCGAGGCGGAGCGCCGGCGGGTGCCGGTGATCCTCACGACCGACCACGGCTCGATTCACTGCCACACTCCGGCGACGGTGTACGCCAAGCGCGACGCCACCAACAACCTGCGCTTCAAGTTCGGCGAGGACCTGCGCGTCGAGGAGGCGCAGGCGGCCATCACGGTGGACGATCCGGAGCGCTTCGGGCTCCCGCGCCGGGGCCTCGGGGTACGCGCGCTGATCGCGGTCGGTGACCGCTTTTTCGTCTACCCGACCAAGCTGCGCGAGTACCAGGCCCGCTACCGCGGCGCCTTCCTGCACGGCGGTGTCTCGCCCGAGGAGATGATCCTTCCGGTCGCGCTCCTCACGCCGCGGGCCGGTCGCTAGGGTGCGACGCTACCGCCGGCTGCTGGGGTTCCTGCGCCCGTACGCGGGGCTGTTCTTCGCGGGCCTCCTCGCCGCCGTCGTCACCTCGATCCTGGACGGCTTCTCGTTCGTCCTCATCATCCCCTTCCTCCGCGCGATCTTCGGCGAAACGGCGCTGCTCCCGGCCGCGGGACAGAACAACGTGGAGCGGCTGCTCGGGTGGGCCGTCGGCGGGCTGATAGCACGAGCTTCCCCGCAGGAGGCCTTCCGCAACGTCGCGCTCGTCATCCTCGGCACGGTTACGGTCAAGAACCTGCTGCTGTACGTGTCGCGGTTGTGGAGCGCGATCGTGCAGGAGAACACCGTGCGCGACATGCGGATGGCGCTGTACTCGCACCTCCAGGGGATGCGGCTCGACTACTTCCAGCGCACCCGCGGGGGCCAGCTCCTGACGCGCATGCTCGCCGACACCGAGCAGGCCAAGAGCGCGCTCGGCGACCAGGCGGCGAGCCTGCTTCAGTCGGTCGCGACCATCACCGTCTATCTTCTGATCCTGCTATCACTCTCGTGGCGCCTGACCATCCTGTCGCTGGTGCTCGCGCCGCTGCTCATCCTGTTGCTGCGGCCGCTGGTGCGGCGACTGCGCCGCGACTACCGGGAGACGCTCCACGACCGCGGCGAGCTGACCAGCCTGATGCAGGAAACGGTCGCCGGCGTGCGGCTCGTGAAGGCGTACGCCGCCGAGGGCTACGAGCGCGGGCGGTTCGGCCGGGCGGCCGACCGCTACGCGCGCGGCATCGTGAAGATCCAGCGTTCCGCGCTCCTCTCGGCGCCGATCAGCGAGACGTTCGGCGCGCTCGTGGTCGTCATCCTGCTGTGGGTCGGCGCGAACCTGTCGATCGGCCCGGGCGCCGAGCTGCGGCCCGAGAGCTTCATCGCCTTCCTGTTCGTCGCGCTGCGGATGATGGCGCCGCTCAAGTTCCTCGCGAACTTCCCGGCCCAGTTCCAGCAGGCGGTGTCGGCGGGGGAGCGCGTACTCGAGGTGCTCGACGAGCCGCCGCACGAGGCGCGCGCTTCGGGCGGCGCGGCGGCGGCCGGCCTCGAGCGCGCGATCGAGTTCCGCGGCGTGGGCTTCCGCTACGACGGCGGGGTCGCGGTGCTCGAAGCGGTCTCGTTCACGGCCCGTAAGGGCGACATCGTCGCGATCGTGGGGCCGAGCGGGGCGGGGAAGAGCACGCTGGTGGACCTCATCCCCCGGTTCTACGACCCGAGCGGCGGCGCCATCCTGCTCGACGGGCGCGACCTGCGCGAGTTCACGCTCCCCTCGCTGCGCCGGCTGATGGGGATCGTGAGCCAGGAGACGGTGATCTTCAACGACACCGTGCGTGCCAACGTCGCCTACGGCGCCCTCGACCGCTTCGACCCCGCGGCGATCGAGGCGGCGGCGCGCGCGGCCAACGCGCACGGGTTCATCGCGCAGCTCCCGCTCGGCTACGACACGATGCTCGGCGAGCGCGGCACGCGGCTCTCGGGCGGCGAGCGCCAGCGTATCGC
>Ga0299915_10003715_pt1 | contig 11024 bp, 9 predicted proteins | sample RVTome_13_FD_200263 | JGI IMG/M metagenome (GOLD analysis project Ga0299915, IMG submission 200263) | Soil microbial communities from uranium-contaminated site in the Upper Colorado River Basin, Wyoming, United States - RVT92D227 (version 2) ... | reverse complement strand
TCGATCGAAAGGCGTTGATATGGGCATACTCCTCGGGATCATATTTGCTCCACAGGCCTCCTGCGCTGCGGAAGTCCGGGATGCCGCTTTCCACCGAAATCCCTGCACCAGTCAAGGCAATGGTCTTACGGGCATCAACGATATCCGTGGCTACCCTTTTGATCAAAATCCGCTGTTCATTTGGTCCGGCATCCACCTTTGTCCTCCTTAAAAGTTCGATCGATAATTTTTAAGTAAGCCACTTTTTTTAGCAACAACGAAAAGACTGATACCGATAGGATAATTGATACCCATTCCGAGGAAAAAATTTTCAATAGTCAAAAGTTTACTCAAAAAAAAATTAAACACATAATTACTTTCCTTGAGCTGGGTTGTCAAAGATTCCTTAAAAAAAGTCCTCGTTAAAAATCTGTAGAATAACGTTGGAAGAAAGAGAGCGATATTCCAATAGGAAAACCGTATAATTTTAAAGTCATTTTTCAAAAAAATGGCTTCCAGATCTTTTTTTGTATATCGACGCCGATGTTCATTGTCTTCATCGTGTTTACTCCAAAGAACCTTTAAGGCTGGAACAAAACAAATTATAATACCCTCTTTTTTTAAAACTCTTTTCCACTCTTTTATTGCCTTTTCATCATCCTGTATGTGCTCTAATACATCCGATGCAATTATTAAGTCAAACTCTTCACTATTGAAATGAGGAGTAACACCATCCATTAGAAACACATCTTTAAAACCTCTCTCCTTGCAAAGCTGTATGGCATTTTCGCTGATATCAATTCCAAACACTTGGGGATAACCCTGTGATACCAACAACTTTAATAAGGGCCCGCCCGAACAGCCGATTTCCAAAATCTTTATTTGTTTTCTGTCAGGAAAATATTTTCCTGCTAATGCTAAAATTATCTCTCTTCTGCCAATAAACCACCAATGGTTTTCTTCTACGGAATGATATTTTTTTTCAAAATCACCTTTCATGGGTTGCTGAATTACCTCAATTCCGTTCTTTCCGTTCCAGGTGTCAAACTTTTCGAAAAAGGTAAATGATATTAATGGTCAAAGCCATCTTTTAAACCACTCCTCTATTCCTTCTCCTTTGAATCTATGGCCGCCTGGTACTAACTGCCATGTGAGGCGTTCCTCATGTCCTTTATAACAAATTTGTAGATCTTCTATCCCTTTCATGAAAGCCTCTTGAGGAAAATCAGGATCCTGTTTCCCACCTTCAAGCCACAGAGGCCTGGGCGCAACAAGGCAGACTACATCAGCCAGTTCGCCAAAAGCCAAAATTCCCGGGATATAGTTATCGGTCGTATGACGTCTTGTCATTAAAATCTTTTTGTACGTGCCAAAATAGCCACTTATCGCTACTACCTTGATCCTTGTATCAACCGCCGCAAGATACATAGCAAGGGCGCCCCCCATGGACCAACCAACACAACCAAGCCTATTTGGATCAATAAAGGAAAGCGAAGATAGGTAGTCGATGAGGTCTCTAAGATAGGCAACCCGCATTCCAGTAAGGCACGTTCCTGCCATGATTAAATTCAATGCAACATGGTCCTCAACCCTCATATCGAGCGAAAATGGTATGTCGGGTGCAAGGACGGGGAAGCCGGCTTTAACAAGCTTCTGCCCATAATCTACACCAAAACGAGAAGGTAGCTTCCCAATCACTTCTTCTTTCGTTGTATTGTGGCCTGGGAGGGCAAGGATGGCAGGCATTTTTTCCTTGACTTCATGAGGGATAAGGAGATAGGCCTCCGTTGAAACACCCTCCCAGCGAAAGCGCAGAAGCCTTCTCGTGAAGCTCCCCATATCCTTTTCCTCTAAAATGGTCACGTCAGAAATTTTTCCCTTTAGAATTTTCAGGGTTCTTCCTAATTTTTCTCGTTGAATTGATTTTATCTTCAAGGGGAGCTCAATTGTTGGATGGAGATAATACAAAGTCCATCCGCCCAAAAAAGAAACGAGGCATAAAACCAGCATTACGAGCATCTTCTTCACTTTGCTTGCTCCTTGGCCTTTTGTACCCAAACCCCTTCTTCAGGCGTTTGGGGCGTCATCTGAGAGGCTTTCTCAAAAAGTTTTTTTGACTCATCTTTTCTCCCTAACCTTTCATAAACGATAGCCAAATTATAAATTACCTTCAAACTGTCAAGCCTCATCTCTAGGGCTCGCTCAAAACATTCCTTGGCATTATTAAACTTGCCCAAGCCGAAGTATGCAACACCCATATTGAGGAAGGTCTCCCAGGTTGGTTTCTCGAGATATTCCTCGCGTTTAAAGCAACTTAAGGCTTTTTCTAATTTATATTTCCGGAGATAGGCCCTTCCCAAAAATTTATATGCTTCAACTCGTGTTGCAGGCTCTGTCCGCTCTTTGTATTTTTCCAAAAAAGTTATGGCTTCAGTCATTTTACCAAGGTTAAATAAAGAAAGCCCTAAATAATAATAAGCATCCGGGGGAAGATTACTGCTAAGCCTTATGGATTGCTTGAATGCCCCTACTGCCTCATTATAGCGTTCCAATTTCATGAGGGTAAATCCCAGTTCATAATACCCCCGTGGAAGATCTGGACGGTTCGCTACCGCCCTGCGCAAGGCCTTTTCGGCCTCTAGAAAATGCGCCTTTGTGCCATAGATTTGATGATAAACGCCGAGATAATAGTACGAATAAAAATCTTTCGAAAACCTTTGACAAGCCTTTTCCAGCTCCGTTTCGAGGGCCTTGAGATATTTTAGATCCTTCTTTTTCTCCTTGGCATAATCCATGGAGACATCGGCTGGCCTCAGATAGTGAAACCCATATTTTTGTATCAATCCATCAAATCTCCCCCCTCTTTTCAGATAGAGGTTCGAATTATCATCGAAGGCTACGAGCCTCCAATTTTTATCTTCATCTAGCCAGTAAAATAACGAAGAATAACCCCTCTCCCTCTCATCTTGTACAAGTACAATCTCTATACCATAACGCTTAACCACTTCTTCCCAAATTTCCTTTTTCCGATAGGCTAGACTGCAAAGCCAAAAGAAGTCCTGATCGTAGATAGTAACGGCCCTTCCGTCTATGAAAACGGGGATATCAGGCCAAAGGTGCCAGATGAGGTATCCGCCATAGCCATAGGTGTTAAAAATCTTCCCCTTTATGTCATGCTCTTTTAGGAAATTCACTGTCCTCTCGGGGTGATTTCTCCATACACCGAAGCCAAACAGATCCATCCTAACCAGAGTCCTCACTTCATTGATTGAAAAAACAGTAATGACAAAAAGGGGAAGAAAACGGATCCAACTCCATCCTCTCGCGTGGTAACGGAACTGGTTGAGATTATTAACGACTATAGGAGCTGCTGCTATGGCAAACTCCCCGCCGAATCTGACGTGCTTGAAGGCCATGTAAGAGAATATGGCAAAGATAACTATGTCCTCTACTCGCTTCAGGTTATCCCTCCAGATCAAAAAAGAGGCTGCCCCTATGAGAAAGAGGATACGAAACCACATGGTGTATTCGATGGCAAAGGCTCCCAGAAACTTGATGTCTACGGGCACCCACTCAGAGATTCCCCTAAGGATCTCTTCCGAGGCCGCTGTCTTCAAGGGGATGAAAAAGATACGATACGTAAATGGGTTGACCAGTGAGGCCAGACATAAGCAGAGACACAGAACCACTAGTCCTTGTAGCTTCCTATCCTGAAAGACAGGCGTAAGGTCTCGGTGATGGACCAGAACCAGGGGGATAAATCTGCCCAGGGCATAAGCCCCTGCCAAAAAAATCCCTAGGAGGAAGCTGCCGTGAATGTTGACCCACAGAATATGGGCTGGGACGAGGAAGAAAATTAACTGGCGGGTAGTAATCCGCTCTCCGCGGTGGAGGATGAGGAGATACAGGTAAAGGGCAAGGAGGAAAAAAGAGATGATCTGTGGGCGAACTGCGAAACGCCCGCGGACAACCAGGAGGGCCACAAAGAGGATGGTGATGGTCAACCATTTCTTCCCCCCGTCCACCTCACGACAAGCAAAAAAGAGGATCAAAAAGGTTATTAAAGCAATAATGATCTCAAAGACAATCAAACCACCAAATCTACCTAACTTGTATATGGGATAAATTATGGCATGAAAAAGCCATTCATAATTTATCCATTCGGCACCTCGAAAGGTATAAGAGAAGGGATCAGTATGGGGTATGGCCTTATTGTGCCATATCCACTCTCCGGTCTTCAGATGCCACCAGAAATCGGGATCTGCTATCTTTTCGGTAGCAAAGAGTGCGCAGAATCCGAAAAAAATGATGAGAAAAAATAAAAAGATCTTTTTTTCTTTATCCCCCATAGTTCAGCTCCTTACTCCAAAGCTATCCCACCAGAGTTGAAAGATCAATAAATTCCACAGCTTTTTTCTATTGTCAATCCGATGGGCAAGGTGATCAGAAACAAGCTTTTTCACGACTGAATGATTAAATATCCCCTGTTTCTTAAGCCTTTCTTCTGAGAGCAGCTCCACCATCAATTCCTTTAAGTCTCCACAGAGCCACTTTGCAATGGGGATACCAAATCCTTTTTTTCCCCTTTTTCCGATCTCATCAGGGATGCGGCCCCTGATCGCCTTTTTCCATAGATATTTCGTCGTAAACCCCTTGAGCTTCAGCCCCTCGGGAAGCCCTGTCACCAACTCGACGAAGCGGTGATCGAGAAAAGGCACCCTCACCTCAAGACCATGGGCCATGCTTGCACGGTCCACCTTGGCCAGCACCCCATCCTGCAGATAAAGCTTGGTGTCGAGATAGAGAAGCTTCCCCAGATCAGAGCTGAAGGATTTGTTTTTGAGATAGTCATGTAATACATAAAAAGAGTTGAGGTCTTCTAGTCCCCTCTTGATGTTGCGGGCAAGCAGCCCCTTTTTTTCATCTAGCGAAAAGGTCCCCATCCAGGTGTAATGCCTCTCCACTGGAGGATAGGGGATGCCGTCGATGAACTTCTTGGCGCGAAAGTCAAAGCTCATGTTTTTAAATGCTACGGGAAGCTTTTTTACCACAGCTTCTGTAAGAGATCTCATCACCCATGGGAGCTTTTCATAATAGCGAGATAGCAAAAAGGCTTGATAGGTAGGATACCCTGCAAAGAGTTCATCACCACCATCCCCTCCCAAGGCAACCTTTACGTAGCCTTTGGTGAAACGGCTGAGGAGATAGGTGGGCATAATAGAAGCATCAGCCAGCGGCTCATCAAGGATAGAGGCAACCTCGGGAATTATCTCGATGAGCTTGTGAGGGGCAAGGACCTCCTCATGATGCTCTGTCTCGAAGAAGGTGGCTGCCCTGCGAAAATACCTGGACTCATCGAACGAAGGGTCCGCAAACCCTATGGAAAAGGTCTTGACATCCTCCACGCCTTCGTATCTTAGGGCGGCAAGCACCGAGGTAGAGTCAATGCCACCGCTCAGGAGCACCCCTAAGGGGACATCGCTGATCAGATGGGCCTTGACTGCGTGGCAGAACTGCCCCCAGATCATCTCGCAGAGTTCCCCCTCATCTACATTTACATCGAACCGATCTCTCAGGTCCAGGTCCCAGTACTTTTCGCAACGGAGGTCTCCATCATGATAAATGACCTGATGCCCTGGCGGTACTTTTCTAATATCCGCGTAGATGCAGTATGGAGCGGGGATAAAGTCGTAGGTCAAATAGTGGCTCAGGGCTTGGGGATCAAGCTTTCTTTCTATCCAAGGCAGCTTCAGGAGTGCCTTCGGCTCAGAGGCAAAGGAAAATGTCTTGCCGTTATAGGAATAATAGAGGGGCTTTATACCTATCCTGTCCCTGAAGAGAAGCAACCTTCTCCCATTCCCATCCCAAATGGCAAAAGCGAACATGCCGGCGAGACTCTCTACACACCGTTCTCCCCTCTCCTCATAAAGATGGACCAAGACCTCAGTATCCGTCTTGGTGTAAAATCTATGTCCCTTCTTTTCTAATTCCTTTTTAAGCTCTGGAAAGTTATATATCTCGCCGTTAAATACCACATAGACAGTCTGATCTTCATTATGGATGGGCTGTTTCCCGGTATCGAGGTCAATAATGCTCAACCGCCGGTGCCCCAAGGCAATGCCGGCGCCGGTATAATGTCCCTCATCATCAGGCCCCCTGTGTTGTAAAGTCCTGGTCATCCCTGCCAGGATGTCGAGATCTACTGACCTCTTATCAGAAAAACAAAAACCACAAATGCCGCACATGGTAAGTCCTATTAGTCCTTTTTTATGAAGCGACTTTATAGTTATGCACAATTCTAATCAATGCTAAATCCTAAATCCAAAACACTAAATCCTAAACAATATCTAAGTCCGAATGACCAAAAGCTTATTTGAATTTGTTTAGTCCCACCCTAGCGGGATTAAGAAATTAGTATTTATAATTTGCCTCTATCCTCAATCAACGTTATCGGATGTTCAATCGAGGTTCAAAGTCGATTTTATCGCATAGATAGGCTTTTTCTGCGACTCATGATAGGTGCGGATGATGATTTCTGCGATGAGCCCCAGCAGGATGAACATAACCCCCATGGTAATGAAGAGAAAGGAGATCAAGATCATGGGGCTGATCCAGACCCCTCCCCATATGATCCTCCGATAGAGGACGAAAAGGCCTGTCAAAGTTCCCAAACTAAAGAGGATCATTCCTGCCCCCCCGAAGAGACGTATGGGTTTGGTGGAGTAGCGCTGCAAGAACAAAAAAGTTATGAGGTCCAGAATGATGCTCGTGGTCCGGGAAAGGCCGTATTTAGATTTCCCATGTCGTCGGGGGTAATGGGTCACCTCCATCTCCGTAATCCTAGCCCCCACCCAGGAGGCATACGCGGGGATAAAGCGGTGCATCTCCCCGTAGAGACGGATATCCTTCAAGATATCTTTTCGATACGCCTTGAGGGTGCAACCATAGTCGTGCAGCTTGACCCTGGTGAGCCAGGAGATCAGTGTATTTGCCAAGGCAGAGGGAAATCTCTTGTTGAGCAGGGGATCTTTTCTGCTCCGCCTCCAGCCGCTGACCACGTCATAGCCCTGCTCCAACCTCTCCAAGAGCCGGGGGATGTCGCGGGGGTCGTTCTGACCATCGCCATCCAAGGTGACGATGATCTCCCCCTGGGCATGTTCCACTCCGGCAGCGATGGCAGCAGTCTGCCCGAAATTTTTGCGAAACTGGATGACCTTGATCTCTTTATCATCCTTGGCTAACCTCTGCAGAACCTCATTGCTGGTATCAGTGCTGCCATCGTCGACGAAAATGACCTCATACCCCATTCCCAAAGCTTCGAGAACGTTCTTAAGCTCCCTACAGAGGGGTGTGATATTTTCTTCCTCATTAAAGATGGGGACCACTACGGAGAGCCTTTTCAATCTCCTTTTTCTCCTTGTATTTTGTCTATCCATCGTTCTTCTTGGGAAGCCAAATCCTTATTACCCATCTGGAGATAGACGAACCTTAACCATTGATGATAGTCCTCATTAAGGGGATAGAGCTGCGAAGCCTTTTTGATCTCCTCCAGTGCTTTATCCCTCTCTCCGGCTATCCAGTATATCATACCTAGATCGAAATGGTAGTAGTGACGCCAGGGGCTCAGTCGTATGGCCTCCTGCACCTCAGTAATCCCCTCCTGTTGGCGGGAGAGCTTCTGAACAAGTAATACACCATACTGATGGTGGTATTGGCTGTTGCGGGGATCAAGGCGTATAGCTCTTTTGAACTCTCCTACTGCCAGTCCCGCCAAATAAGGACCTGACTTGATAATGCTCTGTGCCCTCTGAAAATGTATCTGCCCATAGAAGGGGACGAGCAAAAGGAGGGAAGCCGCTATTGCCCCTATGAATCCCCCTGCGGTGAAGAGCGACCTTCTGCTTTTCTTTACAGCTATTTTGTAAACCTTATTCTTCTTCTGGGCACCGATGGCCAAGGCCAGGACGGCAAAGCCTGGCAGGCTGACGCTGGGCAGATAGAACTCAAAGTCGAAGGCATGATGAATAAAAAAGGACGTGCCTGCCATCATCAGGGAACCTACCAAGATCCTAATTTTTTTGTCTTTCGTTTCTTTAAAGATACGCACCATTCGCCACAACCACCAGCAGGCAAACCATAAGAAAACTGCTGCGCCGATGATCCCCATCTCCACCCCCAACTGGAGGTAGGTGTTGTGGGAGTGGTGAATTACATTCACCCCATGCTTCTGATAGGATGGATAGATCAGGCCAAAGGTATGCAATCCTTTCCCTACCCAGGGATTATCCCTGATCATTTCTATGGTGGTCCCCCAGTTCAATGTCCTGAGCACCATGGGGTTGCTCTCGATAGAAGCGAGGGGATTATCCGGTCTTGTAAGGCTCAGCCCGGCAAAGATCAAGGCCAGCACCAAGATCAAACCGCCGAAGGAATAGGCTAGATACCGAGTTTTTACCCGCTTTATATAACCAAGATATATGAGGACAAAGCACGCACAGGCGAGGATCAGGGAGAGCCACCCGCTGAAGGACTTGGTCAGATAGAGGGCGAAGATCTGCAGCGCCAGGGCTAGCCCGAAAAGATATCTTAGCCATCCCTTATTGGTAAGGGCGAAGGCCGCGCTCACGGGAATGGTCACCCCCAAAAAGGCGGCAAAATGGCTGGGCAATAAAAAAGTGGAGAATATACGACCGGCCTCGAGACGGCCGACGATCTCATCAGTAAAAGGGGATATTAAGGCAGGCAAGGGCTCTGCCCCCTTAATTTTGCTAATAAGCCCCTGAAAGCCCCAGAAATATTGATAGAGACCGTAGAGAGAGGTAAGGATGCCTAAGATGACGACTGTCAAGACAATCCAACGCCACTCTTTAGGAGAAACGATCTGCACAATGAGAAAAAATATCGCAATATAGCTGATCAAAAAAAAGAGAAAATCGCGGCTGACAACATAGTCTATGGAATAAAAGGTATAAAAGATGGCAAGAACAAAAAAAATCACAAGGGGGAGGGGAAAAGAAACTCTCCTGATTTCCAATACCCCCTTGATTACTCCTCTATAGAACCAGAGAAAGAGGGCCCAGAATAAGAGGATTATTTGTAAGGTAGGGGACCAAAAGAATATATGGGGGGAAAAAAGGGTGGCGGCAAAGAGGGAACTGATAATTAAAATATAGGCCTTAATAATACCTCCGGATACAGCATCATTTGGAAAACTAGCATGATGGTTCTTAGGGGTGTCGAGGCAAATCCTCCCAACTGTTTACCCCTAACCACCCTCCATTGTTGTACTGTTTAGCACCATTCTGGTCTATTTGAAAATCGAAATCATTCTCCTGTCTCGCCCGGCCCTCAGCCCGAACCCAGTAGGCGTTATCATCATCCAAAAAATTATGCGGATTGGTATCGTCTATACCCTGTAAGGATATATCGTAGTTTTCCCCTGCCATTGCGGCACTACATCCTGGCAAGGCAGCGAGTGAAACTGCATAGCCTCCCCTTTCTGCCCGGTACATCTCCTGCGCTGCCCGAACGGTCTCCAAGGCAGTAAAGGCATCTGAGCGGCGGGAGCGAGTGATATAATCGTTATAGGCGGGAATAGCAATGGCGGCCAACATACCCACGATGGCCACCACGATCATGACTTCGATAAGCGTAACCCCTCGCTTCCCCTTCATCGTTGCCCCCCTTCATATGCATATGAGAAAAAATTCGGCCTGAGCTATATTTTTCATCGGCAAAAGCTGCGGTAATATCCGTATCGAAGTTCTTGCAATAACCCCAAAAGGCTTCGTAGATGTCTCAAACCATTCTCTTAGGGTCAGCTTCTTGTCTACTTTCTCGGGATAAACATAGCATCGACAGTGCTATTGGAGAGAACCCACGTTTTCATATAACCAGTTTGAGTATTGTAAGCAACCTGCATCCACAATTCTCCCTCGTCGGTAGTGCTAAGAGAGGTGAGGTCTAAGTTGGACTTGAAATTAGCGATGATTACAATTCTAAAATTTTTATCACCATCGTTATGTAAACTCATGTCAGCATACTCATCGGAGTAGAAGGCAAGATTGTTGGCACCATAGGACTGCGATGGGAAAAACCCCACTGCTCCATGATATTCATTAACACCGGTGGCTAAGGCATCGAAGATACTCAGCACCTCGGACATCCGCGCCCGCTTGACATAGTCTTGATATGCCGGGATGGCAATGGCAGCCAGGACCCCCACAATGGCCACCACGATCATCAGCTCGATGAGTGTAAATCCCCTTTTTGATCTCATGTGTTTCATAACCCTATCCTTCTCACTCATCGTCACGCCGAAACACACCAAAGAAGTTACAAGGGAGTCAGGCCTTGAAGCATGGACACGAACCAACCGTCTTCCTCCAAGACCTGACCACCTTGTGCCTTATATCGCCCATTATCTTAGCTGTTACTTTTTCGGCCTATACTTCATTGGGAGAGTCATAGCGGGATCCCAGATCTTAGTATAACCCCTGTCTGGAATATAGTTGACACCCATGATCATAGTGCAGCCACTGACTGGTGTGAGGTTGAGATTGGCTGAGAAATTAGCTTGGTTGTTGCTATCTCCCTGATCATAAACCCAACTGTCGACATAATCTCTACTCACGGCAGCAAAGCCGTTCACGTTATTATACCCCTGTCCTGCCGTAGTATACGGGAAGTACCCTGCGGATGCGTGATACTCCGAAGCCGCCTGCCCCAGGGCGTCCATGGCCGATGAGACCTCGGTCAGCTTCGATTTGACCGTGTAATCGAGGTAGGCCGGGATGGCGATGGCGGCCAAGATGCCGACGATCGCCACCACGATCATCAACTCGATCAACGTAAAACCTTTTTTGTTCTTAACCCTTTTTAACATGTTCTTCCTCCTTAAATTATTATTATTTTAATACTACTAAATTATGCCATTCCTTATTGGGTGATATCCTGTATACCCCCTGATTAAGGCCGTGTCGGTGCATTCCACCCCCTTTCTCTCGTGATTATCCTATAATGAAGCAAACCGCATGCCATAATAA
>Ga0299915_10003712_pt1 | contig 11028 bp, 9 predicted proteins | sample RVTome_13_FD_200263 | JGI IMG/M metagenome (GOLD analysis project Ga0299915, IMG submission 200263) | Soil microbial communities from uranium-contaminated site in the Upper Colorado River Basin, Wyoming, United States - RVT92D227 (version 2) ... | reverse complement strand
AAGGTCCTGTGCTCCCCTTGCATCCCCCGATCACGTTGGAGCAGATAACAAAATAGCGGTCCGTATCGAAGGGCTTCCCCGGCCCGACCATTGCATCCCACCACCCCGGCGCCTTTTCTCCCCGGTGAAATCCGGCGGCGTGGGCGTCCCCGGAAAGGGCGTGTAAAACGAGGATCGCATTGGACCTCTCCCTGTTCAGCGTGCCGTAGGTTTCATAGGCCAGCGTCACCGGTCCCAGGGTCTCGCCGCTTTCCAACTTCAACGCCTCCGGCGGCTCGGCAAAGGTGTAGTACTGCGTCTCGACGATCCCGAGGGATCGGGTACAGCCCTCCGGCGCCGTTTCTGTCGATTCCGTTTCTGTTTTCAATAGAGCTTCCATATGTTTTTTCCCTGCTGCCACCTAATTCCCCCGTCATGATTCCTTGAACAGCCAGGTCGAGAGATAACGCTCTCCCGTGTCGGGGAGAACGACCACGATCATTTTTCCCTTGTTTTCAGGCCTTTTGGCGACCTCAAGGCCCGCCCAGAGGGCAGCGCCGCTGGAGATGCCGGCCAGGATCCCCTCCTCTCGCGCCAGACGCCGGGTGGTGATCCCCGCATTCTCATTGGAGACCTTGATCACCTCGTCGATCATCTCCCGGTTGAGAACGCCGGGAACAAAACCCGCACCGATCCCCTGGATCTTGTGCGGTCCGGGCTGGCCGCCCGATAGAACGGGAGAATCTTCCGGCTCGACTGCGATGGCCTTGAAACCCGGTTTCCTTGCCTTGAGGACCTCGGTCACACCGGTCAGGGTGCCCCCCGTCCCGATACCTGCCACCAGGATATCCGCCCGGCCGTCCGTGTCGTCCCAGATCTCTTCGGCGGTCGTTTGTCGGTGGATATCCGGATTTGCCGGATTGTTGAACTGCTGGGGAATCAACGCCCCGGGCGTCTCGGCTGCCAGCTCTTCCGCCTTCCGGATGGCGCCTTTCATCCCCTCAGCACCCGGTGTCAGGACCAGTTCGGCGCCGAATATTGTCAAGAGCTGCCGTCTCTCCATGCTCATCGTATCCGGCATGGTCAGGATCAGGCGGTAACCTCTCGCCGCCGCCACAAAGGCGAGGGAGATCCCTGTGTTCCCGCTCGTCGGCTCGATGAGGACCGACCCTTTCTTCAGCAGGCCCTTTCTCTCGGCATCATCGATCATGGCGACGCCGATCCGGTCCTTCACGCTGGAGAGGGGGTTGAAGGATTCCACTTTGACGACCACCTCGGCCCGGCTTCCCAAGGCCATCCGGTTCAGGCGGATGAGCGGCGTATGGCCGACCGTTTTCGTGATATCTTCATAGATCTTCATTGTTTTGTTCCTTTCTGGAAGGGGCCTCCATCGGCGGGGTATCTTTTCCCCCCTCGTGAAGACCGGTTTTTTATTCATCTTACGAAGCTCTCCCCGACAGGGGGGTGCTTTCCGGCAAAGGGAAATATGGGAACAGTGCCCCTTTTTCCCCTATTTCATCTACCTGCCTACCATACCGCCTTTTTCAAGGCCTGATCGATATCCGCCTTGATATCCTCTACATCCTCGATCCCCACGGAGAGCCTGACGAAATCCGGTGTCACACCCGTCACGGCCTGCTCCTCCTTCGTCAATTGCGAATGGGTTGTCGATGCCGGGTGGATGACGAGACTCTTCGCATCGCCGATGTTGGCCAAGTGCGACAGGAGTTGCACAGATTCGATGAACTTCTTTCCCGCCTCCAGCCCCCCCTTGATCCCGAAGCCCACCAGCGCCCCGCAATGACCGCCCAAGTACTTCACCGCCAGGGCATGACTGGGATGATCCTCCAGGCCGGGATAGTTGACCCAGCTGACCAGAGGATGAACCTTCAGGAATCTGGCGACTTCCAGCGCATTAGCCGAGTGCTGCCTCTGCCTTAGAGGCAGGGTCTCCAGCCCCTGAAGAAACAGAAATGCGTTGAACGGGCTCAGACATGCCCCGATATCACGAAGCAATTGCACCCTTGCTTTGATGATGAAGGCAACATTTCCAAGATCGGGAAAGTTCCCGAAGACATCCCAGAATTTCAGGCCGTGATAACTCGGGTCCGGTTCGGTAAACTCGGGAAACTTGCCGTTTCCCCAGTTGAACTTACCCGCATCGACGATCACGCCGCCGATGGAGGTGCCGTGACCGCCGATGAATTTCGTAGCCGATGTGGCCAGGATATCGGCCCCGTAGTCGATCGGTCTGATCAATCCAACACCCACGGTGTTGTCAACCATGAACGGAACCCCCGCCTCATGGGCAACTATCGCGATCGCTTCATAATCAGGGACATCCAGTTTGGGGTTGCCGATCGTCTCAGCATATACGGCCCTCGTCTTTTCCGTAATCGCCCTTTTGAAAGCCTCCGGATCCCTGGAATCTACAAACTTCACCGTCCGCCCAAGCTTGGGAAGCGTGTAGTGAAACAACTGATAGGTCCCGCCGTAGAGATTGTCTGCAGAGACAATCTCATCCCCCACCCGGGTGATGTTCAGAACGGCCAATGTCTCTGCGGCCTGCCCGGAGGACACCGCCAGGGCGCCCGTCCCCCCCTCAATCGCGGCGATCCTTCTTTCAAAGACGTCGTTCGTCGGATTCATAATCCGGGTATAGATGTTCCCGAACTGCTGGAGAGCAAACAGGCTTGCTGCGTGCCCCGTATCCTTGAACACATAGGATGTAGTCTGGTAAATGGGCACCGCCCTCGCCCCTGTCGACGGATCGGGACTTTCCTGACCGGCATGCAACGCCAAGGTATCGATTTTCCTTCCTGACATGATGTAATCTCCTTTTTTTTATGTGACTGTAAGACTGCTTCGTTTTGTATGCAATAAAAAACCCGCTGCACCTTCACCGGTCAGCGGGTTGTCACGTCCATGAATGATAGAACAGATCTTCACATGAACAGACCTCCCCGTCCGGTATAATAACACATGCACATCATCATGTTAATTAAATTATTGCCCTGTTTCATCTTGTCTCTTCTCTTTCTGTCGGGACACCATTGCGGCCAGTGTTGTGTTTTCCAGCGTCTGCTGTAAATTCTTCGAAGCCTCCGTCCAGATGTCTCTGGAGATACAGAAGCTGGAGCGCTCACAGAACGATGGGTCGTCCACGCAGTCTACCAGGCACAGGGAGCCTTCCAGGATCTGGAGGATCTCCTTGACGGAGATGCTTTCCGGCGCCTTTCCTAAAACGTAGCCGCCGTGCGCCCCTCGCTGGGAACTGATGAGCCCCATCGCTTTCAGGGGGTTGATCAGCTGCCAGAGGTACTTCCCCGAAATTCCCTGACGTTCGGCGATATCCTTGAGGAAGATCGGCCCCTCCCCGTAGTGGAGGGCCAGATCCAGCATCAGCCGGACCCCATAGCGTCCCCGCGTTGACAGCTTCATCGGGTAACCTGGTTTTCAACTCTATATTTCTACTAAATCCATGGATATTGTACTCACTGAAACGCCCCTGTCAAGCAAATTTTAATTATTTTTTATTCATCAATCATAATGAGCGGTTAAGATACTTATTCTTAGCTTTGAAAAGTCCTCCCGGCGCTGTGTGTATCACATTTCGTCTTTGCAAAAAAGGCGGGATCGTGGTAATCAATCACCATCCGGAAGGATCTGCTTAGCGGTAAATTTTACAGGCATTTCCCGTCAATCCATGAGGATGTCATGATGCGTGTCGAGATCGGCGGCTTTGTTCCGGGAGCGATCGGCCGCATTACCGAGATGCATGCGGAATACTACCGCCGCCACTGGGGGTTCGGCCTTTTCTTCGAGGCCAAGGTCACGACGGAGCTGGCGGAGTTCCTCTGCCGCTTCGAAAAAGAGCGCGACGGCTTCTGGACGGTTCTGCGAGGAGAACGAGTGGAGGGGGCGATCGCCATAGACGGCCGGGAGGCGGCCACCGAAGGGGCGCACCTCCGCTGGTTCATCCTCTCCCCCGAATTCCGGGGTCTGGGCTGGGGCCGACGTCTCCTGACGGAGGCGGTCTCCTTCTGCGACCGGCAGGGCTACCGGCAGACCTTCCTTTGGACCTTCGAGGGCCTCGACACGGCCCGGCGCCTATACGAGGCTTCCGGCTTTCGTCTCGTCTCCCAGACGGAGGGCGAACAATGGGGAAGTCGCGTCGTCGAGCAGCGCTTCGAACGCGACCGGCCTTCAGCGGTCCCGCAATGACCTGCCGGCGCCTTCACGGATTGGGATTTTCCTTCTCCTCCCAGACAACGACGCAATTGCGCCCCGAATCCTTCGCCCGATACAGGGCCTGATCCGCCTTGTCGAGAAGATCGGTTAAACTCTGACCATCCTGCGACAAAGCGGCCACACCGATGCTTACGGTGATCGAGATGTCCCCAGGCGAAGAATGACCATTCTCCGAATCGATAGGAATGGATAGATCGGCCATGGATTGCCGGAGGCGCTCGGAAATCTGGATCGCCTCCGGAAGGGAAATCTCCGGCAAGAGAAGGGAGAATTCCTCGCCGCCGTAGCGCCCTGCGATATCGATCGCACGGGTGTTCTGGCGGAAACAATCGGCCAGCACGCGCAGGACCTGGTCGCCGCCGGCATGGCCGTGGGTGTCGTTGATCCTCTTGAAGTGGTCGATATCGAGCATCAGCGTTGAAAGGGACCGGCCGAAACGCAACGCGCGTTCGAATTCACGCTCGCCCAACTGGAAAAAACCGCGACGGTTGAACAGGCCCGTCAGCTCGTCCGTCACGGACAACTGTTCGATTTTGCTGTATAGCCGGGCGTTGCGGATGGCGATCGCGGCCTGCATTGCAAAAAGGCCCAGCATATCCCTATCCGCCTCGCTGAATATGTGGGGCACAAACGCCAGGATATTGAGAACGCCCAGGAATTCCTCACCCCAGCGAACCGGCACCGCCATCAACGCACGGTTCGGGAAATGGTCATACTCCCTTTTTCGCCCCGGCCAGAAGTGATAGTCATTGACCAACACCGGGGCGCCCGTCGCCCAGACCTGACCGACGACACCCTCGCCTCGCCGACGCATTTTCCCGCCGAGAACCAGTTCCTCACCGGCTATCGCAACCCGCTCTATCAGATCCAATTCCGGCCTGTAGATATAGCAGTTGCAGGATTTGCCGCCGATCAGGTTCAGGGCCCGCTCGGCGATGGATTGGAGAAGCGCGTTCAGGTTCAATTCGGCCGTAAGCTCAAGGCCCGTCTCATGCAGCGCGGTCATCTGTTTGGAACGCCGTTTATTTTCTTCCTCCATCCGCTTACGGTCCGTGATGTCTTCCATCACGGCGATGTTCCGCCCTGGCGTCTCCCCCCGCTTCCAAAGCGGAGAGACCGTGATATTCACCCAGACGATCCCCCCGTCCTTCCGGAGGTAGCGCTTCTCCAGACTGTAGTGACGGATCTCCCCGGACAGCATCATTCGTGTTTTTTCGACGTGCAGTTGAAGATCCTCCGGATGCGTGATCGCCCGGAAGGTGGTGGCCAGCATCTCCTCCTTCGTCCTCCCCATCATCTCGCAAAGCCGCCGGTTGACCGTGAGGAACCGCCCCGTGACCATTTCGATCTCGGCCACACCTACCGCCGCCTGCTCGAAAAGGGCGCGGAACCGCCCCTCGCTTTCGCGCAACGACTTTTCAGTATTCTTTAGATCGGCGAAAAGCTGCGCATTGGCGATGGCCCCGGCAATCTGCTCCCCTATCCTCTCCGCCAGGCGGAGATCCTGCTCGGTGTAGGCGTTCGGTGTTTTCGACAGGAGATGGAGGACGCCGATCGCCTCGTCTCGGGAGATCAGGGGGACACTGATCGACGAGCGCATCCCCGCCTGAACTGCGGGAGAAAAAGCGGGGAACTGGGCGACGACATCGTCGGCGTTTTCCGGATTGAGGAGCAAGCAGGTCCGAGTGCGTATGACCGCCCCACTCACCGTCCCCGACAGAGGGAGAAAATCCCCCCGCATACGCTCAGAAATATCCGACCCGAAAACATAGGCGATACTGACGGTGTCGTCATGAACATTGCACAGGTTGATTGCAAGCCTGTCAAAGGGAATGAGTTTTCGGACCTCGGCAGAAAACCGCTCGTATACCTCGTCGATGTCCAGCGTGGAGCCGATCAGCCGTCCGATCTCGGCGATGACCTCCGTCTCTTCAGCCAGCCGCTCGGCGGTCGCCCGGCTCCTGAGCTGCTCCTCCGCCGCCCGTTTGGCCTCGGTGACGTCACGGAAACTCCACACCCTTCCTACAACCCGCTCGTCCAACCGTTGGGGCTGGGAGAATCGCTCAAAGACGCGGCCGTCCTTGAATTCCAGAACATCGTAACTATCCGCTTCTGGTTGAGAATAGAGTTGTTTTACCTTTTCAATAAAACTATTCGGATCTTGCAGCTGACTCAGGACATAGTCCAGCAACGCCTCATCATCGCGCCTCGCGGCAAGCGATTCCGGAATACGCCACATGGACAGGAATTTTTTATTATAAACGGTAACTTTTCCTTTGTTATCGACAACAAGAATGCCGTCGGCAGTGGATTCTATAGTGGCAGCTAAAAGCGAATTGGCCTGTTGAAGGGCCTCCTCCGCCCGTTTCCGTCCTGTGTGCGGTCTTTTCAGATCAGCCCTCTCGCTGCGCAGGATCGAAAGCTCCTCTACGAGTTGCTCTTTTATCTTCATTTGTTTTTTCATTATTGTATCTTATGGGCAAACTCGCCGGAGCTTCTCCGCCGTCTTTTCGAGTCCCTTTTTCATCCGGCGGGTCTCCGTCACATCCACGGAAATCCCCCCCGATGAGTGGGAACTTCCCCCTCCGTTGGATGTGAAGAGGTTAAGTAGCACGATTCTATGCGAAATGCACAGAAAAAGATAAAATTCCCACTCCGCCGGTCTGGGTTGCCTTGAATGATCATAGTGAACCGCGTGACGCCACCCGCTACAGACAGGCCGGGCAGACGGTCGTGCACCAATTGAGGTCCGGCTAAAATAAAAAATAAACCTTGACTTTCCCACGGGGATCATCATATAGGGACTATGCATCCTGGTGACCAGTCTGGTCGGTCAGGGTGCGGGAAGAGTTGGATAGAGACATTTTGAAGTGCAAAGGCTGCCGCCATGCTCCCCAAGAGTCTTGGCGGTTTTTTACTTTTGGTCATCGTGTTCATCCGACTGTGAGAAAATTTATAGAAAGGAGGATGCACAAGATGTCAGAAGGTACAGTGAAGTGGTTTAATGAGCAGAAGGGATTCGGCTTCATCGAGAAGGCCGAAGGCGGCGACGTGTTCGTTCACTACAGCGCCATTCAGGCCGGCGGTTTCAAGACGTTGGTTGAGGGTCAGCGCGTCAGTTTCGACGTTGCGCAGGGCAAGAAAGGCCCGGCCGCGGAAAACGTAAGGGCCCTATAATTTGAGTCCGTAGAACAGAAGAGGCCCTCCGGCGCCCGAGAATGGCGCCGGGGCGCCTCTTTTTATTACGGGAGGTCTCACATCCGCAGGGCGGGGATGTCCGGCACGGATCCCCCTCCCCTTTCTCTCCCTTTTCACCGGAAGAGCGGGCTTTTTCTCCTTGACTGACTGTCGCCTGCAGTGCTATCTAAGATCCCATCTCAGTGACAATTTCTCATCCTTAATTGCATTTCCCGGCCTCCGGAAAAGGGGCAGCGAAAAGGTGTTTATAAATCAGCCACATTAATAGATAAAAAAACGGGGAAACAGGACCCGGAAGGAGGTCTGTTAGGATGTACGAATCGATTGTCATCACGCGGTATGGGAAAATCGCCGAAGTCGCCCTGAATCGGCCCCGGTCCTACAACGCCTTCGACCTGGAGATGGTCACCGCTCTGGCTCAGGGCATCACCAGTCTGGCAACAGACGACACGGTCCGGGGCGTCGTCATCACGGGCAGAGGCAAGGCATTCTGCGCCGGCGGCGACCTGCGCTGGGCCGCCCAGTCCCCGGGAAAAGCGAGCGCGACCTTTCATACCCTGATCGCGCAGTTCCACCTCGCTGTCCTGGAGATCCGCCGCATGGAGAAGCCGGTAGCGGCGGCCGTCCACGGCATTGCAGCCGGCGGCGGTTTTTCTCTCGCGCTTGCCTGTGACTTCCGTGTTCTGGGGGCCTCGGCTGTCCTGATGCAGGGATACACGTCACGGGGGTTGTGCATCGACGGCGGGGGGACCTTCACGCTGCCTCGTCTCGTCGGCCTGGCCCGCGCCTTGGAGATTGCTGCCTTCGACGAGCCGATCCCGGCGGAAAAGGCCCTCCAGTGGGGACTTGCAACGACGGTTGTCCCGGACGAAGAGGTCGCCGGGGAGGCACTCCGGCTGCTCGAACGGATAGCAACGTCGCCCCACTCCTTCGCCTGGTCCAAAAAGCTCCTGACCGACGCCTTCGAGACTCCCTTTGAAGCGCAGCTCGAGGCGGAGCGCCGGGCGTTCGGCCGCTGCGCCGACCATCCCGACGGTCAGGAGGGGTTGAAGGCCTTTCTGGAGAAGCGGCCGCCCCGCTTCGGCGGATGATCAGGGCGCACCAGAGGATCATGACTGTGCTCATCGCCGGCGACATCGGGGGAACGAAGACGAACCTGGGATTATACTCCCGGGAGGCCGGCCCCCGCGCGCCGCTTCACGAAGAAACCTTTCCCAATGCCGGTTACAGCAGCCTGACGGAGATCGTCACGACGTTTCTGGCCCGGGCGGGCATGACGGCCGACTACGCCGTCTTCGGCATCGCAGGCCCCGTCCTCCGCAAGGAGGCAGCCGCCACCAACCTCCCCTGGGTGATCCGCACGGAGGAACTGACCCGGGCATTGCGGATCCGTTCGGCCCGCCTGCTCAATGACCTGGAGGCAATGGCCTGGGGTGTTCTCCTTCTGCAAAAGGGGGATCTGCTGACGCTCCACGCAGGCAAGGCCGCCCCCGGCGGGGCACTGGGGATCATCGCCCCCGGAACCGGCCTCGGAGAGGCGTTTCTGACCCGCGAGGGAGAGAGTTACCGGGCCCACTCCTCTGAAGGGGGACACGCCGATTTCGCACCGACCAACGATCTGGAGATCGGATTGCTGCAATACCTCCTCCGCCGCTACCCGCATGTCAGTTACGAACGGGTCTGTTCCGGACTCGGCATTCCCAATGTCTACGAATACATGAAGGAGGCTCGCTTCGCCGCGGAGTCCAACCGGGTCTCGGAAAAGCTCGCCCGGACGGAGGACCAAACTCCGATCATCATCGAGGCGGCGCTCGATCCGGTCAGTCCCTGCCGGCTCTGCCGGGAGACCATAGATCTCTTCGTTTCCATCCTCGGCGCCGAGGCGGGCAATCTGGCCCTGAAGGTCATGGCGACGGGCGGCATCTATCTGGGGGGCGGCATCCCGATCCGTCTCGCAAACATTCTGGGCAGCGGACCGTTCATGGAAGCCTTCCTCCGCAAAGGGCGTTTTTCACATCTTATGGAGCGGATACCTGTTCATGTGATCCTCAACCCGAAGGTCGCCCTGATCGGTGCGGCCGCCTGCGGCCTGAACGAGCCCGCGGGTTGAACCCGGAGGGAAAGCCGATTTTCCGACGTTGCATCCGCCTGAGCGGTCTCGCATAAAGGGGGCCGCGTCTATCCATCCTTTTCCATTGACACCCCCCGGCTGTCTTCCCTATACTATCCCTGCTTTTGACGTACGATGAAAAGGCCGGACCGCCGGTATGGGCCATACCTGAAAATGCTTCGGCGGGCGGCAGGCCCGGCTGCGGGATACCGGGATTTTCAGCAAAGCAATCAGGAAGAAGGCCATGATCTCCCGACGCGGGTTCTTGAAGACGCTGGCCGGGATCGCCCCGATCCTCGGCAGCGCGGGACTGTGTCTCTCCTCCCCCCTCTGGGAGCGCCTGCTTCCCGGGGATCCCGCGGGAGAGCTCTTCGCCCTCGATCCGAAAAGCGATCTGGTCCGCCTCGCCCCCCGGGCGCGCTTCTGGACCTCAGTCCCCCTCGCCGGCGCCGATTGCCGCCAGTGCCACCCCCCCCAGGAAAAGCTGGCCGGGAAACGGGTCCGCCACGAGGCGGGGTTCGTCAAGTGCCTCCTGTGCGCCCAGGGCTGCGTCATCAAGACCGGCGGGCGGGGCCGCTGCCGCGTCCGCATGAACGTGGACGGCGAACTCAGGAGCCTCGTCTACGGCCGCCCCATTACCGTCCACATCGACCCGATCGAGAAGAAGCCCTTCTACCACTTTCTCCCCGGCGCCGCGGCCTTTTCGCTTGCAACCTCCGGCTGCCCGCTCCGTTGCAAGTTCTGCCAGAACTGGGAGATCTCCCAGGCCTCCCCGGAGGATTACCAGGTCTCCCCGGCGCCCCCCGCCCTGATCGTCCGTTCCGCGCAGGCGCGCCAGGCGCCCGTCATCGCCTTCACCTACAATGAGCCGACGGTCTTTATGGAGTACATGACCGACATCGCCCGCGAGGCGAAAAAAGAGGGCCTCCGCCCGGTCCTGATCAGCTGCGGGATCATGAAGGAGGCGCCGCTTGCCGAGCTGTGCGAGACGCTCGACGCGATCAAGATCGACCTGAAGGGCTACGATGAGACGTTTTACCGCGACGTCTGCGGCGCCGAGCTCAGCCCCGTGCTCAGGAGCATCAAACAGATCGCGAAGAGCCGCGCCCACCTGGAGATCGTCAACCTCGTCGTCCCAACGCTCAACGACTCCAAGGAGATGCTCCGCGGCTTGATCGACTGGGTCCTGGGCGAAATCGGCCCCGACGTCCCCGTCCATTTCACCCGCTTCCACCCGGACTACCAGCTCCTCAACCTGCCGCCCACGCCGGTCTCGACGCTGGAGCGGGCCCGGGAGACGGCGATGGGCCGGGGGATGCACTATGCCTACGTGGGAAACGTCCCGGACCATTCGGGAAACAACACCTACTGCCCTTCCTGCGGGAAGGCGGTGATCAAACGCGCGGGATTTTTCATCGTGGAAACGAACATCAAAACCGGCCGCTGCACATTCTGCCGCGGGAAGATCGTCGGCGTATGGAGCTGAGCGG
>Ga0299915_10003711_pt1 | contig 11028 bp, 6 predicted proteins | sample RVTome_13_FD_200263 | JGI IMG/M metagenome (GOLD analysis project Ga0299915, IMG submission 200263) | Soil microbial communities from uranium-contaminated site in the Upper Colorado River Basin, Wyoming, United States - RVT92D227 (version 2) ... | reverse complement strand
GGTGGAGCAATGGCGGTATCAACTGCTGGAGTTCCCGGTTTGTTTGCGGGCGATTCTCATAACATTGAAATTCAGGATGAGCCGGCGTCATATCACATATTTGATTGTCATCTGCACTGTCCGGCCGTGAGCGGAGAGCGTTGGCAATGGTATAAGATCACGCATAATTTTGAGGATTTCGTGAACTACCTGGATAAGACCGGTGTTCAGCGCGGCATCATTAATTCACAGCGCAGTTTTGCAGCGAAGCCAGAAGAATTTATAGCCGGTAATCGTGAAGCGGCACGTTATGTTGAAAAATGCAAAGGGCGTTTCCTGGGAGCCTGTATCGTAAATCCGCAATATATAGAAGAGTCGTTGAGGGAAATTGAATATTGCCGCAATCAACTTGGTTTCGTATGGGTTGGTGAACTATGCAACTATATGGTGCCCTATCTGTACTCGATCAGGGAATTTGAAATGCTTGTTGAACAAGTCGTTAGACTTAATATGGTACTTGCCCTTCACACCGAACAGGGTGAGATGGAATATATTGCCCGGAAATTCCCCCAGGCTATAATCGCCTTTGCACATTTTGGGGATGATCATGAGTACGAAGATATTTTCAAACGGATTGATACTGTTGCCCGAAATCCAAACTTTTACCTGGATACTTCTGGTTACGGGCATGATCGTGTCGGGATTCTTGAATATGCCGTAAAGACCATCGGGCCCGATCGTGTACTATTTGGCTCGGATTTTAGTATAAACGATCCGGGCACAGTAATAGCGCGGATAAAGAATTCTTTTCTGACTGCGGAACAAAAGCAAAAGATATTCTCAGGGAATTTGCTGCAATTGTTGAATAAGGTTCAAATTGCATAATTGGTTAAGGTTGACTTTTTTGGCATACATCTTGATCATCCAATATTCCATGAATTTCTGCAGGAATGAATTACCAGGATCTTAACGGCAAATACCATCAGATTTTTGATTTCATATCAAAAAGTCGTATTAAGGATGCGCTCGATATGCTGGGAATCCTCTGTAATCAGTGTCGTAACCGGGATCTGAGATCCCGGTTGGATGACCACCGGGAAACATATCTGAAAATGCTGAAGTATGCATTTGAACTGAGCGATGATCCGCAAAAGGAAAAAGTTTATGGCCGGCTGGTTAAGGCGATAATAGGACTGGCCGATGATGTTAGGGAGGATATTATCCGGTCAAAAAACCTGTTGAATTACTATAATCTCAAAATCCTTCCCGCGGGAATATCTGACCAGGTAGTTGCGGATGTGTCCGGATTCATAGACAGGCTTATTCTTCAGCAAGAATCAGAACCTGAATCAGATTTTCAAGGTGTTTATGCAGGTGAAGGGTACAAGCAAAATATCAGGGCACTGTTCAGAATAATCTGGCATTCCGATAAGCTTAAGGATACTGAGATAAGCCTGATAAGGATGATCAGCACAACAACTACCATTTCCTGGTATGACAAGTGTATCCTTGTTAGTGCCCTCAGCCTTTCATTAATCCGCCATTTTGACAGTAATAAGATTGACCTCTTGTTTGATTATTATGGTAGCGAAGAGCCCCAGGTATGGGGAAGAGCCCTTGTCAGCCTGGTACTTTGTCTGTCGTTCTATGACAGAAGGATCGTTTATTATCCTGAAATCCTTCAACGGTTAAAGGCCATTCAGGGCATGAAACATGTCAACAAGTTCATTGAAATCATCATCCAGCAATATATTAAAGCCCGTGAAACTGAGAAAATAACGCGGAAAATTCAACAGGAGATACTTCCCGAGATGATCCGCATGAAATCAAAACTTGAAGAAAAACTGGATCTGGAAAACCTCTTATCTACGCTGAATGCCGATGATAAAAATCCCGAATGGGAAACCTTCTTCAAGGAATCACCCGATGTATACAGCAAGATTGAAGAATTCACAAACCTGCAGATGGAGGGTGCGGATGTTTTTCTCGGGGCTTTTGTCATGCTTAAGCAATTTGATTTCTTTAACGAAATGAATAATTGGTTCCTTCCGTTTTACAAAGAGAACGAATATATATCCTCCTCCTTTGACGGTGTTGCCGAAGGGATCGACCTGAAACAATTTGGTGAAGGCATTGAGCGGAGCAATTTCCTTTGTAATTCTGATAAATATTCATTTTGCTTAAATATCCGTCACATGCCCGTTTTTCAGAAATCCACAGTGATGGAATTATTTAACATGGAATTGAAAGCCATGAATGAAATGGCACTTGATGATGAACTGATCAATTCGGATACGCGTACAAGGGTAATTATTACCCAATACTTTCATGATTTGTACAGATTTTACAAGCTCCATCCCCTCAGGGCAGAATTTGACGATATTTTCAAACTGCCGCTGGCCATATATGAAACTGAGTTTTTCAGGCATTGGATCGATGATGTGAGCATTCTGCGAAATATTGGTGAGTTCTTTTTTTCCAAGAATTATTTCCATGATGCCCTGGTAATCTTCAGGCAAATAGTCACAACCAAAAACAATTTTGAGCTCTACGAAAAAATAGCCTATTGCTATCAGCAACTGGACGATCTTGATCAGGCGCTTACCTATTATCACAAGGCGGAACTGCTTGATAAAAACAAACTCTGGTTGATCAACCGTATCGCTCATTGTTACCGAAAAAAGGGCGACTTCAAGAAGGCTGTGGAATACTATCATGAAGCAGAAAAACTTGATCCCGAAAATCTCGAGTTGCAGGTTTTCCTGGGCAATGTATATCTCGAAACCGGAGACTATGAGATGGCATTAAAATACTATTTCAAGGTTGAATACCTGCAGCCCGACAACCACAAGGTGCATAAACCATTATCGTGGTGTTCCTTCATGCTCGGAAAACTTGATCAGGCTGCCAAATATCTGGAGAAATCAATGCTGCAGGAAGCCAGCAAGAACGACTTTATGAACCAGGGACACATATTCTGGTGTCAGGGCAAAAAACAAATGGCCATTGAAAAATACCGGCTAAGCCTGAAAGCTTCCCATATGGACATCGATTGGTTTGCGAGAGTGCTGCAGGAGGACAGTAAATACCTGGCCACTTATGGGATTCATGCGATTGATATTCCATTAATGATCGACTATATACGTTTATCCACATAATTCCTGCATACGCTTAAGGTAGCCTTACCGACCGTTCATCCTGTTATTTTCCCCGTTTACCGATTTAGACTTATTTGATAATCAACTGACTTATAAATTTGAGCTGTTAAATGAAAAAAATCAATGAATATCGTTATTCTGAACGGCAATCCGGATAAAGAAAATACCTGGTTTGACAGGTATATTCAGGGTTATCAGCTGAAACTGCATAAAACAGGTCATTACATAAAATCGTTTCAACTGCGGGATATGAGTATTGAAGTTTTCGGGAAAGCAATCGAACCGACTTCCCCCTTTCAGGCAGATAATTATTCAGATGACTTAAGATACATCATTGATATGCTGAAGGAAACCGACCTTCTGGTATGGGCGAGTCCGCTTAAACAAGGACTTTTACCAGAGCTTATAAAAATATTTCAGAAGCGTATATACCAGCATTTTAAGGATCATCAGGAAGATGCCAGTCAATGGTTAAGATCCCATACCCTGCCTAAGATTCCCCTGATCGGGGTAATTTTGCAGCCTGAGTCAGAACTTGTCGAAGGAGAGATCCTGTTGAATCGACTTACCCAGGAAAGAATGGCAGCAGAATTGCATACTGTGCTGAGTTTTCTGATAACATCCGATCTAAATCTAACTGATGCAGCATGCCTTACATTCAAGAGTTTTAATTACAGGCAATACCTTGAGGAAACCTGCAATGAATTTCTTGGTGGGCCGGTTCCCGAAATGGATTCCGTATAAAATATAACCGGTTTTTGACGATATATTCTGCCATTTCGTCGATAATCCTTTCAGGACATCAATAAATTCTTAATTTTGAAACGGCCATAGTGTCATTTCAGATTAGTTATCCTTTTATATTTCATTCAGACCCTGCATGTCCAAACTTCTTACCCGAAACTGCTTTATAATTCTTCTGCTTTCTTTCTGCAATAGCCGGCTGATGCCTCAGGAGAACCGTGATTTGAGAATCTCCGGGAACTACGATAAGATACCTATGATTTCTGTTTTGAGCATGCTTGAAACCCAGTATGCTGTTAGGTTTTATTATAAGGAGGAATGGTTCGCACACGACACATTGCAGATAAACATAGAGAATAAGACAGTTGAGGAAGTCATAAGGATGATGCTGAACGGTAAACCTTTTACGTTTAGAATAATTCAGCAAAATCAGGTAGTGATCCTGCCCAGGGATGAAGTAGATATGTTATCCGGGCAGTTAACAAATTACAGCGACAATGAATTATCAGACAAATCTTTTGTTATGGTGGGAAGCCTTGATGATGCCGGCAGGATGAAAGTTGCAACTATTACCGGACAAATAACAGACGGTAAAACCAGCGAACCCATCATTGGCGCAGTTGTTCAGGTGAATAACATGCAGAAAGGCGACGTCACGGACCTGAAGGGCAATTATAAGCTGTCGCTGACTCCGGGATTATATACGTTGTTGGTCTCCAGTGTTGGTTATGAGCAAAACAGTTATCATGTTAAACTGCTAAGTAACGGTGTACTGAATCTGGAGCTTTTTGACAAGTCCATTGCCCTGGAAGATGTGGTAATTTATGGTCAGCGCCTCGACCGGAATGTCAGCAACTTTCAGATGAGTATGGTGGACCTGGATTTTAAGAATATCAAACAGCTCCCCTCAGTTTCCGGCGGCAGAGATATCCTGAAAGGGCTTACCGCTATGCCGGGTGTAAAATCAGTTGGGGAATTCAGCTCCGGCATTAATGTAAGGGGAGGAGGAGAAGATCAGAATCTTTACCTGTTTAACGGAGCGCCGCTGTTTAATACGTCACATGTTTTTGGTCTTATATCGGTTATCAATCCCGACGCTGTTGAGAGGTTGATTTTGTATAAGGGCCATATTCCGGCTTCTTTTGGGGAACGGGTTTCTTCTGTTATTGATATCAGAACAGGTGAGTCTGCCCCTGCCAGAGTGAGGATCAAAGGAGGTATTGGTCTTTACGATGGTAAACTGATGGCTGAAGTGCCTTTGTACAAAGACAAGGTATTCTTCGATATTGCAGGGCGTGCGAATTACTCCAACTGGATCCTGCATAAAATAAAGGATCCCGACTTGCAGAACAGCGCGGCCAGTTTTTATGACATTAATGGTACCCTGCATGCCGTACTTCCCAAAGGACATATTTCAATTTCCGGCTACACCTGTTACGATGAGTTCAGGTTTGCTTCTGAAGTTAAATACGGTTATGGGAGTACCCTTGGATCGTTTAACTTGAACTATCTGCTTAGTTCAAATCTATCCTCCAATCTTTCCTTATCCTACAGCAGATATAATGTTGCAAAGGATGATATCAGCACCAGGGTTATGCAAAGCCGTACAGAATCAGGAATTACATATTCCGGCCTGAAATACCGGATGAAATATGGCGGGATACAACATCATACTTTGGATGCCGGAATTAATTTCATTAAATATGAACTTCAGCCCGGAAAACAGTACGCGTTGAAGATCGAATCATTGGTGGTTCCTCATACACTCGAATCAGAACAGGCTTATGAAGGAGCTGTGTTCCTGAACGAGGAGTTTACCCCAAATGTATTCTTTACCCTGAATGCCGGTATGAGGGTCTCCGGTTACAGATATATGAATACAAATTTAATTTTTGGCTTTGAGCCCAGGCTTTCTGTAAAATTCCAGATGAATTACCGGAGTTCTTTTAAAGCAAGCTACAACAGGAATTATCAGTACCTGTCGCTCATTTCCTATTCATCCGTATCAACACCAGCGGATATCTGGAAATTATCGGATTCTTATAACAGGCCTTTGGTGGCAAATCAGTTTGCCCTTGGTTATTATCGGAATTTACTGAATAACAGCATTGAAACCTCGGTTGAGCTTTACTTTAAAGGCCTTACTAACGTAATCGAGTATAAGGACGGTGCAATACTGGAAATGAATGATAATATCAGGAATGAACTGATCAATGCTCAGGGCAGAAATTATGGCGTGGAATTCCTGTTTAAAAAGAACACCGGTAAGGTGGATGGCTGGGTCAGTTATACCTATTCCCGTTCGATCCGAAGAACCCAGGGTAATGCCTCCGGGGAAATGATTAACAGAAACTCCTGGTTTCCTTCCTCATACGATAAACCGCATGACTTTACGATAGTTGCCAACTATCATATAAACAAGAGAGTTCAGTTCTCCGCAAATTTCAATTTTTCAACCGGTCGGCCGATAACCCTTCCTGAGTACAAGTACTTTGTCGGGAATGAAGTGGTGGTGTATTTTTCAGATAAGAACAAGTATCGAATCCCACCCTATCACAGGCTTGATCTATCTTTTTCAGTAGATGAAAGCCTGTACCTTAAAAAGAAATGGAAGGGACGCTGGAGTTTTTCCCTGCTCAACGTTTACGGCAGAAAAAATGCCTATACCGTTTATTATAAAAAGGAAAATGCAAGTCAGTTAAATGATTACAACCAGTACAGTATGTATAAACTTTACCTGATTGGCAGACCTGTGCCCGTGATCTCGTATAGCTTTATTTTCTAAACAGAGCGGAGCAATGAAAAACAATAACACATATATCATCTGGTTGTCAGTTCTGATCCTAAGCTGGTCTTGTAAGGAATTATACAATCCGGATGACATAATCTCAACTGAGCAAATTCCTGTTATAGCGGGAATGATCCAGGAGAACGCCAAACCATATGTTAAGTTATCCTGGGCCCTCGGATACAATGACCAAATCACCAATTACATCAGCGGTGCGGACATCCGTGTTACGGATGACCTGGGCAACACCGTGGACCTTGAGGAAACCTCTGCAGGTTATTATACTACGTTTTCTGATGCGTTCAAAGGCGCGGTAGGAAGGACTTACACGCTTCTGGTGGTATTACCTAACGGAAATGAATATATCTCTTCCCCTGTTTTGCTGCGAAAAGGCCCTGCAATTGACAGCCTCTATGCGGATCCGGGAATTCGAAAATTTTATACCTATAATGCTTACAACGAACCAATAGCGGAAACCCAGAGAGGACTGTATGTACTGGCAGACCTGAGTGAAAACGCTGATTCAGTGTTGTATTACAGATTTAATACCAGGGTTGTCAAGGAGATTACCTACACACAGGATCCGGGTACGCTGTACGCACAAACCGTTTTCGTTTGGAAAACCTATACACTTGACAGTGAATACAGCGTAAATCATTCTACTGGACAGGAAAACAGGCAATTGATCCTTGAACACCCGGTTGGCTTTTTGCATTTTGATTACGATCCGTCTCAGGCAACTGATAAAGCCACTGCTCCTTACCCGCATGGCTGGGTATTGGTTTTTAAAGTATTTGCCATTTCACAGGATGTCTACGATTATTATAATTCCATCGCCCTGCAATTGGCCTCCAACGATCAGATGTTTGCTCCGGTTCCTTCTCAGGTGAAGAGTACCATCAAATGCATCAATGATCCGGAGAAGGCTGTAATAGGGATTTTTGAGGCATCATCGTTTACAACCGTTTACAAAGGTTTCGCCTGGAAGGACCTTGAAAAATACATGCATAAGGACCTGCTATCTTTCCCTGAGAATGTGTATAACGGGGTGTCAATTCCCTTTCCACCTGATTTTTGGGTACCTTTTAATTAAGATTACAATGTAAATGGAAAAACCGAATAAATCCTTTTTTTTGGTCCGGTGCCATGTTAACCTGTTAATATTGTTGACACTGACTGCTTTTTATTATCTTCCGGGCACCGTTAAATGCGAACCTTATTCAGGTTTTTCCACTGGCAGTGAAAGGTTGTTTGTTCATCTGGAAAAGCTGGTATATGTTACCGGAGAATCACTTAAATATAAGGTTTACCTGTTGAATGGCACATCACCGGACAAGGCACCGTGCAGCAAAATCCTATATTTTACATTGGCAGGTGTAGAGGGTAACACCAGGGCCGACTGGCGGATCAATCTTGGAGAAAGACCCGTTTCAGGTTCATTTACGATTCCCGGCGATATGAAGGCCGGAATATATGTACTCAGGGCATACACCAACCTGATGAGAAACGGACCCGTACAGCAGGTTTATGCTCAACATGTGCTTATCATGAGCCTGTCTGAAGTAACGCCTGAAACATTGATGATCCCCTTATCAGGTGATACAGTCGCAGGGACTGAACCTGTCATTGTGCAAAATGGGTATATGTTGAAACTTGCCACTACAAAAGCAAGCTATACGGTAAATGAAAAAATAAAAATCCTGATTGATCCCGACTTCCAGCAGATGCCTGAAAATAATGCTGATCTGTCTGTTTCGGTATCCGCAGTTACACCTTTTCAGGAGCTGATACCTGAAACCGACATATATGCTTGCCTGAAAAGGGAGACCAACCATAGTGAGATAACCGATCTTCCCTGTAAATATCCCGTGGAGAACAAAGGTTTCATTTTAACCGGACGGATAAGGCACCGGGATAATCCGGCACCACTGTCAAATGCGAAAATTCTGCTTTCTGTTACCGACAGTATTGCGCCACAAATACTTTACACTGAAACCGATGCAGCCGGAGAATTCCGTTTTTATCTCAGCAGCATATATGATAATATGGACCTGATCCTGCAATTCGGGGACCAGTCGAGGTATGCCGATTATATCTGGGAAGTCGATCACAAGGCGATTTATGGCGGTCATTTGAGTACTGAACCGGTTTTATTGCAGCAGCAATCAGTGGCGTTTTTAAATGCCATCAAAGACCTCAGGCTTATTGAGGCCATTTATACTTCAGAAAAGCCCGTAATGAAACAGAAATCAGGTGTGAGAGATGTCAAATACTTCAGTCCGCCTGACTTTATTATTTACCCTGGTGATTATTTAGAACTTGTGAATTTTAAGGAGATCGCCGACAATATATTGCCCGATGTTAAACTTATGATCCGTAACAGGGAGGTTACTTTACAGATTTTAAACAAAAGAACGAAATTGTGGCAGGAAAACAACATGGTGCTGCTGAACGGAGTTCCTTATACCGATCTTGCTTATATTGCCACACTTGGAACAAAGGATATTCAAAGAATTGAAGTCATTAGTGAAAATCTTTTGCTGGGTAAGCTTACGCTTCCGTGTTTGATTTCCATCTATACTTATGATAACATGATACCGGAGAATTTCCTTAAGAATAATACATTCACTTACAGAAACTTGGTGATCCCCAATAACCCTGATAATGAACCCATACCAGAAGTTGTGCCGGGAGAACATGATCCGGATTTCAGAACCACCCTGTATTGGAATCCACATGTCATCTTAAGCGGCAAAGAAACCCTGGCTCTTGAATTTCCGGCTTCCCGGTTCAAGAGCCTGTATACCGTAAAAATCCGGGGTTTTACCGGAAAAGGCTACCCATTGCGTGCTGACACTTCCTTTGAAGTTAAATAAAATTAAATTATGAAAAACCTTTACCTGCTTATATGGCTTTCACTGGGTTTGTCTAATTTATATTCACAGCAGTCCGATTGTAACTGCCCGGTTGATGACGATTATGAGATGCAGCTCCAGACAGCACTTATCGGAACTGAGTACCATAATCCTCTTGCAGGATATGAGGGCACACAATTCTTCAGTTACTGGACACAGGGTGAGGTTGTACTGAATAACGGGGATGTGATTAAAAATATTTATGTGCGGTATGACAAATACCTGGATGAATTATTATGGATGAGGAATAGCGATTTTAAGGCAGGAATTCTTAAAAAGGGTGCCATTGCAGGTTTTATGCTTTATGATGACAGGAATAAGCTTTCAGCGACTTTTACCAAAAAGATCATCATACTGCCCTTCATCGATTCAGCCGATACGTACCTTCAGGTACTGGTATCGGGAGACCTGAGCCTGTATGCATACAGGAATACAAGTGTTATATGGAGGGAGTACAAACTCCTCAACAACAATAAATACCTGATAAGTGCCGGTGGGGAATATCACTGGGTTGATCTCAAAAGAAAAAGTCTTTTGGATGTCCCCATACTTCAGCGGACAAAAATGAGGTCCGTACTGCGGTCGAACAAAATCATGGTCAGAAATGATGAGTCGGAAATGGCAAGGGCTATTGGTCTTTATAACGCTGCTCCAAGATAAATGAACATCACCTTCATCAAGAATTAGAAAAAGGAGAGATTGTGCTTAATTATGCTTCACTCTTAAGACAATCTCTCCTGCAAAGAATTTAGCTGATTAAACAAGAATTTTGGTAGTGAGATTTGTGATGCTGGTTTGTATGGCATCAAATGGTTTGCCGTCCTTGGTACTGTCCTGTTCAACAATCATGTATTTCAAACCGGCAATATCCTTGAAGGTAAGGATTTCCTTGAAGTTGATTATGCCGGCACCCACGGGGGCAAAATCGTCTTCTCCCTCGGTGGTATAGTAAGGAGCCTCGCTGGTGAACATGTCTTTCATGTGGAAGAGCTGGAACCTGCCGGGGTATTTGTTTATGACCTCAATCGGATTCTGCCCTGCCTTGGTGGTCCAGAAAAGATCCAGTTCCATGGTAAGGAGATCTTTGTCAAGTTCCGGCATGATTACATCATAGTAAGGAATCTTGCCTTCCACAGTGGCAAATTCAAAATTATGGTTGTGATAACCGAACAGGATCCCGTTTTCCTTCATGATTCCGCCCACCTTGTTCCATTCGGCAACCATTTTATGCCAGCTGGCAAGCGTTGTGCGTGCTTCGGGCACCACCCAGGGCTGAATGCAGTATTTAACACCCAGCAATGCATGATCCTCAGCCATTTTCTTAGCATTCTCCAGGGTGATCCCCTTGTTTTCAACTTCAGTATGACTGCTGATGATCTCCATGCCGAGGTCATTCACCAGTTTCTTGAAATCGAGGGGTTCATGGCCATAGAACTTACATTTG
>Ga0299915_10003710_pt1 | contig 11028 bp, 9 predicted proteins | sample RVTome_13_FD_200263 | JGI IMG/M metagenome (GOLD analysis project Ga0299915, IMG submission 200263) | Soil microbial communities from uranium-contaminated site in the Upper Colorado River Basin, Wyoming, United States - RVT92D227 (version 2) ... | reverse complement strand
GATGTCATTGGGTTAGATATTGGAAGCAGTTCAATTAAACTGGTGGAGTTAAAAGAGGACAGGAATGGGTATCAGTTACAAAATCTGGCAATCTCTCCTCTGCCTCCGGAAGCAATTGTCGACGGAGCTTTAATGGATTCGGTCACGATTATCGACACCATACGGGAGGTCATCGCCGCTTCCAAGACAAAATCAAAAGATGCTGTGACCTCTATTTCTGGCCATTCTGTTATTGTTAAAAAAATTTCCTTGCCATTTATGACAGAAGCCGAGCTTGAAGAATCCATCCAGTGGGAAGCTGAAAGGTACATTCCATTTGATATCAATGATGTGAATATCGATTTCCAAATATTTGGGGCGACTCCAGAAAACCCGGAAGTCATGGATGTTATTTTAGTGGCGGCCAAGAAGGATATTATCAATGATTATGTCTCTGTCATCATGGAATCTGGATTGAACCCTGTCGTTATCGATCTGGACTCTTTCGCCCTGGAAAATATGCTTGCTATAAATTATGAAACAGGGGAAGGGGAGTCTGTTGCGATCGCTAATGTGGGAGCGAGCGTTACCAACATTGATATCATTAAGAACAATATCTCCGCCTTTACCAGAGATATTTTTAAGGGCGGAAATCAAATCACAGAAGAAATTCAAAGACAGCTCCATGTCGACCATGAAGAGGCTGAAAAAATTAAGGTGGGTACCAAGGTCGACCTCACCTCTCAACCGATTATCCAAGACGTATTGAAAACAGCCTCTGAATCATTAGCCGTCGAAATAGGAAATTCTTTGGATTTCTTTCAATCCACCACCACTTACGAAAAAGTTGGCAAGTTATATTTGAGTGGAGGAGGATCGAAGATCAAAGATTTCGATATCATTCTGCAACAACAGATTGGAATACCGGTGGAGGTCGTTAACCCATTTAAAAAAATAAATTATAGCGGTAGAAATTTCGATCTTGAATATTTAAGGGAAATTGGACCCATCATGGCGGTTGGAGTGGGTCTTGCCTCAAGAAAGGTAGGGGATCGATGATCAAGATCAATTTGCTCCTGACAAGGAAAGAAAAGAAAAAGATTGGGTTGGGGAAGGAATTCATTGTTCTCATTCTTTCCGTCGTCCTTTTATTAGTCCTCCTCGGTTTTATTCAATGGTGGTTGGGGAAGGAAAAGGGAAATACACGAGCACAGATAGCCAAAACAAAGAACGATATCGTTTACTACAAATCACTAACCACGGAGGTTTTGAAAAAGAAGGAAGAACAGAAAATGTTGCAAGATAGGTTGAATATTATCAACTCATTACGAAAAGAGAAAGTAAGCAAAGTTTTGGATGAATTGAGTATTAATAAACCGGAAAAACTTCAAATCGAATCTCTGAAGAAAGTGGGGTCAAAGTTAGGAATCGAAGGGATTGCCTTGGATGACGAAACGATTGTCAATTTCATGACCAACCTTCGGAAATCGAAACTCTTTAAAAATGTAGACCTCGTTGTGAGTCAACAGATTGAACAAAGCAAAATCAAGTTGAAGAAATTCATTCTCTCGTGTGAGATCATTTTAACATAGTAGGGAGGGGATCAAATGGCACTGACAATGGATTCTATATTAAAACTCCCGACGCCTAAAAAGGTTTTAATATTAGTCGTGATTTTAGTTGCCATCGCAGCTCTATTTTTGTACGCGCTTATCATCCCCATACAGGATGAACTAAAGGTGGCGAAGGGGGAGTTGAGTAAACTGGAGGGGGAATTAAGCACTAATAAAGCCATCGCTAGCGAGCTCCCAAAATTTAAGGAACAGGTAGCGAAGTTGAATGAAGAAGTAAAGAATGCCTTGACGCAACTTCCTAATGAGAAGGAGATCCCTGATATATTGAAAACGATATCCAGCTTAGGGAAGGAATCGGGTCTTGAGTTTACCCTTTTTAAGCCTAAATCTGAAGAGCCTCAACAATTTTATGCAAAGGTTCCTATCGAGCTGGTGGCGTTGGGAAACTATCATAATATTGGAATTTTTTTCGACAAGGTGAGTAAGCTTCCAAGAATTATCAACGTCATTGATTTCAATATGGAAAGGGCAAAAGATATTAAAGGTAAGGGTGATCCCGAACTCTTGTTGAAAACATCCTGTATGATCAATACTTACCGATTTATAGAAAAGAAAAGTGAGGAAAAGAAAAGTGAAAAGAAAACTGTTCCGAAGGGAAAAGAGGACGAAGCGATTGCCAAAACCAGAAAGAAGTAAAATAGGTTGCTGGTGTATAACCTTATCGATAGTCTTCCTTTTTTTGATGGGAGGATGCGGAGGGGGAACGCCCCCAATTTCTCCTCCCTCAAAAGCAAAGTCTTCTGCGGTGGAGAAAAAGAAGGAAGAACCCACTAAAGTGGCTGAGAAAAAAGAGCCGGAGAAAAAGGAAGAAGCAGAATATTCCTATAACCCTGCAGGAAAACCGGATCCCTTTAAACCCTTCATCCAGTTAGCGTCCGCCAGAGGTACAAGGACGGCTCTCACCCCTTTGCAGAGATTCGATATCAGCCAGTTGAAACTCGTGGCTATCATTTCTGCCCCTGGGGGGAATGTTGCCCTTGTCGAAGATGTAACAGGGAAAGGTTATTTTCTAAAGAAGGGGACATGGATTGGAAAAAATGATGGAAAGGTAACGAAAATCCTTAAGGATAAAGTGATCATCGAGGAGGTCTATCAGGATATTTTTGGACAAACAAAAACGAACGAGATTTCACTATCTCTTCATAAAGTTGAAGAAGGAGGAGAATCATGAAACGTTCTCAGATCCTAAGAATGACTTTTTGGGTTTTTTTCTTGCTCTTGATAACAACAGGGTGTGCCACCAAGAAGGCCGTGCTGGAAACACCCAAACCGGAAACCTCGCCGCCGGTCGCCAAGTTCTCGATTATTCAAAAGATATCATTTAGTGAAGAAGAAAATTTTACAAAAATTAAAATTGAAGGATCTGAGGCGATTGCTCCACCGTTCTATAAATTGTTGTCCGACCCTCTCAGAATTGCCATTGATGTTCCAAATATTGATTTAAAACAAATTAAGAGCCCCCTTAAAATCGATAATGGAACGATTGGAGAAGTGCTGACGACGCAATACGATGACAAAGGAAGGATTGAAATCAGTCTCCTTCAAATGGCCAACTATAATATTTCAGCAGAAGAGAAGAACCTTATCATTGATGTTGAAAAGGTGAAAAGGGTCTCAGAGGAGAAAGAGGTTCAAAAAGAGGGGGAAGCTTTAAAAGAAACGAAGGTGGAAGCTCCCGCTGCGGAGACAAAGAAAGAAGTATCTCTTCCCGCCCCACCGCCTTTGACCAAGGCTAAAAAAGTGACCAATGTTTTGTTTGAGGAGAAAAAGGATTTTATTATTTTCAATGTCTTGGCAGACGGAAAAATCGAGAACTTCAATGCCTTTAAGTTGGATTCGCCTCCAAGACTGGTCTTGGACATTTGGGGAGTGGATACCCGCAAGAGCTCTTTTAAGGTCAAGAACCCTTTGATCAAAGGGGTCCGCGTTGGACATTACCCGGATAAACTGAGGTTGGTTTTCGATTCCCAAAAACCCCAACTCCCTCCTTATCAAGTCAACCGAATTGATGATAAGTTGATTATTTCCCTTGGGAATATTCCTCAACCCTCCGAGCCCCAAATCTATATTCAGGGGAAGTCGGCCAAGGAGTCTCCCGCCGCCTCTCCAACCGTTCAGGCAGAAGGTCGTCCGAAACCGGGTAAACCAAGCGCTCTGACAGGCATCGATTTCAAGCAGATGGATGATAAATCGAGGATTGTCCTTTCCCTGTCCGCAGAGAATCCTCAATTTGAATCCTCCACTCCTTCAAAGAATCTGATCGCTATTGATGTGAAGAATGCCTTTGTCCCAAATAATCTTCTGCGAGGATTGGATACGAGCGCCTTCAAGAGCGTTGTCAATAATGTGGATCTTAAGAATATCAAAGTGGGAAAAACAAACGATATTCGAGTCCTGGTTAAATTAGGGGAAGAAGCTCCCTATGAAACAGCCAAAGAGGGCAAAGAAATCTTTATCGATATCAAAGAAAAACCAAAAAAGATCGAAGCAAAAGCAGAAGCCCCTGCACCAGAGGTGAAGAAAGAGGAGAAGGCTGAGGTCAAGAAGGAAGAAGTGAAGAAAGAGGAAGTCATAAAAGAAGAGGAGGTAAAAAAAGAGGAAGTAAAAAAGGAGGAAGGAATCAAGAAAGAAGAGCAGGTTAAAAAGGAAGAGAAACGCGTCCCGGAACCTGTTCCTCCAGGTCCAGTGGCAAAGAAAGTAGAAAAGGAGAAAATAGTTTCCGAAGAAGAAGGTCCACAAAAAGTTTATAGAGGAAGAAAATTATCTCTCGATTTCAAGGATGCGGATATTAAAAATATTCTCAGGTTAATTGCTGAAGTAAGTGATTTAAATATCATCGTAGCAGATGGAGTAACCGGAAAGATTACCATGAGATTGGTGGATGTGCCTTGGGACCAAGCCCTTGATCTCATTCTGCAATCCAAAAACCTCGGCATGGCTCGAGCGGGGAATGTCGTTCGAGTCGCCCCCCTCGAAGCCTTAAAGAAAGAAGTCCAGACTGACTTAGAGGCCAAAAGGGCTAAAGAAAGGTTAGAAGATTTGGTGTTGGAACTCATTCCAATCAACTATGCTTCGGGCAAAGAGATCATGCCCCAAGTGAAGGGCGTTTTGAGCGATCGAGGGGATGTTAAAAACGATGAGAGGACAAACACATTGATTGTCAAAGATATCGCTAAGAGAATTTCAGACGTCAAGAATTTGGTAAAATCTCTGGATACGAAAACCCCCCAGATTCTGATCGAAGCAAGGATTGTCGAAGCAAACTTGTCGTTTCAAGAAGAACTGGGCGTGATGTGGGGTTTCCTGGTGAACACCGGCAAGGGGAATAAGAATGCTGCTATAGGAGGGGGTCTAACCGGGGCGTCATCCACTTTAACCACACCTGCAACACCTTTGAATACTGTGGTCGGCCTTCCTGCCCTTGCCGCGGGAGGTGTTGGTGGCATAGGTGTGGCGAGTATCCTCGAATTCCTTTTCACTTCCGGAGATAAATTTGGACTAAAACAATTGGATATGGCGATTTCTGCCCATGAAAACAAAGGAAATGTTAAAATCATTTCAAGCCCGAAGATCGCCACCCTTGACAACAAAGAAGCGTCCATTGAGCAAGGATTGAGAATTCCATATCGGAAGCTAACGACGGAAGGAACGATTACCATAGATTTTATCGAAGCCAATTTGAAGCTGACGGTGACCCCTCATGTGACCAACGATGGCTATATCAAAATGGTTATTAAGGCCAAAAAGGATGCACCCGATGATTCGATCGTTGTTGACAGTGTACCAGCCATCGACAAGAAAGAGGCCATCACCGAAGTGTTAGTAAAGGACAACGCAATTGTTGTCATTGCCGGGGTCTATTCGAGGGAAAAGAATGAAGGGGCCGAAGGTGTTCCTCTCTTCGGTAAAATACCGTTATTGGGATGGCTATTCAAGAGGGAGGTAAAGGAGGATACAAGGAGGGACTTGCTCATTTTTATCTCGCCTAAAATCCTTAAAGACCATGTTTGAGGAGCTACTATTCTTAAAACTCATAAGAAAAGGGCCTCCTGATTCTTCTAATTAGTAGGGATGAATCAGGCGGCCGTTTTTATCGGAAAGCGCCAATTAGTTTCTGAATATGGCTTATTTTGTTTCGGATGAGATATTTCCTTATCCCATGGATAACTTTTACACCTGTTTTCGGATCAATTAAATTAGCGGTTCCAATCTGGATCGCCGAAGCCCCCACCAGAATGAATTCAATCGCATCTTCGGCACTCATAATGCCCCCCATCCCAACAATAGGGATGTGAACTGCCTGACTGACCTCCCAAACCATTCTTAACGCAATGGGTTTAATAGCTGGGCCTGAGAGGCCCCCAATCACATTTCCCAATTCTGGCTTTCGGGTATGGATATTAACGGCCATAGCCCTGAAGGTATTCACAAGGGAGACAGCATCTGCTCCTCCTTCCTCGACACTCTTCGCCATTAAAGCAATGTCCGTCACATTGGGTGATAATTTTACGATCAAAGTGAGTGTGGTTGCTTTTCTTACTGCTTGGACAAGGCGGTAGGCCATGCGTGGGTCGACGCCAAAAACAATCCCACCCCTTCTGACATTGGGGCAGGAGATATTCATCTCAAGGCCTGAAATGCCAGGAACGCCATCAAACCGCCTTGCCAATTCAATATATTCTTTTTGAGTATTCCCAAAAAAGTTGATGATCAGATGGGTTCTTAAATCCTTATAATAGGATAATTTATTTTTGATAAACTCTTGGAAACCAGGGTTCTGAAGTCCAATAGAATTGATGATTCCTCCTTCTGTCTCAAAAATTCGGGGAGGAGGATTCCCCTTCATAGGTCTTAATGAAATTCCTTTTGGGATGATTGCGCCAAGTTGATTAAGATCAAAGAAATCTTCAAATTCCTCACCGAATCCGAATGTCCCAGAGGAAACGATCACAGGATTCCTAAGCCTAATTTTCCCTATGGTTACGGATAGGTCCGGATTCCGAATCGAAGACATCGTTATTCCCATAGGATATCTTTCAAAGTGAAAACGGGCCCCTCTTTGCAAACCCGTTGATAGGGTGTCTTAGGATGGTTTGTTTTGACGACACATCCCCAACAAGCTCCAAAACCACATCCCATTCTCGTCTCTAAGGATGCCTGGCATATGAAATTTTTCAGTTTTACAATTCCCGCCAAGGCCTTCAACATCGCGAATGGACCGCAAGCATAGAGATAGTACTCTTCATCTCTTCTAAATTTCTTTCTTTGGGATAAAAAAAGATCGACCACTGTTCCTTGAGTACCCAGGCTTCCATCTTCTGTGGCAATAAAAATATTTGAATTGAATGTTTCAAAATCCTCCAACCCCAAGATATCACGTTGTGTCTTTCCACCGATAAAAACAAGCAATTTTCTGCCTTTCAAAGCTTCCGCCAAGGGAAATAGTGAAACGATCCCTACTCCGCCCCCTATTAAAACAATATTCTTAGAAGAGGGGAGGGGAGGGAGTGTGAAACCATTCCCTAAAGGGCCAATCAGATCTACCTTTTCTCCCCTTTTCAAGGTCGTCATCCTTTGAGTCCCTTTTCCAACTTTTTTATACAGGATGAACAAACAGCCTCTTTTTCTCTTCTCTGGATGGCTGACTGGGTAGCTTTTATAAACACTAAAGGGACGCCTCAAAAGTGGAGAGCGATCGTCAGAAACCTTGAGCATGACAAATTGGCCAGGGTTGATTTGATCGGCAATCGGAGAGCAGTCTACCCCCAAGAGATAATAGACCGATCTGATTCTCTTGTTGGATACAACCATTCCGTCAGTTTGTAGGGGCATAAATCTTAAGCTTCAAGACCTTGAGTTAAAGCGTGACTAAACTGTTTTCATCATAAGGAGAGCGTCGAACTTACCTTGATAGAATTTTTTTCTTATCCCCGATGATTGGTAAGAAAACAATTGATAGAGATGGATCGCCGTGTGATTTGAAGAATGGACCTCGAGATATAAATTCTTGCTTCCCCTCCGGCGGCTAAAATCAATATAGAATTCCATCAGTTTTTTGCCGAAACCCAAATGCCTATAAGCCTGGTGCACACAAATATTGAGAAGCTCGGATTCTTCTGACACGTTCCGAAAACAGATAAAACCGATCACGGTTTGCTTGGATTCCGCCTCCTTCTTCATCACAAAACAATGCGCAAAAGGATTTCGCATCTCCTCAACAAACATATTCTTCGACCAAGGTGTTAGGGAGTCGGAAGTCTCAATGGACAAAACTTCATCCAAGTCATTGATGTCCATCTTTTGAATGGCCACCTTTTCCCATTCCATTTCTAAAACCCTCGGAGAAGCGAATCAAGCAAATCAGATCACCGAGATTCCATCCGATTCAATAGTTCCCTGGCGGCATTTTTCATCTCTTCATCTTTTGATTGGTCGAGGATGACCAGGTAGGATTTTTTTGCCTCCTCATATTTACCGCCCCTCCTTTTTAGATTCCCAATCTCCAAATGGGTGAGATAAAACCATGAGGAGGTCTCCTTTAAATATCGTATCGCTGTCTCAAAATTGTGGAGGGCTTTTTCATATTTTCCTTGCTGATAAAATATTTCGCCCAAACTGAAGTGGGCTTCGCCGAATAATTCTAAGATATTTCCTTTCAGAACGATGGAGTAATAATGGACCGCTTCAAGAATATTTCTCTTGTTAAAGTTTAGATTTCCCAATTTTAATGCGGCATGATAGAACAAAGGGTGGTTTGGAAAATCTTCTATCACTTTCTTAAAGGCATTTTCAGCTTTGTCCTGTTCATTCCGAAATGAATAGATGATTCCTATCTGGGTGAGAGCAAAAAGGTGCCAAAAACTATTCTTGCTTTGACGACCAATGAGGGCGTAAGTCTCTAAAGCCTGATCCAAATTTCCCAATTTGACGAGGCATTCTCCTTTTATGAATAATCCCTCTTCAAAATATTTGGAATTTGGGAATTCAAGGAGCAAAATATCCAAATCAGTAATGGATTCTCCAAGCTTATTTTCGAAAAAATATCCTTTTCCTATCTGGAGGAGGGCTTTTTCTCTAAATCGTGTATTGAGGATGTTGAAATAGTAGGGGAGGGATTCCAGTATTTCCCCTCCAGCGTAAAACATTTGAGCGTTTAACCATTGAATAAATATTTTTTCATCTTCGAAACGGCTCACTTTTTGTAACCGCTGGAAAATCCGATTGGCCCCATCTAATTCACCCAGATGGATGTAATTCCAGTAAAGTGTAAGGAGACAAGTCCCACCCCAGCTATTTTCCTGTGAAGAATTAAGAATTGAATTCAACTCCTTGATCGAAGAGAGGTAATCGCCGTTCATCAGAAACATTTTCCCTAACAAATAGTGGGTGGATAGAAAGAGGGGTGAATCCTTAAACTGAATTTTAAATAACTGGAGAGTTTCTATGGAATTTTTGATATTCCCCAATTGATATTCGAAAAAACCAATCCTCCAGTAGGCGTCCGGGGCGAGAGAATCATTTTTAAATCGGTCACAAAATATTTGGTAATGACGTTTGGCTTCATCAATTTTCCCTAATCTTGACTGCGACTCGCCAAGCCAGAATAGGGTATATTTTAAGTACTCTTGGGGGATCGATTTAGGGTTTTCCCATATAGCTTGAAAATAAGCAGCCGCCGTTTCATATTGTTTCTGTCTAAAAGATAAGATGCCCAGCCAAAAATGCGCGGAACGAATTAATTCGTTATTTTTCGAGTATTGAGAAACCTTTGTAAAAGTTGAGTCTGCCGCAGTCCATTGATTCGATCCGAGTTCGAGGAGTCCTAAAAGATAATAAGAATAGTCGATCTGTTCGAATTTGGGAAATTGCTTAATAAGGGCGAGGAGAAACTTAGTAGCTTCTTCCTGATTGCCTAACCGTATCTCCAGTTCGGCCATCCCCAAAAAGGTATCATCTAGGTTTGCAAAATGACTCCCTTCATTGATAATTTTTGAAAATACCCTTTTGGCCTCCTTTAATTTTCCCTTACTGACTAACGTCCTTCCCAAAAGATAGCAAATGTCAAAAACCTTAACGTGTTTTGGATAAATATTTATAAAAGTCGTAAATTGTTTTTCGGCAATATCATAAAAACCGTCTTTAAAGGCTCCAATTCCTACTTGGATCAGCTGTTCGTCTTCTTTAACACTTTTCGAGTAGCCGTCTCGAATAAAAAAGAAGCCTGAGATCATAAATATGAAAACGAAATAAAATATTATTGTTTTTTTCATTTTAGATGGGATTCCTTATTTCTTCCAAGACGAGATAATTCCTCAGGGGTATTCACATTAATAAATGACTCTCTGAGTGGATCTAAGGGAAGGAAACCATTTTCTTCAACGATTTTGACCTTGACCAGATCGTAAATATCGATAATCTTGAATTTTCCTTCGTCAATAGTGCTCTTTATTGGATCTAAACACTTTTTAGAATAGATAGCATGTAAGGGTTGCAAGCCATCCTTGGTTCGAGGGATAATCACGTCCTGATCTTCTATATTTTTGATCAAATATTGAACTAAAGATTTCTTTATGAAGGGCATATCGCACGCAACACAAAAAGAATAATAAAAAGTTGAGAAGAATAGTCCGGTATATAAACCTCCTAATGCGCCTTTATCGGGAATTAAATCTGAATAGATTTTCGAGCGAAAATCCCTAAAAATATCTTGTTGGTTAGTGACGATAATGACTTCTTGAAACAATTCTCTAAATAAGTCGCAGATTCTGTTGATAATAGGGACCCCATCGATTTTGATGAAGGCTTTGTTTTCTCCCATCCGTATGCTTTTGCCACCGGAAAGAATGATGCCTGAAATCGGGTGCTTCGGTTCCAATATTGTGTCTGATAAGATATATTATGTTAACTTTTAATTCTCTGCCTTCAAAAAACTTTTCCAGCCACCCTCTGCCTTACCCGTCTTCCGACTCAATTCTTCAAATTCTCTCAATATTTCTTCCTGCTTTTTTGTCAAATTTTTAGGCGTTCTTACAATCACCTGAACAATTTCATCTCCCCGTCCGTAGCCTCTTATTTTCGGGAATCCTTCTCCTTTTATTCTTAAGATTTCACCACTTTCAGTCCCCTTAGGTATGCTCAATTTTTTCTTGCCATTTAAGGTAGGAACTTCTATTTCCGTTCCCAGAGCAGCTTGAGGGAAGCTGATAGGTATTTGACAGATAATATCATCTCCTTCTCTTGAAAAAAAATCGTCTGTTTCCACATAAATGAAAAGAAAAAGGTCTCCAGGAGGGCCTCCTCTTTCTCCTTCTTCTCCTTCGCCACGAATTCTTAATTTCGATCCGGTATCAACGCCAGGGGGCATCTTTACCTGGATTCTTTTCGTCTTTCTTACCTTTCCATGTCCGCGGCACTC
>Ga0299915_10003709_pt1 | contig 11029 bp, 11 predicted proteins | sample RVTome_13_FD_200263 | JGI IMG/M metagenome (GOLD analysis project Ga0299915, IMG submission 200263) | Soil microbial communities from uranium-contaminated site in the Upper Colorado River Basin, Wyoming, United States - RVT92D227 (version 2) ... | reverse complement strand
CTTGCGCGCCGTGACGGCGGCGGCCGCCGCGGCGCCGGACGCTGCGCGGCGCCTGGAGGAGGTGGCGCTCGACGCGCCCAGCCTGGGGCACGTCTCGCTGGTCGGTCCCGAGACCCCAGCCGCGGACCTCCCACCCCGGCTCGACGCGAAGGCGGTGGCCGTGGCGCGCGGAGGCCGCGAGGTCTCCTCGGGCATCTACATCGGCGCCGATGACACGCCCGCCCTCGACACCTGCATCCCCGCGCGCGCGCGGCCGGGCTGGGCGGTCTGCGCCCGCTTCGACCTCCTCGAGCTCTGGCGCTTCGTGCAGCGCATCCGCGTGGGCGAGTCGGGTTACGCCCTCGCCTTCGACCAGGACGGCCGGCTCATCGCCTCCGGCGCCGGAGCGCTGCGCGGCGCCATCCTCACCGGCGAGCCCGTGCCGGAATCGCCTCTCGCGACCCGGGCCCTCGCCGATCTGCGGACGGCGCCCACCCGCTACGCTGGTCCCCTCGGTGAGGAGGTCCTCGCCGGCTGGGCCGTCCTCCCCGACAGCGGCTGGGCGGTCGTGGTGGAGCAGCCCGCCTCGGAGGCTCTTCGCCCCGCGCGCACGGCGCAGGTGGTCCTGGCGGCCCTCGCTGTGGTGGCCCTCGCGCTCTCGATCGCGGTCGGCGTGAGCCAGTCGCAGCGCGTCCTCGCCGAGCTGGAGGTGGAGGAGCGCTGGCGGACCGCCGGCCGGATCGCCGCCGGCATCACGCACGACCTCGGCCATCGCGTCGCGATCCTGCAGCAGACGGCGGGCATGGCCGAGACGGGCGACGTCGCCTTCCTGCCGCGGATCCGCGACAACCTCCGCGCGGAGGTGGCGACCCTGCGCAAGTTCGTGGCCGACTTCGCCGACCTCTCGCGAGACGTGCGCGTCACCGACATGTTCCCGCTCGACCTCGACGCCTTCGCCGAGAGCGTACGCCTCACCGCGTCGGCGCACGCCCAGCAGATGGGCGTGGCACTGGCGGTGGCGCACTCCGCGGCCGCCGCCTGGGTGCAGGCCGACCGCTACCTGCTCGAGCGCGCCGCGCTGAACCTCGTCTCGAACGCCGTCGAGGCCACCCCGCGCGCGGGCGAGGTGCGGCTCGTCGTCGCGGTCAAGGAAGGCGAGGCGGAGCTGGCGGTGGTCGACGCGGGCCAGGGCATCGCCGCGGAGCGCCTCCCGCGCCTCTTCGACGCCTTCGCGTCCACCAAGCGCACCGGCGCGCACCTCGGGATGGGATTGCCCAACGTGAAACGGATCGTGGACGCGCACGGCGGGAGGGTGGCCGTGGAGAGCGCGGTGGGAAAGGGGTCCACCTTCCGCATCACGCTGCCGCGCATCGAGGCGCCCGCACGAGCGGCGGGGGGCGCGGCCACCGGCGCGCGGAGCCCGCTGGCGTGACCCGCCGGACGCCCGACGGCCCCAGGTCCCTCGGTGAAGACCAGCGTCGCGCCCGATCGGATCGACGACGGGTTCGCGTCACTCGTCGTCCGCGTCGTTCTCGTGGCCCCGCCCGATCCCGTGCAGCTTGAGCTTCGTCTTCAAGGTGGAGTACCCCATCCCGAGCTGCTCGGCGGCGCGGCGGCGGTTCCAGCCCACCTGGGCGAGCATCTTGCGCAGGTAGCCCTTCTCGAAGGCAGACATCGCCGCGTTGAACGTGGACTCGCGCTCCGCCTCGCGGGCGAGGCCCGCGTTGACCGCGATCTCGAGGGGCAGGTCGGCCTCGTCCACCACAGGGGAGTCGCAGACCACCACCAGGCGTTCGACGAGGTTCTCGAGCTCGCGGATGTTGCCAGGCCATGAATACCTCTGGAGGAGGGAGACCGCGTCGTCCGTGAGCGTCTGCTGGGGGCGGCCGTAGGCGGCGGCGAAGCGGGCGAGGAAGTGCTGCGCGAGCTCGCGCACGTCCTCGCGGCGGGCGCGCAGAGGCGGCAGCTCGATGGGGACCACCTTGAGCCGCCAGTAGAGATCCTCGCGGAACCGGCCCTGCGCGATGAGCTTGTCGAGCTGGCGGTTGGTCGCCGCGATCACCCGGACGTCGATGGGGATGGGCCGCGCGCTACCGACGCGCTCGATCTCGCGCTCCTGGAGGGCGCGCAGGAGCTTTGACTGCAGGTCGAGCTTCAGCTCGCCGATCTCGTCGAGGAAGAGCGTGCCGCCGTTGGCCAGCTCGAACTTGCCGTAGCTCTGGCGGACCGCGCCCGTGAAGGAGCCCTTCTCGTGCCCGAAGAGCGTGCTCTCCACGAGCTCTCCCGGGATGGCTGGCAGGTTCACGGCAACGAAGGGCCCCTGGGCCCGGTCCGAGCGCTGGTGGATGTAGCGAGCCAGGACCTCCTTGCCCGTCCCGCTCTCGCCGGTGATGAGGACCGTCACCGGTTTGGGTGCGACCTTGTTCACCACCTCCGCCACCGCGCCCAGGGCGGGGGACCGGCCCACCACCATGGGCTTGTTGCCTCGCGCCGCCACCTCCTCGCGCAGCCAGGCCAGCTCGCGCTGTGCGCGCAGCTGCTCGAGAGACTTGGAGACGCGCGCCGAGAGCTCGCCGGGCGAGAAGTCCTTCGTCACGTAGTCGAGCGCTCCGAGCTTGATGGCCTCGACGGCGATCGGGATGTCCTTCAGCACCGAGACGACGATGACGCCCACGTCGGGCTGCGTCTCGCGAACGTGGCGGAGCACGTCGAGGCCGCCTATCCCGGGGAGCTGGACGTCGAGCAGGAGGATGTCGACCGAGGTGCGGCGCAGGATCTGCAGCCCTTCCTCACCGCTCGCGGCGCAGAGCGGCTTCATGCCGGCCGAGCAGACGATCGCCTCCATGGTCTGCCGTATGCTGGGGTCGTCGTCGACTATGAGCACGGTGGGCTGTCGAGGCATGGGCTCTGAGTGTACCCTCGAAGCCGTTCGCGGGCACGATCTGGCCGATGTCTTGCCGGTACGGCGTGTGCGCGGGCCCTCGCCCCCCGAGGCGGTCGGGACCTGTACGGTGGGAGCTGCTGTGTCCGCTCCCGGCGACGGCAGCCTGCGCGCCGCGGCACGGTGGCGCCCGTCACTTCGCGGCGGTCTTCTTCTCCGTTGCCGGCTTGGCGTCCGCCGAGGGTTTGTTGTCCGAGGAGGGTTTGTTGTCCGAGGAGGGTTTGGCGTCGGAGCCGGGCTTCTCGCCCGTCGCGGGCTTCGACTCTCCTTGCCCCGCCTCGGATGCCTTCTTGCGGGAGGAATAGAGGTCGGCGAACCAGCCGCCACCTTTGAGCTGGAACGCGCTCCGGGACACGAGCTTCGCGACCTTCTTCGATCCGCACTCGGGACAGCTCTTGGGCGCAGGATCGGTCATCTTCTGCATCACCTCGGAGATCCGCCCGCAGCCCTCGCAGAGATACTCGTAGATCGGCACGTCCGGATGATACGTGGCAGGCCCCCGGCGGCCAAGCGGGTCAGGGGCGCCTCGGTGCCGGACCGCGCCGCGCGCCACGGGCGAGGCCTGCCCCCTTGGGCTTCGACGTGGAAGGCCGCGGAGCCGTGCCGCCACGGGCCCCAGCGCCGCGGGCGCCGGCGCCACGAGCCCCAGCGCCACGAGCCCCAGCGCCACGAGCCCCAGCGCCACGGGCCCCAGCGCCACGGGCCCCAGCGTCACGGGCGCCGGCGCTACCGTCCGGCGGGCGACGGCGTGCGCCGCCCGGGCTGGCGCGATCAGAGTCCTGGCGGCGGCCCGGGAACGGAGGTCCCCGAGTGGTCTTCGATCGATCGCCCGTCGTGCGAGAAGCCGCCGGTCGCCCGAGGTTGGGCCCGGGCCGGCGCATGGCACCTGGCGCCCGGGCGGGAGGATTCCGGGGCACCTCGGCAAGCCCGGACGGCCCGGACAGCCCGCGAGGGTCGAGCTCGAGAGTGAGTCGGGCCGCCAGCTCGGTGACGTCACGCGGGGCGACGGTGAGGCTGCGCGCCAAGGCCTCGGAGAGGGGGGCAGCCCCCGACGCCCGCAAGGCGCGCACGTGCTCCGGCAGCCGCTTGCGGACGTCGTCCTCGACTTCGGCCAGCAGACCCAGCTCGCCGAGCAGCTCCGCCTCACCGACGAGCAGGCGCACGCGCTCGGAGAGCGTGGCGCGCCGCCTCAGCTCCTCCCGGTGCGCCGCCTGGATGGATTCGGCCTGCCGCCCTCCGCCGAGATGTTCCAGCGCGGCGTCGAACGCCGCCGGCGTGAGGCCCAGCGCGGCGGATGCGCGTGTCTTCGACCCGGCCGCCGCCCGCAGTGCGTACAGGAGCTCATCTCGCTCCCGTCGCTCGAAGCCGCGCGCCAGACCGTGCGTGTCGAGGAGGCGCGTCAGGTCCTCCTCTCCGGGCGGACTGCCGTCGGGACGGCGCCACCCGGCAGCCAGAGCAGCGAGGATCTGTCCCCGCCTTGCGCCGTTCTCGCGCACGAGGCGTTCCAGGATGGTCCGGCCCTCGCTCGCGAGGAGCTCGTCGATGGGGGGCAGGCCAGCGGGTTCGGGCCTTGCCGGCTCCCGGCGATCACGGAAGCGCCGGATGACCGGTCCTCCGCCTCCGCCGCGCTTCTTCTTGGCGCCGGCGCCGGCGCCGCGCCGAGCCGGGCTCGGCTCTGCCTGGTACTGCCCGGCCCTCTCCCTCTCGGCGGCCAGCGCGGCAGAAGCGCCCCGCGCGATGTCGGCGAGCGCCAGGGGCCCGAGGGGGTGGGTGGGCGGGGGATCTGCGAGCACGGCCCGGGCCGCGAGCAGCTCGTCCCAGCCGAGCGTTCCCAGCGCGGCTCGCACCTCCTCCGGTGTCGCCTGGCGGGCGGCCTCTCTGCACCAGGCGACGGCGCGGGCCACCAGTTCGTCGTCGATGATCCGCGGCATAGGGGGCGAAGCTGCGCGAGCGCGCCGGGCAAGTCAAGTGATGGTGAGCGAGCAGGCCGCGCCGCCCATTGCAGGCCCGCAGCGAGTAGGCCGAAGGGCCGTAAACGAGCGAGGAGCTTGCGGCGGTGCGGCCGTTGACGAGCTCGCCGAGATGAGCGGGCCGTTGACGAGCTCCCTCACAGCCCTGCTCAGTTGCACTGATTCCCGTAAACGAGCCCGGGCCCGCGCCCGCGCCCGTCCTTTCGGGCTCGGACTCGGGCTCGTTCACGGGCTCGGGGCTCACTCCAACCGGGCACCGCTATCAGCAGACCAGTGGCGGCACAGGGGGCGGGCGTGGTCTAAGAAGCTGGATGGCGATTTCGCAGGCGGGCAGGGTGGCGTCGCCACCTCCATTCGTCCGGCGGGCGCGGTTCGTCCTCTACCCGCTGCTCCTGGCGGCGGCCGCGGCGACGCTCTTCGGCGAGCCGGTCCTCGAGCAAGCGGTCCGCGAGGGAAGGGCTCCGCGCGCCGCGCTGGTCGTGGCGCCGGGGCTCCTGGCGTCCTTCATCGTGCTCTTCGCGGCCTACCGTTACGCGCTCGTGCGCGCCGGGCGCTACCACGCCGGCAAGGCGTTCATCCAGGTCGGCCTCATGGTGCTCGTGCTGTCGCTCGTGCTCCCGGGGTCCCTCGAACGGTGGCGCTCCGCGGGTACCGTGCGCTCGGTGGACCTGTCGCGGCACCTGGGTGCCGCGGACGCAGAGGCGCGCGCGATGGCCGCGGAGCTGGCCCGGCACCGCGAGCGCTCCGACGCCGTCCGCTACGTGCCGCGCCTGGTGCAGATGCTCGAGGATCCGTCGCACGAGGTGCGGCGCCAGTCGCGGGCCTCGCTCATCGCCATCGCCGGGAAGGACGCCGGCGGGGAGGGACCCTCCGCGCCGCAGCGCTGGCGCGAGTTCTGGAAGTCGCAGGGCATCGAGGTGCCCTGATCCCGCTCCAGGGCCCGCCTGCCGCTGTCGCGTGCGCGGTCGGCCGACGCGGCCCCGGCGGTGGCGGTCCGATCCTCGTAAATGATCCAGGTCAAAGTGCAACTTCCCTCTTCTCGCGGGGATGGCGCGCTTCGCCCGGAAACGCAGGTTTTGCGGGCACTTTGAGAGCCCAAGGGCTTGCCAGGGCGGTTCAAGTCGTGATAGTGAGAATCGTTATCAAGATGGCGCCGCTCCCCCTCCACCCGCCGACCCCGCAGCCCGATGGCAAGCCCGGGCGCAAGGGCGAGCGAGCCAGCCGGCGCGACCCGCTGGCTGCGCTCGGAGAGTTCATCCATCGCAAGGGCCTCAAGCACTCCCGCCAGCGCGACGCGATCGCACAGGCCTTCTTCGCCCTGGGCGGACACGTCCCCGTGGACGCGGTGGTGGCCCGGGTGCGGGAGCAGGATCCGCGCGTCTCGGTGGCGACCGTCTACCGCACCATGAAGCTGCTCGCAGAGTGTGGTCTCGCCGTCCCGCGCCATTTCGGCGAGGGGCAGACGCGCTACGAACCCGCCACCTCCCGCCAGGCCGAGGCGCACGACCACCTCATCTGCACCGCGTGCGGCCGGATCGTCGAGTTCGAGAGCGATCGGATCTCGGAGCTCCAGGTCCGGGTCGCCCGGCGGCACGGCTTCGAGATCGATCGGCGCCGGGTCGAGCTCTACGGCCGGTGCGCTCGCTGCCGCGGCTCAGCCTCGAGGGAAGAGCCCGCCCCGTGACGCCTCCGTCCAACGCGACCTGCCAGGCTCCCCGCGCCTCGCCGCTCGACAAGCAGGTCGTCGCCTCGGCGCGCTCCGTGATCCTGGTCGGCAACCCGAACGTGGGGAAGAGCGTCCTCTTCGGCGCCCTCACCGGGAAGTACGTCACCGTCTCGAATTACCCGGGCACCACCGTCGAGGTGACGCGCGGAACGGCGACGCTGGACGGAGAGCCCTGGCACGTGATGGACACCCCGGGGACGAACAACCTCACGCCCATGTCGGAGGACGAGCAGGTCACGCGCGACATCCTGATGAAGGAGCGCGGCTACGTCTGCGTGCAGGTCTGCGACGCGAAGAACCTGCGCCGCGGGCTCCTCCTCACGTCGCAGCTGGCGGAGGCGGGCGTCCCCTTCGCGCTGGCGCTCAACATGGCCGACGAGGCCAGGAGCCGCGGCTTCCACATCGACGTGGCGCAGCTCAAGGAGGCCCTGGGGATAGAGGTCGTGCCCACCGTCGCGGTCGAGCGGAAGGGCGTGGCCCAGCTCAGCGCGGGGCTGGGGGCGGCCCGCCGCTCCACCTTCACGCCGCGTTATGACGACGCCATCGAGGCGGCCCTCGCCGAGGTGGAGTCGCTCCTCCCGCCCAAGGGCGGCCTCAACCGGCGGGCCGTCGCCATGATGGCGCTCGTCGGCGACGACTCGCTGCGCGAGCACCTGGCGGCGAACGTGCCGGAGGCCGAGCTGGCGCGGCTCGAGGACGCGCGGCGGCGGCTGGCCGCGCGATACCCTGAGTCGCTCCGCTTCGTGGTCTCCCGGCAGCGGCTGGCCGCGGTGGACCGCCTGCACGACGCCGTGGTCACGCGCAGCCGCGTCTCGGCCGCGAGCACCTTCGCGCGCAAGCTCGGGGGGTGGTCGACCGACAGGCTCCTCGGGCTCCCCATCCTGGCCCTCGTCCTCTTCGTCGCCTACGAGTTCGTGGGCGTGCTCGGCGCCAAGACGGCCGTCGACTTCCTGGAGAACGCCGTCTTCCACGACCGGCTCGTCCCCTGGACGGAGGCGCTCGTCCGCTGGGCGGTCCCGTGGAAGGCCGCGCAGGAGTTCCTGGTGGGACCGGCGGGCGTTCCGTTCCGGGAACACGCCGGGTTCATCATCGGCAAGTACGGGCTCTTCTCCATGGGCCTCAGCTACGGCATCGCCATCGTCCTGCCCATCGTCACCACCTTCTTCATCGCGTTCAGCATCCTGGAGGACTCGGGGTACCTGCCCCGGCTGGCGGTGATGGTGAACCGCATCTTCAAGTCGATGGGGCTGAACGGCAAGGCCGTGCTGCCCATGGTGCTCGGGCTGGGCTGCGACACCATGGCCACCATGACGGCCCGCATCATGGAGACCCGCAAGGAGCGCGTCATCGTGACCTTGCTCCTCGCGCTGGGCGTGCCGTGCAGCGCGCAGGTGGCGGTCATCCTGGCCATGGTTTCCGGGCTGCCGGCGGCGGCCACGGCGTGGTTCGTGGGATCGGTGGTCGCGACGCTCCTCCTCGTCGGCTGGCTCGCCGCGAAGGTGCTCCCCGGGCGAGGGTCGGACTTCATCCTCGAGCTGCCGCCGCTGCGCGTCCCGCAGGCCGGCAACGTCGCGGTGAAGACGCTGGCCCGCATCGAGTGGTACCTGCGCGAGGCGCTGCCGCTCTTCATCCTCGGCACGCTCATCCTGTACGTCCTCGACCGGGTGCACGGGATCGCGATGCTCGAGCGCGCCGCGGCGCCGGTCGTGGTCGGCCTCCTGCAACTCCCCAAGGAGGCGGCGGTGGCCTTCATCCTCGGCTTCCTGCGGCGCGACTACGCCGCGGCCGGGCTCTTCATGCAGTACGAGCCGTTCATGAAGGCGGGCACCCTCACGCGCTCCATGGAGATCGAGCTGGTGGTCGCGCTCACCACCATCACGCTGTTCATCCCATGCATCGCCAACTTCTTCATGATCCTGAAGGAGCGGGGCTGGAAGACCGGGGTCTGGATCGCGGCCTTCATCCTGCCCTTCTCGCTCGCCGTCGGGACGGGCGTGAACCTCCTCATGCGGTGGCTTTACTGATGCCGGCGATCGTGAAGAGGACCGAGCGGTGCCCGCTGTGCGGGACCGAGTTCGACGCGGAGGGGCAGGGTTGCCGGCCGAGCTGCCCGATGTCGGCCGGCTGCAAGGTCGTCTGCTGCCCTTCCTGCAACTACAGCTTCCCCCAGGAGACCGGGCTGGCCGGGCGCCTCAGGGCGTTCCTCGGTCGGCACCGGACGCACCCGTGACCCCACTTCTTTCCCAGCAGGTGGAGGAGCTCCTCGAGACCGTCTTCACGGAGCGCGAGCAAGGGCGTTCGGACGCGGGCGGCGTGGTCGCCCGCGCGGGAACTCACGCCGGCAACCCCAGCACCACCGACCTCCGGGAGCTCGAGGAGCGAGGGCTGGTGAAGCTCGCCGGCGGCCGCGTGGAGCTCACCGCCGAGGGTGAGCGGCGGGCTCGCGACGTGGTGCGCCGCCACCGCCTCACCGAGCGGCTCTTCCGGGACCTCCTGCAGCTCTCGGAGGACGCGACCGAGAGCCAGGCCTGCGAGCTCGAGCACATCCTCTCCCCGGAGGCGACCGACTCGGTATGCACGCTGCTCGGGCACCCGCCGACCTGCCCCCATGGCAAGCCCATCCCGCCCGGCCCCTGCTGTGGCGCGGCGCAGAAAATGGTCCGTCCGCTCGTCACCGGGCTCATGAGCTTCGAGCTGGGCACGCCCGCCCGCATCGTCTTCATCGCGCCCAGGTTCCATGATCGCATGGATCGGCTGGCGGCCCTGGGAGTCATCCCGGGGAGCGAGATCCGGCTGCACCAGCGCTCGCCCTCGTACGTCATCGAGGTGGGAGAGACCACCATCGCCCTCGACCCGGAGATCGCGAGCGAGATCTACGTGAAGCGGATCGAGGCGTGACCGCGCCAGACCCGGCGCATGCATGGCATCGGAGAGCGGCCCACGAGCCCAAGAGCAGGATGGATAGGCAAACCCACGCCAAGGACGCCGCCCCAGCGGCCACGGAGGCCCCATGATCGTCTGTTGCTGCCACGCTGTGTCGGACAAATCGCTTCGTGATGCGGCGGCGTCCGGCCTGTCACCCGACGAGATCGTCAGCGCCACGCGCGCCGGCACATCGTGCGGCTCTTGCGCCGAGGCGGTGGCCGAGATCGTCGCGGAGGGCCACGGCCCGTGCCGCGGGCCCGAGGCCTGCCCGGGCTGCCCCAGGCGGGTAGCCGCGTAGCTTTTTTGCGGCCGTCGTTCCGGTCGGCAGCCAAGCTAGAGAGGGCTCTCCCTCTCCACGCGCACTCCCGAAAGGAACGGCATGAAAGGCAGCCAGAAGATCATTGATCTATTGAACGACGTCCTGACCGACGAGCTCACGGCCATCAATCAGTACTTCCTGCACGCCCGCATGTGCGAGAACTGGGGGTACGAGCGGCTGTGGCACAAGATACGCGACGAGTCCATCGACGAGATGAAGCACGCCGACCAGGTGATCGAGCGCATCCTGTACTTCGACGGCCTCCCGAATCTCCAGAAGCTCGGGAACATCAACGTCGGTCAGAGCGTGGACGAGCAGCTCAAGGTCGACCTTGACCTGGAAAAGAGGGCGATCCCGGTGCTCAACAAGGGCATCGAGCTGTGCCGGGCGGAGTCCGACAACGGCACGGCCGACCTGCTCGAGGACATCCTGGAGGACGAGGAGGAGCACGCCAACTGGCTGGAGGCGCAGCTCACGCTCATCCAGCAGGCCGGGCTCCAGAACTACCTCGCCGAGCAGATCAAGAAGGAGTAGCGCGGGTCCCCCGCCCACGGCGTCGGACCTTGGGGGCGAACGCCGAGGTGTGGCGCGCTCCCACTTCCAACCCTGCGACATCGGACGATTTCTTGCCACGCCCGGGCGGGCTGTTACCGTCGGCGTCAGGCCGCCCATGGCGCTTTTCGATCGCCGCAGATTCACCATAGGTTACATCGTCGCCGTGCTCCTCCTGCTCGGGCTCTCGGCGCTCGATCGGGATGGCTTGCGCAAGGCTCTCCACAACGAAGGGGAGGCCGAACGGCTGGCACGCGAGAACGCCGAGCTGGAGCAGCGCGTGGTGCGCCTCCGGAGAGAGGTGAAGGCCCTGCAAGGCGATCCCGGAGCGCTCGAGCGCGCGGCCCGCGAGGAGCTCGGGTACGTGAAGCCGGGAGAGGTCGTCTACAAGCTCGAGGAGGGCGGACACCGATGACGGCTGGCATGGCCCCGCCTCGAGCCGCGCTGGCGAGCGCCCGCGGTATGCGGGCGCGCCTTCCGCCGCCGCGCTCGCGGCCTCTCCTCGTGGCCCTCTATGCTGCGCTCCTGGGGGAGGGCGGACTGCTCGGGCCTGCCGCTCGCCGGCGCGCGGCGCGCTTCGTCGTCCGGAGCACCCCGGCTGCGGTCGCGATCGCGGG
>Ga0299915_10003708_pt1 | contig 11034 bp, 13 predicted proteins | sample RVTome_13_FD_200263 | JGI IMG/M metagenome (GOLD analysis project Ga0299915, IMG submission 200263) | Soil microbial communities from uranium-contaminated site in the Upper Colorado River Basin, Wyoming, United States - RVT92D227 (version 2) ... | reverse complement strand
CTTGTCGTACTCATCTTTGTTAATATACATAAGGCCCCGGTTATCATAAGCCACAGCCAGCTTCGGGTCTAAATCGATAGCCTTATCGTAATCGGCTATGGCTCTATCAAACTTGTACTGCCCGGCATAAGCTTCTCCCCTATTGTTGTAAGCCATGACAAAACTCGGGGCAAGCACAATAGCCTTGTCATAATTAGCTATGGCTGATTGAAACTGTCCCCTCTCGAAATACACATTACCACGACTATAATAAAGCTCAGCCCATGAGGGGTCGAGCTCGATTGCATTAGTATATTCTGCAATGGCTTCATCATATTGTCCTTGCTCAAAGTACTCATCACCTGTATTAAGATGTTCTTTTGCCGGACTCATGCAACCAACTATCATTAACGCAGTTATGAGCACAAGGCAAACCGACAGTACAAACCTCCCTCTGTAGCTCATTGCTCTCCTTCCATCAAAATAAAACTATATCGCAGATTTACCTAAAGATTATAGCCAGCAAATGTTTAATACACAAGCACTTTGGGCTACAATACAGATGCTCTATTAACAACATTATAATGAAGGTGGCTATCGAGCAATGCCTGAACTACCTGAAGTAGAAACTATAAAGAGCGAACTCTCCCCACATTTAATCGGACGGCGATTCACCGATGTTACAGTCCGTGATGCCAAAGCCGTGCGCCAGCCTTCAGTTGAAGAGTTCCGCCAAAAACTAACAGGCAAAAAGATAAACAGCCTTGAGCGTCGAGGCAAATATCTCATTTTTCACCTATCAGATGGCATGGCGCTGATTATACACCTCAAAATGACAGGCGTTCTGCTGCTAAATCCGGAGCAAACCGACCAGCACGCCAGAGTCATCTTCCACCTCGACAACGGCAGCCAGCTTATCTTCATTGACCGCAGACGTTTAGGAGCTCTCTGGTTGGTCGAAAAGGAACAGGCTATAACCGGCAAGCTCGGACCCGAGCCGTTAACCTCAGAATTCACCACTAAGACATTAGCCGAACGATTGCAAAAGCACAAGGCACCTATTAAAGCTGTGCTGCTCGACCAGTCCTTCATCGCCGGCATCGGCAACATGTATGCCGATGAAGCTCTCTTTGCCGCCAGAATTCACCCGCTTAAAAAAGCAAATAGCCTTTCACCCCAGGAAATACAAAACCTGCACAAAGCCGTTGTTAAAGTACTGCGGTCAGCCATTGATAGTAAAGGCGCCAGCATCGACACCTACAAACGCCCCGATGGTCAGTTTGGCACCGCTCATTCCAACTTCAGCGTAGCCCACCGTGGCGGCAAATCATGCCCTGTCTGTGGCACACTTATCCAACGCCTTGCCATCAGGAATCGCGGTAGCTACTTCTGTCCTAAATGTCAGAAGCTCTAGCCAGTATCAAGAGCTGAAAGCTTATCCAAAGCTACTCTAAGTCGCTTAAGGCACCGCTCTTTGCCCAACACCTCCATGGTTTGAAATAATGGCGGAGCTGCCGTTCTACCCGTAACCGCCACACGCAGCAGACCAAAAAAGACGCCGGTCTTCAATTTAAGCTCTTCAGCCATCGGTCGAAAGACAGTCTCCAGTGAAGCCGCATTCCAATCCTTCAAACTATCCATACTGGCAACAGAAGCTTGAAGGCTTTTAATCGCTTCAGCCTTATCGATTTTGCTCAAGAGCAGGCTGGTATTATATTCCAGCTCATCGATAAAGAAAAAATCGCTGAGCTGCGGTGTTTCAGTCAGAGTTCTGGCCCTCTCCTGGACAAGAGGCGCAAACTGGCGTATATAGCCAACGTCCAGCGGACGACTGATTTCCGCAGGCAAGTCCCTTTCCAAAAAGGGGATGGCTCGCTGGACAAACTCTTCCGGGCTTAAACCCCTGATATAAACCCCGTTCATCCAATCAAGCTTATCTTTGTTGAACACAGCCGCAGTTCTGCTTATCCGTTCCAGGGAGAAATGTTTTATTATCTCTTCTCGCGTTAAAAGTTCCGTCTTGTCATCCAGCGCCCAGCCAAGCAGAACTAAAAAGTTAACCATTGCCTCAGGCAAATAGCCCTGCTCTCGATATTCAGTTATAGCTGTAGCGCCATGGCGTTTGCTCAGCTTGGACCTATCCGGCCCCAAAATCATAGGCAGATGGGCAAATTGCGGTGGCTGCCAGCCTATCGCCTGGTACAGCAGAACATGGCGCGGCGTGCTGGATAGCCACTCATCAGCCCGCAGAACATGGGAAATCTGCATCAGGTGGTCATCAACTATGTTCGCCAGATGATAAGTAGGATAACCATCAGACTTGAGCAGAACGAAATCATCCAGCGTGCTGTTTTCAAATACAATCTGACCACGCAATAGATCATTGAAAGGGGTCTGGCCTTCGAGTGGTGACTTGAAACGCACTACGGGCACAACTCCGCCCGATTCCTTCTCAGCGCATTCTTCTGGTGTAAGATCACGGCAGTTGCGGTCATAGCCGGGAGGTTGCTTTCGCTTCATCTGCTCTTGTCGCATTGAATCGAGCCGCTGCGGAGAGCAGTAACAACGGTAAGCAAGACCACGCTTCAATAATTCATCAGCTGCTTCGCGGTAATACTCAAGCCGTTGTGACTGGAAATAAGGGCCTTCATCCCAATCAAGCCCCAGCCAGCGCAGACTTTCCAGAATAACATCCGTCGCCCCCTCCACAAGGCGAGCGGCATCAGTATCCTCAATCCGCAAAATAAAAACGCCGTTGTTGTGGCGGGCAAAGACCCAGTTAAACAGAGCCGTCCTGATATTACCCAGATGAGGATAGCCGGTTGGACTGGGAGCAAAACGAACCCGAACCATCGCTTCAGACATAGTTAGCCTGCCTCAAGCATAATGTCCTGTGAAAGCCACCTGTCTTACCGGCAGCTTCACTACATAGGTATCGGCAATCTTATCATGCAGCCCTTGTTTATGACCGTCAAAGGCAACCCAGATAAAGCCGATGAACAGGGTTAGCGCCGAGACGATATAGCCTAAAAAACGGCACAGCGCACACTGCCATTTAACCGGAGAACTGTCAGTTCGAATAACCTTTATCCCCAGAGCCATCTTACCGGGCGTCTGACCACGCCATATCCAAAAACCGACAAAATAAGCAACTGAGACCACTAACCCACTCGTAACCCAGATTGCCGGAGCAAGGAAAAGGTAGGCTATAATCATAACCATAAACCCTAAGGTCAAGAAGTCGATAACACCCGCCCCGAGCCGAACCCAGAAGCCAGCATACTCTAAAGCAAACTCTCTTGGCTTCTTCTCCAACTCTGATTCCTTCTCTAGAACGTTAGCTTTTACACGTTCCTAAGATTAGCGAAGACGGCAACTTATCCCACAGAGCTTAAGTCATCAGAAAATACCACAGAAAAGAAACAGGGAACAATTGATAGATTTCTAACAAAAACTTATTTTTTGGTCAGGATACGGTACATGCCCTCAAGCTCGCTTAATCTTCGCCTAAGCCGGTCAGTTAGCTGTTCAGCCTGCTTCAAGGCATTCTTTGCATCTTCCATATCAGTCTGGATTTTAAATAGTAACTCATTCCTCCGAACAGCCGAATCAGCTTCGAATGTCTCTAAATCGCCAAATTCGCCCTTGCCTATAAGCTGCGAATATAAATCACCTTCGCGCCCTATCTGATCTTTCTTAATCTGCTCAAAAGATTTGTCGGCACCCTTCATCTTTAATACCTCTCTTCAGATACAATTTAACACATTATCTATACATTAGCAACAGGAAAGGAGCAACAATCTTAAACCTTAGTACCACCTATAAATCTCAGCGCTTGCTTCAAGTCCGGAGGCAATTCACAGGTGAACTCCCGATATTCACCACTGGCAGGCAAATGAAAACCTAAGCGGTAAGCATGGACAAACTGCCGCTTAACATAGGCTGACTTAACACCATATACCGGGTCACCGACAACCGGATATCCTATAGCCGATAAATGAACTCTTATCTGATGGGTCCGACCAGTCTCAGTGATAACCTCAAGCAAAGTATAATCACCCAGATACTCCTTAACCTTATATCTGGTCCTGGCTTGTCTGCCCCTAGATACTACCGCCATACGTTTACGATTGGACGGGTCACGCCCGATAGAAGCATCGATAATACCCTGACTCGGCGTCAATTTGCCTTTAACTAAGACAAGATAAGTCTTGGACACTGCGCGGGCTTTGAATTGATTAATCAGATATTGCTGAGCGGTGCTATTCTTGGCGATAATCATCAAACCCGACGTATCCCTGTCCAAACGGTGAACTATACCCGGCCGCATGACATCACCAAAGTCAGCCAAATCCGGACAGCGAGCTAAAAGAGCATTTACCAAAGTATGCGCAGTATGGCCTGGTGATGGATGGACAACCAACCCAGGCGGCTTATCTACCAACAGAAGGTCATCATCCTCATAAATCACATCCAGAGGAATATGCTCGGCAACAAGTGAAACCTGCTCGGGAGGTGGCAGGCTAACATGGACCTCGTCTCCAGCTTTCAGCTTCTGGCTTGCCTTGGCTCCACACCCGTTAACCTTAACAAAACCCTGCTCTATCAGCTTCTGAAGACGGGAGCGTGATAACTCAGGATATTCCCTAGCCAGATATCTATCAAGGCGAACTGCCGGTTCAATAACCCGAAATACTTTAGCTTCTGGCTCGAGAGGAACTACCATCGCCCTTTCTAAATGCCAAAAAAATAAAAATAACCAGCATTATAGTACCGACTGTGATAGCTGAGTCAGCGACATTAAACGCGGGCCAATGAAAATCACGCCACAGGCGAACATCAATAAAGTCGGTAACATAACCAAAACGAATACGGTCTATCAGATTGCCCACAGCACCACCAAAAACCAGTCCCAAAGCCGATATGCCCAGAATGTTAGACCTGGAGAAATAGCGATAGAACAGAAGAATAGTCACCAGCCCGACTATAGCTACCAGGATTAACAGAAAAGTTTGGTTAGCAAAAAGACCAAAAGCCGAACCGGTATTCCGGACATTGGTCAAACTTAAAGGGCCAATCAGAGGAATTGTTTCATATGGCTCAAAATGAGAGCTGACCCATAGTTTGCTTATCTGGTCTAATGCCACCACAAAAGCGGCAAAGATGAGGAATAATCCTCCCCGCCACCAACTACCTTGGCGTTCTACTTCTGGCATTTTTCGTCTGGCGCACTTTACACTCAAGACACAGGTTTGCATGCGGCAACGCCTCAAGCCTGGCTGTCTCTATCGGTTGAGTACACAGGTCGCATATACCATATGTGCCGGCTTCATACTTCTTAAGAGCGTGCTCTACCTCCGCCAAAGCGTCACTCAGCCGCCTCTCCAGAGCCAGCCTCTTCTCTAGCTCAAAGGCCTCAGTAGCACCCTCCTCTCTCTTCCCAAAAGGGCTGCCTTCCCGCTGTTCATCGGCGGACTTTTCCTCAACCTTAAGCTGCTGAAGCTCATTTTTCAGATGCTTCTGCTCTTCCTTCAAACGGTCATAAAGCTCGGTAAAAACGGTCATTTCGCAAACCTGTCCTAGCATTCTGTAGGGATTATTCTAGACCATGCTAGCTAGTAAAGCAAGCTAGTCAGCCATAAGGCGTAGCTGGCGTATAGTGTCTATTGCCTGTCCATGCCAATGATTATTGGCAAAGATAAAAGCCTCTTCAGCCAGACTCTTCAGCTTGTTTATCCGCGGCAGCCATTCTTTCAGTTCCTCGACCGAATAAGTATAATCATATCTTTCGTAAGCGTGCTCATGCTGCCACCACTTAGCCTCATTACGGCCATGAAACCGCACATAGCCGATATTGCTGGTAACCTCGGCCAAAGGCGGCAAAAGATTGGGCAACTGCGGCTCGTCAACACAACAGAAACCAAGATTCCAGTTCCGCAGCCAATCAAAGACCTCGGGCTTCAGCCATTGAGAGTTGCGGAACTCAAGAACCACCGGTAAATCACCCAGCCGTTCCCGAAAGAATTCCAGATAATCGCGATTCTGGTTATTGAAGTGAAAACTGTAAGGAAACTGGGCTAACACACAGCCCAGCTTACCGGCATCGATAAAAGGTTGGAGCACGTGAATAAAAGCTACGAAAACACTGTTATTCTGCTGACGTTGATGCGTCATCTCCTGATTCGCCTTAACTGAAAACAGGAAACCTTCTCCGGTTTTATCAACCATAGCTTCCATAACAGAAAGCTTAGGCAAAGCGTAAAACGTAGAGTTCAGCTCTAAGGAGTTGAATTCACGGGCGTAGTATTTGAGCCACTCCCGCCGCGGCATGCCGCGAGGATAGAAATTACCTACCCAATCATTATAACTGAAACCAGATGTTCCGAAATAAAGCACAACTCAGCCTAGCACAGCCACCAGCAGAAACAGAGCTGACTCAGCTTGAAAAGTAGATACAATTAAATGTCCGATATCTTATGAAATTAAATAGCCAGAATAATAGTCCATATACCGATTATAATCAGATAAATTCCTATGAGATAATTTAGTATTCGTGGGAAAATCATGATGATTATACCGAAGATAAGAGTCAATATCCCCATCAACAAACCGCCCAATGGACCTATAGTAATGCCAAACATAATACACTACCTCCTTTAAAAATTAATAACGACCTCAGGCAATGGCAAACACAAATTAAATAAAGACAAAAATACTATTACTATTTGCGATAGTAAGCTATGATAGCCAGTATACCCCACACAATAAGAAAAATACCGATAATCCATTGAAAAAACTGAGGCCATGCCAGAACCAAAATACCGGCGATTATGGCTATTATCCCCAGAACCCAACCGCTGATTGTCATACTCTTCTTTGCCATATGAAATCACCCTCCTTCAGTTTAGATTTATGCCTATACACCATTTTATTGATTTCTAGGTATACTGTCAATACTATTTTAGGCCGTTTACAAATAGTCGATTGTCAGTCAAAGTTAGCGTAGCAACCCAAGGATCTCAGCCAGGAACAATGCAAACAAAAAAGCAGTGGATGTTCTACGGGAATAAACCATCCGCTGCTTCAACCGTCAAACAGGTATAGAAAAAAGCCTTATACTTCTCGGAACTCGCCTTCTACAGTACCTTCTTCACCGCCGCCAGGCGATCCGCCTGGAGCTTCACCACCAGGAGCTTCACCCCCAGGGGCTTCACCGGGTGGAGGCGGTGCTCCAGCCTGACCATAGACAGCGGCACCGATCTTTTGCACCGCTTGAGAAAGCTCTTCCGTAGTGCTGCGAATATAATTTGTATCCGTACCCTGAAGAGCCGAACGCACCGCAGCTATCTTGCCTTCAACCTCCTGTCGCAGATCCGACGGTATCTTGTCGCCTTGTTCACGCAATGTTTTTTCAACAGTATAAACCAGGGTATCACCAACATTTCGAGCTTCTACCTCTTCTTTCTTTCTGGTATCTTCAGCAGCATGAGCTTCAGCCTCCTTAGCCATCTTCTCCACTTCTCCCTTGCTCAGACCGCTGGAAGCAGTGATGGTAATCTTCTGCTCTTTGCCCGTGCCTTTGTCCTGTGCCCTGACTTCCAAAATGCCATTAGCATTTATGTCGAATGTAACCTCAACCTGGGGCACACCCCTGGGTGCTGGCAAAATGCCATCAAGTATAAAACGGCCTAAAGTCCGATTATCAGCCGCCATGGGACGTTCACCTTGCAGCACGTGAATTTCCACACTGGGCTGATTATCGGATGCCGTGCTGAAAATCTGACTCTTTTTGGTTGGAATAGTAGTATTACGTGGAATAAGCGATGTGGCCACACCACCCAACGTCTCGATACTCAAAGTAAGCGGCGTGACATCAAGCAGGAGAACATCTCTGACATCTCCCTTCAATACACCTGCCTGGATAGCAGCACCTAATGCCACCACCTCATCAGGATTAACACCCTTAACCGGCTCCTTGCCAAAAAACTGGCGCACCATATCCTGAACCTTGGGCATCCTTGTTTGGCCGCCAACCAGAATTACATCAGTTATCTGAGCAGTAGTAAGTTTGGCATCAGCTAACGCTTTGCGGCAGGGTTCTATGCTTCTTTCCAGCAAATCCATGGACAACTGCTCCAGCTTGGCCCGCGTCAGGGTTATATTCAGGTGCTTGGGTCCGGAAGCATCGGCTGTGATGAAGGGCAAATTTATCTCCGTCTGCCCTACCGTGGATAACTCGCGCTTGGCTTTCTCCCCAGCATCCTTTAGCCGCTGCAAAGCCATCCTGTCCTGCTTCAAATCTACGCCTGATTCCTTCTTAAACTCGTCACACAGCCAGTCCATAATCCTCTGGTCGATATCATCGCCGCCAAGATGAGTATCGCCGTTGGTCGACTTGACCTGAAATTGACCTTCACCCAGTTCAAGTATTGAAATATCAAACGTACCACCGCCGAGGTCATAGACAGCGATAGTTTCCTCTCCCTTTTTATCCAGCCCGTAAGCCAAGGCTGAGGCGGTTGGCTCGTTCACTATACGTATCACGTTTAACCCAGCGATAGTACCGGCATCCTTAGTCGCCTGGCGTTGGCTGTCGTTGAAATAAGCCGGCACCGTAATTACAGCGTCGTTTACCTTCTCGCCAAGGTAAGCTTCAGCATCGATTTTAAGCTTCTGCAGAATCATAGCCGAGATCTCCGCCGGGCTATACTGCTTGCCTCCCATCACCACCCAGGCATCACCATTACTGGCCTCGACTATCTTATAAGGCAACCGCTTTATGTCACTCTGAACTTCGGGGTCTTTGAATTTGCGCCCCATCAACCTCTTCACACTGAAAATTGTATTATCCGGATTGGTAATTGCCTGCCGTTTAGCCAGCAACCCCACCAATCTCTCACCCTTCTTATCAATGGCTACGACCGAAGGTGTAAGTCTCTCTCCTTCAGCATTGGGGATTATTTTTGGCTCACCACCCTCAATAACCGCCACCAGGCTAAACGTGGTTCCTAAATCAATACCAACTGCTTTTCCCATACTGTCCTCCTTTTGACACCGTTCTTTTAATCAATATCCTAACTTTCTACTTGCTTACTTGGTTAATTCTTATCTGTCCTATTCAGCCGTTTCTACAGCTGACGATTCACCGCCCTTCCCCACCACTACCTGTGGCGCCCGAAGTAACCTGTCCTTCAGTTTATATCCCTTTCGAACCTCATTCAGTATCACACCCTCCGCACCATCCTGCTGGACTACCGCCTCATGAAGGCTGGGGTCAAATGTCTCACCCATACACTTCATTTCGGACACCCCATATTTTTTCAAAACATCGAGCAACATCTTCTGAATCTGCCTGAAGCCGGTAACCCAACTGAGTTCTTGCCCCATCAGAGCCGCCCCGTCAAAAGCACGGTCAAAAGCATCAAGCACCGGCAATACATCGCAAAGCAGTGCAGAGTTGGCCCAGTCTATCAAATCCTTCTTGCCCTGCTCTTCACGTGCTTTATAGTTCCTGAAATCAGCCTCAGTCCTCTGCCAGTTGGTTAGATATCGTTCAGCTTTCTCCTTTTCCTGAGCCAGGGATTCTTTTAAAGACTCTGTATCATCCTCAGCCAGCTCAGACGCTTCATTCCCAGATACCGCTTTGTCTTCTTCAGCCAATATCAAGCCTCCTTATAACATCTCTAATCACCATGGCAAACCCCAGCCACCAGACCACTCAACACCTCTGATATATAGTCCACTGTAGAGATAGCTCTACGATAATCCATCCGTGTCGGGCCTATTACACCAATAGTACCACCAATCTGTCCAGGAATACCATAGTTGCTGAAAACCAGGCTCAAATCACGCAATATCTCATCACGATTCTCTTCACCAATCATAACTTGCACACCAACCTCGCCCGAACGCTGAGCTAGGGCGGAGCTAAGCCACTCCTTCGTCTCCATCAGCTCCATGATGCTCAACATCTTGTCCTTTTGAGCAAACTCAGGTTGCCCAAGCATCAAACGCAATCCTTCAAGGTGAGGCTGTTCATATTCCATCTCATCCTCAGCAGCCATTATATCAATCACAGCTTCAGTTATTTGCTCCTCTTCTGGGATAAGCTCCAGCTTCTTAACCGAAATCTCAGAGCTTGTTAACCCTGCATAAGCAGCATTTAATTTGTTAGCCATAGTTGTTAGTACTTCTTGCGTCATCGGTTCCTGGAAGGACAAAGGCTGCCGCTTGAGTATAGCCTCACTAAGTACCAAAACCATGAGAGCTGCGAACTCTTGTAATGCCACCAGCTCTAAACGCTTAAAACGACATTGTCTTGGCTTAGGAAGAGTGACCAGAGCTGCATTTCTAACTAAACGCGCTGCGATAGTCGCCGCCAGCTTAAGCCATTGCTCAAATTCCTCTTCGACTTGGCGGAAAAGTTCCCGAATGTGGTATTGTTCCTCCAGGGAAAGCTCAGCTTTATTAGCCAGCGACTTCACATAATGGCGATAACCTTTGTCCAAAGGCACGCTGCCGGCTGAGGTATGAGGTCGAGTTATATAGCCCTCTTCCTCAAGATAAGCCATATCGTTACGGATAGTCGCCGAGCTCACCCCCAGCCGATAATTGCGGAAAATAGTCTCCGAAGCTACAGGCAATGCCGTAGCCACATACTCACTGACTATTATACCCAGAACAGCTTCTCTTCTCGAAGTCAAACCCTTTAACATTTTTAGCACTCTCCCGATAAGACTGCTAACTACTATAATTTACCACTATAGCGGAGATATGTCAAAAACGAAAAAGGCGGCCTTATGGCCGCCTTTTTCAAACATCGCAAAAATTTATTACTTATCTGAATAGGTAACCTCAAGAACCACCTCCGACCACTCAATAAATTCAGCGACATGGTTGCCGTTATGCCCTTTCAGGAATAGAGCCTCTACCTGGAAGCGGGTAGCGGCTGCAGCAGCGACATTAATTATTTCTTGAGTTATGCTTAATTCAGTCGGTGGGATGGTTTGGACAGGGACATTTATCAGATTGCTGCCGGTATACTGAAATCCCGGC
>Ga0299915_10003706_pt1 | contig 11035 bp, 11 predicted proteins | sample RVTome_13_FD_200263 | JGI IMG/M metagenome (GOLD analysis project Ga0299915, IMG submission 200263) | Soil microbial communities from uranium-contaminated site in the Upper Colorado River Basin, Wyoming, United States - RVT92D227 (version 2) ... | reverse complement strand
TGATGTGGTCCCAGAAGAGCTTGATGTTGATCCCCCTTCCTCCCAGGAAGGAGGCTGCATAGGGCCCGGTTGGCTCCTTACGGATCACTCCGGTAGACAGATCGATCTTCAGGATGGTCCCAGCGTACAAGCCCTGTGTCATGATCCGTGTCTCCCCAAGCTTATCCGTCACGTCGCGCCAATCGCTGTTGCTAGGTGGAGAGCGGCGGTCTTCCTGCGCTCGACCGAACGGTCACAGATGGCGCGCTGCTCGCCCTCGAGAGTGAGTCCCTCCAGCTCTCCTTCCACAGCCTGGAACGACATTACAGGCCGCTCTGCGGGCGCCTGCCGGTCCGCCGTCGTCGCCTTCTCCGACTCAGCAGATGTAGCCTGAAGTGGTCGCCTGAAACTGCACCTCAGCCAACGCGACGCCCGATGACCTCCGCTCTGGGGTTCATTCGGAAGATGGCTCATCCGTCGTAGGGCTTGGCTTGCCTATGATGCGCCTGATCGCCGCGATTCTGCGCTCATCGAAGAGATGGTGACTCCTGAGGCGTGGATTGACGATCTCTTGAATCCCGTTGCCGAAGAAGGTGAGCCCGAGTGTGACCCATGCCAGCGCAAGTCCCGGAGGTATAAGAAACCACCAGGCGCCGCGTGTAACAGCCCCTCGCATGTATGCGCGGTTCAGCATGCTTCCCCAACTCACCAGCGTTGGGTCCCCGAGCCCCAGGAAGCTCAAGGTCGCCTCGGAAAGAATGGCATAGGAGATATTGAGGGTGGCCTGGGCAGACATCAAAGGGAGGACCTGCGGGAGTATGTGTCGGACCATGATCAAGATATGCCCCGCCCCCAAGGCCTGCGCGCGCAGAACATACTGCCGCTCCTTGATGGTGAGCACCTGCGAGCGAACCACACGAGCCATGTAGGTCCACGAGAGGAAACCGATCACCAAGATGATGTTGATAATGCCCCTGCCGGCAATGGCAATGATGACCAGCATGAGAGGTAGGCGGGGCACGACCAAGATGGCGTCGGTGATGCGCATGATGATCATGTCGAGGCGGCCGCCGAAGTAGCCGGAGATCATTCCCAGGGAACCCCCGACGGAGATGGCTATCAGGGAGGCTGACAAGCCGACCGCTAAGGAGATCCGGGCTCCGTAGGCGACCGAGCTCAGAACATCCCTTCCGGCGTCGTCTTGCCCCAGAATGTGTTGCGGACTTGGGGGCGCGAGGAAATCGCCGGTCGTCACCTCGACGAGGACTGCATACGGATCATAAGGCGCTATCCATGGCGCAAGGACGGCAACAGCACACACAGCGACCAACATGAAAAGGCCGCTGGTTCCCATCCTATTCTTGGCAAACGTGCGCCATGGGCCTGGCTGCTTGGGGCCACTGATTGTTGCTCGAGCAGTCGTTTGATCAGCTCGTTGTGACTCCATCTTCCTACTACCCCTCATCGTCCTCGACCTGGATGCTCAGTTGGAGAGGCGGTGGCGACAGCGAGAAGGGGCACCGATGGCCCGTCGGAGGGCCAGGAGGGTCTTGAAGGCACCTTCGAGTGTCCACTATTCTCCTGCAGAGGCCCCTGGCACAGCCGCTGTGCTACCTGGAGGAGGGCCGCCTCCTTGCCGCCGTGTGGCCCTCGCATCCGCCGCCGCCTTGCGTTGCAGTCAACGGGGCAATCGGCCTCACCGAACACGCGTTGGGCCACATCATGCTACGCCTTGACCCTGGGATCCAAGAGTGCGTACGTGAGGTCCGCAAGGAAGTTCGCGCTGACGACTCCTAGCGCCAGGATGAGGAAGACGCCTTGGAGAACGGGATAGTCCCGCGCACCGATGGATTCGAACATCAGTCGACCTACGCCGGGCCAAGAGAAGATCGTCTCGATTTGGATTGCGCCACCCAAGGCGTACCCGAGGTCCATGGCAACGATGGTCACCAGAGGTAGGGAGGCGTTCTTCAGAGCATGATCCCTCAGAATTCGGATGGGGACAAGCCCTTTGGCTTTCGCCGTCAGAATATAGTCCTCGGCCAGGACCTCAAGCGTTGTGTTGCGGACCACAAGCAAATACGCTCCAAAGAGCAGGATGGCCAGCGTGCCAACCGGCATGATCATGTGCCTGGCGATGTCAGAGACCTCTTCCCACCCGCTGCTATAGATCATGCCGACTGTCGTCATCCCGTGCATGGGGAGGTGCCCGCGCGCCAGGGTCAGGAAGATGATTCCCAGCCAGAATGCAGGCAAGGAGAATGCGGTCAGGCCGATGAGCATCGCAATGGCGTCCACCGGGCTTCGCCGCTTCCACGCGGCGATCAATCCAAGGCTCGTGCCAAGAGTGATGCCCAGGAATTCGCCCGTAAACATCAACAATACGGTAGGTCCCAGGCGACTGCCAATGGCTTCAGAAACCGGCCGCTGCTGAGCAAACGACTCGCCGAGTTCCCCTCGAACGAGATTGCGCAGGTAGTACACAAACTGGCTATCGAAAGCCGCCTGGACACTTCTCGTTTCCCAGGCTCTTCGGAGGTCCAGCCAGATAGGCCTGTCCAAGCCGAATGTATGGTAGATACGTTCCCTTGCCTCGGGGCGCATGCGTGGGTTGTCGATCATCTGGACAGGGTCCCCGGGGAGGATCCGGAAGAGTGCGAAATTGAAGACCAGAACGGCAATGACTGTTGCCACGCTAAATGCCAGCTTCCGGATCATGTAGTCGAGTCTATTGAGCACCTGGCGTTCACCCTCCCTCGGCTGGAATCGGGGCAGCCACTGAGCCCTGGTTGATTCCGGGCAGAGGAGGCCAAGTTCGATGACGCCGCCAGGCACGGCAGGGCCGGTGCACCACATGGTCCTCGATAGACCGGCTCGAGTGTCCGAGACATGGCGCCCCGTCGAACCGGATAGCCGTTGTCTTCTGCCGCCCGTAACGAACTCAGATCTCAACCAGGTCCAGCGGCAAAGTCGAGAGAATCTCAGGGCTATCTTCTGTGATGAGCACCATCCTCTCGGCGCCGATTGCATGACGACCATCCCCTACGTACGTGACCGTGGCGACCACCATGCCCGGCGCTAGTACGGTTTCACACGTTGATCGGAAGAAGAGCGACTCATCGATGCCGGTGACTCCTATGCTCCTGCCGAAGGACGGGTAGACTTCCTTGACCCCGAGGTTTTGGGAGTACTCATATCCTGCGTTGAAGACCTCCGAGGCCCGTTTCCCCGGGATGAGTGTCTCAACAACCTTGCTGTGGACATCGACCATGCTCTGGTATAGCCTCTTGATGTCCGCGCTCGCCTTTCCCACGATCACCTGAGTGCACAGCTCCCCGCAATACAGGTGATAGATGGGCCCGATATCCAGTGCCACTTTGTCGTTGGGCTGGATGAGTTTCTCCGTCGCATAGGCGATTGCCAGGTCCGAACGGTACCCAGATGCGACATGGATTGGGAACCATGTCCTATCTGCTCCCAGCCTATTCATGACCAGCTCCATTTCGCCCGCAACCTCAAGCTCTGTCACTCCCACCCTCAGTGTGTCTAAGGCTCTCTTCATCCCGGCATCTGCGATCTCGGCAGCCCGCCGCAGCGCACCGACTTCATCATTGCCCTTCACGAGCATGGCCAAGGGGATGACATTGCCCGCTTCCACCCATTCAGCATCGGGCAGGAGGCTTGCAAGGAGTTCCATCTCCAGAGCGGTCAGGTGTGCTTTCTCCAGGCCGAGGCGTTTGCCTGCAAGACCACGTTGCTCGACCGCGTGCGCCAGCGCCGCAATCCTGGCAATGGGTAACCCTCTGGAGTCGGCGTGCTCGATCTGCAGTAGATCGGGGGCCCATGCTTCCGACTTGATTATTGCGGGCTCATCGCACACAACCATGGGTTTGCCTTCCGGCTCGACCAGCATGGCGACTCCCGAGCGGTGGAAGACCCCGGTGAGGTAGCCTATGTATTCGTAGCGCGTGCTCAGCATTCCGTCGAGCCCTCGATCGACGATGACCTTCTGAATTCCTGCGATCCTTCTCTGCATGTTCACGGTCGCCTCCGCCTAAGTGATCTGGACGATACGAGCCGCTGGTTCGGATGCGATAGTAACGGTGGCCCCACCCCGAGGGAATGGCCAGCATGTTCCATGTACAGCCGCTTGGCCGGCGTTGTCTTCTTCAACCTCCCTTCCGGCGTCGATGTAGATCCGACAAGGAAGGCGGGTGGAGCGGTCCGAGCGGCGCCGTCGTCAACGGGCGCCTTGCCGCAAGGAGCTGCACCGTGGCGATTGCCCCGCAGTCGAGTGAGTGCAATGCGCTCAATCGGTTGCGTCGGTCGCCCCAGCGGGGCGAGAGCCTTGGCGCCTTGACGAGCCCGCAAAGACGACCGGCGAGACGATGAAGAGAGGATCTCATTCACAGGCTTCGGCCAGCAATACCATCGGATGGGTCGTCGTGAAGGGCGTGAATCTGGCAATCTGCAGCTCGCAACCGAAGCAGTCTGTCGCAACCTGCTGCACCTCAGCTTCCTGTATCCCCTTGAACAGCTGTCTGCCAATCTGGGCCGAGGTGGCACCCTTCTCTTTGGAGCGTAACGCCCAGGTACCTCCCATGCCGCAGCATCCACGATCAACGTGGAGGACCTCGGCGCCGGGGATCAGGGCAAGTAGGGCCAACGAGGCTGTTGCTAGGCCCTGGCTCCTCAGGTGGCAAGGCGAGTGATAACCCAGCCGGAGTGGAGTCTCCCTGAGGGGCATCTTCCTCTCGCCAGAATCCTGAAGCTGCAGTAGGTAGCTGCTCACAAAGTGCGTATTCGCGGCCACGAGATCGGCAGCCTCCGACGAGAGAAGTCTCGGAAAGACCTCTTTCAGTGCATAACCGCATGTCGGGCAGCTGTAGATGATGCCGTACCCGTCTTCCGCATACTTGCTGAGAGAGTTCACGAGGCGCATTGCCCGCTTCCGTGCGAGGCGGAACTCTCCATGATTGAGAAGGGGGAAGCTGCAGCAGATGAGAGGTGGCACTTCGACGGCGTGACCAGTCGCCTCCAGAAGCTTGATCACTGCTCGGCCTGTCTTGTGGTCGAAGGTGTCGACCACGCAACCATGATAGTAGACGAGTCTCTGGGTCATGTCTTACCACGACGCTCCCCAGGGCTCTGTTGGACGAACGGCCCGGAGAGGTTTCGGCGGCGGGCTAGGGCGATCCAAGCGCTCCTTCGAAGGCCGGTCCGCTTCTCTACTGGAGCTCTTGCCAGTCCCTTCCGGCAGCCAGACAAACCACTGGACTGCCGCACCAAGCTGCGCGGACCTAAGCAGGTTGGGACGGCCGCGGCCCACGAGCCTTGAGGGGACCCTATCACGGGGCATCTGAGTCAAGTGATGTCCGTGCGCTCGGCGATACTCGACAATAGCATTCCTACAACATCGACTTGAGGATCAATCTCGAATGAGATGGCACCCTGCGGGCATACCTCTGCGCATCGCCCACAGGCGACGCAGGTGTCCATGTCGATCTCGGCCCTGGTGCCCCCCAGTGAGATGGCCTTCACGACGCACAGCCCCTTCTGGACGCACTCCCCGCATAGGTTGCATCTCTCATCCACCACCGCAGTAACGCCGGGCGGAGGCTTAACTCGCTCCCAGAATGCTTTGGGACCAAGACGCAAACCCAGGCGGATATCACAGCAACAGTCACAGCAGAAGCATAAGGCCAAGAGCTTGACCATTGTCTTGTCATATACGACCGACGGGACAAGGCCCAGCGCAAGCGCTTTCTTCGCATGCCCGATGGCCTCGTCGTAGGAGATCTCCTCCCCCCAGTATGCCGGCATGGCTTTCGAGTTCGCTCCCATCCAGATACAGGCGACGTCGTGAGGATACCTCTCGCACCCATATGCCGTACGGCATACGCAGGCAGGACTGCGCTTGAGGACGCCCGCTTTCTGCAACAGGGCGGTGATCACCTCCATCGGCAGCGCCATGCTCTCGCCTCTCTGGATCACCTTGTTCACAGGTATGATCCAGTTGCGGGCCTCAGGATCGCCGATAGGGGAATTCCTGTAGAGATATCTGCCGACGATCGGCAGGCGGGTCAGTCGGAAGGCCTTTGGGAGCTTGTGCATAAACCTGAGCTCGTCCTCCCAGGTCCTTTCACGCTTCTTTGGGAGCCATCGACCCTCCGGTGCTCTGTTCGTCATCAGTCCCTCCGCTAGCGTTTCACATCCAGTCCCCAGTATACAATTCCTCCGGCGGATGCTAGGTGATCTTGCAGGAGAAGCCCTCGACCTGAGCACACGGGTAGTCTACTCCCGCAGATCACCTAGCTTGCGCCGGGGATCGGTCCCCCGGGGTTTCTGCGAGCCGCAGGCTGACGGGCCCACTGGCCTCCGGCTAGCGGGAACAGCACCGGTCTGTCACAGGAACGCTCTGCCCTGATTTGCAGTGGACCTGAGACGTGGAGTTCGCTGCGGCGTCACTGTGGGCACCCGAAATGACCTGGTCCCTTCCGGGCCTTCTCAAAATGCTGCTAGATAGGCTCAACCTACAGGCCACACAGCTCCAGCTCAAGCCTTCGAGGAGCGTGCTTGTTTCATCGCACAACACATAGAACTCGCTGTCGTGGGCCTCGTCGAACCGCATCGCGTCTCACCATCCAACCAATATCAGCGGACAGGCTCTGCCTGCAAGATAGTCCACCAGTTCCAGCTCATCCCCCACCAGGGGCAGGGGTCGTCGGGGAAGGCAAACCTGTCGTTGCGGTAAGCCTGCAACCCGTTGGGCGCTGCAAGCAGGAGCAGCGGGCGGTCGCGAGCAATGATGCTCTCGATTTCGTACAAGATGGGCAACCGGTCCTCGAGGCTCGTGGCCGAGGCCTGCGCGGCGATGAGCTCATCGAGTTCGGCGTTGCAGTACCCACTTGCATTCCCCGAACCGGCGCTAATCGAGGCGGACCAGCAGGTCAGGAGGATGTCCAGCACGGCCGGATCGACGGGATCAGCGGCGCGCTGACGCAAGCCCATGTCGAAATCGCGCTCACTCATCATGACGCTTTGCAGGGTACCCGCCTCAACGGCCTGAACTGTTGTGCCGATCCCGACCTCCGACAACCACCGACTGATCATGTCCGCCACGGTGATCTGGTCCGACTTGTCCGCTTGGAAGAACAGGCGCAGAGTCAAGTTCTCGCCGTCAGCACCCTCTCGCAACCCATCGTTGTCGCTGTCCAGGTATCCCGCCTCGTCCAGGATGCTCCGGGCCCTGTCAGGATCGAATGGGGTCTCGGTCAGGGAGGGGTCGAAGGACCATTCATAGAGCTCTCCGCAAGCCCAGCTGTTGGCGCAGGTGACGCCGTGCCCCTGAATCACGAGATCCACCAACTGCTGCCTGTCGATGGCATAATCGATGGCCTCTCGAACCCTCGGATCGTCAATGGCCGGGTGTTTGCTGGCGCCCTCCCTCACGTTGAACGTTAGCTGGTAGGCGTACACAGGCGGTTGCTCAATCACGGTGATATTGGGATCAGCCGCGAGCATGTCGAAATACGTAGATGGCACCTGGCTGTCCGTCATGTCGATCTCGCCGCCAATCAGGGCATTCACCAGAGCGTCCCAATTGGCGTAGATCATCAGTATGATCCGGTCGACCGGCGGCCTTCCGAGATAGTAATCCTCCCGGGCATCGAAGATCATGTATTCGCCCGGGGCCCACTCGGTTAGGGTGTAGGGGCCGGTTCCTACGGGATTCGCGTCGGCGTCGAAACCCCAGATCGTCTCATCATCGAGCGAGCCCCAGATGTGAGGTGGAAACGGCCATTGATAGATGGCGTCATAACTCTCGAAAGTGCCGAGAGGCGCGGATGTCGTGAAGCGGAAAGTCAGTTCGTCCACAGCCTCATAGGACTCGGCGAGTCGGATCGGCGGCAGCCACTGGCCAATCTCGAGGGAGCTGAGCCAGTCCCAGGACTCCACGAGTACATGCGCGTCGAGCGGGTGGCCATCGTTGTAGGTGATCCCTGGACGCAGGCGAATCGTCCAAGTCAGCCCGTCATCGGACACCTCCATCGATTCGGCCAGGCGCGGCTCGATTTCGCAATCGGAGCCATAGCCAGTGAAGCCCTCCCATATCAGGTCGTTGAAACGCCAACCGACCCCGATCATGAAGGGGTGGAAGCTGTCGTTGTCCATGGTGGTCCCAACGCGCAGGACAACCGGTTCTGGCGGGGAAGTCGGCGCGAGCGTAGGGGGCACAGCCGTTTCCCCGACCGTGGTTGGCGGAGGCGTAGCTGTTGGAGCGCACGCAGTCGACAGCAAGACCACTGCGATGCCTAGGACAGCAAGTGCGACGGGGTTCTTGCCCATGATGAGTGTCTCCTCTCTGGTCAGGCTTACGCCGCGATTCGGCAACCGAGAATGCAGACAAGGCGACATCCCTTCGGTCTTGACCTCCTTCCTTTCCTTCCAACGTCACGAATCGCGACGCGAGGAGCTCCCAACGACTCCGGCCTCCGGTGAAGCGAAAGGGACCCTGCTCATTGGCACCATCCGGAGGGATACGTCACATAGAAGACCCGCACCCTTGGGGCGATCTCTGGGATCCCTGTTCGTCGTTGTCGAAAGGACGAGAGAGGGATCCTTGCGCGCCGTGACGGGGCGCCGATCGAGACGCTGCCGCGACCTGACGCCACTCCAGCGCCTTGATGACCTGTTTTCAGGTGACGGATAGCCGAACCAGTACGCCCGCTGATGTGACGGTGAAGGCGCGGCCAGTACGTTCTCCTCTGCCGCTGATCGCGGATACACGTAGTCGGCCACGGTGGCGAAGTAAGCCAAGATCACTATCGCACCCCGTTGGCTGATTTCGCTAGTCCTTCTCGGTATCAGCGGGCGAGGCAGGTGGCCCCAGGCTGCTGCTCCTGCTCCGCCCTAGGGCCGCGGCCACAGGGGAGGGAGCCCCTTCTTCCCGGCTCTGCTACTACCTGGTGCAGATGCTCTGCACGGACTCGCCTCACTCTCGGTGGGCGCGCCAAGTGTGCCCAAGCGAAAAGCCGGGGGCTCGAAGCGTCCAACATGACGGCTGAGTGCAGGAACCCGCTTCATGTCGGGATGGATGTGACCCCGACTCTGACGCGGATGCAGTTATGTCCACTGCTCCCGCCGGCTCGGTGCAGCAGCAGTGATGTGACGCTCCCTCGGTCGGGCGCCGACTGCGCCATCCCGGCGCGCAGGTCGCATGAGAATGCCCGCGGCGGATTTCCCCCTCCATGGCGGCAACCTGTACGGCGGCCCGGCTCCAGGCTGCCCCCTGGCCTGCGCCCCCGTGGACCCCTCATCCCCAATCCGGCAAGCGTGCTTTCCCAAGGTGACCTCGCAGCTAGGCCAACCCCGTCGCCGAGCGGTGGCCATCCCCTTGCGACGATGGCCTTGGTCGAGGTTTGCCTGGTTGGGCCAATCCTGGTGGTCCGCCCCATGGGCCCGAACTCCGGGGCCGGCTCCTCAGGCCGTCGAGTGAATCCCACGGCGTCGACGACGTGCTGCCGGCTTTGCGATGGATATGGAGGTCTCGTTCTCGGCACTTGTGGGCTCTTCTGAAGCACAGATATCTCTACGCCGCCGGGTCAACTCCACGCCACGTATCGATAGAAGACACGCTAGGCACTTCTGATGTATTCAGAGCCAGCCTTTGCCAACTCGTGGATGTCCCCTCCGAAAGGCAACAGGATCGGCAGTCTGACGCCCGCATCGACAAGGCTCTCAAGTGCACTAACGCACTGTGACGGGGTGCCCTGGATCGAATAGGCCTCCACCATCTCTCGAGACAGAAGCTTGCACGCCGAGTCAGAATGGCCCATACGGGACTCCCGTCGAATTCCAGCGACTCTCTTGGGGTCAAATCCTGCTGCGAGAGCCTCCGCTTCTGTCAATCTGTCCACGCGGCTCACGACATAGCTCCTCGTGTTCTCATTGGCTACGCCGTCGTCGCCGACCGCGGCAACCACCAAGGCGGCGACATCCACCGACGACATGTCCCTCTGAACCTCCTTCACACCGCTGGCGAGGTGCGCGATCCGGCCAGGGATCTCCTCCCGTCTTACCCCCGTTCCTATGAGCAGCCCATCGGCGATTTCGCCTGCCAGTTTGGTCATTCGTGGACCATAGGCCCCGATGTAGATGGGCAGGTCATCCAGAGGCGGAGCAAGCGCTTCCCGCAACATGGCCTGAGAACAGGCAAGGTCGACCACCTGACCTCTCCAGCTCCCCCGCCCCTCTCTCATCAACTCCCGGATAAGCCCGATTGTTTCCCGCATGGCAGCCAGCGGCGGCCACTCGGTCATCTGGTTTCCCAAGAAGGGCTCCCAAGGCTTCCCCGCACCAATCCCGAGTATCAGTCGATTCGGCGTTGCCTGGCGCAAGGCATTGAGCGTCATAGAAGGAAGGACCGGGTGCCTCGTATATGGGGTGACTACGGCTGTACCAATTCGGATCTCCCTCGTCGCCTGCGCCACACAAGCAGCAACACTAATGGCATCTCGCCCAGTCCAGTAGTCCTCAGTAATCCAAACCGATTCAAACCCCAAGGCCTCAGCTACCCGGGCCCCTTCCAGTACCTTTTGGAGTGAATAGGGTTGTCCGCAAAATGCGATCCCGAGCCGCTTCGCGGGACTGGGAGACTCATCGCAGGTCATTCTCCTTGTGCTGGTGCGCATATCTAGAGTCCTCCTTCCGGCCAAAGACAGCGCAAGGCTCCAGCGGGCGAGGAAGCCTGCAAGAATGTGCCAAACAGAACTTGAGCGATCGTCCGCCTCTAGCCCATGCAACCGGCAATCGATCGCCTGCCATCACACCACCCGTGGTTTGTCAAACGGCCTGGAGTATGCCGTTTCGGAGGCGTGCTGACGGTCATGGCGGGCAATGTCCTGAAGGGCTGCCGTCGGACAGAGTCCCCGCGGAGAGACCGGCAGGAGCCCCTTCACCCTTGAAGACAGCATACACGCATTTCGCCTGCACGTTATGGTCTCGGCGCAGCAAACGAGTAACGGCGGCCGGAAAACGGTGGTCCGGCGGTTGC
>Ga0299915_10003705_pt1 | contig 11036 bp, 6 predicted proteins | sample RVTome_13_FD_200263 | JGI IMG/M metagenome (GOLD analysis project Ga0299915, IMG submission 200263) | Soil microbial communities from uranium-contaminated site in the Upper Colorado River Basin, Wyoming, United States - RVT92D227 (version 2) ... | reverse complement strand
GGTCCAGGCGGCCTTCTTCCAGGCCGGCTCGTCCAGCTTGCCGTCGACGGCTAACGGCTGCGGCGCGCGGCAGCAAACATAGCTGGGTGGGGCAAAGGGAATCTTGGGTTTCGGGAATGCTTGTGGTTGCGATTTCTGAGGAGCGGGTTTTCCCCAGAGCCAAATGACAGAGATGCCCAGAACACAAATGATCACTCCACCGCAGAAGGCACCCCTGCTGATCCTGGATTTCCAGACTTTTTTCATCTCCCTCTCCTCTATCCTCTCCCACCCGGGGACGGGGAATCGTAGCGCCTTCGGAAGGTTTTGGCCGCCTCGATCATGGCCACGATGTTCTGGGGAGGCACGTTGGGCATGATGTTGTGGACCTGGGTAAAGACAAAGCCGCCGCCCGGAGCCAGAATTTCGAAGCGCCTCCTAACGTGTTCATCGATTTCCCGATCCGTTCCGTGCGGCAGTACCCTCTGGGTGTCGCACCCTCCGCCCCAGAAAGTGAGGTCCTTCCCGAACTCGCGCTTCAGCCTCTCCGGTTCCATCCCCCGGGCGCTCGTCTGGACGGGGTTTATGATCTCGACTCCGATCTCGATGAGGTCAGGAAGAAGCGGGGCGATGGCACCGCAGGAATGGAAGAAGAGATGGAGGCCGGACCGTTTGCGCACCTTCTCGTAAATCATTTTCTGCCTCGGCTTGAAAAACCGCCGATACATCTGCGGTGAGATCTGAGGGGCAAGCTGAGTCCCGAGGTCATCTCCCATCTGGATGATCTGGACATGGCCCTCGACGGCGTCCAGGAACTTCTCCAGGTTCGCGAGGTGTATCTCGGTGAGCCGGTCGAGCAGCGCCTCGGCCTTCCTCGGACTTTCCACCAGGTCGACTAGGAACTGGTCATTCCGGCACAGGTATTGACCCCATTCGAGGAGGTTTCCGCCGAAGCCCGCCATGATGGCGAAATCGGTAGTCTCAGAGAGCCGTTTGGCTCGGCTACGAATGTCCGCCAGATGCTCTCTGGTCAAGGGTTTATGCCAAGGAGCCGTGGGTAACGCGGCCCAGGTCACCCGGGCCATCAGGTCCGGGAGCTTTTCCAGGACCGAGAGGTCCTGTCCATCCCACTCCAGAAGCGGAAAGTGCGTCTGGCTGAGGTAGTAGGCGCCTTTGGGCATGGAACCGATAATCATCCTGTCGGCGCTCCGGACCAGCCAGCCGCCAGAGCCATCCGGTTCGAAGCCCGCGTAGGCGGGGATTTTCGCGGCCGAACCGTCAGGGAGAGTGAAGTCCTTCCAGTCTTCGTCCGCCGTCAGGAACGCCCGGCCGAGGTCGATCACGTCGGCTTCGAAGTAGTCCAAGATCGAGTCCTCGGGCTGGGCGAGCTGCTGGACGACATCATATACGTCGGCCGATCCGGCCGAAATGCCCAGGTATCTCTTGAGGCCTGAGTAGGCGACGGCCGTGATCCCGGTAGAGCGCATGGCGCCGAGGTCGATCGGCACTTTGTCCGGCTCCCGATGGCTGATAGCGCAGAGCACCCGTTCCCGACTGGTCATGGGACTCTCCTCCGGCTCATGATTAGGATGACTCCTCTCCACCTAAAGATATGGCTTTCTCCCTTTTATTCAATTATCATGAACCCATAAAGAACACAACACGAGAGAAATGAACCATGCCGGAATTTAGACAAAATATGCTGACCAATGAATGGGTGATCATCGCGAGCGAACGCGCGAAAAGACCCCAGGACTTCGAGATCAAGGAGGCGGGAAAGCCGCCGCTGCCCGAATTCAGTCCGCAATGCCCCTTTTGTCCCGGCAATGAAGCCCAAACGCCGGCGGCGACGCACACGATCGAAAGAAACGGGAAATGGGTTGTCCGCGCCGTCCCGAACAAATTCGCCGCTCTCCAAAATGACATTTCTTTTCAACCCAAACGGGTCGGCCGGTTCTTAAAAGCGACCGGATATGGCATTGCCGAGGTCCTTATTGAAACGCCGTTGCATAATTTAACCTTGGCCACAATGGATGACAAGTCTGTCGAAGACGTCATCAAAGTCTACAAATTGCGCTATCTGAGTGTCGCCCGGGAAAAACAGATCTGCTTTATAAATATATTCCGGAATCATGGGGTCCGTGCCGGGACGTCCTTGGAACATCCGCATTCTCAACTGATCGCCACCCCGGTCATCCCGCCGCATGTCAGGAATCCGATCGAGCAAGCCGTGCGATATTACGATACGCACGGCCAATGTATTTATTGTGTTATGCTCCTAGAAGAGATCGGGCGCCAGGAGCGGCTGATCGCGGAAACCGATTTTTTTATTGCCTATGCCCCCTATGCCTCCCGGACACCCTTTGAGGTTCGCATCATGCCGAAAAAGCATCAGCCTTCGTTCGCCGATATCGAAGGCAAGGAACTCTTCGATTTCGCCAATATCCTCAAAAGCATACTGGCCAGGCTCCATAGAGGACTCAACAATCCCGACTACAACTTTATCATCCGGTCAGCTCCGGTCGGGGACGAAAACGCAAAATATTTCCACTGGTACATGCTGATTATCCCGAAACTCACCACTCCCGCCGGGTTCGAGATCGGCACGGGGATCTATATCAACGTCACTTTCCCAGAACAGTGCGCGGAGTTTCTCAAGAGCATCGATATATCCACACCTTAGAGTATCTGGACGAGAAAACCGGGCCCGACGGGAAGGAATTCAAGTCCCTGGAGAACCGCGCCGTCCGGAAAAAATAATCAAGTCCTGGTTTTTTTCCCGGCGAGCCTATTGGTACCGCCAGAGCGAGCTGCCCTCCCCCTGCGGAGCTTTCTTGCCGATTTCCGCGGCCATGATCCGGACCAGCTCGGCATTGGTCATGGGATGCCAGCCGTGCCCTTTCATCGGCCGGCCGTACTCGAACGAACCCGCATAATAGGGGTCTTTTGTGTTTTTCAGGAAGTCCTCAAGCATATAGACGGCCAAATTCAGGTAGTAATCATCCATATCCCCACAATAGACGTGAAGCTTGCCGGCGAGCTGGGGACCGATCTTCGGCCAATTGGTCTCGATGTAGTGACGGAGGTCGTAGCCGTTGTCGCGCATGTAATTGGCCACCTCGCGGTCGATCTGGCCGGTCATCTTGTCCCAGAGAGGTTTGGGATAGCCGTCCTCTCCTGCAGGGCCGTAGACCGCCTCCCAGATTTCGAGCTGCTGACCTGACCGGCCCCGGCTTCCCAACACGGCCTCCATCTGACTCAGCTGGCGCATCGATACTTCGGGCTGGCCGGTCGGGTCCCGCCGGAAGTAGCGCTCGGGAATGAGCCAATCTCTCCCCGGCACCCCGAAGGCGTTGTCATCTCCGTAGATGTTCGAAAGACAATAGGCGCGAAAGTCGATCGGGTCGGGGTAGAACGTCCAGGTCCCGCCAAAGAATCCCGGGTGATAGACCTGCAGGGCCAGCGATTCCCAGCCTCCGGTAGAGCCACCGGTAAGGACCCTGGCGTGGGGTTTGGCCAGGATGCGGAAATTTTTCTCGAGATACGGGATGAGCTCGGTCATGATGGCGTCGCCATAAGGGCCGTTGTTGGCGGAGTTGACGGCGTAGGAATCATCGAAATAGGGCGTCGGGTGCTGGAAGGTGACGGCGATCATCCGCGGAAAATCAGCAGAGTTCCAGGCTTGGAAAAAATCGTAGCCCGGCTCGAGACCCGTCAGCTGCTGCCGCCGGCGTATCTCCTCTGTGAGGGGAGTCGGTTCGGTCGCAAAACGAAACGGCGCATCGAGTCCGAAGTGCCCCTGGATGTAGATAGCGGGATAATAGGACTCGGGATGGGATTCATACCCCTTGGGCAAGAGAATGGTCGCACCGAGATAGATCGGATGGCCCCAGAATGCGGTCAGCAGCTGGCTCTGGATTTTGATCCGCCTGACCCATTCTGTCTCGGACGGGACCTCGACGGGCGGGATGACTTTGTCGAGGCTCAGCTTGATCGTGTAACGCTTGCCGATGTCGAGCCGTACCTTTTGGGTTTTACAGTAAAAATTGCCGGGAGAGCGGTTGAACTGCTGGCCCTCCCACTGGTCCATATGAGCCCAGATAGTGTGGCCATCGGAGCGTTTGAATTCCGTGTAGACATTAAAAAGCGCCTGGACGAAATAATCGCCCGCGGGGATTTCTCTAAGGCTCTTGACCGGATACCCCAGTGTATCGCCGTCGATCACGGCCGGAGCCCCGGGGTTGAGCCGCTCCACGTCGGCGCCGAAGAACGGTGTCGTCTGTCCCCAGGACCCGACCTGGAGCCGCGGCTCAGGGTTATCCCGCCGCGAGATCATGACGAAGACTCGGCCGGTGAGCGGCTGATCGCCAGCCGAAGCCGGAATCGAGATCTCGAAACGTGTGACGGCCGGCGCTTCCTTTTTTGGCGCGCACGCCGTCAGAACGACAGCCAGAATAAGTAGAGAAACCAGCAAAGCCGGCCGCCATTCATAGAACGGCCGCGGTGACTTCGTCTTTTTCATCGGCTTCCTCCTTTCAGGACAATAAAACTAGGCGCCGGTGCACCGCTTGAAAATGATATCCTTAGCCGCAGGCGACCTCAGCGACCTCCTGATCACCTCCGGAAACTCGCCGTCCAGTCGATTTCCCGGCTTTGATCGGACTTCAGGCTGAAGCGCAACACGGCTCCATCCTGTTGGGTATTGATGAGGGCGGCGCCGCTGCACTCGGCATGATCAAAGGCAAAGCCTGGCGGAATGGAAATGAACAGCTCATAGTCATCCCCGCCCACGACCCGGCTCTTGCCAAACAGCCGCTTGCCTTCCCATAGGACTTCGACGAGGTCGACTCCCCCGCCGGTAATATGGCGGCTCGTCGCCAGGATTTGGGGATGAGCTCGACGTTCCCGTATGCAGAAGACCTGGCAGTTGAATTTCGGGTCGACCTCTCCCGGCGGGAACGCACCGCTGAACGCACCGAGCAGCTGCCGGCTCCAGAATTCAAAGACGAAGTACTCGCGCTCTTTGTCCAGGCCGAGGTCTTCGAACTGGATCGCCGTATTCTCGCCGCCCGTCCGGCCCAGGACCATCCAACCCTCGAAGGGGCGGTTGACCTCGAGGAGATAGAGGTGGCATCCCGGCACGAGGCCGGCGTCGAAGACTTTGGGCTCTTTGCCGCTGACTTCGGTATCGACACGCCAGAGGTTCTGGGAGCGCGAAGGATCGAGGTCGAAGATCTGGCCGGGGAGGGTGAACAGGACGGGCGCCGACCTCTTGGCCGGCTCGACGAGCGGCGTCCGGTACACCTCCGGCCTGTCCGTGAGTAGCATCAGCGATCCGGTGAGCGACGTTACCATGGTCGACCTGTAGGCTTCGGCGTCCGATAGCTCGATATGATCGGGGTCGTTCCGCCAAACGACATTGTTGAAGGAATTGTACTGGGACAGACCGGCGAATGAAAAGCCGTCCGTGCCCAGCCGGCAGCCATCGATGATGCCTACGAGCTCGGGCCTGACGCCCCAGCAACCGAGCATAAAGAAGTCCCGGCCGATCACGTCGCGGATCGTCTGAACGTACTTGCGGTAGGCGCCCGTAACGTCAAGGCGCTTCTTTCGGAAATGGTCGCTGAAAGTGTTATATCCTTCGTAGCGCAAGTGGCGGAGGGCATCGACCTTGAAATATTCGAACCCGTCCTCGCGCAGCCCTCGGTAGATCGGCTTGACAACGCCGTCGAGCGCCGCCGGCACCGTGGCATCCAGGATGTGGCGGATCCAGTTCCCCCTGGCCGCCCTCCCCTCTCCATCCAGAACGAACCAGTCTTTATGCTTTTCGGCGAACTCAGTCTGGGCGAAGGCCGCGTTGGTCCAGATGCCGGGTTTCATCCCCTTCCGCTTGATGTAGGAGGCCAGATAGTCCAGGCCGTGGGGAAACTTCTCGTTGGGCTCGAGCCAGAGCTCGGGAAGCCCGATGTCGCGCTGGTAGCCGTCGTCCATCTGGACGTACTCGTAGCCGAAGGGAGCCAGGACTTCAGCCAGCACGTCGGCCGTACGGAGCATGTCCTGCTCGGTGATCTTGTCGAAAAAAGCAAACCAGGAGCACCAGCCGACGACCGGCTTGTCCCAGACCTTGTATGTCCAGGGCTCGAAATGCTTGAGTCCACGGTGGGTCTGATAGAAGCGCGGACGGAAACGGAGGACGACCTCATAGCCTAGGGCTTGCAGGGAGAAACGATTGGTGTCGCCGGAAGAATCATCTGGCTTGACCAGAGTGCGCGTGCGCGGCTGGTCATCCACCGATAGCACCCAATCCCACTTCCGGTCATAGACGGCCTGGTTGAGGAGGCTCTTGCTCAGCCCGGAACTGTGCCTGACAATGGCCGGCGAGCGCGGATTCCGGTCCGACTCGCAGGGAAAAGACTCTTCGCTCCCGCTGATGATCCCAGCAAGGACGACCGGCTTGTCCCATATCTTGGCCTTGAAGGCGACGACCTGGTGAACGGTGTCGCCGACTTTGAAATCGTTCGTGGTCAGGCAGTCCAGGTCGGCGGCATTCTCGATCCGGCCGCTGAAGATCGTCCGGTCGTGGTAGACGATTTCGAGGGCTGTCCCGTCGACCTTGACCTGCGCCGGCGCATTCGGCGGCGGCGCTTCTCTTCCCTGTGATCGGGAATCAACGCAGACGGCAAACACTAAGAAAGCAACGAAAGGCGCCAAAAAAATTTTCGTCTTCATCGCCGACTTATTCCTTTCCCTCCTACTCCAAAGCAGCCTCGGCCATAGCGGCCACGTTTTGCGGCGGGACATCCGGCAGGATGGCCTCGTGGCTCGGGCTGACGATGAGATGGGGGCCCAGCAGTTCCTTGACCCGCCGCACTTCGTCCTTCACCTGGGCCGGAGTCCCGAGGTTGAGCACGCGCTGGGTGTCAATCCCTCCCATGAAAGCGATCTTCCCGCCGAACTCACGAGCCAGCCTCTCGGCCTCCATATTCTTCGCCTTTGCCTGGAGGGGATGGAGGCAGTTGACACCCGCTTCGACCAGCCGCTCGATGACCCGGTAGATCGACCCGCAGGAGTGGAGGATGACCTGATATCCGCGGGCGTGGCCTTGCTCCGTGAACCGGCGGAACCAGGGCAAGACGAACTCATCGAAGAGAGCGGGGCTGAGCAGAAGGTCGAGCTGGGTCCCGAAATCGTTGCCGAAGAAGAACCCATCGATCATGTTCCCGGCGCGCTCGTAGAACAGGTCATTCGCCTCGAGGTAGGCGCGGCAGACGCGTTCGGTCACGGCATGGACGACCTGCGGGTGGGTGTACATCTTAACCATGTACTGCTCCATCCCGAACAGGTCCATGACATCATGGAAGAACGGACACCAGAACCCGCTGGCCCGATAGAAGTCGCCGGCCCCTTGAAGACGGGCAATGGTCTCGCCGAAATCGAGGTATTCGAGCTCCGGCCAATGGAACTTCCCGACATCGACGGCCGTCTCACAATCGGCCAGCGGTCCGGCCTGGCCGTGGGATATCTTGTCTCCCCTCAGGTCGAAGAGCTTCCGGTCCTGGGGATGTCTGTAGGTCGACTCCAGAAACTGGGGCGAGATCCAGCGGAAGTCGTCCCCCAGCTTCCGCCGCAACTCCTCCTCGGTCGTCGTGCCGAAATACTGGTGCAGGATCGGCCAGGTGTCAGGATAGGGATTTCCCATCCAGAAGCCGCAGCGCGGCGCCGGCCGCCGGTCGATTATAGCCTGAAGAATCTCTCGACTTGTCATTTCTGAGAAAAAACCTCGATGATCTTGATGATCAGCGGAAAACTGCGGTCGCCGGTTCCCATGTCCCAAGTCGCGCCGCCGGCAGAGCCTTTAATCCTGCTTAAGACAGCGGCCGCCCTGGCTTTGTCCCCGTGATATTTTGCAGAGGCCCAGGCGAAGACAGGGTCTTCTTCGCCGCGGGCGGTCCGCCAATCAGCGAGAAATCGGACGGCATCATCTTCCTCCCCGGTCTTCTTGAAAGCAATGGCGCCGAGCAGGTGGACGGAATCCCAGCTCGACCGGAATTTATTCGTATCCGCGCAGACGGACGCATAAAGCCTGTTTGCTTTTTCCCGATCTCCCATTTTTTCAGCCGCAGCCGCCAGGATGAAGTTCTCCAGCCGCTCATCAACATCGAAAGGCTTTCCAACCCCCAGGTGTTCCGGCCAGAGCTTGGCTTTTTCGGCCGAGACGACGGCTGCTTTGTATTTCTTGTTGCTCAGGCTCAGCGCAGCTGACAGAATATGGGCCTGCCGGTAGAGGTCACGGCCTTCCCAGGCTCCTTCGTAAGGGAGGACGTTCGCCCGCTCGAGCACCCTAAGGCAATCCTCATGGCTCCCGCTGCAGAGGAGTGCCTTGGCATAGTCCATGGCCAACGCGGGCTTCTCCGGCTGCTTCTTATAAATGGTCTGGGCGCTCTGGAGTGCGCGTTCATAATCCCCGCTCTTCTCAAAAAATCCGGTCTGGGCGCGCCAGGCCCGCCAGTTATCCTTATCCAGGCTGAGCGCCTTTTGGATATCGGCCAGGGTCCTCTCCCGGTCCCCTTCGTTCTCCAAGAATCGTGCCCTGGTCAAGTAGAACGGCGCCCAGTCCGGAGCATCGGCCAGGTCTTTGAAAAGGCCCTTGGCCTCCTCTGTCTTCCCGGAGTGCCACAGCACTAAACCCAAATAGTAGGAAGTCTTCCAGCCGGCCGTCTTTATCACCGCCCAGCGGAGAACGGGGATATCCTCGCGCCGGTGGGGAAAAACGAGCTGAGGAGAAGCGGCTTTGGCCTCTTCAAGATACTGCCGGCTCTTGGCTTCGTCCTTCTCTCGCCACAGATAGGCCAGCCAGTAATCGACCACCGGATGAGAAGGCGCCAACCCCAAAACTTTTGCCGCCTCCTCTGTGAGGCCGAGGTTGAAATAGAACATGGCCAGCTCGAGGTAAGTTTCGTGAGGAAGCTCGCTGCGGATAAGGGAAGTGAAAGCTTCGCGGCCGGCGTCGCTCGAATCGAGAAGGCAGCGTTCGAATCGGACAAAATGGCTGAGGGGATCGATCCGGAGGATATCGTCGAGGACCGCGCCAGCGGCTTTCTCGTCTTTGCCCAATCGGAGGAGGATCGCCTGAAGCTCGCGGGCGTTCAGGTTGTAGATGTTATAGTCCAGCGAACGCCGCGCGTACTCGGCTGCCCTTTCCAGTTTCTTTTCGATGATGTTTAATTCGGCCAACTGCTCGTAGGCGGCCGACCGGAACTCGAGGGAACGGGCCGCCCAGCCGAACCCGTCCTTGGCATCCGCATAATTGCCGAGTTGACGGTTGATCGTGCCGTAGACGAAGTTCGCGCCGGCATCATAGGCATCGATGGCCAGCGCATTCCTGACATAATCAAGCGCTTTCGGGTATTCGGTGCGCCGAAAGTGGATCTCGGCGACCCGGGTGAGGGCCCGCACGTGGCCCGGCTCTTTATCGAGGCAGGCCAGGAATTTGGCCAGTGCTTCGCCGTAGCTCCGCTGCCTGGCCAGCTCCTCGCCGGCGACATACAAGCCCTCGGCCGAAGTCCAGCTGAAATCCTTCGGGGCGAAGACGGGCCGGCCGAGCCTGTTCATCTCCTTGTCCATGCTCGTCCATCTGAGCTTCTCTCGGCCTAGTGTTACGGCGACTTCACCCTTCTTCTCGCTAACTTCGACCGTCTGGATAAACGTCTCCATGGGTTTGAGAGTCAGCCGCTTGCTGAAAATCTTTTCCCCGGCTAGAGTGATGACGAGGTCGTCGTCGATCGGCCGGAGCGGGCAGAGTCCGACTTTGATCCTGCCCTCAGCACTCTCCACATTGAGAGCCGCATGGGGCGAGGCCGCCACCAGCCCGCCGATGTCCTTCACCGGAAACCAGATCTCCCTCCAGCGCATCACGGACTGGGGCGCGAAATAGATGTGCTTAAAAGGCGTCAGGCCGCTGTCGCCTCCGGCCTGGTTGTAAAGAAGCCCCGTCTGCGGCTCGGTGTACTGTTTTTTGGGCGGGTCAGTCAGCAGGTCCTCCCAGATTCCTCCGTCCCGCGCAAGCGACCAGATCCAGAGCTTCTTCCCCGGCTTGTCGTCGTAGAGGGCCCAGTGGCCGAAGCCGAATCCGGATTTTTCGAAGTAGCCGCCGAAATACTCGTCGTATTCGCCGAGGATGTGGTAGGACTTGCTGCTGCCGAAGTCGTTGTTCCTGTAATAGGAGACATCGCTCCCGTTCTCGACGACCGGCCAGGAGTGGGCGTCGCCGCCGTGGCCGATGTAACTCGTGCCGGGGTAATAGTATCTGAGGTCCTCGCCGACGTCCTGGGCCGACGTCAGCCAGTTGTAGAGGGAGTCATGAAGTGAGGTCGGGTTGTACCAGAAGCATTCGGTCTCGAAATAGGCGGCGTCCTTGGGAAGGCGCACGTTCACGCGCCAGACCGTCCGGGAGGGGAGGTCGATAGCGCCGACGATGCAGCTCACGCTCCCGTCGGTGTTCTCCTGGATCAGATAATCCACCGGTGTGGCCGTAGTCGGGGCGTGGCCTATGATCCCGAAGTTGAGCTCGATGCCGCCCGATGTCCATGGCCCGCGCATAGCGATCTCCCGGAACTTGACGACCGGATTCCAGTAGATGAATTCCCGGCCGGTCGATTTTTCGACGGCGCCCCAGACCTTGCCGCCGATTTCGGGCGCGACGAGAACCTTGACATAGGGGTTTTCCAGTCGGACCATCTGCCAATCTTGAGGACGGCCTTCCAGGCTGTAGCCGTGGAAACGGAAGTAAGGATAGATCGGGCCGATGAGCGGCGCCGGGTCGGGGTCGGAGAACGCATAGGTCTTGAAGGTGACCTTTTCTTCCTTGATCGACGCTTCCTGGCCGAGCAGGGAGGTCAGTCCAGCCAAAAGGAAAAGAAATGCCACCACCGCTATCGCTCGAGAAGCCCGAGACGGCATCATGATGACCTCCGCGTTTTGTCCGTCAAGTATACATCGGCGGGATGATTATCTCCAGAAACGCCATTGTTTAGGGGCCTACAGGACTTCGGACGGCT
>Ga0299915_10003704_pt1 | contig 11036 bp, 8 predicted proteins | sample RVTome_13_FD_200263 | JGI IMG/M metagenome (GOLD analysis project Ga0299915, IMG submission 200263) | Soil microbial communities from uranium-contaminated site in the Upper Colorado River Basin, Wyoming, United States - RVT92D227 (version 2) ... | reverse complement strand
CTCCGGATGGGGGGTCACATCCCACAGGGCGTTCACGTACGTGACCCGCCCTTCGACGGAGGACTTCACGCCAAGCAGGCTCTCCAGCGCACGCCGGCGCAGGCGCTGCAACGCATCGGCCGACGGTTTCTGCCCATTGAACGAGTACGCGTCCGAATCCTCGAGCACCCGGGTCTTCTCGCGTGCCGTCAGGCACTCGAAGCCCCCGTTCCAGATGGCACCAGCCAGGCAGAACAGAGGATGCAGGGTCACGTGGGAGAGGACCCAGAGGGCGTCGCTCCGGCAGACTGCCGCTCCAACCTCCACCCCTCCGAGCACCGTGCCCTGGCCGCAGGAATACAGGTTTCCCTCGTCACCGCTGTAACCACCGTTGATTACGAAGCTTCCCCCCAGCGTGTTGGTGGAGTAGCCGTTGCCCCGTGCCACATCCAGGTAGGTGTGCCCCTTGGTGCCGTTCCAGTAGTCGACGAGCTTCAGCCCGTCACAGATCATGGCCTTGCTGCCCGTGGCCTCGTCGACGGCCGCAGCCACGACTCGCACGATGCCGGGCCGCAGGCCATACTCGTAGCCGTCCTCTGCCGTGTTGACTTTCAGGGCCACCCGCATCCCCTGCGACAGGCGCGCCGCTGCTCCCGACTCCTGGAGGAGGCGGCGCAGCTTGTGGGATAGCGAGTTGTCGAAGGAAGTGCGGGTCAGATCGACCCAGAAGACGTCGCTCATCGATTTCTCTGCAGATTCATCGCTGACCGCCAGGGGGGCCTCCACGACGGTTCCCCCCCCTCGGGCAGTCCGCCTTCAGGGGGGAACGCGTCACAATGCGCTGACATTCCAGGGTGAAGGGGGCGGGCGAACCCGCCCCCTCGGATGAGGCCTAGGCGCGCTTCTCGCCCTTGTAGGGGTCGTACTTCTTCCACTCTTCGTGCACCCAGTTCTTCTGGAACTCGGTGCGCTCGAAGGGCATGACCTCGGTCGTCATGTCGTGCTTCTCGAACACGTCGCGGAGGCGAACGGTCGTGGGCCTATGGTTGCCGACGCCGCCCGCGCGGATCTGCCACTTGGCGATGTTCTCGGGGGTGAGCACCGGCTCGTAGTTCGTGAGGGCGTACTCGCGGGTGCCGAGCCCGATCTTCTCGCCCGACCTGGTGATGATGCGCGGGCTGAAGCCGTTGATGGCGCGGAACTTGTCCTCGCCCGGCTTGAGGCCCTTCTCCATTGCCACGGAGCCAGGGATGATGGGCGCGTTGTCGATCGCGTCGAGGGTGGCCTCCTCGAGGGCGATGAGGTCCTTGCTGGCGAAGATCCCGATGTCCGGGCAGACAGCCTTGCCGGCCCACGGGAAGCAGTCGCACTCGGGGACGACGTCGATGGCGCAGTTGAGGAAGCCCACCTTGCCGCGCTCGAAGCACTTGAGCGCGCCCAGGGCGGCGTCGGCGTGGGCGATCATCGCGTTCGGGAAGTAGTTCTCCTCGAACGTGATGCCGGTCATGCCCGAGAAGATGCAGGTGACCTGGCAGGAGTAGCAGAGACGGCACTTCTCCGGGTACCACTCCTTGCCGTGCTCGAAGACCTTGTGGGCGCTCCGGGGGCAGGAGTCGTCGCACATCTGGTGGAACTTGCAGGCCGTGCCCGGGCACTTGTCGGTGAACTTCGGCCAGCCGATCGCGTCGTGGGGGTCGCCCCAGTGAGCGAGGTGGGTGATGTACTTGCCGCGCTTCGACTGGCAGCCGATGCCGAGCTGCTTCGTGCAGCCGCCGTACATCGTGATGGAGTGGCCGCGAGCGTGGCCGATCACGATCATGGAGTCGGCCTCGGCGATGGCGCGACCGATGTAGGTCTCCTTGAGGATGAGGCCCTCAGGGATCTCCACCCGGTAGTCGTCCTCGCCGGAGTACCCGTCGGCGATGATCACCGGGCAGCCGAACGTGGCGTCGGTGTAGCCGTGACGGGCGGCGCCTTCCAGCTGATACTGGGAGATCGCCATGCTGTTGTACGTGTGATAGCTGAGCGTCGTGTCGTTGACGACGTAGGGGTGACCGCCGCAGGCCTTCACCTCTTCCACGATCGCCGCGATGTACTCGGGCCGGAGGATAGCGGTCCGGTTGTACTCGCCGTAGTGAATCTTGATCGCTACCTCGTCGCCCTTCTCGATGCAGGCATTGAGCTTGGCCTCGTAGAAGAGGTCCTTCGCCTTGCAGATCATCGACTCGGTCCAGTTGGTCGCGTTGGCTTCCGCGAACCACACCGGCGCCGCGCCCTTCTGGGTGAAGGGGCCCCACTTCTTCTTGGTCGGATTCCAGCTCTTCTTCTGGTACGTCGAGTGGCCGCCGTCGACCGGCTTCTTCATCTCGTTCCACTTCGTCGCTTCGTACTTATATTCCGGCATTTCCGTTCCTTTCGTGAAAAAACGGGCGGAGGCTGGCTCCGGATACTTCTGGGGACCGGCCAGACGTCGGAGCTCCGCTTACTTCCCGGCGTCCGAAACGACTCTTCCCTTCCTTGTTCTCCTTTCGTTTCCGATCTTGCCGGCAGGCATCCTCGGCATTCGTCTGTGGGGGAATGTATACCCGCTAGGGTATAGTGCTGAATACGCAGGGAAACCGACAGCAAACCCTATTCAACGCCTGAGCCAAAATGCCGCGGCTCGCTGATCACAGAACGCCATGGCATTCAGGGCCGGACCACGGTGACGCCACGCAGGGATGCGTGAGGTGACATGTCGCAATCGTAACGGGTTACGTGACATGTTGCCGTGCGCTCGCTTGCTTGGCCGCTTCCCGGGACCGCGGCCGGCGATTTCCCGGCCGCGCTGTGACAGCCGGCCTCCGTGGCGGACCTCCCCGCGGCAATGCTACCCGACCGGGTATGAGCCCTATTGGGTGGCCACGAGCGCCCCGCTGTCATGAATTGGCGCGAGGCGTGGAATGAACGCCCGAGATTCCCCGCGGCGCTCGGGTGACCGCCTCGCTCCTCTGCATTCATTCGCGTTGGCAAACGCAGTCCCTGGCGCATCAGTGACGATGGCGATGGTGCGCGTCGGGCAAGTGCGCATGGTCGTGCACGAGCAACGCGTGCTCATGCGAGTGCGAGTGCGGCCCGCTCAGCCGTTCCTGGTGGACATGTGGATGGTGCGCGTCGTGTTCGTGAGCGTGCTCGTGCTCCAGCGGCTCATGCGCATGCCCATGAGCGTGGCGCGCCCGCACCATCGCCACGACGCCGATCGCCATCAAGGTAGCCGCGCCGATGCTTCGGGCGGACAGGCGGTCTCCCAGGAGCGGCACCGAGGCAAGCGCACCAGCGAACGGGGCAGTGGCGAAGAACGCGGCCTGCCGCGCGGCGCCCAGGTGTCGCATCGCGCGCAGGTGCAGGACGATGCTTGCCCCATAGCCGAGAAGCCCGGTCACCAGGGCACCGAGGAGCGCTGGCCCGCCAGCGACCCGCTCACCTATGGCGAGAGCGAGCAGGATGTTGACGCTGCCCGCGACGAGAGACTTCACCCGGACGACCGCCACGGGGTCGTGGAGCGAGAGGCGCTGGCTCAAGTTGTTGTCGACCGCCCATGCGAGACAGGCTCCGGCGACGCTCATCGCTCCGAGAGCCTCGACGCCCCCGAATGAGCCCTGCAGGCTCAGCACCGCAGCGCCGGCCACGACCGCGGCGGCTCCCAGGGCCTCAGCCCGGTCGAGCGCCTCACCCAGGACCAGCACCGCGAGCGCAATGGTGAAGGGCGCCTCCAGGTTGAGGAGCAGCGAGGCGCTGGATCCCGGAAGCCGGGCCAGGCCATACATGAGGAGCACCGGCCCGAACACGCCGCCAGCGAGCACGACACCCAGCAGGGGCGCGACGTCCCCACGCCGCAGCGGCGCCTCCCGGCCTCCTCGCCGGAACGACGCCACGGCGAGCAGGCCGAGGCCGCTTCCCAGATAGAGGAGGCCGGCCATCATGAAGGGACCGCTCCCTGGCAGGAGGAGCTTCGCCACAGGCGTCGAGACCCCGAACAGCAGAGCCGCAGCGAGGCCGGTCCCAGCTCCCCTGGGCATCGACGTCTTCATGGCAGAGAGTTACTCGGGCACGGCGCTCGACGCGAGCGATGGCGCAATCCACCGTCAGGCGGGCGACCGCGCGACGCTCGCCTCCGCCCTCTTCAGCCGCTCGGGGCGGTTCAGCACATGGATCGCCTCCCCGAGCGCGACCTTGCAGGCCTCCATGAACGCCTCGGGCAGGGTCGGGTGAGCGTGGACGGTGAGCGCCACGTCCTCCAGGTACGCGCCCATCTCCAGCGCCAGCGTCGCCTGAGCGATGAGATTGGAAGCCTCCGGCCCCACGATGGTGACGCCCAGTAGGAGCCTCGAGCCGCGGTCGGCCACCACCTTGACGAAACCCTCGGTGTTGTCGATGGCGAGCGCGCGCCCGAGGGCTGCGAAGGCGAACTTCCCCACGATGGGGTCGTACCCCTGCGCCCTCGCCTCCTCCACGGAAAGACCCACCGAAGCAATCTCGGGGTCGGTGAAGACAGCGCTGGGCATCGCCACCCAGTCTCGCGCCGACTTCCTGCCCGCGATCACCTCGGCTGCGATCTCGCCTTCCTTGCTGGCCTTGTGGGCGAGGAGAGGCGGACCCGCCGCGTCGCCGATGCAGTAGATGCTGGGGACGTTCGTCTGCATGCGATCGTTCACCTCGACGAACCCCTTCTCCCCGAGCTTCACGCCGGCTACCTCCAGCCCCAGGCCGTCGCTGTTGGGCCTGAACCCCACCGCCACCAGCACCTTGTCGCAGAGGATCACCTGTTCCTTGCCCTCTGCCTCGATCTGCACGCCGAGCTCACGACCCCTGCGCTCGAGCCCCTTCGCCTTGGCGGCCACGTGCACGGTAGCCTTCCGCTGCCGGAGTCCCTTCTGCACCAGGCGCATCGCCTCGGGGTCGACGCCGGAGAGGATCGAGGGCAGGGCCTCGATCACGGTCAGCTTCGATCCGAGCTTCGCGTACGCGGTCCCGAGCTCGAGACCGATGACGCCGCCGCCGATCACCACCAGGCGGCGCGGTATCTCGCGCAGGTCGACAGCCTCCCGGGCGCTCCACACGTCCTGCCTGTCAAAATCGAAGCCGGGGAGCGCAAGGGGGCGGGCGCCGGTCGCGACCACGAACACGGGCGCCTCCACTCGCGTCGCGCCTCGGGAGGCTTCCACTTCGATCGCGTTCGCGGAGACGAACCGGGCTGCGCCGCGGATCACCTCCACCCCGTTGCCCTTCTCCAGCATCCCGACCCCGGCCACGAGCTTCTTCACCACGCCGTCCTTGAACTCGCGCAGCTTGCGGATGTCGAGTGCGCGGATGCAATCGTCCGCGCAGCGGGCCTCGCCGGAGAGTCCGCGCTCGGCCGCGGCGCGCAAGTCCTCCACCATATTGGCGGCCGCGATGAGCGCCTTGGATGGGATGCAGCCCCAGTTCAGGCAGACGCCACCGAGCGTCTCCTTCTCCACGAGCGCGGTCTTCTTGCCGAGCTGCGCGAGGCGGATGGCCGCGACGTAACCGCCGGGACCGGCCCCGATCACCACCGCGTCGAATGCCTGGGTCGCCACGAGGAGATCCTTTCAGGTCGAGGTGGCCGGAGCGAGCAGCGGGCTCGGCGCCAATCCTGCGCCACGCCCCGTTTCCTTATACCCGTCCTATCCGCCGGACCCCAACCACGGCCGGGAGAGGCTCTGCCAAGTTCGTAACGCGGCATTCCGCCGCGAGCCATGCGGGCTTCTGGCCAGGCTCGGCGCCGTCCTCGAGCCCCCGCCGCGGCGAACGGCCGCGCCTTCTTTCGTGGGGCGACACGCAGTTTTTCGCGAAGCGATGGCGGCGCTGCGCAAAGCCAGCGCCCGGTCCCCGCCGGTAGTCGGCGCGTCACCGTCTCGCGTACACCGTCGTGCGTGACATGTCACGGAAGCGCGCTGCACATGCGACAGGTGGGTGCCCGACCGAAACCTACCTGAGACCGGGCAATTGGACCGGGTGCGCGGCGCTGCGCTCCCTTGACGCAAGTACACTTCCCACGACGGGACCGTCCAAGCAGCCCCGCGATCAGGGCCTAATCTGGACACATGCGAGACCGACCGCCGCCGTGAACCGGTTCTTGCAGAGCGCGCCAGTCTGAGTGGAACGTATGACGCACAGGTTGCGCGCGGTCGGCCGGGCAGCGCTCCCCGCTGCAGACGCCGAGCGAGGCGTGGTCCGGAATCGGTGCCTCGAAGCTAGCCGCGGGCCGTACCCCTCCTGCGAAGGTGTCCATGCTTGATCGTAATCCGATGAAGCGGTCCCCCGGATCGCGCCAGGAACAGGACCAGCAGGTCAGGACTGTCTGCCAGGAATGCACCGTCAATTGCGGCCTCTCGGCCGGCATCAAGGACGGCCGCATCGTCGACGTCCAGGGAGACGAGAGCCACCCCGTCAGCCGGGGCAGGCTGTGCGCCCGGGGGACTGCCTTCGTCCAAGGCGTCACTCTCCCCGAGCGGCTCGCCGCCCCTGCCATCCGAAAGAAGCGGGGGGCCGCTCTCCAGCCGCTCGACGATTGGAAGAGCGGCCTGGACGCCCTGGCCGAGCAGCTCCGTCAGGTGAAGGAGAAGAACGGCCCTGACTCGCTCCTCATCGGTTGCGATCCGGAGGGCGGGCTCGACTTCCAGCTGGGGGCCCTGCGCTTCGCCTCGCTCTGGGGCACGTCGCAGGTCTTCCAGCCCGCGGGCCGGCAGGCGGAACCGTGGCCCGACGGGCTCGACAGCCCCACCGCGCCCTGCTCGGACTGGCTGCGCAGCGGGTGCCTGTTCCTGGTCGAGGCGGACCTCGCCGTCACACACCCCGTGGCCTTCAGCTGGGTCCAGGAAGCCCAGCGACGCGGAGCCCAGATCGTGGCGGCCGACGCCCGCTTCACCGCCACGCTGGCCAAGGCCGACCACGCGCTGCAGATGAAGCCTGGCCAGGGGAATCTCCTCGGCCTGGCCATCGCGAAGCTCGTCCTCGCGGAAGGCGGCCTGGACTCCAAGGCTGCGGAGGCCGGCTTCAAGGATGCGGCAGGCTGGCAGGCGTCCTTCGAGAAGATGTCCCTCGACGGCGCCGAAGCCGTGCTGGGCCTGTCACTCGAGAAGCTCCAGCACCTCTCCCGGCTCCTCGCGAAGAGCGGTCCGGTCACCGTGATCACGGGGCGCGGCCTGGCCAGCCTCCCGCACCACCGCATCTGGCTCACGCTGGCGACGGCCATGGGCTGGCTGGGACGGCGGGGCGGCGGATGGTATCCCGTCGAGGCTGGCGCTCCTTCGCTCCCGGTGCACGTGGACGCCAGCGGAGCCAAGACCGAAGCCGAGGGCCAGCAGGGCGCGGCTCCGACGCTCGCGCAGGTGAAGGAGCAAGGCAAGGTCAAGGCCGTCATCTCCTCCGGCAATTCCCTGTCCGACTACCTGTCACCGTTCGGCGGCCTCGCCAGGCAACTGGAGCTCGTCGTCCACTTCGGCTCCTTCCCCAATGCAACATGGGAACAAGCCTCCTTCTCGTTCCCCGCCACGCTCTGGGCCGAGCGGGACGGCCTCGTCTTCAGCGACGACCGATCCGTCCAGTGGGGCGGCAAGATCGTGGAGCCTCCCGCCGGCTGCCGATCCGGCCTCGATTTCTGGTTGGAGCTCGCCCGGCGCTTCGGCTGGGAAGCGCACTTCCCGTGGGTTACCGAGGACGGCCGGGCCGATCACGGCGCCTTCTACGCCTGGCTCCTGGCGCAGAACCCCCTGACCGCCGGGCTGCAGCTGGACCAGCTGCGGAGCCTGGAGCCGGGAGCCCGGGTCTTCTGGCCGGTGGCCGAGAACGCCTTGCCTGACAAGATCGCGCCGCACCCGGCGCCGGCCACCCTCGCGTCCGTTCCGGAAGCGCCCGCCGCTGCAGACTATCCCCTCGCCCTCCTCACGGCGCAGAGCGGCTGCCGCTCCGGTGACGCCAGCCACTTCTGGCCCTGGACCAGGAACCTGGTCCGGGAAGACGCGGTCCAGATCCATCCGGAGACGGCTCTCCTCCTGGGCATCGAGAACGGCGACGAGGTGCTCGTCGACACGCCCCGGGGCGCCTTGCCTGCCCGCGCGAGTCTGAGCCGCACGGTGCCGCCATCCGTGATCGCCTCGTTCCGAGGAGTGAACGGACTCCCGGCCCTGGTGCACAAGTTGGATCAACTTCCGGATGAAGCTCGCAACCTGCTGAAGAAATCGACTCCATGAAAATTGCCAAGAGACATATATGGCTGGCGGAGGCCTCCCGCTGCATGGGCTGCTTCGGCTGCGAAGCGGCCTGCAAGATGGAGCACGACCTTCCCGCGGAGCCCAGGACGATTCGCGTGATCCAGGTAGGACCCAGGGGCCGGGGCGACGACCTGGCCATGTCCTTCCAGCCCACGAGCTGCTGCCACTGCGACCAGCCTGCCTGCGTCCTGGCTTGCCCGGCGGGCGCCATGCAGAAGCGGGCGGACGGGATCGTCTTCTCCGACCTGGAGAAGTGCATCGGTTGCCAGACGTGCGCGGTAGCCTGCCCCTTCGGTGTCCCGCAGCTCAATACGGCGACCGGGAAGATCGCCAAGTGCGACGGCTGCCGGACGCGCGTGGACAAGGGCCTGTGGCCGGCCTGCACGCTCAAGTGCCCGTCGGGTGCCTTGATGTTCGGGACCCCGACGCGGGTGGTGCAAGAGATCAGGTCCCAGGAAGCATTGAAGGTGGCGAAGACCTTCGCCCAGGAAGAGCGCGAGCCCGTATGATCAGACTGAACGGAGCGGCGGCGGAGAAGGACTTCCTCTCTCGCGTCATCGAGAAGAGCGGCCAGAACCTCCTGGCCTGCATCCAGTGCGGGAAGTGCAGCGGCGGCTGTCCCATCGCCTCCGCCGAAGTGGGCGGCCCGCGGCGCCTCGTCGCCCAGATCCTCTACGGCGCGAAGCAGGAGGCGCTTCGCGATCCCACCTGGTGGTACTGCGTGGCCTGCGGGACCTGCATGACCCGTTGCCCGGTGGAGATCAACATGTACCAGGTGGCCACCGCGCTCTGCGAGATGGCCGAGCACGAGAACGTCCAGCCCTCCGAGCCGAACATCCACCTGTTCGAGGAGCTCTTCTTGAAGTCGGTGGAGCGGCACGGGCGCGCCAACGAGGTGAAGGTCCTCATGAACTACAACCTCCGAACCCGCCAGCCCTTCAAGGACATGGGCGAGGGGCTGAAGCTCATGCGCAAGGGCGCATTCTCTCCCTTCGAGATCCTCAAGGGCGGCCGCGCGGACGAACGGGTGACGCGCCTCTTCTCCCGCGTCGCGTCCAAGGCTCGCGAGAGCCACGGGAGTCACGTGACCCACGAGAAAGGAACGGGGGAATAGCCAATGAAGGTCAGCTACTATCCCGGCTGTTCCCTGGAATCGACCGGCAAGGCCTACGATGATTCTGCCCGGGCAGTCTGCGAGACACTGGGCGTGGAGTTGAACGAGGTCGCGGAGTGGGTCTGCTGCGGCTCCTCGGCCGGCCTCAAGATGAACAAGCTGCTCTCCACCGCGCTCTCCGGCGTCAACCTGGCGCTGCTCGAGAAGCAGGAGGCCTCCGACGTCGTCGCGCCTTGCCCGTTCTGCTACCGCCGCCTGGCGAGCGCGCAGGACGAGATGCGCGCGGACCCAAAGCTGAAGGAGGAGGTCCAGGGCGTCATCGAGGCGGAGCTCGCCGGCACGCTGCAGATCCACAACCTCGTCGACTTCCTCAGGACGAAGGTGGGCCTCGAGGCCATCGCCGCCAAGCTCAAGAAGCCGCTGGCCGGCCTCAAGGTCGTCCCCTACTACGGCTGCTTCATGACGAAGCCCCGCCAGGTCACGAGCTGCGAGAACCCGGAGGACCCCACCTCCCTCGACGAGATCTTGAAGGCGCTGGGAGCCGAGGTCCTCGACTGGGACTTCAAGACCGAGTGCTGCGGCGCCGGCCTCTCGCTCTCCAAGACGGAGAAGGTGGTCGAGCTCTCGGGGCGCATCGTCCGCGAAGCAGCCTTCCGCGGGGCCGACGCGATGGTGGTCGCCTGTCAGCTGTGCCAGTCGAACCTGGACTTCCGCCAGCCGCAGATCTCCAGGGCGGATCAGAAGCAGTATGACCTCCCCATCATCTACTTCACCCAGCTCATGGGGTTGGCCTTCGGCCTCGCGCCCGCTGCACTGGGCCTGAACCATCACCTCGTCGATCCGATGGCCCTGCTGCAGAAGAAGGGGTTGATCGGATGAGCGAGCAGGCCGGGACGCCCATTGCAGGCCCGCAGCGAGTAGGCCGAAGGGCCGTGAACGAGCGAGGAGCTTGCGGCGGCGCGGCCGTTGACGAGCCCGCCGAGCGGAGCGAGGCAATTCGATGAGCAAGCGAGTTGGCGTCTACGTCTGTCACTGCGGCACCAACATCGACGGGATGGTGGACGTCGAGAAGATCTCGGACGAGATCGGCGCCGAGGGCGGCGACGTGGTGGTGTGCCGCCACTACAAGTACATGTGCTCCGAGCCCGGCCAGAAGCTGATCCGGGACGACGTGGTCGAGCTCAAGCTGGACCACGTGGTGGAGGCCTCCTGCTCCCCCAAGATGCACGAGCCCACCTTCCGGAACTGCGTCCAGCAGGCCGGGATGAACCAGTACATGTTCGAGATGGTCAACATCCGCGAACATTGTTCCTGGGTCACCGACAACCGCGAGCTCGCCACCATCAAGGCGAAGGCCCTGATCAAGGGCGGCATCGCGCGGGTGAAGCACCACAAGCCGCTGGTCGGCTCGAAGAAGCCTGTCACTCCCCAGGCCCTGGTGGTGGGCGGCGGCATCGCCGGCATCACGACCGCGCTCAAGATCGCGCGGTCCGGCTACAAGGTCTACATGGTGGAGAAGGAGGAGATCATCGGCGGGCGCATGGCCCAGTTCGACAAGACCTTCCCCACCCTGGACTGCGCCGGCTGCACGCTGACGCCCAAGACCAGCGAGGTCGGCCGGCACCCCAACATCGAGATCATCACCAAGGCCGAGATCGCCGAGGTCCGCG
>Ga0299915_10003703_pt1 | contig 11037 bp, 9 predicted proteins | sample RVTome_13_FD_200263 | JGI IMG/M metagenome (GOLD analysis project Ga0299915, IMG submission 200263) | Soil microbial communities from uranium-contaminated site in the Upper Colorado River Basin, Wyoming, United States - RVT92D227 (version 2) ... | reverse complement strand
TGATGAGATCGCCCCAGTCCTTGACGTTCTTGGGGTTGCCTTTGCGCACCAGCAGAACAATTGTCGAAGTGTAAGGGGCGCTGTTATCAGGCAATCTGGATTGCCAGTTCTTGCTGAGCAGGTTGCCATTCTCGTAAATGGCATCTATATCATAAGCCAGCGCCAGTGTAACGACGTCTGCTTCAAGGCCGTCGATGACCGCCCTGGCCTGCTTGCCTGATCCGCCGTGGGACTGGTTGACGGTTACAGCTTGGCCCGTTATCTCTTGCCAGGTCTTTACAAATGCAGCGTTGATCCCCTGATAAAGCTCCCGCGTAGGGTCGTACGAAACATTCAATATGGTGACTTCCTTTGCCGCCCCGGCTGCCTGAGACAGACCTGAGACCACAAGAACGGCAATTAGAAGTAGAAATATCTTTCTTCGAAGCATCCTGTTTCCCCTTCTATCGGGTAATCTCGTTCAACTGTCTGAACAAATGACCTGACTGCGCGCCAGGATCGGCCGTTCGTTTTCCCGGCGGTTTGTTCAGTCGGCACCATCGAACGCTCTTGGTCATAGCCGATCTCTCACTTAGCGTCTCTGTGATAGCAGGAACCCTCATATTTGATACTCCGGCGCTTTTGCCTTTCCAAATTGCAGCCGGTTCCACACCCGCTCGTGAGCGTAAAACGCGCCGATTTTAACTACCGTGTCCAGAACGCCGATCTGTGCCGCCAGCTCAAGCTCCTTGGTCAGAATCCAGGCGATCGCGAATGTAACGATTGTTCCGCCGAAACGCCAAGTTACCGCTTTCGCTATGCTTCTAAGATGTGATTCCACCTATCAGCCCTGCCTTGCTCAGTATTCCTATCGTTACACTCGGATTCATTCACAAAAAAAACTCGCGTTTGAAACCGTCAGGCATTCACCTAAATGCAGTAGTTCGGAACGGACCGGTCCCTCCGGGCCTTCTCAAGCTCCACGAGGTCGGCAAAAGTCCTGCCGCCGCAAACACTCGAGACCGCATCGTTCACTTCGCCCCAGAATTGGCTGAACGCTTCGTTTCCCACAAGGGCCTCATCACCGTTGCCTCTGGCCTCTGCAACAAAAGAAATCGGGCCCTGGACGTACTCTATAACCTCGCCGACCCTCACATCCTTGGCGTCCCTCGCAAGCATGTAGCCGCCTTCGCTGCCGCGTTTTGATTCCACAAAACCGCCGTGTTTGAGCTCATTGAGAATGATCTCGGTGAACCGCACGGACATGCTCTGGGCATGGGCAATGCTATGGGTCTTAACCGGCTCACCATTGCCACGCCAGGCAAGCTCGAAAAGAGCCCTCAAAGCATATTGGCATTTCTTGGATACTTTCATCTTCTACAGCTAATATCATTAGGTCAATCGGAATACTACTATATCCTAAGAAATGTTCGTTGTCAACAGCTTTTTTCAAAAAAAGTTGAAAAATCTTTCGTATTCCATAAAATGTTCAGTTTACGTCGATTTCGGTGGTATTTTTAGCACCAGAGACAGACAACTAAGTATCATTATCTACCGGAGTCGTAGGGATAATAGGTTTATGGCCTTGTAGCTTTTCAGACGCCCGCTTCGACGGCGGGCGAGCAAGGGTGGAATTGGCGGGCCACGGTGATTCCGAGCCGGGGATTCAGATATGAGTGGTGTACTCTGAGAGCGACTAAGGCGTGATAAGCCAAATTCGGGCCTGTGCCAGGGAAAGCCCTCGTCGAGGGGTCCCAACCTTTCAGCCCAGAGTGTTCCTGCGGCGCTGTGCGTTGGCCCTTGACGCCGTGCAGACTGCGGACTGGCAATAACAAGTGCGGGCAGGTCACAAGCAGACGCCTGAATGTGTACTGTGTGTGGGTATAATAACGATATGATAACAACGGAAACAGAACAAAACTCGGTTGGCATCGTGCAGACCAAAACGGTGCGAGTCGTCGAACCCGATCAGCCGCTGGAGCTGGAGTGCGGCAAGACGTTCGGGCCTATCGACGTGGCATACGAGACGTATGGGACGCTCAATGAGGCGGGGGACAATGTCGTGTTGATCTGCCACGCCCTCAGCGGCAACGCTCACGTTGCGGGACTGAATAGTCCCGATGACAAGAAGCCCGGCTGGTGGGACATCATGGTCGGCCCCGGCAAGGGGATCGACACAAACAAGTATTTCGTTATTTGCTCCAATTTCCTGGGCGGCTGCAGCGGAACAACGGGGCCGTCCTCGGTAAACCCGGCGACGGGAAAGCCGTACGGGCTGGACTTCCCCATCATTACCATCGCAGATATGGTTAAGGTCCAGAAGCTGCTTCTCGACAAGCTCGGCATAAAGAAGCTGCTGGCCGTTCTCGGCGGCTCGATCGGCGGGATGCAGGTTTTGCAGTGGGCAATCGCGTACCCTGATCTCGTCAGGGCTGCAATACCCATCGCCACCACGACGCATCTTGGAGCGCAATCGATCGCTTTCGATGCAGTGGGCAGGAATGCAATATTGGCGGATCCGAACTTCGCGGGCGGGCAATACGCCAACGGCAAAGGCCCCACCGAAGGCCTGGCCATCGCCAGGATGATCGGGCATATCACGTATCTCTCCGAGCAGGGCATGCGCGAGAAGTTCGGGCGAGAGCTGCGACATTCCGACCGCTACAGCTACGATTTCAACTCGGAGTTCGCCGTCGAGACGTACCTGGACTACCAGGGACAAAGTTTCGTCGAGCGGTTCGACGCCAACAGCTATCTCTATATCACCAAAGCGGCGGATTACTTCGACCTGGGACGAGAGCATGGGTCTCTGAAGCAGGCCTTTGCCAACACGACGTGCAGGTTCCTGGTCATCAGCTTTGCCAGCGACTGGCTCTTCACGCCCGCCCAGTCCAGAGCTATTGTCGATGCGCTGGTTGCGAACAACAAGGACGTGAGTTTCTGCGACATCACCTCGCCGTACGGTCACGATGCATTCCTGCTGGAGCCCGAAACACTCGGTGCTCTTCTATCGGGCTTCCTGGATGCGACGCACCAGCCCGGAATAAGGAAATGCCGCAGGAACGCAAAGACCACTGAAAACTCACGAAGTCCCGGGCGGACGAATCGAATGCGCGTCGATTATGAAGTGATCGAATCGCTCATCGAGCCGAACAGCACTGTTCTGGACATTGGTTGCGGAGACGGCGAGCTTCTGGCCAACCTGGCCGTCGATAAGAACGCAAAAGGCGAAGGCATCGAGCTCGGTCAGGACCTTGTGTTGGCCTGCGTCGATCGGGGCCTGCCTATTGTGCAGCACGACGTCGAGCACGGGTTGGAGAGCTACGCCGACAGAAGCTACGACTACGTCATCCTTTCGCAGACCGTGCAGACCGTGAAGAACCCCGAGAAGGTATTTGCCGAGCTGCTGCGCGTCGGCAAGAAGGTCATCGTGAGCTTTCCCAACTTCGCCCACTGGCGGTCCAGGGTGCAATTGTTCTTCCAGGGCCGGGCGCCGGTCACCGAGCAGCTTCCGTTTGACTGGTGCAACTCGCCCAACATTCATTGTTTGTCCTTGGACGATTTCGACCGCTTCTGCCGCAAGCTCGGGGTCAAGGTGGAAAAGAAAATTCCGCTGATCAAAACGCGCTTGAGCCCGGTGCGAGTTGCGCCCAATTTGTTTGCCGAGCAGGTCATCTACGTCACCAGCAAAGGATAAACACGGGACCAGGAGAATGGGTACTGAGATTGAGACACTGACGATAAACGGCAAAGAACAGGAGTTCCCCGCGGGGATGCCGAAGACTCTCGCAGAGCTGCTGGGGCGGTTGAACATTAACCAGACGACGGTCGTAGCCGAAATCGACGGCAGAATCATCGAGAGACAAAACTTCGCACAGACGCAGTTGTCGGCCGGCCAGAGCATCGAGCTGGTGCGATTTGTCGGCGGAGGTTGATCGCATGGACGAGCTGGTCATCGCAGAAAGACAATTCCACTCCCGCCTGCTGATAGGAACGGGCAAGTTCGCCTCGAGCGAGCTTATGGCCGCCGCGATTGAAGCATCGGGGGCACAGATCGTTACTGTTGCGCTTCGCAGAGTCGATATCGGAAATGAAAACGACGATATGCTCAGCGCTATCGACCGCAGCCGTTATTTGCTGCTTCCGAATACATCCGGCGCGAGGAATGCCGAGGAAGCGGTCCGGCTGGCGAAACTGGCGCGGGCCGCAACGGGCATCAACTGGCTGAAGCTGGAAGTCACGCCGGACCCGTATTATCTGCTGCCCGACCCGGTGGAAACGCTGAAGGCGGCCGAGGTCCTTGTTAAGGATGGATTCGTCGTTCTGCCCTACATCAACGCCGACCCCATCCTGGCCAAAAGACTCGAAGATGTCGGCACGGCAACCGTGATGCCGCTGGCAAGCCCCATCGGCTCGAACCAGGGACTCAAGACCCGTGCGGCGCTGGAGATTATCATCGAACAGGCGAATGTCCCCGTGGTCGTGGACGCGGGGCTGGGGCTGCCCTCGCACGCCGCCGAGGCAATGGAAATCGGCGCCGACGCAGTTCTGATCAATACGGCCATCGCCACGGCGGCCGACCCGACGGAGATGGCCAGGGCCTTCAAGCTGGCCGTCGAGGCGGGGCGAACGGCCTTCAGATCCGGACCGAGGGCATCGAGTAAGCAGGCAAAGGCTTCCAGTCCGTTGACGGGTTTTCTAAGAGGCGACTGACAATGTTGGGGGCTGAAAAACACACCGGCGCTGACATGCGAACGATCTTGGCCGAGAAAGGCCTCGACAGTCACGGCGCGCTTTGGCAGGAACGGTTGGAGGCAATCACCGCCGGGGACGTCGAGCGGGCCCTCGCCGAGCCGCCGGGCTCTTACAGTTTGGAGAGGCTTTCGGCGCTCATCTGCCCCGCCGCCGAAGATTACCTTGAAGAGATGTCGCAGTCGGCCCACGAGCTGACCGTCCAAAGATTCGGACGGACCATCAGGTTGTACGCCCCTCTGTATTTGTCGAACTACTGCACGAATGCCTGCATGTACTGCGGCTTCAACAGAGAAAACACGTTTGAGCGAACGAGATTGAGTATTGACCAGGCCGTAGAGGAAGCGAATATTGTCGCCTCCGAGGGTTTCCGGGAGCTGCTGCTGGTCAGCAGTGAAGACCGGGAATTCGTCGGCGTCGATTATCTTGCCGAGCTGGCCCACAGGCTCAGGGACAAATTCAGCTCGATCTCGATAGAAGTCTATCAGATGAGCACCGCCGAATACGCAAGGCTCTTCAAGGCGGGCATCGATGGGGTGACACTCTACCAGGAAACATACGACCGCCACGCCTACGGCTACTACCACATGGCGGGGCCGAAGTCCGATTACGACCACAGGCTCAGCGCTTCCGACAGCATCGCGGCGGCGGGAATGCGCGAGGTCGGGCTGGGCGTGCTCCTGGGCCTGACGGACTGGCGGGTTGAGGCGCTGGCCCTTGCCGAACACGCCCATCACATCATCAAACGCTATTGGCAATCGCACGTTTCGTTTTCCTTTCCGAGACTGCGCCCCGCCCACAAGGTCCAGGAGGCCCAGTTCAGCCCCTTCACGGACAGAAATCTCGTGCAGATGATGACGGCGCTGAGGCTGTGTTTCGCCGACGTAGGGATGGTGCTCTCGACGCGAGAGCGGGCGGCGCTGCGTGACAACCTTATCGCATTAGGCGTCACCAAGTTGAGTGCCGGCAGCCGGACCAGCCCGGGCGGTTATTCTGGCCGCACTGAAGCCACGGGACAATTCGAGATCGACGACCAGCGCAGCCCCGCCGAAGTGACCGCCATGATAAAACAACGGGGTTTCGAGCCCGTCTGGAAAGACTGGGACAAAGCCTTCGACGCCAGGTGATGGGTAATTGGTGATTGGTAATCGCGCAGTTCGGCGCGAAGTGCGACGGACTCATTCACCAGTCACCATTAACTATTGACCAGTTACTCTTTGGGCTTCTCGCCCATGAGTTCGGCCACCTTTGGCTCAATGGCCTCAGCCCATATCTTGTAGCCCTCTTCGTTGGGATGCAGATAGTCCGGCATGATCTTCTTGGTAAGAAAACCGTCCTTCGTCAGGAACCTGTCGTTGATGTCCAGGTAGTGAATCATTTTGCCGTCGGCGAGCTTCGAGGCTGCCAGCGACGCCTTCTCGTTCTTTTCGCGCTGCTCGGACGGCTCAGGCCCTCTTGGGAAAATAGCCAGGATAAGAATCTTCGTCTTGGGGCACTTCGCGCGTATCCTGTTGCAGATGGCGATAATGCCTTCGCCGATTTCCTCGGCGGTGTTGTCGTCGCCGTTGGAGTTGTTGGTGCCGATCATGAGCACGGCTAACTTGGGCGATATGCCTTCCAAATGGCCGTGATCCAGCCGCCACAAAACGTGCTGCGTCCTGTCGCCGCTGAAGCCCATGTTGACGGCGTTTCGCGGCTCGTAGTACTTGTCCCAGTACTTCTTGCCGCTGTTTTCCCAGCCGTGCGTGATCGAATCGCCAATCAGGAGCAAATCCACGTTGCCCTGTTTGACGCGCTCGTTCACGGCGTCATTGCGCAGCGTCCACCAGATATGCCGATGCTCGGGTGAAACGGCTGAGTTCTTTTTTTCTCCGGCGACCAGAAACAGGCCGGGCAGAATCAATACGATAAGCGACGCGACCAGAAGTTTGCTCTTCATCCTTCGTTACCCTTAGATAGAAATCCCACGTTTACATTTCGCTCAGCCATCCCAATACTCCGGACTGAGCCTGCTCGCGTAGAATATCAAATCCCTCAAGGAATTCAACATTTGCGTCATTTCCCCCTGGTGAGAAGCCATAGAATTTGACATTCTGACCATAATACTTCATAATGCGCACGTTTTCTTGGGCATTATGCCGCGAACTGAAGTGGCATTATCGGCCTTACTCACAGGGAGCCAGAATGGCAAAAGGTAGATCATACAACGAACTCAAAGCTCAAGCAGTGAACTTCTGGCCGCTCGACTTGACCGAGAAAGAGAAAGATGCCAGCATCATACCGCGCCTCATAGACACACAAGACAAGTTCATCAGCTTGCTACATGTTGCTGACTGTGACCCCCACGCATGGAAAGAGATTCTGCCGAAGACCAGCCAGCTACCCGCGAACCTTTTTCTAAAGCATCTCATGATTCTATCGGACATTGGTGGCGAGCAACTGCAGCGGTTCAAGACTGAGTTGCCTTCGATTTTTCAACACCACACCATGCCGTTTACGTGGAAAGGAAAGCAGTACGAATACGTTTTTAAAACCCTTTGCGGTAAGACCACGTGGAACAATAAGACCCTTGCAGTTGACGGATCCGGTCTTGCCGCTGGCGTTGCTCTGGACGACACCATCGAAAACGTTACCACCCTGCTGATCCACGGCGCTGCATCAACCACCGATGAGTTGCCCCAAGTCATTTCAGACAAGTGCATTATTGGCGGTCTGCTTGGCGATAAGCCCGGTCTCGATAAGTTCGTTCGTCAGAGATACATTTGGGTAAGCAGAATCACCGGCGGGGCAACTGCCAATGCAATGGGCCAGCTTGCCCAGGATTACGTCAAGCACCAGCTCCAATCCATGTTACCAGACTGGGATTTCTCCAAGAAGACTATCGGTGGAATAAGTCAGACAGGCGGGCGAACAAATATGCCTTTTGACATGGTTGCCGAGGCTCCGAGTAGAAAACGCTGTGCTATTGAAGTCAGCTTCCAGTTCACAACTAATAGCACCATTGAAAGGAAAGCTGGCCAAGCTCAGTCTCGCCAGAGCCTTCTTCACAGAAAAGGCCACTGCATTGCCTATGTGATTGATGGGGCAGGCAATTTTGAACGTCGTTCTGCCATCTCTACGATATGCAGGTACAGTGACTGCACCGTCACGTTCCGTGATTCAGAGATTAGGAGGCTCGCGGAGTTCTTGGAAGAAATAGCCGGTGGCGCGTGTAGGTCCATTGAAGCGGAGGGAGCGTAATGAGCCACCTGAGCGAGAACAGCGTCCCCCTCGCTATCGAGACCCTGGAGATCACGTCCCCGGATGCTCTACCACAGACAAAATTACCCCGTACGGGCGTATGGCTATTCTCATTCCCGCGTGAGCTATCAGTTCCACTCCTCGCGGACATTGGGGAGTGGGCATACGCCTTGAAGCTTTTTGCCGACAGCGTCGAAGAACATACGGTCATCTGCATTTTGACGACGCCTCCCTCCGCCGCTGTTCTATGCTCACTGCTTCAGCACTCCTTGCAGTATCAATTGTGGATATCTGTAAAACTCGCCCGTCCTTTTGAGGCTCGCGGAAAGCTCCCTAACCATCATGCAGCCCTTTTAGTATTCACGAAATACGGGGGAAGCCTCAAACATACGAAGACACGAATTGCCTACTCATACTGTCCTCACTGTAACCGAACGACGAAGGACTATGGAGGCAAAAAACATACATATCATTCGTATGGTACATTGATGTCGGACGTCTGGCGCGATATTACTTGTGATGCCCTGGAATTGGCCGATGATGTCATAGCCCGATTGCGCGATCTTTTCGGGCTTCCACCCTACCGCGCCTTATATCACGTGATTGTCAGGGCGGGAACTACATCGATGCCCACCCTGTCTCGCGCAGAGGAGTCCAGGTGTAGCACCTCGCCAGCATTGCCGGCACTTGAGGACGGACACGCACTCGTGAGGGGCGACTGCCTCGAAGTCCTTCAGAGGATTCCAAGTGAATCGGTCGATTTTTGCTTCGCCGACCCTCCGTACAATCTCAAGAAGAAATATGACAAATGGGATGACACGCTCGAGATAAAGGAGTATTTCGAGTGGTGCGATGCGTGGCTAACTGAATTGGTGCGTGTCCTCAAGCCAGGCAGAACTCTTGCTGTGCTCAACATACCTTTATGGGCGGTGCGACATTTTGCTCGTCTCAGGACCCTAATGACATATCAGAATTGGATTGTCTGGGAGGGCCTAAGCCTGCCGGTCAGGATGATCATGCCCGCCAACTACGTCATTCTCTGCTTCTCAAAAGGCGAATCGCGGGACTTGCCCGGCCTTGACCCTTGTGCCTCCAAGTCCATCGACACTCGTGAGTTGCTTTCTTTTAAGGAGTCATACTGTGTCCGTGCATCCTGTCTCAACGAACGCGCTGTACTTGGAGTTCAGGATAAAACCCCTATAACGGATTTATGGTGGGACATTCATCGGCTGAAGCACAACTGTCGGCGTGTCGATCATCCTTGTCAGCTTCCACCAGCCCTGATGCGACGACTAATAGCCCTATTTACTCAACCGGGCGAACGCGTCTTAGACCCATTCAATGGCGTGGGAACAACAACGTTAGCAGCCGAACAGCTCGGACGAGCCTTTATCGGAATCGAGCTCTCCGAGTACTACCATACTATTGCGTGTCGACGCCACGATGAACTGCGTCGAGGCTTCGATCCTTTCCGAAAGCAAGAGCAAACTCCATCAAGCAAGAACAGCCCAGTTGCTCGCCTTAGAAAGCAAAACTACCTGGTCCCCAAGAAAACGCTTCAGCTTGAAGTCAAACGAATCGCAGAGCAGCTTGGTAGGCTTCCTACTCGTAACGAAGTCGAACTCCTGGGCAAATATCCAATTTCCTATTATGACAACTATTTTGTGAGCTGGGGAGAAGTCTGTGCCGCTGCTCGTACAACCGGTATGACCGAGACCCGAGATTCAACGCCGCCAGTGAAGTCTGAAAATCAATTTTTACTTTTCAAGTGACTCGTTCTTATGCAAACCCGGAGCATTTATAGGCAAGCCTACTCCGGTGTGGGTAGCGCGGTATGATTCTCGGCACGGTTGTATCCGCCGCATCGGGCGGTGGCATTCTGGTGAAGGGAGCGATGTTCAGTATGGCTCATCAACTCAGTTTTATATCGTCGGTGGTGTTCATCGTCGCCGCTTCCATTGGTGTTTGCCTGGGCCAGCCCGCCACGCGGAAGGCGGACAAGCCCGCCACACAGCTTGCCCGCCAGGCATTGGGTGGGAAGGCGGGCGAGGCGGCACATCAGGTCAAGACGGCCCATCCGCGGCTGTTCATAGAGGACATACGGGAATTGGCCCGGCGTAGCGAGGGTCCGGTGGCCGATGACTACGAGGTTGTCAAGCAGCGTGCAGACAGTGCCCTTCAAAAGGGCGGCATTCGATCAAATCAGTGGGCGATTCCCGAAGACCTGATGAATTGCGGCCTGACATATCTCATCGAACGCCAGAGCGGACGCGACGCGCGCCCGTACGCGGAGGTCATTATCAAGCAATGGGGCGACGGCAGTATCATTTCCAACCCGAAGGGGAGCAACTTCGGCTATCACGCCATCGCCTACGATTGGATTTACGACGCTCTGACGCCGGAGCAGCGAGTTCGATTCGGCGACGCCCTCGGCGGCTGGCTGCGATTTTACACAGACGAGCCCCGAATCCTGCTCAAGTGGGGCCACTGGGAATACAACCAGACCTGGGGCCCGATTCACCTGAACATTATGAACAGCCGGGATTCGCTCACGCAGAAACTCCTGATCGCCCTGACGATAAGCGGCGCAGGCACGCGATTCGAGGCCGATGCGAAGGCGTTTCTCGACTCCTGGAACCAGCGAGTGCCCGCCGAGTGCATCCCGGCCTTCAACAAAATGGGCGGCGTCTGGTCGGAATCGTTCGGCCACGGCGGCTACGGACCGGTCACCGTCATTCCATACGCCTTTCACGCGTGGCGCACCGCGACGGGCAAGGACCTGTTCAAGCTGGTGGAACCCTGGGGCTATCCCATCGAATCGCCGCGCTGGGTGGCTTATACGATGATGCCGCACAACGAGCGTACCGCCTGGATCGACGACGGCGACGGTTCCCGCCCCGCCGCGTTCGCCCGCGCGGCTCCGTGCCTTCGCAATGGGCTTTCGCAGTGGTTCAGCGACCGCGGGCGGCAATGGCTTAACGAGCGCTGGCAACGCGTGGCCTGCTACGACCCGTCGATTGCAGCGACGCCGCCGGACAAGCTGCCGTTAGGCTACCTCTTTCCCGG
>Ga0299915_10003702_pt1 | contig 11041 bp, 7 predicted proteins | sample RVTome_13_FD_200263 | JGI IMG/M metagenome (GOLD analysis project Ga0299915, IMG submission 200263) | Soil microbial communities from uranium-contaminated site in the Upper Colorado River Basin, Wyoming, United States - RVT92D227 (version 2) ... | reverse complement strand
CGCGTTCATTGAGGCTGATCAGAGAAACGTTCAAAACGCCCGTCAGGGCAACCACCAGGCAGAAGCCGCCAAAGGCCATCAGGAGCGATTGAATGCTTTCGAGGATTCCCGTGATGGTGGCCTGGACCTGGGCCATGCGCACAATCTGAACCGAGGGCAGCTCGTAGAGACGGTCGATGAACTCTGCGGCCCTGGTCATGTCCTTGAGGCGAATGCCGATCCCCGTCAGCCGGTCTCGCTTTTCAAAAAAGCTCTGGCAGACCTGCAGCGGAAGGAAGATGGTGCCGTCATCCTGCGTGCCCATCTTATCCAATACTCCGCACACGACGACTTTCCGTCCCTGAACCTCGATCTCGGAGCCGAGTTGCAGGCGGCGATACTCGGCCACGTTATAGCCGACGATGGCTTCATCGGCCAGATCGGAACGAAACCAGCCGCCGCGCTGAAATTTGACATTCGGTTTCAGCCGGAGGAAGTTGTCGTCTATGCCCATGTATAGCTGGTGTGATGCTTCCCGGGCGTCGGGGACCGTCTGCATCAGAAACCGGGTGTGGTCCTGCACGTCGGGGTCCCGGACAATCCGCTGATACAACGGCTCCTGTATGTACATGGGTATAGACCCGCCCCTCAGGATCAGTGTGGCCGCTTCGTGGGGACATCCCTTGCCGGTGACAAGGATCTGGTATCCCATGGCGTCGATGTTGCGCTTGAGAGACCGCTCATATCCAGCCTGAAAGCTCAGCGTGCTCGCCAATAGACCGGTGGCCAGGCCAATGCCGAATATGGTCAGCAGTGAGCGGATCTTGTGAAAAACAAGGCTCTGCCAGGCCCAGGACACAACCATCCGGATCCGATCCTTGCGATTGCTCAATCCAGCACCAACCCCAAAGCGATCAGGCGAAGGTCGGGTTTTTCTCCGGCAAGATATCCCGAAACATAGACCCGACGGCCGATGAAAGAACCACTCACTGTAAAACCTGCCTCCGGCCGGAGATCGACGAAAAGCTCTCTTGCTCTTCGATCGGAGGCATCTTCCAGGACCAGCCAGCACCCTGAAGTACGGCAGACCTCGCGCACCCGACCCGTAACCACCACTGGAGCCTTTGCATCGGCGGCCACGCGAGCGTCGAGGTCCGACAGGGGAATCGCCGCAGCGCGATCAAGGGGCCTGCCCAGGCTCTGGCGGGAGCCTCGTCCGCACTGCAGAGCTGATCCCAGAATCAGGAGAAGGACGATTTCAGATACCAACGACCGCGGACGCATCATCATCTTTCGCGTGAGGAAGAAACGGTTGACGTGCCGTTGCGCAAATACATCTGCTGATTTACCCGAGACCCCGAGGACTAATTAAAGCGCATTCGCCTCCTTGTGTGAAGCGCCGTTTTTTTGGAAGTGAACCGTGCAGTATGGAAACTGATGCCCTGCTTCTCGACAGGCGCCGAGGAGGCAGGCTATAATCGCTTAGGGCCCTCCACAGAATGACATTTGCACTTTGCTGCTGGCCCCCCCCAGGCCCGCTGCCCGAAGGGGCGTGGCGGCGAGGGGCCGTCTGCGTTGTTGGCGCTCCTCGACGATGCACACCGGCATCGCCTGCGTCGTGCCGCCTAGCATCCGGCCCCTCGGCGCTCACGCCAAAGTGTAAATGTTATTCTGTGGCGGGCCCTTAATCCCGGCTGAAGTGGAATGAGGGACATGGCTCTAAGACTGGTTTTTTTCAGCTTCCTGCTGCTCGGCGGCTGGCTGCAGGAGCCAAAGGACTGGAACCGTGCCATTGAGCGCGGCATCTGGCTCGCTCAGCAAAACCGGCTGGAGGAAGCGGAGAGGGAATTCGATTCGATTCCACCTTCAAGCCCCGTGTATTGGCAATCTCGATACTATGCCGCTGTCGCCAAGGTCCAGCTGAAAAAGGCCGATGCGGCGCGATCCATCCTGGCTGCCCTCATCGCCCGGCATCCGGATCACAAGGAAGCCCACCTCCTTCTGGGGATGCTTTCGGAAGACGCCGGCAAATTCAAGGAGGCTGAGGCTCATTACCGGACGGTCACAAATCTGAGCCCCAAGGATCCCAAGGGATGGGCTGCGCTCGGCAGGGCGCTGCAGGCGCAAGGCAATTCGGAGAAGGCGCTGCAGGCCTGGGAGCAGGCTGAAAAGCATTCCCCGGATGATCCCTCCCTGTCCTTGCTGCTGGGTGGCGCGTACTACAATCTGGGCAGATTCGAGGAGGCGATTCGCCGGCTTCTGCCCGCCTGGCAGGCCGGCGGCAAGGACTCTGGGCTGGCGGTGCGGTTGGCCACGAGTTACGCGGCCGTGAAGGACACGGCGAATCTGGAACGTATGCTGCAGGGCCTGCCTCAGGAGATGCTGGTCGACGTCGAACTGGCCGTCGGCGTGATGTTGACCGGAACAGGCGAAGAAAGCCAAGGATTCTCCTATCTGATAAGCGCTGCCGGCGCCCGGCCGAATGATTACAGGACGCAGCGGATTCTCGCGGATACCCTGTTCAAGTGCCAGCTTTACGAAGACGCGCAGAAGGCCTATCGGAGCTGCCTTGCCATCAGACCGGATGACGGTGAAGCCGTTTTCTGGCTGGGCCGTTCCTACTATGAAGATCGCAAGATCGCCGAAGCTCGTGAAGAGTACCTTAGGGCGGTGAGCATCCTTCCTGGTTCGCCCGCCGCCTGGTTTCATCTGGGAATCTCCAACCGGGCCCTGCAGAAGAGTGCAGAAGCCCGTGAAGCCTTTCTCAAGTCTCTGGAGATCGAACCCGGCAACGCCGAGACGCTCTATAACCTCGGGATGGTGGCGCTGCAAACTCAGGAGCCGGCCGGTGCAGAGGACTATTTTCAGCGGGCGATCGCATTGGCGCCCCAACACGTGGGTGCGCTATACGAGCTGGGTCGCCGTTGGATTATGGAAGGCAAGGTGGCAAAAGGCCTGGCAAAAATCGAAGAGGCAATCAAGTGCAATCCGACTCACACGCAGGCGCACTATCAGCGGGGTATGGCCCTGAGGCAACTCGGGAGAATGGAGGAAGCCAAACAGGAACTTGCATTATTCCAGGACCTGGAGCGGCAGGATCGAGAGAGACGAAAAGTGATTAAAAAGAAAATCCTGGTTCCGAAAGCGAAACCTTGACGACGGATGACGGCTGAACCTTCCGGTCCGTCAATAGGTCGTACTGTATAGCGTATTCTCGCCGGAACGAAGGCTCTTGCCGTAAGAAACAATCAGGCTGACTCGTTCGAAAATCATCAGCTTCAGCTGTATCCCCGCGTCCCATTGCCATACCCTGGAGCCAAAGTACCCGCTCCCGTCGAATGTTTTTCCGCTATCGACATACGGAGTCAGGACAATGCTCCAGAGGCCTCCCCTGTAAACCTCCTTGTTCAACTCGAGGTTGACCAGGAAATAATGGGGCCCCACGGGGCCGGCGCCTTTTTTCCCATCCCGTGTCGCGCTGTGTCCTCGCAGGAGCAGGTCGTTGTCGCGCTCGAGCCCGAGGCTGTATAGCTCGTCGAAGGGTGTATCGCCCATCGATTTGGCTGCAGACAAGCGACCTGTAATCTGAAAATCGGGCCCGCGGGCTCGTGGAAACCATGCCCATTCCAGCCTGCCGCCAACACTTGCGAAAGGCTGACCGGCCGCCGTCAGGATCTTGCCCCATTGGACCGAGCCGGAAGACGTCAGTCTGAACCGATGTTCCGGCAGGGAAACCGTCTGGTGCTCCAGCTGAAATACCTGCTTCAGCCCCTGCCCCTCGGCAAAGAAACGCGGAAAACCTTGTGCAAGCGCAGGTTCGCCCCTGTAGTGCCTGCTGGCGGCTTCGACCATGGTCCCCCATTTCCAGCGGGATCCGACGAGCGCGTCCACTCCAACGCCGGCTTTCAAGATCTGAAGCTTGAATTCTCCGGGCGCGTCCTGAGCCTGTCGCACCGATTCGCTTATGTCCCATTTTTCACTCCTGCCGTCGAGGTGGAATCTGAATCGCCACGCAGGGTTGTGGGCGATCGGTCCGGATACAGAGGCATAGGCGCGCTTTTTCTGAGAGTCCCACCGAACCAGGGAGCGAAGATTGTAGGCCGACCCTTTCAGGTTGTAGAACTCCGGAAGCACCGTTTGATAGGGAAGTCCTCTGAAAAGAGATACCAATCCTTCAAGAGTGCTGCTGCCCCAGCCATTCCGCTCCAAGGGACGCAGGAACGAGTCGAACTTCCCGTCCTGGCGCGGGATAAGCTCGAGACGGTAGCTGGAGAAGATGTGCAGCAAATCCAGACGGGCACGCGTCGACAGGTAGTCCTGCCGGCGGAGCGGGCTTGCGGGCGCGAATGAATAGCAGCGATCCAGCAGGATCGGATCAACGCGTGGAAGGGGACTAGTCTGAACTTCCTCGAGAACCGGCTTGCCGATTCGGTTCCAGAACTTGATGGCCGCTTCCTGGTTGCCTTCAAGAAAGTACAGGCTGGCCAGGAAGTCATTCGCGTACGGATCCTGCCGGTCCAGCTTCAAGGCACGCTGCAGGTGCTTTTTGCCCGCCGGGTATCTTCCCTCCTTGTAGGCAATCCCGGCCAATTCAACCGGGAATCTCTTGTCGAGCGGCGCCTTCGTTTGCCCGCGCTCGAGGGCGGCCCGGGCCTCCGGCCACTGCTCCAGAGCAGCCAGCGCCATGCCGCGGTAGTAATCCAGCTCCGGCGGGTTCTGACGGGAGTCGGGCAGAAGCTCGAGAATCGCCTTCCACTGCTGCTGCGCAAACAGCGCCTTGACCCTGTTGAGGATGTGAAGGTCGGCAGGGGCCGTACCTTGTGTCGGCCGGGCAGGGGCGGGCTGCGGCAGGCCGAGCAGGAGTATTACGCACAGAAGAAGCCCCATTACTTTTCATTCGGGGGCAGAGCCAGGAGCGTCCAGTTTCCGCATTCCTTCCAGTCTCTTTCAAAATCCGCACGGCGCAACTTGATCAGTTTTCTGCGGGCCGGGTCGTTGACTAATATTAAATCCTGAGCGGGATCCAGGCCAGCTACAACGACAAAATGAAACCGAGCGGTTCCGGAGGACTGTTTGATGCCGACTATGAGCGGCCGCCCTTTCTGCAGGTGGTGCTCCAGGTCGTCCCTGTTTCCATTAAAGGTGAAAACGCGGTAATCCTGCTCCTGCAGAAACCTTGCCAGGTCAGCTGCACGGACACCCTCGATTTCCTCCGAGAAGAGGCGCCCGATGATCTGCGTGTCGTCCGGCATGCGGGCCGAGGCGGAGCTTCTGTGCCAGTACCGCATGATCATCGAGATACAGGCCGCCCCGCACCCGTTCCCCACCTGCTGAACGAAGGGAACATCCAGCCAGATAACTTGAGGAGCGGCCGGCGCCCAAAGAGCGCTCAACAAAAGGGATGACAGGCGCGCAAGATTGAGCATCCGCAGGTGGAATTACGGCATTACCAGCAGAAGCGCAATCACGGAGCCAACCGCCGCGATGGGAATAATGTAGAGCATGGTGCGGTCGCTGATCTCCGCCCCTGCGGCGAAATCGGCCTGGATTTCAGCGGCGCGCGATGCCAGCTGGGCGAGCTCCTCGTCAGCCAGCAGGGATACGGCCTGATTGATCTTGCCGGGCTTAATCCCCACCGATTTCAGCGCCTGCTGTGCAACCTCGCTTGCCAGGAAACTCTCGACTTTGTTGATGTTGTCCATCCTCTGCCGTGAGGCGTTCACCAGAGCCTGATGCAGGTCGCCGGATTTCACAACGTGATCCTGCGCGGCTACAAAGGATGGGATCATCAATGCCAGTAAAAGAGCAGCTATGCCAGTGGTGATGAGCCGTATCTGGAATTTCTTCATGAAACCTCCGTATTGAAACTTCATTGTTCCCTTAAGGGTAGAAAGGGAGTTCGATATCGTTGAGCTGATGATTGACCATTATTGCAAGGTACCAGCATGCAGGTGCTTTCCCCCCCAATCGAAGCTAAAATACAAGAACAGGAAGTCGAAATTCAAGCACATTCATCACCCGGGAGGCCGCCCGCTTTGAGCGGCTTCCCAGGCAAGCTTTTGCGTTTTTATTGAAATCGTCAAAAGAGCTTTGCCCGAGGTTCTGACTGCAGGCCGAGGCACTACGTTTTTTAGCCACAAATACGGCGCCGTATTTTTTTGACAGGATTACAGGATCAACGGAAAACGGTCCTTGCCGACAGCCAATAGCTAAGGAAGGGGGAGAACGGCGATCGCTTCCATTTCACACAGCAGGTCTGGGCGGCAGACCGCAGCCCGCACAAGGGCGTTGGGCAGGTCGTGAAGCCCGCGATGGTGGAGGGTATCCAGCACACAAGCCGCGTCAGCCTGGTTTGCTAAATAAGTCGTAAGCAAAACAAGCTGCTCGAATGAGGCCTGCTGGCCGGTCAGCAGGGTGTGTATGTTCAACAGCATACGGTTCAGCTGCCCAGATAAGTCGCCGATATGGGCTGTGCGCCCTTTCTCATCCACGCTGGCAGTCCCCGAAACGAACAAGGTGACCTTATTGCCGTCCTCGATCCTCATGCCGCGCGAGAAGTCAGATCCGTAAGCCGCGGCTTGGTTTAGCGTCGGAGTGGTCATCACCGCGAGTTTCCGCGGGCTCGGCGACTGGATGGCGTACAGGCCCAACAGGAAGTCATGAGCGGACGCGTGACATCCACCCTCGATGCCGGTGCTGGCAGGGAGAACGGCGATGCCGGAGCGCCTGTAGAAATCGCTCCGCGCGCGGTTGAATTCGGCGTAATCCCTGTCGATGTGCCTCAAATAGATCCAGGTGCGCACGACATCGCGGAAGCTCATCCCCACATGCTGCAGCAGTTCCTCTGCAGCCTGATACATGCTATATGCTTCCTGGTGGGCATGACCGGCGGTCCCGTAAATGTTTCCCGCGTGCATGTGCAGCGCGTCTCCCAACGGCAACAGCCGAACACTGGCGGGGGAGCACTCAGAACAATTGCAGGGGCGCTTGACCTGGAATTCTTCGGGGCGTTTTCGTTCTCTGCGATGCGGGATCACCGCATGAAAGGCCAGCTCGAGCTGCAATCTCAGATTCAACGGAGGCTGCTCGACGAAGATCGAGGCCGGCCGGTAAAAGGCGGATGCGCGCACTTCGCCCATGAATCCGTGCCTCGACCGGAGGAACGACTCCATGTCTTGTCGAATGCGCCTGAAATGGACCCACTCCCGCACGACGTGCTTGAGGGCGCCGCCTTCAGCGCGCAAGGTCTCCCCCATCGCCTGATACGCCTGCGCTGTCTGAGCCGAGATGTCATCGCTCGGCGACGGGTTCGGGCGGCAAAGGGCGAAAACCTCCGTGGCGAGCGGGCCAACAAAACGACGTACGAAGTGCGGAGATGCGTTCATTTTCGCCGGTTGAAAATATCCTGGGCTGCCCGATTCCGATCCTGGGGCTGTGAATGAGGGGACAGGCTCTGTTGAGGGGCGACCAGGGATCCGGGCTACCAGCCCCGGCCCATCGCGTGCGCTACAGGCCGAATATCATTCATCATGCGCTCGAATTTTTCAGGCCGGAGCGATTGCTCCCCGTCGCTCAGCGCCGCCTGAGGATTTACATGCACTTCGATCAGCAGTCCGTCGGCTCCGACGGCAACTGCTGCGCGGGCCATGTGCGGCACCAGCCACCACACTCCTGTCCCGTGGCTGGGATCAACGATCACGGGCAGGTGAGTCCAGCGCTTCAGCAGCGGTACGGCACTCAGGTCCAGCGTGTTCCGCGTCGACGTTTCGAAGGTGCGGATGCCACGCTCGCACAGGACGATCTGTTCGTTGCCTCCGCCGGCGATATATTCTGCGGCGAGCAGGAACTCTTTGATCGTGGCGCTAAAGCCTCGCTTCAAAAGGACCGGCACCCGAAGCTTCCCCACTTCCTCCAGCAACGTATAGTTCTGCATGTTGCGGGATCCGATCTGGATCATGTCCGCATGGGCGCAGACCAAGTCCAGGTGCTGGGTATCCATTGCTTCCGTGACCACCGGCAGGCCGGTGGCCCGGCGCGCTTCGGCCAGAAGCTTCAACCCCTCTTCATGCAAGCCTCGGAAGCTGTAAGGAGAAGTGCGCGGCTTGTATGCGCCGCCGCGCAGTATTTTGGCTCCTGCCCGTTTCACCGCGAAGGCAGTCGCGATGAGCTGCTCCTCGTTCTCCACGGAACAGGGACCGGCCATTACCACGATGTCCGGCCCGCCCACCGAAACTCCGCCGACAGCGATGACGGTATTTTCGGTCTTGCTCCCGCGGCCGACGAGCTTGGCGTCTGGGATCGATTGAATCATCTTAGGGCACCCTACCTTGCACAATGGCCCATTGGCGTCATCCGTCCACCCTTGGGCCAATCCTATTTAGCACCGCAGTTGGATGCCGTCAACACAAACCCTCTTGCTACAGTCCCGCACGGCCCTCATCAACGAATGGTTTCCGCAAATCCCGGCGTCCACAGGACGGCGCGCTGTATGGCGTTACGGGCTTGGTATACCCCTCAAAATCCGCTGCTCACTTCCAGTGTCTGTGGCGCAGAGACTGCAAATCAAACCTTGACTTTTCGGGCAGAGCGTAGTTGGCTAACTCCAATGAAGACCCGGAGTCGCGTGATGCATTTTCTTGGGCGTTCCTCTGACTGCCTGTTTCTGGCGGCCGCCCTTTTGCTGCTGTCTTCGTGCTCGTCCGTCCGGCCGGACATGGGCGGAACCGAATCCGGCGGCGTGTCGGTTCAAAAGCCAGGCGGTGCGCCTCTGGATTCCGGCAAGACCCTGCCGCCGGGCCAAAAGGCCTCGGCCGCCACCAATCCTCGCCAATTCGATTTCTCCGGCGCCACATACATTGGATCACAGAAGTGCGCGGCGTGCGGGCACGAGCCGATTTACAAGGACTGGGCGAACTCGCTCCACAACAAAATGCTGCAGAAAGCCAGCCCCGCGGTCGTCCAGGGCAACTTCGGCAACCAGACGATCGAACATCGCGGCTGGCGCTTCCGCATGTACCAGGATGGCGGCGCCTACCATATCCAGGAGATTCTGCCCGACGGAAGGCAGACCCTATATAGGGTGGACTACACGCTGGGAACCAAGCGGATCCAGCACTACATTTCCGTCCGTCCCGATCGAAGCATGCGGGTGACCTTCCCCACGTGGGACGTGCTGAAAAAGCAGTGGATCCATGGCTCGGAGATTGTCCGCACTGCGCACAACTCTTCCGGCGAGCTGATCGCACTGCCGATTCAGATCTGGAACAAGCACTGCTGGAATTGTCACACCAGCCAGGAGGAGGAAGGATTCGACCTGGTCACCGAAACGTTCAACACCACCTTTACCGAAACCGGCATCAACTGCGAAATGTGCCACGGGCCCGGGAACCTCCATATCGCAAGAATGGAGCGAAATCCCAAGGATCCGCTGACGCTCTCGGTCGATGCCATGGATTTGCCGGACAAAGAAGAGCGGATGACCGACTGCCTCCAGTGCCACGCGCGCCGCATCATGGTGAAAAAAGGCTTTCATATGGGGGAGAATTATTACGATTACTTCCAGCTCAGGTTCGTGGACCTTTCGTTCCGCGCCGGTCCGGGTCCAAAGGTGTGGGCCGATCGCGCCCGGCGCTTTGCCAATGAATGCATCATGCTGTGGGAGAGCCCATGTTTCGTTAAAGGGGATGCAACCTGTGTTTCCTGCCATGACGCACACCAGGTCGACATGGCCCCAGATCCGCGTTACAAAAACACGGATGTTCTGTGCACGCAGTGCCATAAGGAATATTTGAACCAGAAAGTGGCAGCCGATCATACCCGCCATCCGCTGGACAGCAGCGCGAGCCGATGTGTCGAATGCCACATGCTCCTGATCACACAAAAGAACATCAAGGTGCTCCAAAACGCGGAAATTCGGGACCATCTGATCAATATTCCCATCCCGGAGAATACGGTTAAGCACGCGATTCCCAACGCCTGCAACAACTCCTGTCATGAAGACAAATCCATCGAGTGGGTCATCGAATGGATGGACAAGTGGTATCCAAAAAGGCCCAAAGCGGATCCCGTAGAGGACGCGCTCGGCCTTGCGCAAGAGCGCAATCCCGGGGCCGTGCCCGAACTCATCCGCCTGTCTCAAGACACTTCCCGCGGCGTGGCGGTGCGCGCCGGCATGGTCGGCTTCCTGGGCGAGTTCAGAGGCCCGGAAGTCGCGGCCGCCCTGCTGAAAGCGCTGGATGATTCCAGCGCCGTGCTCCGGGCGGAAGCGGCGCGCTCTCTCTCGGAAGTCGCATGGCCGACCGCCATCGAGCCTTTGAAAAAAAGGTTGAGCGATCCGGTGCGCATTGTGCGGCTCAACGCGGTCTTCGCTCTACTCAAGTTTGGCTTTCTGGATGTAACGGATCGCTATGCCGAGGCTTACCATAAAGCGAGGCAGGAGTACGTCGCCTTCCTGAATGAGTTCCCGACGATTTACGATATACGCGTGGATCTCGGGACGTACCTGGCCTTGCAGGGCAAGTACCAAGAGGCCCTGGCCGAGTACAAGAACGCGCGCAAGCTCCGCCCCGAGTCGCCGCAGGCCCACTATTACATCGGTGTTACCTGCGCCCAGTTGGGGCTGTTCGACGAGGCGCTGGCCGGTCTCGAGGAAGTGCTGAAGATAGACCCTAACTTCCGTAACACACGGGACCTGGTCGGGCAGGTCAGGAAATTGAAGGGCAAACCATGAGACCTTTGAAGTGCGGTGGCTCTAGGCCGACCGTCTTCCGGGCCTGCCGCTATGGGTAGAGAACGCTCCCCCCCTTTTCCTTCGCCAGCCGGCGGTAGATCTCGAGTATTTTGTCCCTTCGCTTCAAAGTGGTGATGATTTCCGGCGAGGTGAGGTACTGCCCGCATTTTTCCGTCAGGCTCGATTCATCCAATTTTTCCAGGGCCGCCATCAAAGAGCGCGAAAAAGCCGTCAATTCCCCGGGCGACTTGATGTCGTCGACATTCTTGAAAGTGCGCGAGTGGTCGATCATCACGCATCTCCAATCGGGCGTGATGAGCGTGTTCCCCAGAT
>Ga0299915_10003701_pt1 | contig 11043 bp, 7 predicted proteins | sample RVTome_13_FD_200263 | JGI IMG/M metagenome (GOLD analysis project Ga0299915, IMG submission 200263) | Soil microbial communities from uranium-contaminated site in the Upper Colorado River Basin, Wyoming, United States - RVT92D227 (version 2) ... | reverse complement strand
GGAGCCCATCCGTGAAATCAGTGGTTTCTGCGTTTTCAGTCTCTGCGTGCTCTGCGTCTCCGCGGTGAAAAATTCTTTCCAAAACGGCAAGAAATTTGGGCTTAGTAGTACAGAACGTGCCGTGAGGCACGGTATGCAAGGGTTGCGCATTATAAAGGCGCGAGATGCAGTTTTTGCACCCACATCAGTCCTTCGATTCTGATAAGTCATTTATGCGCAAATGCTTAAGCCACTGGCCCCGCAATTGCTATTAATCCGGCTGAAAGGAGGTAGCAAACATGGTTCGAAAAACATCGGTTTTAGTCATTGGAGTGCTGATGCTGTTGGCGTCGACAGCGGTTGCGCAGGGGCGCATGGGCCGGGGCTGGGGTATGCGCGGTCCGGGCTTCTGTGTCAATGGGCCGGTAGACCTTGACATTGCCAACAAGGCGGTCTTCGAGGGGATAGTGACGTCGGTGGATATTGAGCGGGGCAGAGGTTATCCCACCTTTACGCTTAATGAGAACATCACGATCGTCGCCAGTCCCTTCTGGCAATTCATGCAGTCCGGTTTCGAGATTGCCAAAGGCCAGCAGCTCCGCGTCGCGGCATTCCCATGCCTTTCGAAGGCAAACACGTACGTGGCGGCTGAAGTAACCGACATTCGGTCCAACCAGACCATCAAGCTCCGCACCGATAACGGCGTTCCGGTCGGGATGCGCGGCCGCAGAGCCTGGAGATAAGGTCCTTCCGTTCTCCGGTCATCCTACGGGCGCCGGTCTCCCGGCCGGCGCCCGGGGACCCACCTGCAGTTCGCCCCTGCCATCGTGCCTCCAAGCAAAAGCCTATTGCAGTCAGCCGAAGAGTGTCATAATAAGCATTCTTTTTTTTGGCTGCTCGTACTGATGAAAACCACTTCACCGAATCATTTTGACATTGAGGAACCTTTAATGCCCGCTCATCGAATCGACGCAAACGACGATTTCGTTCGCCGCCATATCGGGCCTCGCGAACACGACTGCCGTGCCATGCTGGAGACCATTGGCGTTGGGAGTATGGATGATCTGATCGAGAGGACTGTTCCTGAATCGATCCGGCTCGAACGGCCCTTGCAGCTCGAGGCGGGGGTCGGCGAGCACGCCGCCATGGCGCAGCTGCGCGAGATCGCCGCGAAAAACGAGGTTTTCCGCTCATACATCGGCATGGGATATTACGACTGCATCACCCCGCCCGTCATACAGCGGAACATCCTGGAGAATCCCGGGTGGTACACCCAATACACGCCCTATCAGGCGGAGATTGCGCAGGGGCGCCTCGAGGCGTTGCTGAACTTTCAGACCATGGTTGCCGATCTCACGGGGCTGGAGATTGCCAATGCCTCGCTCCTGGACGAGGGGACGGCGGCTGCCGAAGCGATGAACATGTGCTATGCGCTGTGCAAGACGGAGGCCAACGCCTTTTTTGTTTCGGCCGACTGCCACCCGCAGACCATCGAGGTGGTCAGGACGCGTGCCCGGGCCAAGGGATTCGAGATCATCGTGGGCGATCATGAGGCGTTCGGTTTCGACACGCCGGTTTTCGGGGCGCTGGTCCAATATCCCACCGTGGATGGCGTCATCCATGACTACTCCTCCTTCATTGACCGTGCGCACAAAGCCGGCGCCATGGTTACGGTGACAGCCGACCTGATGAGCCTTGCACTTCTCAAGGCGCCAGGCGAGTTCGGCGCGGACATTGCGGTGGGCAGCACCCAGCGGTTCGGGGTGCCGCTGGGATACGGCGGACCGCACGCCGCCTTCTTCGCCACCCGCACCGCTTACCAAAGGAGCATGCCGGGCCGCATTGCCGGGGTTTCGAAGGACGCCCAGGGGAAGATCGGATTTCGGCTGGCGCTACAGACGCGCGAGCAGCACATCCGCCGTGAAAGGGCCACCAGCAACATCTGCACGGCTCAGGTGCTGTTGGCCATTATGGCCGGCATGTATGCCGTCTATCACGGCCCCGGAGGAATCCGCCGGATCGCCGGGCGCATCCGGGCCATGACTGCGACTCTGGCCGAGGGCCTGAAGCGGCTGGGCCTTTCCATTGGCGACAGGCCCTTCTTCGACACTCTGCGTGTCGGGCTGGGGTCCCGTATGGCTGCAGAGATCCATGGAGCAGCGGCGGGCCGCGGCATCAACCTGCGTCCGATCGATGATCACACGGTGGGCGTGAGCCTGGATGAGACCACGGCGGCCGAAGATCTGAAGGATCTCTTCCAGGTCTTTGCCGGCGAGAATACCGTGCTGTGCTTCACGGCCGAGGACCTGATGGAGGCCATCGAGCCGGAGGTCCCGCCGCAGTTCGCCCGCACGAGCGCCTATCTGACACATCCGGTCTTCAACCGCTATCACTCCGAGACCGAAATGCTGCGTTATATGCATCGCCTTCAAAGCAAGGACCTGTCGCTGGCGACTGCAATGATTCCGCTCGGCTCCTGCACGATGAAGCTGAACGCCACGGCTGAGATGTATCCGATCAGCTGGCCGGAGTTCGGGAGGATTCATCCTTTCGCCCCACTGCGCCAGACGCGCGGCTATCAGCTCATGTTCCGCCAGCTGGAGGACTGGCTGAAGGAGGTCACGGGTTTCGCGGCCATCTCGTTCCAGCCCAACTCGGGCGCCCAGGGCGAGTTCGCTGGGCTGCTCGTGATCCGCCAGCATCTGGAGCGGCGCGGCGAAGCCCACCGCAATATCTGCCTGATACCTCAGTCGGCGCATGGAACAAACCCGGCGAGCGCCGTGATGGCGGGTATGGAAGTCGTCGTGGTTGCTTGCGATGACCGGGGCAATATCGACGTGGCGGATTTGAAAGCAAAGGCGGGGAAGCACTCCGCCAGGCTGGCGGCGCTCATGGTCACCTATCCGTCGACGCATGGCGTCTTCGAGGAAGGGATCAAGGAAATCTGCCGTATCATTCATGCGCACGGCGGGCAGGTGTACATGGACGGCGCCAACCTCAATGCTCAGGTAGGGCTTTGCCGCCCGGGCGAGATTGGCGCTGATGTCTGTCACCTGAACCTGCACAAGACCTTCGCGATCCCGCACGGCGGAGGGGGGCCCGGTGTAGGGCCCATCGGCGTCATGCCTCACCTGGCGCCCTGCCTGCCCACGCATCCCATGGTTGCCGTCGGGGGGCCGGATGCGATCGGCCCGATATCGGCTGCGCCATGGGGAAGCGCAAGCATCCTGCCGATCTCCTGGATCTACATCAGACTCATGGGAGCGCAGGGATTGACCGAGGCAACCCAATACGCCATTCTCAACGCCAACTACATCGCCAAGCGGCTGGACCCGTATTATCCGGTCCTTTACAAAGGCAAAAACGGCATGGTGGCGCACGAGTGCATCGTCGACCTCCGGCATTTGAAGAAAACCTCGGGTATCGAAGTGGAAGACGTTGCCAAGCGGTTGATGGATTATGGATTCCATGCGCCGACGGTTTCTTTCCCGGTGGCCGGCACGCTGATGATAGAACCGACCGAGAGCGAGTCCAGGGAAGAACTCGACCGCTTCTGCGACGCGATGATTGCTATCAGGAAGGAGATCGAGGAAATCGAAACCGGCAGAATGGACGCAGCCGACAACCTGCTCAAGAACGCGCCGCATTCGGCGGAGGCCCTGCTGGCCGGGGAGTGGCGCCATCCGTATGCGCGCGAGCAGGCGGCTTATCCGACGCCCTACAGCCGGATTTACAAGTTCTGGCCGCCGGTGGGGCGCATCGACAATGCTTACGGAGACCGCCACCTGATGTGCGCCTGCCCGCCGATAGAGGAGTATCAGTCATAGCCCGCATTGCTCAGCAGTTTTCTGCTGCGGCGGCAGATCTGAGCGGGTATGCCAGGCCTGTAACATCGAACGCGCCGCCGGTCTGGAGATCGGCGACCGCAGGACATTCCGAGGGGCACGTTCAGCGAGCCGTTTTTTCAGCTGCTTGACTGCTCTTTGATGTATTCCTCGTAATCTTCGGCGCTGAGGAGGCTTTTCAGTTCGTCGGCATTCCCGATTCGCATCTTGATCATCCAGGCCTTTTCGTGCGGCGACTGGTTGATCAGTTCGGGCGCGTCGCTCAGGGCCGCATTGACTTCCAGCACCTCGCCGCTGATCGGGCTGAATATTTCCGACACCGCCTTCACCGACTCGACTGAGCCGAAAGGATCTCCCTGCTCGAAGCGGTCGCCGACCTCGGGCAAGTCCACGTAAACGACGTCGCCGAGTTCGTGCTGGGCGAAGTCCGTGATACCCACGGCGCCTATATCGCCCTTCACGTCAATCCATTCGTGATCCTTGCTGTACAAATTCTCCTTAGGGTACATGAAGCGGGCCTCCGTATGGTAAAGAATGGATCCGGGGCAGGTCCGGGATTCACTATGCCGTTTTGGGTCTCTTGTAGAACGGCGTAGGAACGACGCGGGCCTTCACCGGCTTGTCTCGTATTACAACGTCAAATTCAGTGCCCGGCGCACAGCGATCGGAAGGCAAATATGTCAGTCCGATATTCTTCTGCAGGAATGGCGCCGGGCTGCCGCTGGTAACGAAGCCCGCCGGCTTGCCGTCGAGCAGGATCGGGTAGTGGTCCCTGGCGATGCCGCGCTCGACCATGTCAAAGCCGACCAGGCGGCGCTTCACTCCCTCTTCGCGCTGTTTGAGCAGCGGCTGCCGCCCGTTGAAATCGCCCTTGTCGAACCTGCAGATCCAGGCCAGGTCCGCTTCGAGCACCGTCGTCGTGTCGTCGATGTCATTGCCGTAGAGAGCCATTTTGGCTTCCAGGCGGAGCGTATTGCGGGCGGCCAGCCCTGCCGGCTGGATTTCGTGAGGCCGGCCGGATTCCATGATGCGCATCCAGACCGCCTCGGCATGCCTCGGATCGACATAGATTTCAAATCCGTCCTCGCCCGTGTATCCCGTGCGGGAAACGATGGCGTTTACGCCGGCAAACTCCCCCTGGCTGAACCAGTAATACCTCATTGCCGTGATCTGGATCGCGGTCAGGGGCCGGAGGATTTCGATCGCCCTCGGGCCCTGGACCGCAATCTGGCAGAAATCGTGGCTGCGGTCGATAACGTCGGTGTTCGGGCGGGCATGCGCCTTGAACCACTCGTAGTCTTTTACCTGATTCGACGCGTTGACGCAGCAGAACAAGTGGTTTTCGCCCATGCGGTGAACCAGGATATCGTCCACGAACGTCCCCTGCGGCGTGGTGATTGCGGAATACTGGATCTGGCCGACTGCAAGCCGGGAAGCGTCGTTGCAGGTCATGTGCTGGATGCTTTCCAGTGCGGCCGGACCCCTGAACTCGATCTCGCCCATGTGGCTGACATCGAAAATTCCGGCGCGGGTCCTCACCGCCAGATGTTCCGGCAGCGGACCGGCATACTGCACCGGCATGTCCCAACCGACAAACTCGATCATCCGGGCGCCGAGCTGGCGATGGATGGCGTTGAGGGCCGTTTTGCGTGAAGCAGCGGCATTCATCATGAGGCCTTTCGATATGACAAAAAGACACTGCGAGCCTAGCATCCGCCCCCCATCGAGTCAAGGCTCTGAACAACATCGACAGCGGTTCAAATACTCCCCCAGAAAAAGCAGCCACGGATTCCACGGATTGATACATGGCTTTCTCGCAATCGGAGCCCGGATGGGGGGGCGCCCCGCCTCCATGTGGGCAGTTTGCGAGACGCTCATCGCGGCCGTTCTCTGCAATTTCTGGCCACTTCCCCAGTTCCGAGCAGCATGAGCGCGCCTGCGGCTGAAAATGCCGCGGCGGGGGACACTGCGGTCCACAGGGTCCCGACCAAAGTGCTGGCTATCAGATCGCCGATGCCGTTCACGGTCCCCATCAAACCGTACGCGGTGCCCCTGTGCTCAATGGGCACAAGATCTGCGGGAATGGCACCTTCCAGCGCATCCTCGATCGCGATGTAAGAGCCTGCCAGAGCGAACAGGGCGTACAGAGCCGGCAGGCTCGACAGGTTAAAAGCGAATAGGGCCGCCGTACCGAATGCCGTGATGGCGCCGATGCTGTACCCGACTGCAAGCAGCTTCCTCCTCTCAATCCGGTCAGCGAGCGCACCGATCGGAAATGATGCCGCGGCATACAAAACGTTGCGGAAGGTGTAAAGCAGCATGGCGGCCCGGGTCGCACCGACCAGTGAGAATGCCGGGGTCAAGAGCGTGCTCGCCGCAAGAATCAGGAGCGTGTGCGAAAAATCGCCCATACCAAACAGCCCCACCCCTCGCAGGAAGCGGCTATAGCTCCGGGGCAAGTTCCGCAACGCGCCCCAGAAGCGCAGCCGTGGATCGGCGGACCGCCGCCGTTCGCGCACGAGCGCTGCGAAGGTGATTACTGATGCAAGGCCGGGCACCAGGGACAGGATGAAGATGACCCGAAAGGGAGCCGACGGCTCTTCAACCGGAAGAACCCACAGCAAGCCCATGCCGAGGAGGGGGCCGGCAATAGCGCCCAAAGTGTCTCCCGCGCGGTGAAAACCGAACGCCTTACCCCGCGCTTCGGCCGGCACTGATTCTGAAAGCATGGCGTCCCGCAACGGGCCGCGGATACCGCGGCCGAACCAGCTGACCACGCGCCCCAGGAGAACGAGAGGCCACGACACGGCAAGGGCGAACAGCGCGAGCGCAGATCCGGTCAGAAAATATCCCAGGGTAACGATGCCCTTTCGCCGGCCGATTCGGTCGGAATACCATCCGGCGCCCAGCTTGACGAAGCTCGAGGCCGCGTCCGAAACACCTTCAATCCAGCCCAGGGCGCTCGCAGCGACGCCGATCGTTCCCAGGAATCCCGGGAGCACTGCCGTGACCATCTCGTGGCCGGCGTCTGACAAAAAGCTTGTCAGCGCCATTCCCGCGACATTGCGGTTCAGCCAACTCACCTTATTGTCCGACCTTGAACCCTCCCGGCGCATGGCTGGATCTCCATCCTTGAAGGATTCTGCATGCGTGCAGGTTCAGTTCGCTAAGGACGGCCGAACATGGCCGAAGCGCCCAGTTCGGCCTCGATTTCCAAAAGACGATTGTACTTGGCAACCCTCTCGCTCCGGCACGTCGATCCGGTCTTGATCTGGCCGCCTCCCATTGCGACGGCGAAGTCGGCGATGAAAGTATCCTCGGTTTCTCCCGAACGGTGAGAGATGACGAAACCCCAGCCTGCCTTCTGACACAGCTGAATGGCCTCGATGGTCTCGGTCACTGTGCCGATCTGATTCAGCTTTATCAAAACGGCATTGGTGGTGTTCTCCGCGATCCCGCGGGCGATGAACCGGGGGTTGGTCACATAGATGTCATCACCGACAACCTGGATCCTGGATCCGAGAGCCGCGGTGTGCGCCCGGAAGCCAACCCAATCGTTTTCTGCCAGGCCATCCTCGATGGAAACGATCGGATACTTATCGATCCATGCCCGGTACAGCGCCGTCATCTCATCACTGCTCTTATTGCCTTGCCCTGATTCCGAAAGACGGTAGGAACCGTTTTCGAAGAATGAGCTGGCTGCCGGATCCAGAGCGATCGCAACGTCCTCGCCCGGCCGATAGCCCGCCTGCTCGATCGCCTGTACGATCAGCTCGCAGGCTTCGTCGTTGCTTTTCAGGTTCGGGGCGAACCCGCCCTCGTCCCCGACACTCGTAGCGTAACCTTTCTTACTCAGAATCTTCTTGAGGCAGTGAAATACTTCGGCGCCGTAGCGCAGCGACTCCGCAAATGTCGGCGCGCCCGCAGGCATCACCATGAACTCCTGGAAGTCCACGCTGTTATCTGCATGTTTTCCGCCGTTCAGGATGTTCATCATCGGAACCGGAATGCGCAATGGCCCAGCGCCGCCAAGATAGGCGAAAAGGGGCAGGTTGCAAGCGAGCGACGCAGCTCTCGCCACAGTCATGGAGACTCCCAGGATGGCGTTTGCGCCAAGCCGCCTCTTGTTGGGGGTGCCGTCCAGCGCGATCATCAGCCGGTCGATTTCCACCTGGCGCCGCGGATCCAGTCCGAGGATTTTCGGCCCTATGATCTCATTCACGTTGCCGGCGGCCTTCAACACTCCCTTGCCGCCATAGCGTCTGGTGTCATCATCTCTGAGTTCACAGGCCTCGTTTTCGCCGGTTGAGGCGCCCGACGCGACGGATGCACAGGCTCTCATGCCGTTGTTTAGCTGGACGAAAACCCGGACGGTTGGATTCCCCCGGGAATCCAGTATCTCCATGGCGTGTACGAGTGATATAGCAAGATTCATCATGGCTCCTTTCTTGATACTCTGAATCTGCAGCTGCGCCCCCACGGTTTGTCCGCTTTTACGACGACATGGCCGCGGCTTGCAGCCCGACGTCCTGCAGGTCCTTCCTGATCTGCTCCGCCTCGGATTTTGTTTTCGACAGCAGCGATTCGACGGTCACGATCTGCTCCTGCACGCTCTTGATCGCCGCGCACTCGATCCCGGCGATGGAATCGTTGACGGCGTCCGTCCACTGGGAGGCGAGGCGCGACATGTTCTTGGCCGCCTCCTGCGGAACGCGCGCCAGCAGACGCTTCTCGATCCACGGCCGGAAGATCTTCATGGGAATGACGAACCACAACAGATCGATATCGAACATGAAGGGATTGCCGATTGCGATGCTGGGCCGGGAAGGTTTCTTCACCTCGACCTCAAAAGGCTCCGGAGTGAACTGCATGCCCAGCGCCTGAAGGATGTTGGCGGCAAGCCGGTCGCGAAATCCCTGGACGGCCCGCGTAAACGTCGCCAGCGCTTTCTCCAGCGGCACGCAAAAGAGTTCGGCCTCGCGCCCGGAGATTTCATTCATCTCACGAGTTACCGCTTCTCTCAGCCCATGATCGTACGCGCGGGTGAGTTTCCAGAGATTGGCTCTCAGTCCCGAGATTCTGCCCGCCAGCTCCGCTGTGATCCGCGCATCGACATCGGCCTGGAGCTCTTGCATCCGTTTCATGATCCAGGGGCGCGTATGTCCCGCAAGCTCGCGGCCCAGGGCGATCAGCTCCATGCGGATGGAGTCGAAGCTGGTCTTCTCGTCGAGGATCTGCTCCCTCAGCTTCCTGCGGTCCGCATCGGCGCGCTCCGCAGCCGCCAGCGCGATCGAGAGGTAGTCCCGGGTCTGATTCAGGAGCGCGGCGAACTTGAAGTGCAGAATCTCGCTGCGCGCGCTTGCGCGCTCCCGATGCAAAGAGTGCAGGAGCCCGTTTTCGAGGCTCTTCTGCAGCTCTTCGTGGGTCGGGCGGATGGAGAATGGGAAAAGGGGGAACTCGACGCCAAATTCCTTCCGCAGCCGCTCCGTCACGAACGCTGCCACCTCTTCTGTCTGCTGCTCCGAGAGGAGGTCTACTTTCGTCAGGACGACCGCGATCCTGGGAGTGTAGTCGCGAAGCGTCCGGATCAGCTCGAGGTCCTGCTTCGAAAGCGGCGGGTCCACGCTGATCGTCACGAGCGCCAGGCCGACCCTCGGGAGCCAGTTGAGCGCGGTTTCGGTGTTGTGCTCAAAAATGCTGTCGAGGCCGGGCGTGTCGACGAACTGGAGGCCGCGATAGGTCTTCATTGCCGGCAGCTGCACCGCGACCGAGGCGACTTTCCTGATATTGCCCGGATTTTCCGATTCCGCCACGTAGAGCCGCACGTCGTTCACGGGCACTTCCTCCCATTGCCCGTTCTGGTGATGTACGACTGCTTTCTCAGCCGGATCATAGCGGAGGCGGGTGATCACCGCCGTCACGGGGGTTACTCCCACAGGCAAGACGGCGCGCCGGCAGAGATGGTTCAGCAGCGAACTCTTCCCGGCTTTGAATCGGCCCAAGGCAACGACGTCGACGATATCCCCCGCATCGAGCAGCGCGATGCATGCTTCCAGTCGCGGGCCCAGTGCGAAGAGCTGATATCTGCGGCGGATTTCGGAAATCCAGTCCACGATCTGCGCGTGAAGGCGCTTGGACTGATCTCCAGCCATGGTCTCAGCCATCGGACTCCCAAGGTTGGGAACAGGACGTTCTCATAGATGTGACCAGCAACGAAAAAACCCACCCGGGCGACCGTCGGGTGGGTCTCTTATGAATCCACAGTGCCCGAAATCCCACCCGGGCGATGCTCGGAGTAGGAGTTATCAGGCGTTTCAGGCCGGTTATGGCGAACTCCATCGCCACGCGTATGCTATCAGGATACGCACCTGGAGGCAACAATTGCAGCTCTGAAGAGTCATGGGGGGATGGGCTAGTAGTACTATGTTAAGTAGAGTCGAAGACGACTCCCTCAAATTTCGTGTGGCAGCACGGACAGCAGCCTATTAACCGCACGAACCACGGCTGAATCGCTCGCAGCACTGCTTCCCACGTACACCCAGAATTTTTTTTTAGACTCGAGCTGAGCCAGCAACACAAAGATGTAAGCAACCGCCGCCAGAACCAGGTGGTGGTGAAAACCACGCCAGCTGCGGCCCTCGAAATGATCCAGGCCGAGATCGTCTTTGTCGCGTTGAAAATATTGCTCGATGTGAAAGCGGCTCCGGCTCATACGCACACACCTTGCCTTGTTCGGTTTGGCATGCAGGTGGGCTACGTAACAATGGTATGGGTCAGGCTTTCCTTGCGGCCAATCCACCACCAGCCAGGTTTGGGGCCAATCGCCGGTCTCCTGATCCAAGTCGCTGTGCAGATAAACAGGCAACCAGGCAATCCGGGTTGTCCGCTCCTCACCCTCGGCATCCTTCCAGCAGCTTGACTTCCATTGCTGAGGAGGGATCTTGTCGGCGATCATTCGAAGCGTTAGCGCCGCGGGTTGGTCCTCGGCCACATGCCAATACTTTCGGGAGCGCTCGATCTTCACCGGCTTCGTCCAAGCCAGCAATCGCTCTTCGACTTGAAGGAAGTACTCCATGCCATGAGCCCGAAGCGGCCCGCGCAAAGGGCCACCATCCCCATATACAGAGTCTCCAAGCACAGGTGCTTTGGGAACCCCATCGGCCAATGCTTGCTGGATCAGTTCCCACGCGATGATCGGCTTAGTCACGAACCCCACGGT
>Ga0299915_10003700_pt1 | contig 11044 bp, 10 predicted proteins | sample RVTome_13_FD_200263 | JGI IMG/M metagenome (GOLD analysis project Ga0299915, IMG submission 200263) | Soil microbial communities from uranium-contaminated site in the Upper Colorado River Basin, Wyoming, United States - RVT92D227 (version 2) ... | reverse complement strand
CGGGGTGTGCCGTGCGACGAAGCGTGCGCTCGCCTCAGTGATTTCCGTGGCTTAGCCAGGTTTCTTGCCTGGCCGGCCTGCGGTGGCCGCAAGCGCGCATGCCAGCAGGGCGTCGCGAATGGAAGTGCGCTTGCCAGTGAATGCGCCGCTAGCTTGGTCCCGCGCCCGGTCTCTTCTTGAGCGCAGTGGCGACGGCTGGAAGCGCAAACGAACGTGCCAGGTGCCAGGCATTACCGGAATGATGACGCCCAGCGTCATGGCCCGTGATGTTGAAGGGGTAGGGGCTCACCTGCGAAGATGTCCTCCAAGAGGTGTCTCCCTTGGACGCTGCCCCTTCGCTCGCGCAACCCCGAGATAGCTCCAGCACGCTCCCTGACGCGGCGACGAGGCAGGCGGTCCTCGTCGTCGACGACGAGGTGCGTTCACTCGAGGCGCTGGAGCGGACGCTCGAGGAGGACTTCACCGTCTTCACCGCGGCCAACACCGACGAGGCGCTTGCCATCCTCCGGCGCGAGTTCATCGCCATCATCCTCTGCGACCAGCGCATGCCCGGGATCTCCGGGGTCGAGTTCCTGAAGCGCGTCCGGGTCGAGTGGCCCGACATGGTCCGCATCGTGATCTCCGGCTACACCGACGCCGAGGACATCATCGCGGGCATCAACGAGGCCGGCATCTGGCAGTACCTCCTCAAGCCGTGGCACCCCGACCAGCTCCTGCTGACGCTGCGCAGCGCCGGCGAGCTCCACCGGCTGCAGCAGGAGCACCAGCGCCTCTCGCTCGAGCTGCGCGAGGAGCTGCCCGTCCTCCGGCAGCGGGTCCAGGGAAAGCGGGTCGAGGCGCGCCAGCGCTTTGCCGCCGACCGCATCGTGCGCGCGCCCGACAGTCCGCTCAACGCGGTCTGCGCCATGGCCGAGCGGATCGCGCCGCACGACATTTCCGTGCTCCTCACCGGGGAGTCCGGCACCGGGAAGGAGCTGCTCGCGCGCGCCATCCACTACGCGAGCGGCCGCGCCGACCGCGCGTTCGTCGTCGAGAACTGCGGCGCGCTCCCGGACCAGCTGCTCGAGTCCGAGATGTTCGGACACAAGCGAGGTGCCTTCACCGGCGCCTACGAGGACCGGATCGGCCTCTTCCAGCACGCCGACGGCGGGACGCTCTTCCTCGACGAGATCGCCGAGACCTCGCCGTCCTTCCAGGTGAAGCTCCTGCGCGCCCTCCAGGAGGGCGAGATCAGGCCGGTGGGGAGCCCGCGCACGCTCTCGGTCGACGTCCGCATCATCGCTGCCACGAACCGCGACCTGGAACAGGAGGTGCGCGAACGTCGCTTCCGGGAGGACCTCTACTACCGGATCGCGACCGTGACGCTCACCATCTCGCCGCTGCGAGAGCGCACCATGGACATCCCGCTCCTGGCGCGGGCCATCCTCGAGCGCGGCATGCGGCAGCTCGGTTCTCGCGTGGAGGGGCTCACGAACGAGGCTATGGCGTGCCTCGAGTCCTATCGCTGGCCGGGCAACGCGCGGGAGCTGCAGAACGAGATCCTGCGCATGCTGGCGCTGGCTGACGCCCCCTGGCTCACCGCCGAGCTGCTCTCGCCGCGCGTGCTGCGGGCGGCCTGCGAGGAGTCGGAGGAGCGCGATCTCGCCCTCCTCGACGGCCTGGACGGTAGCCTCAAGGAGCGACTGGATCAGCTCGAGGCCCGCATCATCAAGGAGACGCTCATCCGCCACCGCTGGAACAAGACGCATGCCGCGCAAGAGCTGGGCCTCTCTCGCGTCGGGCTCCGCTCCAAGCTGGCACGCTACGGGCTGGAGCGAGGCTAACCAATGCGGACTCCGGGAATGAACGTCCTCTGGGTGCAATCGGGCGGGTGCGGCGGGTGCACCATGTCCCTGCTCTGCTCCGCCGTGCGCGACCCAATGGGCAGGCTCGCCGATGCCGGCCTGAACCTGCTCTGGCATCCCAGCCTGTCGGAGGCGACGGGAGCCGAGGCGCTGGCCACCCTGGACGCGTGCGCCAGCGGCAAGATGCCCCTCGACATCCTGTGCGTCGAGGGCGCGGTGCTGCGCGGGCCCAACGGCACGGGCCGCTTCCACGTGCTCTCCGGGACCGGGCAGCCCATGATGCAATGGGTGCGGCGACTCGCCGAGCGCGCGCACCACGTGGCGGCCGTCGGCACCTGCGCGGCCTACGGCGGGATGACATCGGCTGGAGCCAACCCCGCGGATGCTTGCGGGCTCCAGTACGACGGTGATACGCCGGGAGGGCTCCTCGGCGTGACATGGCGCGACCGCTGCGGCCTTCCGGTCATCAACCTGGCGGGCTGTCCGACGCATCCGGCCTGGGTGATGGAGACCCTGGTCGCGCTGTCGCTCGGCAGCTTCGGGGCGGCCGACCTCGACGCCCTCGGACGGCCGCGCTCCTACGCCGACCAGCTCGTCCACCACGGCTGCCCCCGCAACGAGTTCTACGAGTTCAAGGCGAGCGCGGAGAAGCCCTCTCACCTGGGCTGCCTCATGGAGAACATGGGCTGCAAGGCGACGCAGGCGCACGCCGACTGCAACACCCGCCTGTGGAACGGATCGGGGTCGTGCCTGCGGGGCGGCTATGCGTGCATCAACTGCACCGCGCCCGGGTTCGAGGAACCGGGTCACGCCTTCGCGCTGACCCCGAAGATCGCCGGGATCCCCATCGGCCTGCCCACCGACATGCCCAAGGCATGGTTCGTCGCCCTGGCGGCGCTGTCGAAGTCGGCCACGCCTCGCCGCGTGCGAGAGAACGCCACGGCGGACCACATGATCGTGCCGCCTCCGATTCGACCCGCGGGGCGCAAGTGAGGCCGGAGTGACGCGCATCGTCGTCGGCCCGTTCAACCGGGTGGAGGGCGACCTCGAGGTCGCCCTCGAGGTGGAGGACGGCGCGGTGCGCTCGGCTCAGGTGAACTCGCCGCTCTTCCGCGGGTTCGAGCAGATCCTGGCCGGCAAGGCGCCGCTGGACGCACTGGCCCTCGTGCCGCGCATCTGCGGCATCTGCTCGGTGGCCCAGTCGGCGGCGGCGGCCCAGGCTCTGGCCCACGCCATGGGCGTCGATCCGCCGGAGAACGGGAGGCTCGCCTCGAACCTGGTCCTGGCAGCGGAGAACCTGGCCGACCACCTGACTCACTTCTACCTCTTCTTCATGCCCGACTTTGCCCGGCGCCAGTACGCGCGGCGCCGGTGGTTCCCGCTCGCGGAGCAACGGTTCCAGGCGATGCGCGGATCGGCGAGCGCCGAGACGCTCGACGCGCGGGCGCGCTTCCTCGAGCTCATGGGGATCCTGGCCGGGAAATGGCCGCACACGCTGGCGCTGCAGCCGGGCGGCTCCTCTCGCCCCGTGCAGCCGGCGGAGAAGGTGCAGCTCTTCGTGCTGCTCCGCGCTTTCCGGAACTTCCTCGAGCGGGTCGTCTTCGGGGACGAGCTGGAGCGAGTCGGCGCCATCGACGGGCTCTCCGCCCTGGAGGCATGGCGGGACGAGCGCCCGGTGAACGCCCAGGCGAGCGACTTCCGGCTCTTCCTCGAGATCGCGGCCGATCTCGACGTCTCGCGCCTCGGACGGGCGACCGACGTCTTCCTGAGCTACGGCGCGTACCGGCAGGCCGCCGCGACCCACTTCGCCGCCGGCGTCTTCGACGGCGCGCTCCACGCGCTGGAGGAGCCCAGCATCAGCGAGGACGTGAGCCACGCCTGGCTCGTCGAAGACGCGCCCCGTCACCCCGCCGAGGGCGCGACCCGCCCGGCCCCGGACAAGCCCGGCGCTTACACCTGGTGCAAGGCACCGCGGCTCGGCGGGCGGGTCGTCGAAGTGGGCGCGCTGGCTCGCCAGGTCGTGAACGGCCACCCGCTCGCCCGCGACCTCGTGTTCCGCGCCGGCGGGAACGTCTTCTCTCGCGTGGTGGCGAGGCTCCTGGAGCTGGCGCTGGTCGTGCCCGAGATGGAGCGCTGGGCGATGTCGCTCGAGCCGGGCGCGCCCTTCTGCCTCTCCGCGACGGAGCCGGACGACGCGACCGGGGCGGGCCTGGTGGAAGCCGCGCGGGGCTCGCTCGGCCACTGGCTCGTGATCCGGCGGGGCCGCATCAACGGTTACCAGATCGTCGCCCCGACGACGTGGAACTTCTCCCCACGTGACGCCGCCGGCCGTCCCGGCGCCCTCGAGCAGGCGCTGGTGGGCACGCCCGCCGGAGAAGGCGAGGCGGAGGTCGCCGTACAGCACGTGGTCCGCTCCTTCGACCCGTGCATGGTGTGCACCGTCCACTAGAAGGGACCTTTCCCAAGGCGCACGAGATGCAGGAGCGACCCGACAGGAAGCAGGTGCCCGAGGGCGTCGGCGAGGCCGTCTGGATCGACGTGATCCAGAAGATGGACGAGGTCTACAACGACCTGCTCCAGTACGAGGTGGCGCTGGAAGAGAAGAACGCCGCCCTGGAGGAATCGCAGCGCTTCATCGTGAGCGTGCTCGGCTCCATGTCGGACATCCTGTTCGTGTGCGGCCGCGACGGGACGATCGAGGACGTGAACCAGTCGCTCGTGAAGCTGACCGGGCGCGGGGAAGACGACCTGCGGGGTCGCCCCGTGATCGACCTCTTCGCCGACGACGCGTCGCGCGAGCAGGCCTCCAGGGCGTTCGTGCATCCCACCGGCGAGACGGTGCACGAGCTCGAGCTGCAGCTCCGCGCTGCGGACGGGGTGGCCATGGCCGTCTCCCTCAACGGGACGCCTCGGCACGGCGCTTCCGGCAAGCTCCTCGGCATGGTCTTCACCGGGCGGCCGGTCGGCGAGCTGCGGCGCGCGTACCACGCCCTGCGGCAGGCGCACGAGGAGCTGAAGCGCACCCAGCAGCAGCTCCTTCACGCCGAGAAGATGGCCTCCCTGGGCCGGCTGGTGGCCGGCGTGGCACACGAGCTCAACAACCCGATCAGCTTCGTCCTGGGCAACGTGCACGCGCTGCAGAAGTACGCCTCGCGGCTGGCGCGCTACCTGGAAACGGTCCATCGCGGCGGTTCGCCGGAGGAGCTGGCGGTGCTCCGGACCGACCTCCGCATCGACCGCATCATCGGGGACCTGCAGCCGCTCATCGAGGGCACGGTCGAAGGCGCCGAGCGCACGCGCGACATCGTGGACGGCCTGAAGCGCTTCTCGGCGGTGGACCGCGACGAGCAGAAGTACTTCGACCTCGTCGTCGTGGTCGAGCGCGCCGTGCACTGGGTGCGGAAGTCGGCCCCCGGCCGTTTCCGGGTGACCCTGACCCTGCCCAAGGTCCTGACCGTGGCGGGATCGCCGGGCCAGATGCAGCAGGTGGTGATGAACCTGGTCCAGAACGCCTGCGACGCGACCACCGAGATCCCCGCGCCCTGCTGCGACGTGACGGCGCACCTGGAGGACGGCGCGGCGGCGCTGGTGTTCCGGGACAACGGGCCGGGCATCGCACCCGAGAACCTGCCGCGCATCTTCGATCCGTTCTTCACGACGAAGCCGGTCGGGAAGGGCACCGGCCTCGGCCTCGCCATCAGCTACGGCATCGTGGAGCGGCACGGCGGCCAGCTCTCGGCGGCCAACCACCCCGAGGGCGGAGCGGTGTTCACGCTGCGCGTGCCGCTGGCGCGGTGAGCTGCCCCTCACGGCGTACGAGATCCGCCGGAGCGGTGACGCCAGCCGCCTGACTAAAAGAACAGGACGGTGACCGTCAGCGTGTCGGCGTAGGCCCCCGCCGCCACGTCCTGGTAGGGCGCGACTACGCCGTAGGCCGGGACCGAGCCCCAGCCCGGTCCCTTCCTCAATACCGTCCACAATCCGCTTCCCATGGTGTTGCCCCAGACGTCGGTCCCGCCCGGGTTCGTGTAAATGTTGTAGGCGAGCCTCTCCGGCCCGCTCGTCATCCGCCTGGCGTTGACGTCGTGCGACGACCCGCCGTCGATCAGGATGACGGCCCAGGTGTCCGAGGAGCAGTGGTACTCGATCGTCCCCGCGACCCGCACCGTCGCCGGGGCGGTGGGATCGTAGGCGCCGAAGGCGATCCCGTTCGAGGAGAAGTTGCAGGACGCGGCGCGGGAGCGTGCGGGGAGGGCCGCTGCCAGGAGCGCGAAGGCGATGGGGCAAAGGATCCGCACGGCGCCCGGATTGTACCGCCAGGAGCTCGCGGCGCCCATTTCGGCGCCCGCCTTCTCCGCCAGGTGCGGCTGCGCACGCACATCCCACGGGCCCACGCCAAGTGTGGGGATGTGCGTTGCCGCAGGGCCTTGCGCACTCGCACGCATGCTATGTTCATGGCGCGACTGAATTCTGGCGCTTTGGATAGAGTGAGTTAGCGTCGATGTGTCCCAATGCTAATTCACCGGAGGTTCACCATGCGCCGCGTCCTTCTCGCCCTCGTCTCCCTCCTCGCGCTCACCGCCTCGCCGGCCTTCGCCGGGCCGTCTCCCCAGACTGCCAACTTCACCGTCAGCGCCAACGTGATGAGGGGCTGCCGGGTCAGCGCGAGCCCCCTCAACCTCGGCACCTACGATCCCTCGTCGACCGTGGATCTCGCGCCGGCGGCGGGCTCCACCATCTCGGTCAACTGCACCAAGGGCACGGTCTTCGCCATCGGGCCCCTGACGACGACGAATACCTTCCGGATGGCGAACGGGCCGACGGAGCTCCTCGACTACGCGCTCTACCAGGAGGTGGGGCACACGACGAACTGGCGCACGACCGGGACCGGGGGGACCGCCGCCAGCTCGAACACCGCGGTCACCTTCGGGGTCTACGGGGTCGTGACGGCAGGACAGGACGTCGCCGAGGGCGCCTACATGGACACGGTCACCGTCACGGTGACCTTCTAACTGAGCGTGAGCGCTTCCGGCACATGGAGGCTCCGGTCCCTCGCTGCCGCCGCCGCGCTGGCCCTGTGCCCAGCGCTGGCGGTGGCCGCGGCGGTGCAGGTCAGCCCCACCCTCGTCGACCTGTCGCCCGCGGCTCGCAGCGCGGTGGTCACGCTCCGCAACGACGGCGCCGAGCCGGTGAGCTTCGAGGTGCAGGTCCGGGCCTGGCGGCAGAGCGCGGCCGGAGAGATGGAGCTGTCCGCGACGAGCGAGCTGCTGGCGTACCCTCCCGTCCTCGCCATCGCGCCCGGCGAGGAGCGCATCCTGCGGGTCGGCGTCGCCGGCGGCGCGCCCTTCGGGGCGGTGGAGAGGAGCTACCGGCTCCTCGTGCAGGAGCTGCCCTCGCCCGAGAAGCAAGGCGCTCCCCTGCGCCTGCGGGTGCTCACGCAGCTCAACCTCCCCGTGTTCCTCGCGCCCGCACGCGTGGTGAAGCGGGCGACGCTGCAGGGTCTCGCCGTCCGGCAGGGGAAGATCGTATTCACCGCGCGCAACGAGGGGACCGTGCACGTCCGCGCCAGGTCGGTCAAGGTCTCGGCCGCCGCGTCGGATGGAAAGGTGCTGGTCGAGCGCGAGCTCCCGCCGCTCTACCTCCTGGCGGGAGGCGAGCGCGTCTACGAGGTCGAGGTCCCGGCCGACGCCTGCGCGCGCGTGCGGGAGGTGAGCGTGGCCGTCGCGCTCGAGCCTCAGGTCCTCCGGGCGAAGCTGCCCACGCCGGAAGGCTTGTGTGCGCGCTGAAGCGGCGATGGCGGCGCTCGGGCTGGCCGCCGTCGTGGCGGCGGCGCCCTGCGCGCAGGCCGCCGATCCTGCGGCCCCGGTCCGTGCCCGGCTCGACCTGCGCCTGAACGGCGTGGACAAGGGCGAGGTGCTGGTCATCCTCGACAAGGACCAGGACGAGGTGTGGATCGCGATCGTCGACCTCGAGGCGGCCGGCGCGCAGGGGCTCGCCGGCCGGCGCTCGGCCATGGACGGGCGCGAGCACGTGGCGCTCCGATCCCTCTCACGGCAGGTGGCGTTCGCGCTCGACGAGCGGGAGCTGCGCCTCGATCTCACGGTGGCGACGAGCCTCCTGCCCCACGAGAGCCTCGACCTCGCTCCGGCGCGCCCGAGGGGCGTGGTGGAGGGTCGCGAGGCGAGCGCGTTCCTCAACTACTCCGCGCAAGGAGATGCGGAGCTGCACCCGTCGTTCGCCGCCGAGGTGGGCGCGGGAAACGGGCGCGCGCTGTTCCTGTCCGGCCTGAGCGCGCCCTACCAGGGCGGCGTCGTGCGCGGGCTGTCGACCGCGAGCCTGGAGGAGCCGGAGCGGCTGCGGCGCTGGCTGGCGGGCGACGCGACCGCCAGCATGGGAGGGCTCGGCTCGAGCGCCATCCTCGGGGGATTCGGGGTCACGCGGGACTTCTCCCTCGATCCCTACCTCGTCCACGCCGCACGCCCGGCCACGACGGCCTTCGCCTCGAGCCCGTCCACGCTGGAGGTCTACGTCAACGGGGCGCTCGTGCGCCGGCAGGAGGTCGCGCCGGGCACGCTCGACCTCGCGAACATCCCGGTGACGACCGGAGCCAACTCCGTCCGCACGGTCCTGCGCGACGCCTACGGGCGCGAGCAGACGCTCGATCTCCAAGCCGTCTATTCGTCCGGACTCCTGTCGCCGGGCCTGAGCGACTTCTCGTATCACGTGGGATTCCTGCGAGAGGACCTGGCTCGGGAGAGCTTCCGGTACGGCCGCCCGGTCGCGCTGGCGCGGCACCGCATGGGCTTCGACGAGGTGTGCACGGGCGGGCTGCGCTTCGAAGGGGGGCTGGACCGCGCCAATCTGGGGCCGAGCCTCGCCTTCGGAACCGTGATCGGCGAGGTCGACGTGGAGCTGGCCGGGAGCGTCGAGCGCGCTCGCGCCGGCGCGGCGGGGTCGCTCTCCTGGTCCTGGAACGACCGCCGCTTCGGCACCGGGTTGCGGTTGCGCGCGATGACGTCGCGGTACAGCACCGCCATGCTGGACCTGGCGGTGGATCGGGCGCTCGTCGACGGCTCCGGCTTCGTCAGCGTGCGCGCCACCGATCGGCTGGGGCTCGGGCTCGAGCTGAGCGGGAGCCGGTGGCGCGACGCGGGCGAGCTCGCGGCCGTCACGGCCCGCGCCAACCTCGGCCTCGGGTCCTCCCTGGCGCTGCTGGTGTCCGGGACGACGACGCTGCAGGGGCGCACGGCCGGGTTCGTCGGGCAGGTCCTGCTGTCCTGGGCGGCGGGCGCCCGGACCACGGCGCAGCTCAGCACGCGCGCGGGGACGGGGGGAGCTGGCGCGACGCTCGGCGCGCAGCGCGCGCTTCCCTTGGGCTCCGGGTACGGCTACCGCGTCGAGGCGAACGCAGGGGCGCCGCAGTCGCAGGGGCGGGCCGATCTGCAATGGCAGACGCAGTACGGCAGGTACGAGGCGGACCTGCAGCAGACGGAAGCCGGTCGGGGCGGGTCGCTCAGCGCGGCCGGCGGCGCCGTGCTGATCGGCGGCCGCGCCTTCCTCACGCGTGCCGTCGAGACGTCCTTCGGCCTCATGCGCGTCGGCGTCCCCGGCGTCCACGGCTATCTCGAGAACCAGGAGGTCGGGGTCACGGACGGCAAGGGCGATCTGCTCGTCCCGTCGCTGCAGCCGCGCTACGCCAATCGCCTCCGCATCCGCGCCAGCGACATCTCGATGGACTACGACGTCGGGAAGCTCGAGCTGCTCCTGGCGCCACCGTTCAAGGGCGGCGCCATCGCCAGCTTCGACGTGAAACCCATACGAGGCGTGATGGGTCGGCTCGAGGTGGAGCGCGGCGGGAAGCTGGAGGTCCCCGCGCATGCAGCCCTCGAGGTGAAGCAAGGCGCCGAATCCCTGCTCGTCCCCACCACCAGCGATGGGCGCTTCTTCCTCGATCGCGTCGCGCCAGGCCCGCACGCAGCGGAGATCGCGTCGCCGGGCGGCACGTGCCGGTTCACCCTCGATGTGCCCGACGGGCCGGGCATCCAGGACCTGGGCGCCGTCCGGTGCGTCGCGGACGCGACGGCCCTGGCGTTGTGATCGGGCCGCCTTCGAAGGCCTCGGAGGACTAGCGTTCCACGATCGCGGATGGCGCGCCGTCCGGCACGAAGACCAGCGTGATCATCGGTCCCCCGGCCTCCGCGCTGGTCGGTGACGTGACCGTCACCTCGCACCTGGCGTCCGGCTCGTCTTCGCAGGGACGCATCGCCTGGCCAGGGACGCCGATCAGCACGCCGGATGTGCCGCCGCGCATCGTCGCGCTCGGTGCGAGGCGGACGACCCAGCGATCGCCCGACGGGGCTGGAGCCGCGTCGGCCCTGCCGAGCGTCACCGTCGCCGGCGCGCTCGCGCGCAGCGGCGCGACGACGCGCACGGATACCTGGAACTGCGCGGACCCGGGGCGCTGACCCCCGGAGGCGGTCACAAGGGCGAGGAGCAGGAGCGGCGATAGCGTCGAGACCACGGCGAGCACTCCAGCACGCGCGGTGCCATGCGGACGTGATGCGAAACCTGCCGGGTGGGGCGGGGATAGGCAGCTTCGGCCGAGCTCCTGCGGTAGGTCGCGGCGGCGCCGGGGTCGGTCCTCACCCAACGGAACACCCCGTAATGGCTGCGTTTTCTTTGACGTCAAGGATCTGACGCCCTCGGCCCGTCGCCCCTCCCGCTCACGGATGGTCTGGCCTCCACCAGGGGAGAGATCCGCGTGACCGGACGCTCCGTACTGGCCGCCAAGGAGGAAGCACATGTGGAAACGAAGAGGCTTTGGGACCCTGGCGGCGGTGCTCCTGGTGGGCGCCTGCTCGAAGGGATCGGAAGGCTCGGGCTCCGTCGGGGTCGCGGAGGATGCCGAGGCCGCCTGGATGGACCAGGCGGCCGTGATCGTGAGCGAGGACCCCTGCGCCGGCCTGGAGACGGTGACGCTCGTGGACGAACCCTCCGGGCACAACGAGACGGTGAGCAGCGAGTCGTTCGCGCCCGACCCGGCCGCGTGCGGTCAGGCGCCGGCCGCCGTGGCGCAGGCGCTGGCGGTCGCGGATGCGCCTTCGAAGTGAACCCAACGAACCCAAGAGGAGAAGACCGATGAGACAGAGGCTGAGTCGCCATTCCCTGATCGTTCCGCTCGCCGTGGCCTTCCTGGCCGG
>Ga0299915_10003699_pt1 | contig 11044 bp, 11 predicted proteins | sample RVTome_13_FD_200263 | JGI IMG/M metagenome (GOLD analysis project Ga0299915, IMG submission 200263) | Soil microbial communities from uranium-contaminated site in the Upper Colorado River Basin, Wyoming, United States - RVT92D227 (version 2) ... | reverse complement strand
ACCGTGATTGATGAGGAAGGCGTCCTCAAGAATGAGAACTTTCTCGTAAGAGTTGAACACCGATGGGTCTTGGCAATCACCAAAGTGCAAGTGGATATCCACAGGACATCCTTTGCTCGCTAAGTCCATCAATGTGCTTTTTACATCCATGAGGAAACGCCCTTCAAGCGAGGTCGTAACGCGCCCTGTAGCGCCACGGATTTGTGCGACTTCCACAAATGCTCCATAGCGATATGGGTCGGGGCATTCGACTCTCTCGATATCACCAAAGTCTTGTGATAAACCTGTCATGCGCATGCAAGACTCATAAGATGGCTTGTGGTCTCCGCGGGCGCGTCCAGCAATCAGGTATACACGACTCTGGCTAGAAAGGACAATTTTCTTACCCATATTATCCTCCAACTATGATTATTCTTTTAACAATTCAGATTCTTCTCGTTCATAAAGAGCGAAAAGATATCGCTTCGACACTGCGATAAGCGGAGACAGTCCGTTTGCCTGCTTCATCACATCACTCAGCGAAAAGATTCCTTCCCTCACCATTGCATTGTGCAAATCGCGCTTGAGGCCGTCCACATCAAGCAAATCGATACTGGGAGGGTCACGAGGTATTCCATACTTAGCCATCGAGTCGGGGTCATCGTCTTTTATCATCGTGCGACGTAAGTACCCATTATCGTCTGTGTATGTAACATATCTCATATAACAGCTACTCCTAGCCTATGATTAGCAAATTTACTAATCAACTTCCATGCCTTTACCTCTCCAACACGTGTCCCAAATGGACTGTTGAGCGCATCAGGGGTAAGGTAATATGAGCTTTCTCCACGATTAGCTAGCGCCATATCTACTTGAAGTGAGGATGCGATAGACTGTGCATTTCCACATCCGCATAATGGTCTATCGAGACGAGCAGATGCAAGCCAGGCAATCGCCATCGCAAATTCATGCGGTAGTGGGTCATAGCTTCTATGTTGAATATACTCATTAGAAACGAGTCCAGAGTAGTACCACAATTTAATATTGTCGGGCTCACGGCACTCCGTCCAAGTGCTCGCTAACCAACTTCCATTGGAATACTCTGCGGGAAATGGAGTAACTATCCCTAACTCGTAATTCCTTATTGTAAGGCAACCGTCTTGGGTCGCGGGAGTGCAATCCTCGCATCCAATACCTCCACAAGAGGTGCATGTAGAACTCAAATCGTTCTCCCATATGAATTGCGAAGACGCACTCGCATTATTATTATACTCGCGATAGACCTCAATGGATGTCACAAAATTTGTCACATCGCTGATATCAATCGCGGAAAATCCATCGTCTGTGGGAAGATACTCATACAATGTCGGGTCTATCAGTTGCCACGAATCAATCTTGATAATAACATTCCCGCCCGAAAGAACTTTATATCGAACTGGTCTTATCTCCCATTCAAGGTCTCCACTATGTCCCGCGAAATATGGTTTTATCTCGTTGATTTCTGTTATGGTGGTGGGAAGTGTTATCGTGGCGTGCTCATAGAATCCATCCGAATCGTCGTCGGAATATACTAAGGAGGCACCCAAAGTAGTAGCTGTCCCGATTAACGTAACTCCACGCCTTCCACCCGCAATTACCTTGCCAAAGTTTGACCTTGTAGCTTTAGGTCTTCCAGATATATCCACCCCAATACCGCTATATTCCCTTGCCCATGGTTTAGGATACATCTGTATTTCCTCAGATGTCCAGAGCGGGGCGGGCCAGTATCCGAGTGCTCGTGCTATCTCGTACTCTGCTTCTTTTATAGTGAACGCAAGTTGCATATGAGATACCTGGTCTGCATTCTGCCAATCATATTTTGTCCAGACGTTCCCACAAGAGGAGGCTATGGGCATAACCTGTGGAACAAGAGATGGAGTTTGAGCACTCGCGAAATGCATAGGAGGGATTCCCATAAGCTGCGCGTATCGGTAAATAGATAATAGCGTATAAGGAAATGGAATGACATCTGTCCATACCCCAGGCACCCCGCCTGAGATTGGTGTCATTGTTCCAGAACCCGAAGTTGGCATAACTTCTCCTTATAAAAAATGTGGGCAGGAAAGACGTTTGTCTTTTCCTGCCCAGTCTGAGCAATTGCCTACTAATGCGTTATTATACACTACTTTTATGGTGACACAACCTCTGTATCTGGATTTTGGTCATCGATGAATCCCATCTGTTCCTTCCAGAAATAATAAGTTCCTGCGTCGAGGCACGGTAGGTTTCCATTCTCATCGCGAGCCACCCCAAACACATCCGTTCTTCCATACCAAACAATGTTCGTGGGAGGAGCCACAAGGTCGATGCTTACCCATACCTCAACATCTTCCAAGGGGTTAAGTGATACGCTATTATTCACAATATATGTATACTCAATGCATCCTGCATTCCGCTGTTGAACCACGTATTCCAAGTTTTGAACAATGGTCAAAAGACTTGTAACTCTTATAGCTACTGGACCGATGGTATCTGCTTCGGCAGCGGTAGATAGATAACTATACCATCCGTCTGATATTTCTGATTTAGCCCCAGCAGAAGGAATAAATGCTCCACCGTTCTTGGATATAAATAAGTCCCATGCTACTCCAAGACCTGCTACCTCTTGATAGTTAGCATCGACCTGAACAAAACAGATTCTATTCTGTTGATTTAATTTCCACTCTGGAAACCACATTTATATACCCTCCGCTATTGTTTTAGTTGTAGCTGTCATTTGCGTCTCATAATGCCGCCATTGCGTTATGAAGTTCCAATTGCTGTGCATCGGATAGAGCAATATCATAGAATGCACAAGCAATGATTCTCCCATCTAGATAGTTCTCCAACACTCCCGAATTGCTCAATACACCGATATAAGTTGTATCAAGTCCAGTAGGAGTACCAGCGTCAGTATTTATTGGAGATTTTCCGCCTCCATCAAGATATGAATAACGTAGAGAATTATTTATGAATGAGCCGCCTGCCGTACCCCAAGTTCCTGCTGCCCAAGATGTTGTCGTTACGTTACCTAAATTACTTGCATTAGCCCATACCTTATTAGTCGTATGACATACTAAAGCAAACCATTTGGCTGCTGTGGTATCGCATATACTCATCAGCTGATATGTAGCGCTATTATGATTGATATTGAATCTGCATACCATTGAACATGGAATTGCCGTAAATATTGCACTGGCAACCGTTAGATATTGTAAGTTTCCATCAACAAACGTCCATCCATTCACAGCATCCCAGGTTGGATATGCAGCACCATCGGATAGATTATAAGTCCCTGGATTGGCTAGATTAACTTTACTTGCCGCATAACTGGCAGCACCCTTCGGTTGATATGCAGCGAGACAATTGGCGGCAGAAATTCCACCCGCTAGCCACCATTCTAAACACGAATCTGTTACTACAACTGTATTCGTTATCGTAGTTGTCATAATTCACGCAAAATATACGACAATCTAATCTGAGATTGTCATATATCTCCTATATAAAATATTAAATCGGGTTTCCGCCCTCATCGCACATCGTATCGATTTCAACAACGATTGTGGGCGCAATTACAATGATTACTGTAGCCATAATTCACCTCCGTGAATATTGATAGTATACCATCTTACATCGAACCTATCGCATATATTAGTGCGAGTTCGTCAGGTGTTAATATCCTGTCCCACAGCGCAGCGTGAGCAAGATTTCCAATCCATCCATTGAATAAGTCGGGGGTTGCCGTTCCAATGCATACTCTATCTATAGTCTCTATCCACGTATATAATCCAGTCTGTGTTGCGCCTTGTTGAACACCATTCTTGTATGCCTTGAAGAAATCCCCAGAATCGCTCCATACCATCGCCAAAGACACCCACCCCGCACCGAAGTTGGCGATTTGAACATACTCCATATCTCCTTGTCCCCCATCCCAAGGATTCCAGTAATAAATAAAGGTGTTATTAAAATATTTTGACATGCTGAGTTGATTGTTATTACTGACGCATTCTATATTAAAAACATCGTGCGAAGTGCCATTATTCCATGTCCCAGTCCACTTTGCCCAAACCGCAAGCGAACCTTCGTTTCCATCAAAAGCATCTCTAAGTGCTGTAGTATAAATATTTACACCAGTATCCAAAGCATCATCAAAGGATGGTGCTAGACCTCCACCAGGCGCTTCTATCTGTGCCAGTGGAACATTAATATAAGTTCCGTTTGCGGGTGCTCCTAAAGTTCCGTGATTTATCGCTGTAGTTCCGCTAAGTTCATCCAACGGAAAATATACAATAGGGGACATATTCTCGATGCAATCGGTAAGACACATCTTTGTGGAATACGCTGGAACGACTGTGGTTATTGTGGTTGCCATATTATCTTCCTTTACGGTTAATCCCGCGCCACATTCCTTTGAAATATATTTCGCCCCACGCATAAGGCAAGGAGGTACTTGAACTACTAGTTGTAGAACTCGATGAACTGCTCGAATGACTTGAACTTGAAGAAGAAGTCGTTGAACTGCTTGAGCTGGTGGTCGATGAGCTTGTGGTACTGCTCGATGTAGTTGACGAGGATGTAGTAGACGAGCTACTTGTCGTGCTAGAACTGGTCGTGCTACTCGATGTGGTCGACGATGACGTAGTTGAACTACTTGTGGTAGAGGAACTAGTGGTCGAGGAAGACGAAGTTGTAGACGATGATGTTGAGGTGCAAGAGGTTGAACTGCTTGTCGTCGAACTAGTCGAGGATGAATAAGACTCACTGCTTGACGAACTGGTAGTAGAGGATGAGGTAGTGCTTGAACTTGTGGTGCTAGAACTGCTTGTTGTGCTCGAACTGGTCGTGCTACTCGATGTGGTTGATGAAGATGTAGTTGAGGACGACGATGTACTTGTTGACGAAGACGTTGATGTACAAGAGGTAGAACTGCTTGTGGTAGAACTAGTGGAAGACGAGTATGATTCTGAACTGCTCGAACTCGTTGTACTTGACGATGAACTTTCTATCGCGGTAGTGGAGGATGAAGTCGTTGAACTCGTAGAGCTACTTGAAGTCGAGGTACAAGATGTCGAAGACGAAGTAGTAGAACTTGTGGAAGATGAGTAAGATTCGCTACTCGATGAAGATGTCGTACTAGAACTGGTAGTAGACGAACTGGTCGAAGTACACGATGTAGACGAGCTAGTTGTAGAGGATGTGGAGGATGAATACGACTCTGAACTGCTTGAACTGGTCGTTGAGCTAGAAGTTGTCGAGGATGACGTTGTGCTAGATGACGAGGTGCATGATGTCGAGGATGAGGTACTTGATGAGGTTGAATACGATTCACTAGTGCTAGAACTGCTTGTGGAGGAAGAGGTTGAAGTGCAGGATGTCGAAGAACTTGTAGTTGAAGAAGTTGAGGAAGAATAAGATTCCGAGCTACTCGATGAGGTTGTCGAACTACTGGTAGTAGAACTAGAAGTGGACGTACAAGATGTCGAAGAACTTGTAGTTGATGATGTAGACGATGAGTAAGACTCAGAACTGCTCGAACTAGTTGTTGAGCTAGAAGTCGTCGATGAGGAGGTCGTGCTAGAAGATGATGTACAGGATGTCGAACTGCTTGTGGTAGAACTAGTTGATGACGAATAGGATTCTGAACTACTCGAACTGGTAGTAGAACTTGACGTTGACGTACACGAAGTTGAACTACTGGTTGTCGAGGAAGTTGAACTTGAATACGATTCAGAGCTACTCGAGCTGGTGGTTGAACTGCTGGTAGTAGATGAGCTTGTTGTGCTTGACGATGACGTGCAGGACGTTGAGCTTGAGGTAGATGTCGAGTATGACTCGCTACTGCTTGAAGTAGTAGTTGAAGACGAAGTTGTGGATGAAGAGGTTGACGTACAAGATGTGGATGAGCTGGTTGTCGAACTGGTAGATGAAGAATAGGACTCAGAACTGCTACTCGAAGTAGTCGATGAACTTGTCGTCGAACTAGAGGTAGATGTACAAGAAGTTGAACTTGAGGTAGTCGAGCTAGTTGATGATGAGTAGGATTCCGAACTACTAGAACTCGTACTAGAGCTTGAAGTCGAGGTACAAGACGTCGAGCTACTTGTTGTCGATGAGGTTGACGAGGAATATGACTCAGAACTACTCGAACTTGTTGTCGATGAACTGGTGGTCGAACTACTTGTTGTCGAACTACTTGTAGTGGAACTGGTGGTCGAACTTGTCGTCGAGCTTGTTGACGAACTTGTGGTCGAGGATGTGGATGAACTTGAGGATGATTCTTTGAACGCTATTCCTAACGCACCATAGTCGTCTGAGGTCGCTTCCGTCCACGACATATTCTGAGAGCCAGAACCCGCAAATGGATAATACTGTGCCGCGCCACCAATAGTAGTCGGGTCAAGAAGGTCTTCTTCGTATAACGATGTTCCAGTTCTTGCAGTCGGGGCAAAAGTATTATCGCCTGTGGCTACGCAAGCGACTATGAATGTATCGGCTACCACAGTTACGAGGTTTACAAGCGGATTAGCACCTGTAGTCTCTGCTATTCCAGTATCCTCTACCGCAATAACTTGGTCGGCGGCGGCGTTAACGCTACATACATAGCACCATATTACACGTGTGTTATCATTCTGGATGGATATTGGTAAAGCCGCACCCGTGGGGGGATGCTGCATATACCACAGCTCACATACCGCCTCTGTAACACCCGCTAAACTCTCGGCTTGCTGAAATGCAGCGCCATTATAAGTAGGCGCGCCGCCCGTACGCTGAGTATTGCCAGCGTACAGAATCATTAATACCAAAACCTCAGCGTTCTCGCCGCAGGTATAATTCTCGACAACGGGGTCTGCTGTGGTAGTTGTTCGAACAGCAGCGGGGATTCTTAGCTTGGTATCAAGTGAGAGGGCTATGACAGCCTCCTAAATAAAGACTGGGTGGCTTCGCGTGTCTGCGAAATCACCCAGTCTGGGTATATATCTATTGTGCGAAATTACGCACGGATTGGTATATTATATCATTTACTTCTTAACGAACCACCTTGTTAGAGAACCCACCTCGTCGGGAAGCTCAGTGAAACACTCCTCTAGGTAATCAGGGATATTCTCAGGTTTTATCTCAACTTTCCAGTCATGCACCGCTAAGTAATCGCCTGATTTTAAGTAAGGAGCGAACGTAGCGACCTCTTTTGGTTTGTCTCCATTATCACAATACAACATGACAGGCAATGCAGTAGACAAAATATCTGCCACGCGCCACTCGTTCTCGTTGAATATATCTCCGAGATAAAAATGTTCTTCGAGCTTTAACAGTTCTCCTACCATAGACATTATAGGTAGTTTTATATCGAATGTATAAAAATCAAAATAATACTGATGAGACTGTAAAAAAAAGAATAGACTCATTCCCCCATTTCCAGTTCCCAATTCAACAAATCGTTTTATCTTATGGTCATAAAAGAACTTCTCCCACAACCATAGGTCGGTCTGCCATTGTCGTATCGGTATTCCTAAAAATAAACCTTCACTCCACTTTTGTAAATGTTCCATTACCAATCTCCCGCGAACAATCTTATCCCTCGATGATAATATCTATGCTTTGCTAAGACCTCAAACCGTGCTCGTTTAGCCATTTCATCAGCTTCAACAGGATGGTCTTGCACCCATTGTATCTTATCCAGCATTTCCTCAACGGTTGAGAACCCCAAGAAATGCTCGTCCTCCACAAAGAACATATCAATAAATTTATCCCTGCGCGAAACTAATGGTGTTCCAATCATCATTGTTTCCACGACCCTTGCAGGGTACTCAAATCCTCTTGACATACTTAAAGCACACTTTCCCATGCTTACGTGCTTCGGGTAATCGTCTCCGAACAGTCCACTCGCGAGTAATCCTTTGGGGAATTTCTCTTGCGCTGCTCTTGAGTAAGCCTCTCTGTCGCCGTAATTCGACCATATCGCAATCCAATCGTACATCTTTCTGTCTGGATAAGGCTTATGGTAATCCTCGTTCCCCGCATGAGGTAAATGAAAAGCGGGTATCCCGTTCTCAAGGCAGTAATCCACCGCGCTCTTTGAGGTACAGCATACCTGGTCAAAAGATGACAATTTAGCTAAATACTGTTCTGGAGGAGAGTAAGGCCAGCATGAGGGGTTGTACATATCAATCGTCCAGAATGCAGAGGGATGCGCCCACTCTGGACACTGCCAATGCTGTAAGTCGCTGTCATCTACGAAGATGAAATTGTCATAAACTATTGGCTTATCGCCTTCTATAGATATCATTAGATTTGGAACATTATCAAGCGAATTGAACTGGTCTACCACGCATCCTATCTTTCTTAGTGCCATCGCAAGGAATCCCGCAGGTCCAGGATTGTTCTCGTATAGATTATTCATCATGGCTATTCTGCGCAGATGTCTTTCGGGAGGTTGTTCGTGGTAATGTAAGACATCAAAGTTTACATAGTTCCACTTGGTCATCAAGTATTTCTTGCGAGCGTCCACGCCGTGCTCAATATCTTCTATTCCCGACCTCGCTCCGTCTCTACGCTTATGAAAGTAATACAGGTCGTTAAAGACATACCCTTTCATGCCTTTTGCGTACATCTGGTTGGCAAAATCCGCATCTTCGTAACCTGCTCCCGCTCCCTCAAACGGACCACTTTCCGCGAACCTCACCCCGCTTTCATACACCTCTCGTCTTATCACCGCATAACTATAGGCGTAATTCCCTAACCCCATTGGGGTCGTGTATTCCTTGAACTCAAAATCGTCCTTTTCGGGGTCGGACATCCATGCGTTAACTCCAGCGTAAGACACATCGGGATGCGCCGTAAGCCAATCAGCTAAACCTATTACGCTCTTGGATACTGGTAATATATCTCCGCAGATAAAGAAGATGAACTTTCCTCTCGCTTTTGAGAATCCGAAATTAAACCCATGCCCTGTCCCCATGTTCTCAGGAAATCTGAAGTATCGGAAATCGCCTGTCCAGTATTCCTCGTTCTCTGGATTCTTTCTAATTATTTCTCCAGTTTCGCTGTCGATAACGGTATCCCCATGGTGCTGCCTGAGAGAGCGCGTTTTAGCCCAATGTTCTGTTTCATCCGTAGAACCATTATCAACAACGATGATTTCATAATTGACATTCGCAGTCCTGAACTCATCGTGCAGTCTTTTGACGCATTTCGCAATTGTTGGGTATTCATTCCAGCCTAAAATAACACATGAAACCTGAGGGGGGATGTTCTGGTATTGAGGGTAGTCCTGATTCAACTTGACCAATCTCTTTTCATAGACCGAGCCATATTGATTGGGCCATATCCCTGTTTCCTCATTTAGTCTCAAGAAACTTCCGCTTGCCCTTCTGAACAATATCATTTCCGCATCTTGAACAAAGTCAGAGTGTTTTATCCCCGCCTCATTCCAGCGGTATTGCATGTCGTTATCGTCCGCACCCCAACCAGGCTCTCCGTATGGGCCTTCCTCAGAGAATCTAACTGTCCATGCGTCCGCACGGCACAAACAATATGCAGTCCCGCTCAGCGCCCTTTGTAAAAAGGTCACGCTATCAGGAATATCGTCCTTATTGTATACAAGAGTAGCTTTATCCTCTTCTTCCGTATAACAGGAAGCAATCTCGGGACTTATCACACTTATTTCAGGATGTCTCTCCATGTATCTTTTTATCGCTTTTACGCCGTTGCGAGGGGGTAAAATCCCTCCATCCACCATCAAAGTATAGCGCGTGGGATTCTTATCCCATAGCGCAAGTCCCGCGTTCCTTCCTGGACCTGCCCCAAAGTTCTCCCGATTTATCACGCTCATCCCCGTGATAGGATTTTCCTCTAGCCACTCTTTAGTGCCATCCCTTGAGCCGTTGTTAACCACGATTATCTTCCCGACCTCGTTCATCAGGATATTGATTTGTTTCTTTAGTATAGGTAAGTTATCTAGGGAGCAGATGATTGCGGTTACATCCGCATCCCCATCACAAAAAGGGGTCTTTTCGACAGGATTCCAGTCCTTGAGCAGCAAAGGCTCAAAATGGTTTTTGAATACCTTAGAAGGCCAGCGTTCTCTCAGTTGTTGTCTTTTGACCGCAGAAATCAATTGTCCATCAAGTATCGGGATAAGCGAATTTCTTGCCTGGTCGTCCCAAAATGCCTGTGGGTCTTCTATCTTCATATCTTGCCCATCCACAGTCCTGATATGACGATAATATTTTGTGTCTGGATTAATCACACTCGCAAATGGCAAGGCGATTGCTTTCTTGTAAAGGTGGTGGATGGGAGGAAAGTCCATGTTAAGTACGATAAGATTTCCCGCCAATGCAGCCTCCATCACAACAAGAGAAGATGTCTCGGAATTAGACACCTGTAAAAAGATATTACTCATCTCAAAGAGCGCCTTTACCACAGGTCGAGGTGTCGCATAAGTGCATTCCTCATACACTTCCCCAAGGAAAGCAAACTCTTTATCCGTTAGCCCTTGTTCTTTAGCGATTTCCAAACAGTCTTTCTTGTATTCCTTGAACCTATCCCCTGTAGCAAAAGCATCTGCAACTAAAAGGCATACTGTTTTCCCTGCTTTTTTGAATCCCGCAAATATACGGATAGCTTTTTCGACTTGTTTCTGCCTATCCAAGCGAGAGGGATAGACCATGCTTACGTCCACAAAGGGGAATTGATAATCCTCCGCAATCCTCAACGCCAACTCAGGCCACCCTAGATACGCAAAATCAAGGGGATGAGGTACATAATGAACCCTGTCCATTGTGGTACTGTTGATTTGTGCGACGTGAGGCAAGTCTCCGAGATTAGGATAGCAAAATTCTGAATTAGCCACAGGCTCAATGGGGGCATGGTCGCCCCTTGAGTGCTGCCAATGAAGCCATCTTATTTGTGGATAATCTCTAGCGAGTATCCTTACCGCCTTGCCCCATTCCTCATTTTGGGCAAGGAAAACAATGTCGTGGCAAATCATAACATTGATGTCACCCATCATGGTTCTCAGTGCTGTGCATATTTCCACATGCGTTGCGTC
>Ga0299915_10003697_pt1 | contig 11044 bp, 7 predicted proteins | sample RVTome_13_FD_200263 | JGI IMG/M metagenome (GOLD analysis project Ga0299915, IMG submission 200263) | Soil microbial communities from uranium-contaminated site in the Upper Colorado River Basin, Wyoming, United States - RVT92D227 (version 2) ... | reverse complement strand
CCCGATCAAACCCGGGCGTGGCCAAGATCCTCGGTGCGGGGGCCTGCGGCGCTCTGTATGACGGTCCAGTCGGGTCAGGATCTTTCGTCTGGCCGGCGAGCAACCACTACCTCTCCGGGTTCGACTACAGTTCCGTGCACCCGGGGATCGACATTGCCGGCCATGCCGGCGATCCGATCAGCGCCTCCGACAACGGTGTTGTCGTCTACGCAGGTTGGAACGACTGGGGGTACGGACTGGTGGTCGTCGTCGATCATGGCAACGGCTGGCAGACGTTGTATGCGCACCTCAGTCAGGTCAATGTGTCCTGCGGAGGCGGGGTCTACCAGGGGTCGACGACCGTGGGCTTGCTGGGTTGCACGGGGAATTGCAGTGGGCCGCACCTGCACTTCGAGATGATGAACGACGCGTACGGCAAGGTCAATCCGTGGAACTTCCTGCCGTAGTGCACACATACCGTCTACCGCTCCACGCCAGCCTCACACGGGAGAAGCCTCGCTCCCATCCTGTAGAGTTCCCCTGTTCCTCGGCCGCCTGTGTCTGAAGACAAAGGAAACGACAGGGCCAACCCCGGTCCCCGATTGGAGCAGCTGAAGGCCCTCCTCAAGGGTTCGACTGCAGCCAGGATCGGTGTCACGCTGGCCATCGTGGTCGCCGTGAGCCTGGGTGCATGGGGCGCAGGGCAGCGACTGTCTGGTCAAGCCTCAAACGGCGCGAAGCCCACCCCAGGCACTGGCTCAGGCGGCTCGCTGTCCCTGGCGGATCTGCCTTCCTATGAAGAAGCATCCTCGGAGGTGAGCCTGGGCATCCCGCGCCTGGCTAACGGGCACACGGAAATACCCACACGGCCCCGTTTCGAGATCATCCAGTATCAAGTTGAGCAGGGCGATACGTTGTTCGGGATCGCCGAGAAGTACGGATTGAAGCCCGAGACCATCTTCTGGGGGAACTTCGACTTGCTGGATGGAGATCCCCACAGCCTTCGGCCCGGCCAGGAGTTGAATATCCTGCCGGTAGATGGGGCATCGTACGACTGGAAGGACGGCGATCGACTAGACAGCGTCGCGGCTGCCTTCAAGGTCTCCCCTGAGAACATCATCGACTGGCTTGGGAACGGGCTCGATCCGGCGGTGGATCTCTCCGACCCGCCGATCAAAGAAGGGGTGACGCTGGTCATACCCGATGGAAAGCGCGACGTGGTTGACTGGCGGTCGCCGCGCATCACGCGCTCCAATCCTGCCGTCGCCAGCATTCTTGGCCCAGGAGCGTGCGGCTCGATCTACACCGGCCCGATCGGAACGGGAAGTTTCGTCTGGCCGACGCCGTCGACGTGGATCTCGGGCTACAACTACATCCCGGGCCTCCACGAAGCGATCGACATTGGCGGGAGCGAGGGCAACGGTATCTACGCCGCGGACTCGGGTGTTGTGGTCTATTCCGGGTGGCATAACGGGGGCTACGGGTACGTCATCGTGCTCGACCATGGCAATGGCTGGCAGACCCTGTATGCTCACTTGAGCAGCACCAAAGTCGGATGTGGAGATCCTGCCTATCAAGGCCAGCTTATCGGGGGTATGGGCTGCACCGGGAACTGCACAGGGCCGCACCTGCACTTCGAGATGCGCAGCGACATTTACGGCCGGGTCAACCCTTTCAATTTCCTCCCCTGAAGTCCCCAGCGTCCAGCTTGCGGCGGTCCAATCACGGAGGTGTCGGCTTGGGTCTGCCGGGCGCGATCGTGCATCGGTAGCATCGTCCGGGATGATGTGTGCGGCAAGACTTGCCATGTGAAAAGGGTCACATTATAGTCAAGAGGGTCGCGCCGAACTTGGATTTCTGGCCGGATGGAGATTTTTCCCCTTCCCCTTAGGCGAGGCGGTGCGACCGCAACTCCGAACGACCCCCAGAGGAGGATCCGATGCCTGATCATGAGCAAGATGAGAAAGCCGTCGAGAAGCATGAGGAAAAACGTGATGAGAAGGCGGTCGAAGAGAAGGAGTGGGAGGAGAAGAGGCGGCGTGATCCTCTCGGAGCCTTGATCTGGCCGATCATTCTTGTGTGGGCCGGTCTGGTCTTTCTTGCCAGCAATCTCGGTCTGCTAGGCCGCTTCGCGGTTGGGGGACTGGGGTTCGAGTCTGTCGCGGGCGGGAGGCTGGGGGCGTGGTCCCTTGTCCTCCTTGGCGCGGGTGTGATCATTCTCATTGAAGTCGCCATACGCATCGCCGTCCCGGCATACCGCAGACCGGTCACCGGCAGCATCATCCTGGCGGCCATCTTCATTGGCCTCGGTCTTGGGGATATGACCAACTGGGGAGTGGTTTGGGCTGTCCTTCTGATCATCTTGGGGCTGTCGATGCTGGTCAGGAGTTCTTTCCGGTCGCGATAGTCTCGCGCAGGCTCGCACGTACTCCGGGAGCCTGTCCCCTGTCTCAGGTCAAAGTTGCCCCAGGTTCATCGTGCCAAGTTCGTCCCACACATAGTGCAACGGGGTCCACCAACGCTCACGGCCGATGCAACGGAAGTACGGAGGTTGGAGCGCCAGGATCAAATCGCTGATCCTATAACGGGGAAGGATGGGGGTTGAGACGATAAGGCCGCCCATCTCACCCGGGCGCATCTCGTGCAGCATCTTCAGACCAGAGCGCGTTTGGACTTCGAAGAGGTATTGGTCGTAGTTGGGAACCCAGGCCCTGTGCGCGTTCTGCTGCTGGCCGAATATCCCCTCGGTCGCACCGTAGATTTCCCGAATGGCCGCCGGACCGTAGAGGGCGTTGAGGGAAGCCTGAAATCTCGTGTTGATGCCCGGCGTGCTTCCGAGTGTCATGATCTGTGTCTTCCACAAATCCCTGGGATACACCCCGTGTTTTCTCTTCAGATAGCGACCGAACTCGATCGCAGTTGGGCAGACTCCTCCTACCAGGGTGACATTCAGATCTTTGCATTGTGAGTAGGCGAGCTCGAACCGGCGCTCCCAGTCCTGCGCTGTCTTGCCACCCCCAAGGGCGTCGATATCCTCCTGGGTTGGGACGGACCGAATGGGCGTCGAGGCCGAGACGAACTTCGTGTAGATCCCCGAGCTATAGCCGTATTCCAGATCCCGATCGCCCACTCGAATTCTTCCAACCGTAGAAGGGAAATTGAGATTCAGGTTGACACCCGCGAACAGATCAAACCGTCCGGTTTCGGCAACGAAGTTGAGCATCGCTCTCCCGGCGCTGACCCGCATCTTCAGATCGGTCGCGGTCATCGGGATGAACTTCGAGGTCCCAGCTGTCGTGCCACGGGTGATCGCCCAGCCCACGGGTTCCTCGCTCAACAGTACTCCGATCTCACCAGCCATCACCCGATCAACCAGAGGCTTGTAATCGTCGTAACTCGAAGACGGGAAGGCTCGACGATAGTCCTCGACGCCATCAATCTTGTGAGCTCCGTGGATTTCCCCATAGTCCGTCTTGGCATAACTCTGAAGAAGGCCGTGCAGAACTTCCCGCTGCGCCTCTGCCGGATCCTGGATAGAGCGTTGCCAAGGTTGAAGCAACTGTTGGATCATGGCTCGTGCGGCGCCGGGATCTGATATGTCAGGCATTGGAGATCCTCGGGTGCGACAGGCGGAGATTCGTTAGACGCCGGTGTCTGTCACCGACCCGGCCCGGCGACGGAGGTCATCCTCGCTGTCTTGGCCAACCCTGTCGGTCTGGCCGGAATCGGGGAGGGCTGGTGAACGCGATGGCTGCGAGGCGAGTGGCGCCAACAGGGTGGCGGCGATCCAGAGTGCGCGCACGAAGATATCCGAACCGCCGAAGCGATAGGCGATCGAGCCAACAAGCCATCGCCGAATCAGGTAACCCCCAAGCGGGGAGAACAGAAGCCGGCGCCGGTAGGTCGAGAAGGCGAAGTCACGCCGGTGAAAGGCGCTTTGGATCGCGCGGGCGGCTATGCCGCCATACGCCAAGGCGACGCCGATCCCTTCCCCGAAGACCGGGTCGACGCCGGCCGCATCGCCAACCAGGATGGCTCCCGGGCCGGAGAAACAGTTATAGGGCGAAAACCAGTGGATCGGATGACCTTGAAGCCGGAGTTTCTCCCCCTGGCGCTCGCCGCGCAGGATCCCGACTGTCAACTGATCGGGCAGCGAAGCTCGCGCCCGGCGGCTGCTTACCCGGGCATCGTATACCCCGCTGCTCATCCGGGGTCCGCCCTCAACCAGGCTGGGGAGATCCCAGTAGTAGCCCTGCAGCCGGGCTTGAAGACCGCTGAAGTCAAGGCGGGCCACCCGATCGCGAAATTCCGACTCATCACCGGTGGCCTGCGTTACGACCTGGAGCAACCTGGCTACATGCGGGCGACGCTCACGTGCGCCGAGCCAGCGACGCACTCGGCCGGTCGATCCGTCGGCGCCAACAACGACCCGGGCCGGGATGGTCTCCCGGGGCGTATGGAGTAAGGTGAGGTTCTCGGCGCGTTCCAGGCGCTGGACCGGCGAGCCTTCCAGGATCTCAATGCCCATCCGGCGTGCCTTCGAGGCCAACCACGCGTCGAACTCCTGTCTCCAGGCAACCACAATAATCGGCCGGCCTCGAACACTCACCGACCGGTTGCGATAGTGGAAACGCAACTCATCGATCTCGGCGAATGGCACATCCAATGTCAATCCGAGCAGGCTGAGTTGGTCTAGCCCGAGTCGGGTGATCGCGCCGGCGCACTGCTTGGGACGCGGGTGAGCCGCCTTCTCCAGGATGATGATCCGGCCGGACCAGACCGGGTCGAGCCGGACCAGGTGCATCGCCGTGGCCAGTCCCGAGGGGCCAGCGCCGACGATCGCAATATCGCGAGTTCTCTCGGTCATGCTTCACTCTTTGGGCGCGGAAGCGGATGCATTCGGATCGAGAGCGCCAACTTGCAGCTCGATCGCCGATTGTGGACAGGGCCGGCGCCTCAGTTGAGTCGGGGGCACGGCTGACCGCCATGGTCGACGGTCGCTTGTAAAGTCGCCCGCCCCGGCTGTGATGAGATGTGCCAGTCAGATTGCGCGGCAGCAGCAAGCCGGTCAAGGTCTCGTGCCTGGCGGATGAAGCAGGCTACAGCCGGTAAAGCTCGCCGAACTTCTGTCGGAGATAGCGCAAATAGGGCTCAGACGAAACAGGTTTGCCGGTCGCGATCTGGACAAGCTCAGGTGTGGTGTACTTCCGGCCGTGGGTGTACACGTGCTCCCCCAGCCAACCATGCAGGGTCTCAAATGAGCCCGAGGAGATCTCGTTTTCGATCTCCGGGTGTGCCGTCCGCGCGGCCTCGAAGAATTGCGCGCCAAGGACATTTCCCAGGGTATAGCCCTGGAAGGCACCCCCGATCCGCCCTGAATACCAATGAACATCCTGTAGCACCCCATCCCGATCGTCGGGAGGGACAATTCCGATGTCGGACCGATAGCGTTCTCGCCAAGCTTCGGGCAGGTCGCGCACGGCCAGGCTTCCTTCGAGCATGGCCAGTTCGAGATCGAAGCGGATCATCACGTGCAGGTTGTAGGTCAGTTCGTCCGCCTCTGTCCTGATCAATGACTTATGCACACGGTTGATTGCCTGGTAGAAAGTCTCGACCAAGACATCGTTGAGCTGGTCGGGAAACACTTCCTGTAGCCTGGGGAAGAAGAAGGTCCAGAATGGGCGGCTGCGACCGACAATGTTCTCCCATAGGCGTGATTGGCTCTCATGCACTCCGGAGGACACCCCGTCGGCAAGCGGAGTGCCTTCGAACTCCGGATTGATCCCTTGTTCGTACATGGCATGGCCGGCTTCGTGGATGGTCCCCATCAGGGCTTGAGCGAGCATGTGCTCATCGACCCGGGTGGTGATGCGGACGTCCCCCAGAGAAAACCCGGTCATGAACGGATGGGGGCTCTTGTCCTGACGGCCCCGACGGAAGTCAAAGCCAAGCTGCTCAATGACTTCACGACCGAACGCCAGCTGAGCCTGCTCCGGGAAGGTCCTACGGAGGCAGCTGTCGTCGAAAGGGGGATGCTCGTTGATGACCTTCACGAGAGACGCCAGACCCTGGCGCAACTCGTCAAACAGAATTCTCAACTCAGCCACGGTCATCCCGCGATCGGAGTATTCGATCAACGGATCGGCGATGTGCTCGTAGCCCGGGAAGTATTCGGCCAATCGCCGGCTTAGCTGCAGCGTTCGCTCAAGAATGGGGACCATTGAATCGAAATCGTCTGCCGGTCGAGCCACCGTCCAGGCCTGATAAGCCTCGGACGTGTGTGCCGAGAATTCGGCCTGAAAACTCGCGGGGACTCTAATCGCCTGCTCGAAATCATACCGGGCGGCGCGGATCAATCCGGCTTCGTCGCTGTCGTAGGGGATGTTCGAGTCGTACGGGCCGAGTTCGTCGAGAAGTTTCCCCAAGGACGGATCGGTGAGTTTCTCGTGTGCCAGTCGGGTGAGTGTGGCAAGCTGGCGGGCACGTGCAGGGGCACCTCCCGGTGGCATCAGGGTCGCCTGGTCCCATTCGAGGACCGCCGCGGCCGACTGAAGATCCTTGATCTCGCCCAGCAGGCGTTTGAGCTCTTGCATTTGCGAGGGCATGGCGTTGTATCACCTCGGAAGCCACCGATCGGGGATGATTGGCAATGTGTCTGGTCTCATTCTAAGGCTGAATGAGCGTTCTTCAAAGGTTTCATTCCAAAGGTGCACTTCAACAGGCTTCCCCTTCGGGGTGTCGCCCTGTGGGGGTGTTTGGAACCACCCAGCAACTCCGGAGGCCACCGGACTGCCTCTACGGAATCAGGCCATCCTTCATGGTCGGGCTGACAGCGCGCCGGGGCGCTTCACGGAACGGCCCGGATGGTGCCAAAGATATGTCTTCTGGCCGACGTTCGAAGAGAGGGATCAAGTCTGCGGTCAAATTCGGATTACCCGACCCGATGCGTTTCACGAAGGGAGTACCCATACCTTCTCATGAGAGGCCAGCTCATGACTTCGACGATCGCCTTATGAGGTTTCTTGATTCGTTCTTGCCACTCGGTGTCCAGCCGAAGCTCGATGTCGCCTCGCTGGAAACGGGTGCGATTCCCCCAGACGATGTGGTTATCGCCCAGATGGACCCGGTGAGACTGTATCAGAGGCAACGCAGGAGACGCCTCATCAACGAGTTTGAGGATCCGACCGAGCGCCTTCTCCGGGTCGGTGATGAAGTCCTCGTATCTCAGAAGTATGTAGTGAAGTGGATCGCCACCCCACAATGCCTCGGTCGCAGCATTCCGGAGAAGCCAGCGGATGGAGCTGGCAACCGGCCCGAAGCGAGGGACCTCCACCCTGCCGAGCCTGGGGTGCGGGGGCCGGCTGCGAAGCCACGAAAAGGCAACGCCTCGCGGATCTCGCACTAGATGGACAACGAATAGCTCGATGCCAGGGACCTGCCCCAGCACCCAGCCGTAGGATGGGAACTTGGAGGAATCGACAACTACCCTTGCGCCCGTCCCAGCGCGAATGCCGCCGTACAACGACTCGAGAACAGACATGTACCTGACCAGACGACCCCGCATGAACGCCCGTGTGGGGGGAGCCAGGAGGAGGGGCAGATGTTGAGTGAGCCCGATTTGGGCGCGCAGGGTAGCCGCTCGTTGTGCATATGCCGAGGTGGTATCGACCGCTCCTTCTTGGATGATGCGAGACCACACCTTACATGACCGGAACACTTCGCCGCAAGCACATAGCTGATTCTCTAAGACATACCGCTCCCAAAAGTCGCTGAGTTCACCCGCGCAGAAAAGCCCATCGATCCCTCCCAAGATCTGGCACAGGAGCGTGCTTCCCGATCGACCTGAACCGGCGATGAACAAGACCTTGACCGATTGAGAGCGTGAGAAGCCGGAGGTTTTCCGTAAGGGGAGGTTACTCATGGGGGTGCGCTGAGCCGGGCAGTTCGAAGGCGAGTGGGCGGGCCGGATCAACCGGATTCTGTATCCAACGGCGTCGGCGACACAATGCTCCCGTATCGACACACATCACGAGATCGGTATCTTGGATGACAAACGGCAGTGAGGAGTATGGTGCAGGCCGGGCCCCAGAATCATCTTGGGAGGCCGTCGGTGGCCCCCCAAGACGCGTCTGCTTGAGTTTCCAGCGCCCTCGGAGCGATTTGAACGCTCGACCCCTTGCTCCGCAAGCAAGTGCTCTATCCGCTGAGCTACGAGGGCATCCGATGTCGAAGGGAGAGGAACAGAGCCGCTGAGCCGACGCCGCTTCAACCCTCGGCCGCAAATGTGCGATCGCATTTGCGGCCTGGCGGGGAGGGAGGGATTCGAACCCTCGGTAGAGGCTTAACACCCCTACAAGCGCTTAGCAGGCGCCCCCGTTCAGCCACTCCGGCACCTCCCCATCTTGACCAAGGCGGAGGGAGAGGGATTCGAACCCCCGGTGGGTTACCCCACAGCTGTTCTCAAGACAGCCGCCTTAGTCCGCTCGGCCATCCCTCCAGACCCGGAGGTTCCCTTCCCGAATCATCGCATTCTACCATGGTGAAAATCGCGAGTCAAAGAAATCACATTCCCGCCCCGTTCCAACTCGCGTGTGTCGAATCAAGCGGAACGCACGGCGCGCTTCCGCCGCCTGAGAACATTAAACCGCGTTCTTCCCTGCTGCACATGTCAATCTTGCGGTCCCGGTCCTCCCCTGCCCTTTTTCCACACCTGGTACAGGCCCAGGCGGCCGCCCTCACCGTCGGATCGGTAGCGATCAACGACGACGAATCCGACCTGCGCGGCGAGGGCTTGAAGATCGTCGTGGGTGAACAGGTGGATGTACCGCAGACCGTGGCCGCCGTGACGCCAATCCAGCAGATAATCACCTGGTTCAACATCGGAGTCGGACAGGCCCACGTTACCCCAAGGGAGAACGCGTTTCACCAGGCGAGGGCTCGCCGCGAAGTCCCAGACTGAGAGGGTCACCGACCCGGCCGCGGCGAGGCACGTCGAGACCTGCTCCAAGAGTGGAATCCGGTGCTCGTGACCCGGGATATGGTGGAGGACAGACAGCAGGAAGACCTGGTCATAGCGTTCCCCCAATCCTGCCGGCCAATCCGGCGAGGTCAGTTCGGCATGCTGGAACCGGGCCCAGGGGAAGGTCACACTCTCGCGCGCTGCAGCCAGCATCTCACGGCTGGTGTCCAACCCCAGGTAAGGCCCATGATGACCACGCCGGGCCAGACCGCGCGCCAGTTCACCCGCCCCGCAACCGAGATCTAACACACTTGCCTCGGCCTGGACCGAGCGTAGGGCGCGCACGACACCTGGTTGGAGCCTGCGCCGCGTGGCCGCGAAGGGTCCGGCGAAGGTTTGGTAGAATTCCAGGTTAATCCGCAGAAGCAAAGAAGCCACGTCTTGTCGCATACCGGGATTATAAGACGCACCATGCGCCAACAAGCCTGGCTCGAACCCCCCACCTCACGGATGTGAACCGTGTGTTCTAACCAGCTGGGTTGCGCGCCCGACGTGCTTGGCATTCTGGCATGCGCCCCGGGGACCCACAACGAGTCGAGCTCGGCGTTGGCCTCCACCCGGAGTCGGTCTACGATTGACCCGTCCGTTCCGCCGCTGGTGCTGAAGAGATCTTGTCTCCGCCCCGGTCACACCCTCGCGCGATGAATAGACCTAGCCTCCCGCGCCGCAACGAACTCAGGGTCATCGCAGAACGAGCGATGGTGCAGCGCGGATTGCTGCCCGACTTCTCGGTTGCGGTGCTGGCGGAGACGGACGCCCTTGTGACCGCCGCGGCCGAGACGGATCCATCGATCCGCGACTTACGTGGTCTGCTCTGGTGCTCGATCGACAATGACGACACGCGCGATCTGGATCAGCTTACCGCCGCGGAACCGAGGCCAGGCGGTTTGGCGACGATCCTTGTCGCCGTTGCCGATGTCGACGCCATGGTCAAGGTTGGCTCCGCCATCGATGGCCATGCTCGGAGGAACACGACCTCCGTGTACACAGCTGCCGGAGTCTTCCCCATGCTTCCTGAGAAACTCTCGACGGACCTGACATCCCTGGGTGAGGGCCAAGTGCGCCTGGCCCTTGTCATTGAGCTGGGGATCGACGCCGACGGGACCCTCGCCGAGGCCGAGGTCTATCGGGCGGTCGTGCGCAATCAGGCGAAGCTCGCCTACAACGGCGTCGCGGCGTGGCTGGACGGCGCGGCGCCCGCACCGCCTAGGTTGGCCGCGGTTCCCGGGCTCGAGGAACAGATTCGTCTACAGGACCGGGCAGCCCAGGCGCTGAAGAGCCTGCGGCGCCAGCATGGGGCGCTCAGCTTGGAGACTCTCGAAACGCGGCCCGTGTTCGAGGGTGACATTCTTATCGACCTGCGGCCCGAGGAGAAGAATCGGGCTAAACAACTGATCGAGGACTTCATGATCGCGGCCAACGGTATGACGGCCCGGTATCTCGATCGGAAGGGGTTTCCGTCCTTACGCAGGGTCTTGCGCTCACCTGATCGCTGGGATCGGATTGTCGAGTTGGCTACCCGCCTCGGTGGGCGTTTGGGACCGGTGCCGAGCGCACCCGCCCTCGAAGAGTTCCTCACTGAGCGCCGCCAGGCAGATCCGGAGCGGTTTCCCGACCTCTCCCTCTCTGTCGTCAAGCTCCTCGGTTCGGGCGAGTATGTGGTCGAGCCCCCCGGGGAGCAAGCGGACGGACACTTCGGGCTGGCCGTGAGAGATTACTCGCATTCCACCGCGCCCAATCGTCGCTTTCCGGATCTCATCACGCAGCGGCTGCTTAAGGCCGCGCTGGCGGGCGGGCCGTTGCCGTACGGGATCGACGAACTGAACGGGTTGGCCCGCCACTGCACCGAACAGGAAGACAATGCAGCCAAGGTGGAGCGACAAGTGGAGAAATCTGCCGCCGCACTGCTTCTGGGATCTCGGATCGGCGAGCGTTTCGAGGCGATTGTGACCGGCGCCTCGAAAAAGGGCACCTGGGTCCGTATCTTTCAGCCACCGGTGGAGGGGAAGGTCGTGCGCGGTTTCGAGAGCCTCGATGTTGGGGATC
>Ga0299915_10003696_pt1 | contig 11045 bp, 6 predicted proteins | sample RVTome_13_FD_200263 | JGI IMG/M metagenome (GOLD analysis project Ga0299915, IMG submission 200263) | Soil microbial communities from uranium-contaminated site in the Upper Colorado River Basin, Wyoming, United States - RVT92D227 (version 2) ... | reverse complement strand
CAAGAAAGTCACCACCATTGAGGGCCTGGCCTCGGACGGCCAGCTCCACCCCCTCCAGGAGGCTTTCGTCCGGCACAATGTCATGCAGTGCGGGTTCTGCACTTCGGGAATGATCCTCACGGCTTATGGTCTGCTCCGGAAAAACCCACAGCCGACGCGGGAGGGAATCATCCAGGCTATGGACGATAATTTTTGCCGCTGCGGCGGCTACATGCGGGTCATCCAGGCTATTGAGACGGCCGCCCAGGAAATGAAGAGGGGAGCACGGAGATGAAACGCCGCGAGTTCATGAAGCTGGCCGGTGGCGGCGTGTTCGTGTTCTTTACGATCGGCGAGCCCCGGGACTGGCTCGAGGCTCAACAGCGGGCGGGTGGCCGGGATTATCCCACCGACTTCAACGCCTACCTCCGGATCGCGGAGGACGGAAAGGTGACAGGCTTCGCCGGCAAGGCCGAGCTCGGCCAGGGGACCCAGACAGCGCTGGCCCAGATCGCCGCCGAAGAGCTCGACGTCGCGCTCGACAGGGTGGACATGGTCATGGGAGATACGGCGCTCTGTCCGTGGGACATGGGGACGTTCGGCTCGCGGTCGATCAAGTACTTCGGCCCGGCGCTCCGGCAGGCGGCCGCTGAGGCCAGGGCCGTCCTCATTGAACTCGCTTCCGAACACCTGAAGCTTCCGGTTGCGCAACTGAGTACCAGGGACGGCTTTGTTTACGAGAAAGTGAACCCGCAAAACCGGATCTCTTATGGGGCCTTGGCCAAGGGAAAGATGATCGAACGGCACCTCGAGCCGAAGCCGCCCGTCAAGCCGCCTGCGGAATACGCCATTGTCGGAAGGCCGGCCGACCGCAAGGATGCGGTGCTCAAGGCCACCGGCAAGGCCGAGTACGCCGGCGACATCCGTCTGCCGGGGATGCTCTGCGCTCGAATTCTGAGGCCGCCCGCCCACGGAGCAAAACTCAAGACGCTCGACCTCTCCGGGACGGAAAAGACCGAGGGGGCCCGGATCATTCAGGACGGCGAAATGATCGCCGTGCTGCACAGCTCTTTCGATCTGGCGGAAGGAGCCCTGTCCAAGATCAAAGTTGAGTGGGACGTGCCCGAAGCGATCGTCGACGACGAGACCATCTACGATCATCTGGTCAAGGTTGCTCCCGCGGGAGACGTGGTCGAAGAAAAGGGAAGCCTCGAGGAAGGGAGGAAACTGGCGGCGTCGGTTTTCGACAATTCATACCTCACTCCCTACGTTGCCCATGCGCCTATGGAGCCTCATACAGCCGCTGTCAAAATCGAAGGCGACTCGGCCACAGTTTGGGCGTCGACCCAGCGGCCTTTCGGCCTCCAGGAGGAAGTCGCCCAGGCTCTCGGCCTGGCGATGGAAAAGGTCCGCGTCATAACACCGTTCGTCGGCGGGGGTTTCGGCGGCAAGAACAGGAACAGGCAGACCGTCGAAGCCGCCCGCCTGGCCAAGCTCGCCGGAGCGCCCGTCCAGGTCGCCTGGAGCCGGAGCGAGGAATTTTTCTACGACACCTTCCAGCCGGCGGCAGTCGTCAAGATCGTCTCGGGATTGGACGTTTCGAACCGGCTGGTCCTCTGGGACTATGTCATCTTTTTTGGAGGGGAGCGGACATCCCAGCCTTTCTACGATATCCCCCACTACCGGATCCTTTCTCGGGGCAGCTGGGGCCGGGGAGGCGCCGGTGCCCATCCCTTCGAGGTCGGCGCCTGGAGAGCGCCGGGAAGCAACACCAACACGTTCGCCCGCGAGTCGCACATGGACGTGATGGCGGCGAAGGCCGGCCTGGACCCCCTGGAGTTCCGGTTGGTCAACTTGAAGGACGAAAGGATGAAGAAAGTGCTCCAGGCTGCGGCCGATACGTTCGGCTGGAAGCCGGCCAAGGCGCCCAGCGGCCGTGGCTTCGGAGTGGCCTGCGTGAACTATCTCAATACCTATGTCGCCACCATAGCCGAGGTCGGCGTCGAAAAGAGCGGCGCCGTAAGGGTGAAGCGCGTTGTCTGCGCCCAGGACATGGGCCGGGTGATCAACCCCGACGGCGCCCGGGCCCAGATGGAGGGCTGCATCACCATGGGGCTGGGATACTGCCTGACCGAAGAGATTCATTTCCGCGGCGGCGCCATCCAGGACCGCAATTTCGACACCTATGAAATCCCCCGCTTCTCCTGGCTCCCGAAGATCGAGACCATTCTGGTGGACAATCCCGGGCTGGAACCCCAAGGAGGCGGCGAGCCGCCCATCGTCAACATGGGAGCGGTCGTGGCCAATGCGGTCTTCGACGGGACGGGAGCCCGACTTTATAGGCTGCCGATCACAGCCGCCCGCCTCAAAAAGGCCCTGCCCCCGCGCTGACGACGTCGTGATAGGCAATGTGTGGATGAGCCAACCTTTCCAGTGTCAAAAACATGTCTGGCGGCTTTTGGCCGCGCTTCTCCTAATAGCCCTGAATCCTGCCTCCCTCCCTGCTCCCGCTCGGTCTCAGGCGAAGGATGAACCCTCCATCCACATGATCGGGCATGCCCACATCGACCCGGTCTGGCGCTGGACCAAGGACGAAGGCCACGCCGAGGTCCTGGCGACGTTCCGGTCCGCCGTGGCCAGGCTTAAGGAGTACCCGGAAGTAGCCTTCATCGCCAGCTCGGCCCAGTTCTACCAGTGGGCGAAAGAGACAGACCCGGTTCTTTTCGACCAGATCAAAGCCTTGGTGAAGGACGGACGCTGGAATCCGGTCGGCGGATGGTGGGTGGAGGCGGACGTCAACTGTCCTCTCGGAGAGTCGCTGGTTCGACAGGGCCTCTACGGACAGCTCTTCTTTCGCGAGAACTTCGGCCGCAAGACGCGCATCGGGTTTAGCCCCGACGCCTTCGGCCATCCCTGGACCCTCCCTCAGATCTTGAGCGGACAGGGACTCGCCAGCTATTTCTTCATGCGACCCGGCCCGCACGAGAAAACGAACCTCCGGACGCCTCTCTTCCTCTGGCAGGGACCCGACGGGACAAAGATCCCGGCCGTCCAGATCCTCGGCTCCTACAACGGGGACGAGCAAAGCCTGGAAGCCCAGGTCAAAGAGACGGGGCTGTATTTCGCCAAGAATCAGCCGGACCAGAAAAGCTGGGTCGTGTTCTATGGAGTTGGAGACCATGGCGGAGGGCCGACCAAGGCGGCCATCCAAAAAATACGGAAGATGCAGAGTGCCGACCCCAAGATTCAATTCTCGACCCTCGACCGGTATCTCGGCGTGATCGGTCCTAATCTGGAGGCGCTGCCGGTCGTCTCCGACGAGCTCCAGCACCATGCCCGAGGCTGCTACTCGGCCTGCGCTTCCGTCAAGGCTTTGAACCGGGAGAGCGAATGGGCCTTGCTCACGGCCGAAAAACTGGCCGCGCTCGACGCCTCGCTTCTCGGAAGAGAGTATCCGGCAGAGCCGTTCCGGCAGTCGTGGGAGAAGGTGCTTTTCAACCAGTTCCATGACATTCTCGCCGGCTCGGCCATCGAGGAGGCTTACAGGGACGCCCGGAACGATTATGGGTATGCGCTGTCGGTAGCCCGCGACATCAGCATCAGGTCCCTGCAGAACATCGCCCAAAAAGTGAACACGGCAGCCGCCCCTAATGACATATGCGCGCCGTTCCTGGTGTTCAACCCCCAGTCCTGGAGAGTCCGCGAACCCGTCGAAGTGGAGGTCGAACCCAACGCCCTGGAAAACGATTTTGTCCGCATCTCCTTCGACGCCAAGACGGGGGCCATCCGCTCCTACTTCGACAAGACGATGAACCGCGAGCTGCTAAAAGCCCCGGCAGAAGCCATCGTGCTAGAGGACTGGGATGACACCTGGGGCCACAAGATCGTCGCCTACGACCGCGAGGTCGGGCGGTTCGGCGCCGCAGAATTCCGGACCGTCGAAACCGGGCCGGAAAGAGGCCGGATCCAGGTCAAAACGCATTACGGAAGTTCGTCTCTGCTCCAAGACTATATTTTGGGTTCCTCTGAACCGGAACTCCGCTCCCGCCTGACGGTGAACTGGAACGAATACTACAAGATGTTGAAGATCGGATTTCCGACTGTACTAAATTTGGGAACCCTGACCTATTCCATTCCCTACGGTTTCATCGAGAGGCCGATGAACGGCGAGGAGGAGCCGGGCCAGACCTGGGTGGACCTCAGCGGCCGGGACGGACAGGGAAAATTTGGCCTCGCGCTCCTCAGCGACAGCAAGTGCGGCTACAGCGTCAAGGACGGAGAGATTCGTCTGACCGTCCTCCACAGCACGGCCTGGTCCCACCACACTCCCCAGACGCTGGACGAGAGTGAGTGCTTTCGCCTCATGGACACGGGCGTACACGAGTTCTCCTATTCCCTCCTGCCTCATCCGGGTGATTGGCGGGACGGCGACATCGCCCGGCGAGCCGAGTCATTCGGGATGAAGCCGATGGTCACGCTGACCGACAGGCATCCTGGGCCATGGCCGGGCCAGCAGGAATTTCTGACCGTCTCATCCCCCCATGTTGCGGCCACCGTGCTCAAGATCGCGGAAAAAGAACAAGCGCTCGTGCTGCGCCTCGTCGAGCTTGCCGGCCGGGAGACCACGGGTGAAGTGAGGACGGTGCTCGCAGACCGGCCGATCACCTTCCAGCTCCGCCCCTGCGAGATCAAGACGATCCTCTTGCCCCTCGACAAGAAAATGCCTCCGCGCGAAGTCAGTCTGATCGAAGGCCTATCTTGATCCCTCCCGAGCTATTGACAGCGCTGGGGGAGGATGTTATGAATTGGGGCAAGACCTAAGGGCACTCTGCGAGAACGTTAAGGGAAGGATATCGTTCGGGAACAAGATCCGAAGAAAGGTGCATCCTGATGAAATGCCCCAAGTGTCATTCTGAAAACCCCTCCGGCACTCATTTCTGCGGCAACTGCGCCTCTCCCCTGCCGCAGGATAAAGAAATCGCGTTCACGGAGACGATCCAGGTGCCGATCAGGGAATTGACCGCCGGGACGACCTTCGCCCGGAGATATCAAATCATTGAGGACCTGGGCAAAGGCGGAATGGGTCGAGTTTACAAAGTCTTTGACACGGAAGTCCAGGAAAAAATGGCCCTGAAGCTTCTCCATCCCGATATCGCCGCGGACGAGAGGACCATCGAACGTTTCCGGAACGAATTGAAGCTCGCCCGCGCCATCTCGCACCGGAATGTCTGCCGGATGTTCGACCTCGGCCGGGAAGAAGGGACATATTACATTACCATGGAATATGTCTCCGGAGAGGACCTCAAGAGTCTTATCCACAGGATTGGCGCTCTGCCTGTCGGCAAGGCGGTCAGCATCGGCAAACAGGTTTGCGAAGGCCTGTCCGAGGCCCACCGCCTCGGCGTTGTCCACCGGGACCTCAAGCCCCAGAACATCATGATCGACCGCGAGGGAAACGCCCGGATCATGGATTTCGGGATCGCCCGCTCGCTTACGGCCAGAGGAATTACCGGCGCGGGTGTCATGATCGGGACCCCGGAGTACATGTCGCCGGAGCAGGTCGATGGAAAAGAAGCCGACCCGCGCTCCGACATCTATTCCCTGGGGATCATCCTTTTTGAGATGCTGACCGGGCATGTCCCGTTCGAGGGCGACACTCCCTTGAGCGTCGCCGTCAAGCAGAAAAGCGAGAGGCCTCCCGACCCCAGAAGCATCAACGCCCAGATCCCGGACGAGCTGGGCCGCATCATTCTCAAATGCCTGGAAAAACCAAAAGAAAAACGGTATCAAAGCGCAGACCAGGTCTTGGCGGAGCTTGCCAGGACCGAAAAGGGACTTCCGACAACGTCGCAGCCGCTGCCGATCCGGAAGACTCTCACCTCGAAGCAGATTACGGTTCAGTTCAGCTTGAAAAAAGCCATTTGGCCGGTCGCTGCTTTGATCGCACTGGTCATCATCGGGTTTGCCGTCTGGAAGATGATCCCCCACAGGGCAGGGCCTAAGCGCGCCATCGCCGTCATCGGGTTCACGAATCGGACCGGTGACCAAAACCTCGACTACCTCCAGGAGGCCATCCCGAACCTCCTCATCACCAGCCTTGAACAGTCGGGGCATTTCCAGGTGACCTCATGGGAGCGTCTGAAAGACCTTCTCCGCCAATCGGGCAGGGACGCCGCAGCACTTGGCGACGAAGAAGCCGGGTTCGAGGTCTGCCGCAAGGAAGGCATCGCCTCCCTTGTCCTCGGAAGCTACATCAAAGCAGGCGAGACATTTGCCACGGACGTCAAGGTCCTGGATGTGGCCAGCAAACGGATTCTCAAAACCGCGTCATCCAAGGGCGACGGCGTCTCGAGCGTCCTGAAGACCCAGATCGACGAGATCAGCCGCACCATTTCCCGCGGGCTCGGCCCCGTTTCGGCCAAGATCGAAATCTCTCAGCCAAAGATCGCCGAACTCACCACGAGCTCGATGGAAGCCTATAACTATTTCCTGCGGGGCCGCGATGACTACGAGAAGTTCTACTACGCGGACGCCCGCAAATTCCTGGAGAAGGCCGTCGCGCTCGACCCGACATTTGCGGTCGCCTACCTCTATCTGGGCAAGGTAGCGTCCGCAGTCGCCGACACCAAGGCTCTGACAGAAGCCTATGAGATGGCTAAAAAATATGCAGAGAAGGCGAGTGAGAAAGAAAGGCTTTTCATTGAAGCCGAGTACGCCAGCGCAGTTGAAAGGGACCCGGAAAAAAGACTCCGTCTCCTAGAAGAATTAACAAGAAAATATCCCCAGGAAAAGGAATTTCACACTGATCTTGGGCTCGTTTATGACGGCCGCCTAAGATATCCCGAAGCCATTGCCGAATATGAGAAAGCCCTGACCCTCGACCCGAATTTTGGGCCCGCCTTAAACCAGGCCGGTTATGATTATGCCGCCGTCGGCGAGCTTGAAAAAGCCCTTCAATATTTCAAACGCTACGCAGCGGCAAACCCAGGGGAGGCCAATCCTATAGACTCCATCGCAGAGCTCTATTTCCGCCTGGGGAGGTTTGATGAGGCCAAGGCAAAATATCAAGAGGCCTTGGAGATCAGGCCTGATTTTTCCAGCTCCCGCGGCTTGGCCTACATTTTCGCGCTTCAGGAGAATTATGCAGAGACCCGGCATTGGCTGGAAGAGTTTATAACAAGGGCTCCGACGTCCGCCGAAAAATCGGAAGGATACTGGCTGAAGGCCTACTTCGATTATTTTCTCGGCCGCTGGGATGCCAGCGTGGCCGAATTCTTGACCGTAAAAGAACAGCGTGAGAAATCGGGCTTGGCTTTTGTCGCGGCTATGGCGGATTGGATGAGAGGGTTTATTTACTGTGACCAGGGGAAATATGACCTAGCCCGCCAGTCCTTCCAAGGGTGCTATGATTTCTGGTTGAAGCGAAATCCTGCCTATCGGTCTACATACTCGGTGTCGATGAACTTCGTTTTTGGCTGGGTGGACCTCAAAGAGGGACATTTGAAGGCTGCAAAGGATAGGCTCAAGGAGATCGAAGCTCTACTTCCTGCCGTGGACCCTTCTTCACAAGAGACATTGACCTCCGCTTTTCGGCTCCTGAACGCTGATGTCCTTCTCGCCGACAATCTGCCCGAGAAAGCGGTAGATGCGGGTGGAGAAATTGGCCGAGAAAAGTTCCTGAATATGAATATATCAGGACTGGTTTATTACAATGCTCCCTTCTTGAAAGACGTTGTGGCCAGGGCCTACTGGAAAAAGGGAGACGTCGACATGGCGATCGCTGAATATGAGCGGCTGACCACGATCGACCCGGGGAACCAGATCCGCTACCTTATTCATCCTCTCTACCACTACCGGTTGGGCCGCGTCTACGAAGAGAAGGGGGATAAGGCAAAAGCCGCCAGCGAGTACAAAAAATTCCTCGAATACTGGAAAGATGCCGACGCGACGCATCCAGAATTGTCCGACGCCCGGAAACGTCTAGGATCTCTTCAATAGCCGGGCAAAGGCGCCTGACACCGGCTCAATCCTTTCCGGAATATCTTTATGCGTTCATAAAGACCAGACTGGAAAAAGAGGGCCGGCTTGTTTGGTCTGGTAGCAACGAAAGGTCCCTACCCACTCGACTGGAATCGTCGGCGCGAATAATGGCGGGCCGCCCTTCGAGATTTTGTCGATTTAAAACTAAAGTTATATAGCTTAACTAATATTAACTAAATATTGACAAAGTTAAATATTTATTCTATCATGGGAGCGCTATGAAAAAGGAAAAAACTACTCTGGCCGTAAAAGTGAACTATGCCGTCGCCGAGCGGGTCAAGCATTTCTGCCGGGAGAGAGGGCTGAAGTATGGATTTTTCGTTGAAAAAGCCATCCTCGAACAGCTCGCCCGGGAAGAGCTCAAAGAAGACCTCGTGGATTTGAAAAACCTGCGCGAGTTGGAAAAACAAGCTATTCCTCTCGACGAGTACGTCAAGAAGCGCCGTGTATGAACTCCTCGTCCTCCCTGCGGCGCAAAAAGACCTCGATAAGCTGGAGGCGACGGTCTTTGCCCGTATCCTCAAAAAAATCCGCGCTCTGTCAGAGGACGCCCGTCCGCCCGGCTGTCTTAAGTTGACGGATGAGGACGGATATCGCATCCGAACCGGGGACTATCGCATTCTCTATCGGATCGACGATGCTTTAAAGCGAATATATATTTACCGGATCAAACACCGAAAAGACGTTTATTATTGATCCTCTCGGATCCTCCCGAAGAGTGACGACGGTGCGTTGATAAATGGTCTGGGGCGTAATATCTCTTTGTCAGCAAAAGTTAGATGGCCATCCATTGCCCTAAGTGCCATTCCGAAAACACGGATGCATCCAGGTTTTGTAGCCCTTGCGCGGCTCCGCTGAGCGGGGCAGACTTGAATCCTCGGTCTAATGCGTATAAGAGCAGGCGGGAAAGTCGCTCTGCCAATTATCTTGACTAATCGTTTAATATACTGTAATATTGACGACGATGAGCGAAAAATTCATTAGATACCGATACCTATCCAGGTTTCTCCCCGAATCATCCAAGCGAAGCCTTGCTGTCTTGACGGGAGCGCGGCAAACGGGCAAAACCACCCTGGCCAAGTCAAAATATCCGGATCTGAATTATATCAACCTGGACGCCCCGGAAAACCGCGAGATCCTGCGCGGTATCTCGACTCCGTCTTGGGCGGCGACGGTCCGAGATGCCGTCATCGATGAAGCCCAAAAAGAGCCATCGGTTTTCGAGAAAGTAAAATACGCTTTCGACATGGGGACGATCAGCTTCACCGTCATGCTCGGCTCGAGCCAGATTCTCCTCATAAAAAAAGTCCGCGAGTCTCTGGCCGGTCGTGTTGCTCTTTATGAGCTATGGCCGCTCCTTATGTCCGAGATCGATACTCATCCCGGGCGGACCGATTGGGCTGTCCCTTTGCTCGACCACATTCTCGGGAGCCGGTCCCTGGATGAGGTCCTCAAGAGCATCGCGCCGGCTTTGATCGGGGAAAAGGAAGATGCGGCTCTCCGGGCGGAAAAACATCTCCTCATCTGGGGCGGCATGCCCGCACTCCTGGCGATAGACGACGAGGAAGCGCGCTGGAAGTGGCTCAAGGATTATGAGTATACATACCTCGAAAGAGACCTCTCGGACCTGGCCCGTCTCTACGACTTAGACCCCTTCACCAAATTCCAAAGGCTCTCCGCCCTTAGGTCCGGGCGGTTGATCAATTATTCGGAGCTGGCCAGAGACGCCTCGATAAGCGTGGATACGGCCCGCCGCTACCTGGAATACCTCCGGTTGTCCTACCAGGTGATACTTCTTCAGCCCTATTATCGGAACCTGACCAGTTCGGTCATCAAAACACCCAAGCTTTACTGGCTGGACCTCGGGATCCTCCGCCGTTTGAGCGGACGGCGAGAGGAAAGCGGCGGGGAAGTCTATGAAACCCTCGTCGTTTCGGAGATCTATAAATGGATCCGGACCGCCCAGAGGAACGTCGAGGTCTATTTTTATCGAACCCGGACGGGTTTGGAGCTGGATCTGCTCATCGGCCTCGAGGGAGGTCGATATCTGGGATTGGAGGTCAAGGGACGCCGGACGATCGTGCCCAAAGACATCAAGGCCATGAAGGCGGTGGCTGAGTCTTTGGGTCGGGCCTGGGCCGGCGGGGTCGTCGTTTATAGGGGTGATGAAATAAAAAGAATCGCCGAGCCGTCGATCTGGGCGGTTCCTTCGCGGCGCTTGTTCACGAGAGCGGAATAGAATCGTGTCCATCCAATCGGGGATCGTGGCGTAATGTGTCACCATTGTCGTCAAATATCATGATAAATGACGACTATTGTGCCATTTGATTTTTAGATATCAGGCACGGCTCCAGCTAAAAGAGGAAGAAATTGACCTGAGCGGCGGGTCGGTCAGCGGGCGGCTCCGTCTTTCTCCAAGGCCGAGGCATAGGCAAAGCTGTAGAAATAGCTTCGCCAGCTTTTCTCCGTCGAGTGGAACTCGTTATCCCCGAGGAAAAAATCCAGGAGAGCTTCTCGCAAGCGGGCGATTTCTTTTCCTCACAATAAAACAGGTGCCAAGCGTTCGCCAGGTTCGATATAATGAGTCCCTCCGGGAATTGTCGAGATGGACCTGAGCGCCAGGATTTCACTGACGGGGCTGGACTGGGGCATCTGCCTGTCCCTGCTTGTGTTCAGCATCGCCGTAGGGCTGTGGGTCGCGGCCCGGATGCGGGCCTCGGCCGACAGCAGTGCTTTTTTCCTGGCCGGACGCCGGCTGGCCTGGCCTGTGATCGGAGCCTCGCTCTTCGCCACGAACATCGGCGCCGAGCACCTCGTCGGCCTCTCGGGTGACACCTACCGCTACGGGATCAGCGCCGCGACCGTCGAATTCACGACGGCCATGTGCCTGGGCATCACCTGCGCCGTCCTCCTTCCCTACTACATGAAGAACAAGGTCTTCACCATCCCCGAGTTCCTGGAGCTCCGCTACAACCGGGCGGCGCGTACGTTCTTCTCCGGCCTGATGGTAGTCATCTCGGTGATGA
>Ga0299915_10003695_pt1 | contig 11046 bp, 9 predicted proteins | sample RVTome_13_FD_200263 | JGI IMG/M metagenome (GOLD analysis project Ga0299915, IMG submission 200263) | Soil microbial communities from uranium-contaminated site in the Upper Colorado River Basin, Wyoming, United States - RVT92D227 (version 2) ... | reverse complement strand
CAGGGGAGGGAAAGCGAGAGGGTTCTTAGAGCCGCCTGGGCAGCGTCGACATCAACTCCATATTCGGCATATCTCTCCCGGCTCAAGGCATAGGCTTTTTCGACCGTCAAATCATCCATCCTGCCACCTCCTTGGCGTTCTCTCTATCTCTTCAAAGGCCCACCGCTTCTCGAAACCGGATATACGCCCGGTCCCATTCGGCCGCACGGTCCGGCTGGTAGGTATTCATATCAACCGAGTCGCGCACGATCTCCCGGATCTCTGCCACTGAACCGACGTGGCCCATGGCCAGGGCTTGGGCCATGATATTTCCGATGGCGGTGGCCTCGGCCGGACCAGAGAAGACGGGAAGGTTGGTGGCGTCGGCGGTGAATTGGCAGAGCTTCTCGTTGCGGCTTCCGCCTCCGATGATATGGATCCTCTCGATAGACCTCCCGGTGAGGCGGCGGAGTTCGTCGAGTGTCCAGCGGTATTTTAGGGCCAAGCTTTCCAGGATGCAGCGTCCGGTCGCGGCCAAGGTCTGGGGAGGTCTTTGGCCCGTGCGGAGGCAGAAACTGCGGATGGCTTCAGTCATGTTCGGCGGGTTAAGGAAATCCGGGCAGTCCGGGTCGATAAAGGCCCCGAAAGGAGAGGCTCCGCCCGCCAGCCGGGTCAGCTCATCATAGTCCAGAGCCTGGCCAGAAGACCATTCCTTTCGGCACTGCTGCAGAAGCCAGAGGCCGGCGATGTTCTTGAGAAAACGGGTGCTGCCGGCGATTCCGCCTTCGTTGGTGAAATTGGCGGAAAGGACAGCGGGGTTGATCAGCGGCGAGCCCAACTCCACTCCCATCAGGGACCATGTCCCGGAACTGATATAGGCCCAATCCTCTCCGGAGGCGGGAACGGCGGCGATGGCGGCTGCGGTGTCGTGGCTGGCGGTGGCAATGACCAGGGTCTCCCCGAGCCCGGTTTCTCGGGAGACCGAAGGGCTCAGGGCCCCGAGAAGAGTGCCGGGAAAAACGATATTCTGCATGAGCCGGGGGGGAACACCGAGCGCAGAAAGGAGCGCTCCGTCCCAGGTCCGGGTTCGAGGGTCGAGGAGCTGAGAGGTGGAGGCGATGGTGAATTCGTTGGCCTTCTCCCCGCTCAAGAGATAGCTGAAGAGGTCAGGCATGAACAGAAGCGCTCCGGCCTGTTCGATTAAACCCGGGCTCTGCTTGATGGCAGCGAAGAGCTGAAAGAGGGTGTTGAACGGCAGGAACTGGATCCCCGTCCGCTCATAGACTTCGTTTCGGGGCAGGCGTGCGAAGAATTCTTCCATGACACCCTGGGTGCGGGCATCGCGGTAGGCATAGGGGAGCCCGAGGACGGTCCCGTCAAGACTCAGCAACCCAAAATCGACCCCCCAAGCATCGACGGCCAGGCTCACCGGCTGGGTTCCGGCTTCAGCCAGGCCGGCCCTCATTCCCTTCTTGATCTCCTCGAAGAGGCTGTAGATGTTCCAATGGAGATGGCCGAGCACTTGGACCGGCGCGTTGGGAAACCGGGTCAGTTCTTGGGTTCGAACTCGTCCGTTCTCCAGCCGGCCGAGGACGGTCCGGCCGCTTTCGGCTCCGAGATCAAAGGCCAAGAAGACGCTCTTCTCCATGTTCTCTCGTTATATAATCATTCCTTTTCCAATTCAAGCACCGGGCCCCTCCAGGGCTTTAAAAATGGCGCGGAATATTTTATTATGATGGAGGCGATATCAACCATGGATTTCGAAGACAAACTGAGGCTCATCAAGAAGGAGCGCGCCTCCCGGACCAGAGCGGAATCGATCAACAGGGCCTGGGTGGATATCGAAAAGAGACCCGGCGTCTCCACCAAGGAGAAGCTGGAGAGGCTGATCACTCTGACCCGGACACCGAAGAGAGAAAAACCGGATGTCACGCTTCCCGAACCCCCGAAAAGAAAACCGCTGGAGATTCTGGAGAACTATTACAACCTCCACAGCCGGTATGGGAAAATCCCCATCGCCGGCGGTCTCAAGATCAGCGGCGAGGTCCTCGCCCTTCTCAGCCGGGACCGGAGCTTCGCCGACCTCGACCTGTCCACGGCGCTTTTCCTGGACCTCGAAACGACCGGGCTCTCGGGCGGAGTGGGAGTCATTCCTTTCCTGGTCGGTCTCGGCTACTTCCGGGACGATCGATTCCGGATCAGCCAATTTTTTCTCGGCGACCTGGCCGAGGAGGAGCGCCTCATCCGGGAACTCGAGCAATTTTTCGCCCAGCTGGATTTCCGGTCGGTGGTAACATTCAACGGCAAGGCTTTCGACCTGCCCCTGCTGGAGACCCGGTTCATCCTCCACCGGAAGGTCCTGCCGCTGAGCGGTCTTCCTCATCTTGATTTCCTATTCTCCGCGCGCAGCCTCTGGAGCCATAAACACGAAAGCTGCCGACTCTATCACCTGGCCCAGCAGGTCCTGGAAGCGGACCGGGAGGAGGACATCCCCTCCGCCGAAATTCCCCACCGCTATTTTGAGTTCCTGAGGACGGGCGAGTACTCGCTCATCGAACCCATCCTCTACCACAACCAGGAAGACCTGCTCTCTCTGCTCGGTGTGGTCATCAGCGGCGCCGCCGTGTTCAGCGAAGAAAAGGAAGATGAGCCCGAGCTAGCGGCCGACGCCATGGACCTGTTCGGGGCGGCCAAGCTGCTGGAACGCACGGGCGAGAGCGAGAGGTCCGCCAGGTTCATGCGGAGGGCGCTCGAAGGCCGGCTTTCCGAAGAGATCGCCGTCCTGGCCAAGATGAAGCTGGCTTCTCATTTCAAAAAGAACCGGGATTGGGCGAAGGCCATCAGCCTTTGGCAGGAGATGACACCGCTCAACCAGCCGACCTGTTATCGCGAGCTGGCCATATACTACGAGCACAGAGAAGGAGACTATGAGAAAGCCAGGCAGGCCGCCGAAGGAGGTTTGACCGCGGCCACCGGCACTTCCAGGAGTCTCGAGAAGGACTTCTCCCACCGTCTGGAACGGCTCAAGCACAAGATCGAGCGGAAAAGCAAGAAGAAGGACAAGGAGTGAACAAGGAATTCACCAGGTTCCAGGTCTACCTCCGCTCGCACGGCCTCAAATTGACCCGGGCCAGGGAGCTGGTTTTCAGGGAGATTCTTTCCACGCCCGGCATTCATCCCAATGCCGACGAAATCCGCAGGCGGCTGAGGGCCAAGAAGAAGGAGATCGGCCTGGCCACGATTTACCGGACGCTGAACCTTCTCGTCCGCAGCGGCCTGGTCACGGCCGTGGACTTGGGCGAGGGCCACAGTCATTTTGAGCCGGAATGGACCGAGACCGCCCACGGCCATCTCATCTGCCTGTCCTGCGGCCGGGTCCAGGAATTCGCCCAGGCCAATATCCAGGATGCCATCCACAGAATCGGGGAAGAAAAAGGGTACCGTTTGGATAAGTTCTCCCTCCAGGTCTTCGGGTTCTGCCGGGACTGCGAGACCAAACGGGGATAGACAGGGACTTAGATCCCTTCTTGCGCCAACAGGAAGCCGAGAATAGCCGTGGCGATCGCCCCGAGCTCGAGCTCGCGCGGATGGACGGCGGCCAAGATGTCCTGGCTGCAGTGATGGGCATCGAAATAGCGTTGGGAATCCGGGACGATTCCCATCAGGACCGTCCCGGAGTCCGCCAGGGGACCGATGTCGACTCCGCCTCCGCCGGGCTTGATCCAATAGATCCCCACGCGCTGGAGAAGTGGCTGCCAACTCTGGACCTTCCGTTCGACCGCTTCGCCGCCGCCGACACCGAAGCCGACGGGGAGAAAGCCCCCCCTGTCCGACTCCATGGCGGCCAGATGTCGCTCACCCCCTCGTTGCTCCGACCGGGCGTAGTCACGTCCGCCTGTCCCGCCGAACTCTTCATCCATGAATAGGACGCCGCGGACCGTCCTTTTCGGGCGGATGTCGGTCAATTTCAGCAAGCGCAGGGCCTCGATGACATGGGCGCATCCGGCTCCGTCATCGTGGGCCCCTTCGCCCAGGTCCCAGCTGTCGAGGTGGGCGCCCAGGAGAATGATCTCATCCGGCTTTTCCGTGCCCTTGATCTCGCCGACGACGTTGTACGAGGTCACTGGAGAGAGAGTGGCGCAGCTCGTCCTGAGATAGACGATGAGTTCAGGGTCGGTCTTAAGAGATCGGCTGAGGATGTTGGCCCCCCGGGTGCTTATAGCTGCGGACGGCAGTTGGACCGCATCGGGGCTGTATTTCATCAGGCCGGTGTGGGGAAAATCGCTCTCCCCGAAAGTGAGAGATCGGACCAGCGCCGCGACGCCTCCGGCCTTGGCCGCTTCCACGGCTCCGAGGACCCGCTGCTCGGCGGCCTCTCCATAAGCTTGGAAGGTATCGATGCGGGTCGGGTCCATGGGCCGGTTGAAAAAGATGATCTTCCCCCTGGCCTTGTCACCGAGCGACCGCAATTCCTGGAAGGACTTGACTTCCAAGACTCCGGCCTGTACACCCTCTTCCGGAGTGGCGATGCTTCCGCCCAGAGCACAGATCGAGAGGGGAATCGTTCCGAGCAGGGAGGATACGAGCCCACCCTCCTCGACCTCTCCTCGGACCCAGCGCCCGACCACAGTCGGCTCGAGATGGACGTTGTCCAAACCTAGGTCTAGCATCTCCTGACGCATCAGCTCCACGGCAGCGGCCGCCTGGGGCGACCCGGTCAGCCGCGGACCGATCCGAGTGAGCTTGCCCAAGATGGAGTAGGCATAGTTTTCCTTCAGGCCGTAGCGGGTGATCTTTTCGGCGGTCGCTTGATAATCGGTATTGACTATAGGCGCAGGGGCTCGCGCGGGCAAGAGGCCAAGATGGATGAGGAGAAGACTTAATAAAAGGGGATGAAGTCGATTCATGTCGCTACTTCGAGATCGGCGAGCTCCCAAAGAACCGGGACGGTCTCTTCCTCATCATGGCCTTGACGACCTCCATGGCCAGAAAGACGAAGGCCGAGAAACCGAGGATGATCCCGATCATCGGAAGAGTCGGCTTTTGGACACCGAACGAAGTGCGGATCGTGGGGATCTGGATAAGGACACTGACCAGTACGACCTGGGATAGAATGGCCAGGATCAGCCAGCGGTGGGGCGGGACCTTGAAGACGCTGAAACGCAGGGAGCGGAAATTCAGGGCGATGACCAGCTCGACGATGATGAAGAGGAAAAAAATCTCCGTCCTGGCCCGGGCGATATCGCCGAAGTCGTGAAAAAAGAGCAGGTAGAAAAATGGTGTCTCGATGAGCAGGGCCATCAGAATGAAGGCCTTGACATCGGGAGAAAAAACGCTCTCCCTGGGATTCCGCGGCGGCCGGTCCATGATATCCGGGTCCGGGGGGGCGATTCCCAGGGCCAGGGCCGGAAGGCCGTCGGTCGCCAGGTTGATGTAAAGGATCGCCGCGGCCAGCAGGGGCAGATGGTCCGGTCCCTTGATCAGGACGATGCCGCCGATCACGGCCACCTCGGTGATGTTGCAGCGCAGCAGATAGGTCAGGTATTTCTTGATATTGTCGTAAATCCAGCGGCCGCGTTCTATGGCCTTGAGGATGGTGGCGAAGTTATCGTCGGAAAGGACTAGGTCGGAGGCGTCCTTAGTGACGTCCGTGCCCGTGATCCCCATGGCCACACCGATGTCAGCTTGCTTGAGGGCAGGGGCATCATTAACCCCATCGCCCGTCATGGCCACGACCTCTCCTCGGCTTTTCCAGGCCTTGACGATCTTCAGTTTGTCGATCGGCGAGACCCGGGCGTAGACGGTCACCCGGTCGACGATCTTTTCCAGCTCTTCCTCGCTCATGGCGGCCAGTTTCTCGCCGCTCAGGACGATGTCCCCTTCCTCGTAGATCCCGATCTCCTTGGCGACGGCGCGGGCGGTGATCTCGTGGTCGCCGGTGATCATGACGGTTTTGATCTTGATCCGGTGGCATGTCTTGACCGCTTCGATGACCTCGGCGCGCGGCGGGTCCATCATCCCCATGAGCCCGAGGAAAACCATATCGCGCTCGTCTTCTTCTCCACAGCAAGTGACGTGCGGGGGAATTGGCTTCATGGCCACTCCGAGCACCCTCAGGGCTGAATCGGCCATCTCGCGGTTGGCCTCGAGCGCGTCTTCTTTTTCCTGAAAAGAAAAGGGAACGATGCCCGTTTCGGTCAATCTCCGGTTGCAGCGGTTGATGACCTCTTCGGGCGCGCCTTTCATGTAGGCGACGCGCCGGCCGTCAGGCTCATCGTGGACCGTGGTCATCCGCTTGCGTTCCGAGCTGAAGGGGATCTCCTCGATCCGGGGATGTCCCAGCCTCGTATCGGTCACATGGAGGCCGGCCTTGGCTGCGGTCACGACCAGGGCGCCCTCGGTCGGGTCTCCCTTGATCCTCCATTTCCCCTCGACTTCCTCGAGGAACGAGTCGTTGCAGAGCAGGGCTCCCTTCAACAGGCGTCCCAGCGGGCCCTCCCGTTCGATGTCTCCAGAAATCCCCTGGAATTCACCCACGGGCTCGTAGCCCACTCCCGTAACCCCGACCCATGTTCCCGCGGCGAAGATCCGGCGGACCGTCATCTCGCCCTTGGTCAGCGTGCCGGTCTTATCGGAGCAGATGACAGTGGCGCAACCCAGGGTTTCGACAGCCGACATCTTCCTCACCAGGGCATTCCTCTTGGCCATCTGGTGCATTCCGATGGCCAAGGCACCGGTGACGATGGCGGCCAGAGCCTCGGGCACAGCGGCGACGGCCAGGGCGATGGCGAACATGGCCGTGCTGACGAGGAACTTCAGTGTGACCTGGCCGACAAGAGCCTCCCGGAGTATGCTCAGCCCCGCTACGCCGAAGCAGATGGCCAGAGAGATGATGCCCAGCCAGCGCCCGATCTCTTGGGTCCTCTTTTCCAGAGGGGTCTTTTTCGTCTCTGCCGCCGCCACCACTTCGGCGATCCGGCCGAACTCGGTGTTCATTCCGGTCGAGGTCACAGCGGCCTTGCCCCGGCCATAGGTCACGATCGTTCCCGCAAAGACCATATTCACCCGCTCGCTGACCGGCATCTGTTCGGCGAGCCCCGAGGTTCCTTTCCTGACCGGGACCGACTCCCCGGTCAGGGCGGCCTCATCGCAGTTGAGCGAACGCACCTCGACCAGGCGGGCATCCGCCGGGATCTTGTCCCCGGCCTCGAGGAGAATGATGTCACCAGGGACTAAGTCTCGAGAAGGGATCTCCTCTTCCTTGGCGTCCCGCAAGACGGTGATGGTCGGCGAGAGCATCTTCTTCAGAGCTTCCAGGGCACGCTCCGCCTTGTATTCCTGGACAAACCCAAGGACGGCACTGAGCAGGACGATGGCGGCGATCATCAGGGCATCCACCCACTCGCCGACCAGGAGGGAGAGGGCCGTGGCTGCCAGGAGTATCAGGATGAGAAGGTTTTTGAACTGGCTGAGAAAAAGAGAGAAGGGGGAAGCTTTTTCTTGCTTGCGGAGCTCATTGGGGCCAAATTCCGCAAGCCGCTTGCCGACCTCTTCGGAGGTCAAGCCGCGGTGGTGATCAGAGCGAAGGCGGTGGAGGACCTTTTCGGCGTCCAGGGCATGCCAGGCCGGGATTTGCATAGCCTCTCCTCTTTCGATCGAATGTCAGCGAGCCGCCCATTATAACAAACCCGACCCGCCCAGAAAACCCCCTGGGATCAATCGCCTTGAGCGCGGCTAGCCATTGGGGGTGAGGAAGAGGGGTCTGAAAGGGGAGATGTTGGGGGGAAATATGCTCACCCGATTCACCGCGAGGGGGGATTGTCATATATAAGGATAAGAAAGATAAATAGAGTCGCCTATTCTGACGGACCTCTGTGTCGAGATAGGGACACGGGGAAAGGCGGCTTGAATTGAGCGAGAAAACAAAATACAATAGGCGCCCGAGGAAAAGCGATGCGGCCTTTCCTGGGGAAAGGGAAGTCCGGGGCATTACTCTACGTGGCCGTCGAGCCGGTCCGTTGAATCGGGTGGGAGAATGAGAGAACGAGGCTTTACACTGATCGAGGTATTGCTGGTCGTGGCCATCATCGGCATCCTGATGCTCGTGTCTTATCCGAACATTATGAATTCTCTGGAGATGAGAGGGCTGGAAAATGAGGCCAGGGAGGTTCTTTCAACCCTTCAACAGGCCAAGTTTCAGGCCGTAAAACTCAAACTGAATCACCGGGTCAATTTTGACAACAGCCTTGGCTATTGGGTCTATTTCATCGAAAGGGAAGTGAGTTATAACAACTGGGTCGAGGTCACCGGATTCATAAGGAAATCCATCCCCAATAAGTTCGCAATCACCGTCAATCTTCCGGGCCAGATCCTGGTTTTTTCGCCTTTGGGCTTTGTCCTCAATTACAGCACGACCCAGCACGATATCTCTATCCAGAGCCCGAATATCCAGCGGCAGGGCCAGCCGAGCACGAGGACGATTGTCATCTATGCCGGCGGCTCGGTCCAATATACAAAATCCGCCTAAAGCAGGGAAACATGAAGACGATAAAGGGAAGCAGCCGGCGGGATCGGGGGAAGAGGGGAGAGGGTTTTTCTCTTCTGGAGGTCCTCGTGGGCATCACCCTCGTAGCCATCGCCGTTCTCGGCCTGGCCCAGATGTTCACCCTGGGTATCCTGAACAACCTGCGAGCTGAGAGGATCGCCAACGCCTCTTTCCTGGCGCAGCAGCAGGTCGACATCATCAGAAACCTGACCGGAGATGAATTGACGACCCTGGCCACGAGCAACGGAGTCGACCTGAACGGAGACGGCACCCTGGACATCCTGAAAGACGAGTCGCTCGACCTCAACAGCGACAGCCAACTCGACTATCGCAGGATCACCGAGATCCAGGCTGATGCGTCCGGGGCCAATCTCACCTTTGACGTCACGGTCCTTGTCTTTTCCGCTGAACAGCTGAACACTCAGAAGGACCAGCTCGTTCTCCAGCCCGTAAACTACAGGGTAAAATCCAAGGTCAACACGGTCATCAGCCGATAGATTCAGGTCAAGGCGAGGCAAAAATGATGAGGGCAATTATTAAAGCAACCCGGAAGCGGGCAACGCGGTCTTCCCGCGGGTTCACTCTCGTCGAGCTTCTGGTCGGAGGCTCGATCATGCTGGTCGTTGTCGTGGCCACACTCTCCCTTTACATGAGGAGCAATAAGGTCGCCGTCGACCAGAACCAGTACGCCGAGCTCCAGCATGACGTCCGCTCCGGCATGTATTTCATCTCCCGGGATATCCGGATGGCCGGGGTAGGCCTCCCGATCGAATTTTTCGGCTACGCCCTGGAAGGAGTCGATAACGAGAATCAGGGCGTCGAAGTCACTCCGGATCGGCTGCGAATGCTGGGGAACATAGAGGACCCTCTGAGCTTAAGGCTTCAGGACTATGATGGCTCTTCCGTCACCCTCTCCGTCGATGATTACAGTTTTGAGCAATATCCATATCCCGATGATTACTATGATAATAAGATGGTCCTCATTCTGCCCAACCCGAGCTCGGACTGCCGCTTCGGGCAGGTGCGACAGCTCACTCATGTGACTCACAGCACGGGAGGGAACACCGAAAAGCTGAATTTTTCACCCGGCCTGGCTCCGGGAATCAACCCGCCCGGAGGTCTATCGGGGTGGTGCGATGATTCCGACGATTATGACGGCGGGTTGGTAACCTTCATCGACGCCAAAGAATACTGGCTCGATGTGACGGGCAATTATCCGGGGCTGACGGCGGAGGTGGACGGCTACATCGGCAATGGCCAGGGAGGGATTCTCTATGTCACCCTGAACGGCGTCCACTATCCCCTGGCCCAGAATGTCGAAAACCTGCAGTTCGAGTTCAACGGGGATTGGAACCCCCCCTATGACGGCGGCCTGGACGGGTTCGTGCCCTGGGACAACGCCAACTGGACCTTTGACCCGGACATGGTCGCCCGGATCCGTCAGATCAGGATCCAGGTCCTGGGGACAACGCCCCGGCCGTTCGTGACTTTTGCGGGGAAGGCGCCGGAGACCCTCAACGTCTACAAACGCCCCCCTCTTTCCAACACCGCCGGCGCCGCCCAGGCGGACAAACACAAGAGATTCCTCCTTGAATCCACCTCCAACGTCAGAAATCTGTCTTTGAATATGTATAACACGGGCATAAGATAACGAGGCCAAAAATGAACCGTCAAAGGACCGGAAAAGACAGAGGCGTGACCCTGATCATCCTGATCATCGTCATCGCCTTTTTGCTGGCCGTGGGGATACTCGTCCTCTACATCACCGGTACCGGACCCGAAGTCGCCGGGAACATGCGCCTGCAGGAGCAGGCCTTCAACGCCGCCGAAGCCGGGTTCGACAACGCCTGGACCCAGATCGAGGGCAGTTTCGTCGGTGCGGGCTGGACCAATTTTGATGGGCACTATATCACCCAGCCTACAGGCATCAGCGATCCTTTGGATGCCAGCTATTTCCGGAAGCTCACCGACGAGGAAATGTTAGCCGCGATCAGTCCCAGCGACCCAAATATGATCTTCTACAAAATCACTTATGTGACGACGCAAAGCGGGACTCTGGACACCCGCTATGCCTACACGGCTTTTTTGATCGATGATGAAGCGGGCGGAGGGGACCCGGACCCCTTCGACGCCCTTCTCATCTGTATCGGAACCGTTCAATCCGGAGACTCCGTCACCACATCGAGGCTGGAAATCGGCCTGGGTGTTCAGTTGCCGGGAGGGTGAAGAATAGCGGAAAAAGGAAAAGGTAAGAATAAAAGGAAAAGGGAGAAGGAAAAAATGAATAAGAAGAAAAGAAGGGCGGGGCTCTATTTGCCTATTCTTCTGTTTTTTTTGGTGACAGCGGCCATCGCCCTGAGATTCTGGGCCCAGGAAGAGGAGTGCGTAGAGCATCCTCTCGCCTTCACCGAGACATTCAACACGACCAATTTCGAGGACATAGACAACACCTCCGTTGCCCATTGGACAGACGGCCCTCCTCCAGACCTGCCGGGTTACATCACCCTCAACAAGGTCGGATC
>Ga0299915_10003694_pt1 | contig 11047 bp, 7 predicted proteins | sample RVTome_13_FD_200263 | JGI IMG/M metagenome (GOLD analysis project Ga0299915, IMG submission 200263) | Soil microbial communities from uranium-contaminated site in the Upper Colorado River Basin, Wyoming, United States - RVT92D227 (version 2) ... | reverse complement strand
GCGCCCTGGCGGAGCAAGCCATCGGCGGGATCGACGCCGATCCCGAACCGGGTCCCGTGCATGTGGTGATCGATGATCGCGCGAAGCTTCGGGAGGAGCTGCGCGAGGGTGCGTTCGTCGCGCGTGGCTCGGACGTAGCGATCGATCGCGTGGAAGAACCACAGCGTCGCATCGGCGGTGTGGTAGAGGCCGTCGTTCGCACCCTCGGGGAACATGTTCGGCACGAGACCGTCCTGGATGTGGTGCGCGAACATCCGGAGGATCGAGCCGGCCTCGGAGACGCGGCCGGTCGCGAGGGTGAGGCCCTCGAGCGAGATCATCGTGTCGCGTCCCCAGTCGGTGAACCAGTGATAGCCGGCGATCACCGTCCACGCCTCGTCCCCTTGCACGCGCGCGCGGACGTGATCCTCGTGACGGCCGGCGGGACGGACGACGAACTGATCGGCGGCGAGCACGAGCTCCGCGGCCGGGCCGGTGCGAGCCCGCTGCGGAGCCAGCTCGAGCAGGCGCCGGCGACGCTCGACCTCGGAGTCGAGCACCTCGATCGTCGACATCGTCATGATCGTCTCCCACGACTCGGTCGACGCGATGAGCCCGGCATAGCCATCGACCGCGACGTCGGCACGAAACCGCCCCGGGCTGTAGAGCCTGCCGCGAGACGCGTAGCCGCGGCTCTCCTCGGTGACGTAGCCAATATCGGGCGCGGACATCGGCTCGATCACGAACGACGTGTGCTCGCCGGCGAGGTGCAGGCGCAGGCCCGGCAGCGGCGGTGGCGCGGTGAGCTCGATGCGACCGCCGAGCGCCTGCAGGGGATACGCCTCGGGCACGGCGGTCGAGACCGGCTCGTCGTGACCGCGGAACTGCAGCGCCGGCCGGAGGTCGAGGCGCACGGGCCCGCCCTCGAGGAGGCGATACAGGATCGTGGTCGTGTTGTGACCGTACGCCATCACGATCCGTCGCTCGATCGTCACGCCGTGTCCCGCGAAGCGCCACACCGGCAGTCCAAGCTCGAGCTGGAAGTCGACGAGCGGGATCGACTTGCCGGTCGTGAAGGCCGGCGCGACCCAGCCGAGATCGGCGCGCGAGTGATCGGGCAGGCGGATGTGCTCGGCGAGCGAGTTCAGCATCATCACGCGGCCGGCGGGATTTGGCAGCGCCGCGATCAGGTACCCGTGGTACCGGCGCGTCGGGCTGCCGCCGATGGTTCCCGACGCGTAGCCGCCGAGCCCGTTCGCGATCAGCCACTCGCGCCGATGCAGCGCGGCTTGCGGGCCCGCGGGTGGCATCGCGATGTGAGAATGGGGATCGGCGAACGCATTCATGGCTCCACCAGCACCGCGTCACCGGACGGTGGTCGCGAGACGGCGTGCAGCGACGCCTCGGGGTCGGGGACGAGCAGCACCGCAGCGTGCGCCGGGATCGCGAGGCGCACGCGATCGAACACGCGCGGCGTGCCGTGACCGCCGTAGCTCGGATCTTCGCTCGACCACATCACGCGCCAGCCGGTCCCGGGTGGCGGCGCGACGACCGGCTCGGCGACGACGGGCTGCGCGAACGTGGGCCCGAGGTTGACGAGCAAGAGGCGATCGCCGGCGGGATCGGGCCGGAAGTAGCGCAGCGCGAACACGCGATCGGACAGCACCGCGCCGTCGAGGGTCTCGGGTCGCGGATCGGTGAACGCCGGGTCGTCCCGGCGCAGGCGCAGCAGATCGCGGTGTAGTCGCACCGCCGGGTTCGCGAGCGACCGCTCGATCGGATCGAGGATGCACGAGGTGAACGTCGATGCCGAGAATGGATCGGCGAGGAGGGCGCGCGCCTCGGGGGTCGCGCTCCGCGGGAACTGAGCGACGAATGCGGCGCGGCCCTTGCGGATCGGATCGCGCAGCGCGTCCTCGTGGTCGACGAAGAACTGCCACGGCCTTCGCGAACCCGTCTCCTGACCCTGGAACAGCATCGGCAGCTCGGGGGCGAGCAGCAGCACGGCGGTCAGCGCACGGAGCAGCCCTGGATCTGAGGCCGTCGCGAGCCGCTCGCCCAACCCGACGTTCGCGGCTTGATCGTGATTCTCGAGGTAGTGCACGAAGCAACTCCGCGCGAGGCCTCGGGTTGGTGTGCCGCGCGGGTTGCGCTGCCACGGATACATCTGACCCTGGTAGAGGAACCCGTGCCGCACCGCGGACACGAGCTCCTGCGGCGTGCCGCGAAAGTCGTGGAGGTACCCCTCGATCAGGCCGGTCAACGCGACGCGTGCCGAGTGATGGAAGTCGTCGTTCCACAGCGCATCGAGGCCGATCGGCGGTGCGAGCAGCTCCGTGTCCTGCGGCTCGTTCTCGCCGACGAGGAACAGCCGGCGGCCTCGGCCCGCTTCGCGCGCGCTCCGCACGATCGCGGCCAGCACGTGCTCGGGAGAGCGATCGTGGATCGACTGCGTGGCGTCGAAGCGGAGGCCGTCGAGATGAAACTCCTCGATCCAGTAGCCCGCGTTCGCGGCGAAGTACTCGCGGACCGCGGCGCTGTGCGGGCCGTCGAAGTCGAGCGCCTCGCCCCACTCGTTCGTGCGATCGCTCTTGTAGTGTGGCGACCACTCGAACATCGAGTTGCCCGAGGGACCGAAGTGGTTGTAGACGACGTCGAGGATCACCGCGACCCCGGACGCGTGCGCGCGATCGATGAACCTGCGCATGTCCTCGGGCGTGCCGTAGCGGCGGGTGGGTGCCCACAGATTCACACCGTCGTAGCCCCAGTTGTGGCGACCCGCGAACTCGCCGACCGGCATCACCTCGAGGGTCGTGATGCCGAGCTCCGCGAGATACGGCAGCTCCTCGGCGGCGGCGGCCCAGGTCCCCTCGGGGGTGAACGTGCCGAGGTGGAGCTCGTACAAGACGTGCCGATGCGCCTCGATGCCGCGCCAGCCCGCGTCGGTCCACGCGAACTGCGGATCGATCACCTGCGACGGACCGAACGGACCGTCGGGCTGGAACCGTGACGCGGGATCAGCGACGAGCCGAGCGCTGGATCCGAGCCGGAACCGATACCGCGCACCCGCAGCGACTCCTGGTGCGAAGCCTTCGTGATAGCCGCCGGGCTCTCGCCGCAGGACGAGCTCGCGGCGGTCCGGAGCCTCGATGACCAGCGTGACGCGGGCATGCGTCGGTGCCCAGACGCGAACGTGCACTCCTGGCTCTCCCGACGACAACTCGGCACCGATCGGACGTCTGCGCGGCACGCCGAAGAATGGTGCAGCCGATGTGCCCCATGGAGACGTCCTCGATCACGCCCAAGTGGCGGGAATTCGCAGTCGCGATCGGCGGCGATCGCGGGCGCCGGTACGAACGGCGCACGGTCGGGCAGACGCCCGCGCTCGACGTGCGATCGCGCTCACCCCCCCGTGCACGGCGATCGCAGATCGCGTGTGCTAGCGTCCGCCGTATGAACCGTGTGTCGCTCCTGCTCGTGGCAATGGCGTTCGCGTGTACCAAGCCGAAGTCACCGCCGCGCGCGCCCCTTCCGCCCGATCCGCCGGCCGTCGCAGCGGCAACCGAGCCCAAGCTCGTCGAGCCGGTCGTGCCCACGAAGCCACCCGCCCCGACCGGGCCGCTCGACGTGAAGATCTCCGCCGCGAACACCACCGTCAAGCTCGTGTCTCCCGGCCGAGGCAAGCGCGTCCCGCTTCGCCTCACGGCGAAGACCGGTAGCAAGCAACAGGTCGAGCTCGCGCTCGACTTCGCGCTCACGCAGTCGGCGAGCGGCGAGTCGTCGAGCGACATCGTGCCGACCGTCGTGCTCACCGGCGACGCCGAGGCCAAGGCGATCGACAAGGACGGCAACACCGAATACACGCTGACGATCAGCAAGACCGACGCGCGCGAGGTCGCGGGCACGAAGGTACCGCTCGACAAGTTCAAGGAGATCCTCGCCACCACCACCGGGCTGACGTTCGGCGGCACCGTCGGTGCAAACGGCGCGACCGGCGAGGTCACTATGCATCTCGACAAGCAGGTCGAGGCGAGCCGGCAGGTGCTCGAGCTCGTCCGGCTGACGCTGCCGGCGTGGCCCGCCTTACCGACCGAGCCCGTCGCGATCGGCGCGAAGTGGCAGGCCACCACCGCGACCAAGCTCGCCGATCGGCTCGACGTCACGCAGGTCACGGACTACGAGCTCGTCTCCTACAAGAACACCGTCTGGACGATCAAGGGCAAGATGAAGATCACCGGCGCCGATCAGATGATGCAGGGCGGAAAGATCACCAAGATCGCCGGAACCGGCGCGAGCGAGATCACGCTCGCCGACGGCGCGCTGTATCCAAGCCACAAGACCTCGCTCGAGGCGACCTTCACCGCCAGCGAGGCAGACCCGAAGACCCCGAACCCGGCGCAGCTCGACTTCAGCATCAAGGTCGGCGGCGTCGTCACCGCGAAGTAGGGACGGTTTCAACTTGCGAAACTTACGTCGCGTAAGTCTCGATGCCGATCGCCGTCAGCGCCCTAAGTTTCGTAAGTTGAAACCGTCCCCAGCTCGGAGCGGACCCGCGCGATGCGCTCGCGGACGGCCTGGCGCGCTTCTTCGGGACCGACGATCCACGCGTGACGACCGAGCGAGAGCACCCAGCTGGTGACCCACTCGAAGCCGTCGCAGTCGACGAGTAGCTCGCCCGAGCCGTCGTCGTGCATCGTGACCTCGCCGACGGGCCAGTTCACACCGATCCGCGTGACCGCGAGGGCATCGAGATAGATCCGCACGGTCACCGAGTCCGCGGAGGGAACGTAGAGCCGCTCGCGGCGGTACGCCTCGAGATCGAAGCCGGCGGGGGCCTCGAAGCACTCACCGGTGGCACGCAGCGTCGCGATGCGATCGATGCGGAACGTCCGCACATCACCGCGCTTGTGGCAGTAGGCCACGACGTACCACTCGCCGGCATGGTGGACGATGCCGTACGGATCGATCGGACGCGTCTCCGCCTGGGCGCGCGAGATCGCGGCGTAGCCGATCTCGACGCGATCGCGCCGCCTTACCGCGGTGACGAGCGCGCGCAGGTGGGTCGCCACGATCGCGTCCGGCTCCGCGACCACGGTGCTCGTCGCGAGGCTCTCGGCTTCGCGCGCGTCGCGGCCGAGCGCGGTCAGGAGCTTCTTCTCGGCGGACTGCATGGCGTCGTCGAACGGGGCGATGCCGCTCTCGCGCAGCGCGCGGATGCCGAGCAGTAGCGAGCAACCCTCGGCGGGTGTGAGGCGCAGCGGGCGGGTCAGCCGGTGCGCGAGCTCGACAAACACGCGGCCCTCGTCGACCGAGACGAGCAGGTACTCGCCCGGATCTCCGTCGGGCGGGCCGACCTGCGAGAGCAGCTCCAGATCGGCGAGCAGCTCGTCGCGCTCGGTGTTGAGCATCTTCGCGAGCTGGTCGACCGCGACGCCTTCGCGATGCTTCGCGACGTACGGCACGATGTAGAGCAGGCGCCGGATCTTCTGGCCGACGTCACGCATCGACGATCCCGAGCTGGTTGTAGTGGCTCGCGATCGCGTCGAGTTCGTCGGCGATCCGCGCACGCAGCCGCTCGCCGCGGAGCAGCCGGATCGCGCCCTTCGCCGCCAGCACCCGGGTCGCGGCGAACTCGAGGTTGCCGCAGTCGAACGTGACGAGCGTGCGATCGGCCTCGTGACGCTTGACCGCCGTCGGACCGAAGTCCTCGTTCGCGACCTCGGCCGCCTCGGCTTGCAACGCGAGCTGCACTTCCTCGGGTGGATCGGTCGTGAACGTCCACGGCGAACGTTGCGCGTAGGCTTTGACGTCGAAGTCCGCGGGCCGCTCGAAGTCGGCGGACTTCGGTTTCGGCGCCTGCACGGCCTCGTGGATGCGATCGACGCGGAACGATCGCACCTCCTGCCGCAGGTGACACCACCCGACGGCGAGCCACGCGCCCTCGCGATACACCAGCCCGTACGGATCGAGATCTCGCTTCGACATCATCCCGGTCGCCGCGGCCTGATACGTCAGCGTCACGCGCTTGCGCAGCCGCGTCGCCGACTCGAGCGTCGCGTAGATGTCACCCATCTCCGGCCGGGCGGGCGAGCGCTTCTCCGGAAAGTGCACGAGCACCGGCGACGGCCGCGGGAACTCGGTCGGCGTGTCGGGCAGCTCGGGCAGATCGAACGCGAGCTTCTTCAGCGCGAGGTCGACGATCTTGGGATACGTGCCGCCCGGCATCGCATGCGCGACCGACGCGGCGAGCACGAGCGCGGAGATCTCGTCGGGCGTGAGCCGGACCTCGGGCATCTTGAAGCGCTTCAGATCGATCACGTACCCGCCGTCCTCGAGCGAGTCGTCCTCGTCGGGCGTGACATAGCGGATCGGCACGCCGAGCTCGAGCAGGTCGGCCTTGTCGCGCTCGAACGCGCGGAGCCCGGCCTCGACGTTGAGCGTCTGGTACGCCGCGAACTGCTCCCGGATCTCGCGGTACGTGACCGGAGTCCGCGTCCCGAGCAGGATCATCACCACATCGAGCAGGCGCTTGCTGCGATCGCCACGCGTCTGACCATCGGCGGCCTTCCCACGCGGCGGCTCGCGCCCCTTGCTCGTCATGACGTGCCGGTTCTAGCGCACGCGGTCGTCGATCGGAAGCGGGAGCGGTAGGTCGTCCTCGATCCGAGCAAGCCGAGGTCCCGTCCGCGTCACGCGCGAGCCGCAGCCTGCGTCAGGCGAGGCGATCGATCAGCTCGCGCCACAGCGGGCGCAGCTCGGGACGCGTGAACAGCTGGAAGTGATCGGGATCGAGCGCATCACCGTGCGCGCGACCGACGACGCGAACCGGAGCAGCGCCTGGAATCTGGCGCGCGAACCCCGTGGCGTCGTCCGCGGTGCACATCCAGTCGCCCGCCCCGACGAGCGGCAACACCGGAGTCGTGATCGTCGCGAGCGCGGCGAGGTAGTCGATGCCACCGAGGCTGGTCCACCGGGCGGCGCGCGTCCAGCCGGTGAGCTGCTGGATGTACGTCGAGGCCTCATCGGCGGTGCCGGCACGCAGCGCGCGGATCGGGGCCTTGCCGAACAGCGCGGTGACGCCACGATACGCGGCCATCAACGCGCGCCGTTTCAGCGGACCGTCGGGACCGAGCAGCCACACCGACGTCGAGGGCAACAGCAACAAACGGGGTGGCGCGATCCGGCCGGTGCCGAGACCGGCCGTGGTGACGAGGCCGCCGAGCGAGTGACCGAGCAGGACGAGCTCGTCGGGGGCGCAACCCGAGGCCGCCGCCGCCGCCGCCACGATCGCCGGGAGATCGAGCTCGACGAGATCGTCGAAGCTCCAGTCGTCATCGCCGGCGCGCGGCGGCATCGAGTGACCGTGGCCGCGAAAGTCGGCGACCAGCACGTCGAACCCGGCGGCGGCGAGCGTGCTCGCGAACGACGGCTCGCGGCGCGCTCCGAAGTAGCGCCCGTCGGTCATCATCGCGTGCAGGCACACGAGGACTCCGCGTCGTTTACCCTCGGCGCGCAGGCGATCGATTCGAAGCGTCACGCCATCGGCGGTGCGCGCTTCGAGCTCGTCGCGGGTCATTGGTTCACCTCTCGCGCGCGCTCGGCCGGACGGCCTCCGGTCATGGTCTGACGTCTCGCGCGCGCTCGGCCGGAGGGCTCTCGCACGTCCGGTCATGGTCTGACGTCTCGCGCGCGCTCGGCCGAATCGCTCTCGCGCCTCCGGCCATCAGAAGTAGTAGCGGATCCCCGCGCCCGCGTTGAGCGCGATCCCGCCACCCTCGCCGTCTTCGAAGTTGTACTCGAACACGCCGGCCACCTCGACGAACGCGTCGAGCGGTTGCTCGAAGTCGAACAGCAGCCCGCCGACCGCGCGGAGCCCGAACGCGAGCGAGCTATCCTCGCGTCCATTCGAGTACTGGATCACGCGGGCGCCCGGTCCGAGGTACGTCGCGAGCACGAAGCTCGAGCGCTTCTGCAGGATGAACGGATGGAACACGTAGTCCGCGTGGACCTGGATCCCGCCGCCGAAGAACGCGCCGCCGACCGCGGCCTGGATCGCCTGATCGTCCCGCATGTAGAGCCGCCCGCAGATCCCGGTCGGCTCGCCGACGATGATGCCGACCCCGATCGTGCCCTTCTCGGTGCCACGTCCGATGCCGTCACCACCCTCGTCGACGTCGGCCACCGCGGGCGAGGTCGCCGCGAAGATCAGGGCGAGTACGAAGCCGCTTCGCATGGGACGCGACCCTAGCTCGGGGGCCGGGAGAAAGGCACCTCGGCCGCGACCGATCGGAGCCACGAGATCGGCTCGAATCGCCATCCGTCACCACCAGCGGGCTGGATTGGATAACACCGGCTGTCACGACTGCGACGCGAGCAGTCGATACGACGTGATCGCGACTGAAAGATCCGGACTTCGGTGGCATCTCCCACATGGTTTCGGACGCCGGTGCCACACCGGCGTCAGATTTCCGTCGCCCCCGAAAAACCCCTCGATCGCCCCGATCAAATCGAGGCAGTCCACCGTCGGTCTCTGCTATTGTCACGCGGTGAGGCCGGGCGACGTTATCGACGGGAAGTACCGCATCGAGGTCGCGCTCGGTGAAGGTGGTATGGGCGTCGTGTTCGCCGCTTCTCACATGGCGATCGGCAACACGGTCGCGATCAAGGTGCTCCGCAAGGAAGCGCTGGGATCGACCGAAGTCGCGAAGCGCTTCATGCGCGAAGCACGCGCCGCGGGTCGACTGCGCAGCGAGCATGTCGTGAAGGTGATCGATGTCGGCACGCTGCCGACCGGCGAGCCGTTCATGGTCATGGAGATGTTGCACGGCCACGATCTCGCGACGCGGCTCAAGTCAGGTCCGTTGCCGCCGGCGCAAGCGGTCGAGTACATCGTGCAGGCGTGCGAAGGACTCGCGGAGGCGCACGGGCTCGGCATGGTCCATCGCGACATCAAGCCGGCGAACCTGTTCGTGACCGCGCGCCCGAACGGCCACGCGCTCATCAAGGTGCTCGACTTCGGCATCGCGACGGCCGCGACCGGTGACATCGATCCACGCCTGACCGCCACGCAATCGGTGATGGGCTCGCCGAGCTACATGTCTCCCGAGCAGCTCAAGGGCGCTCGCGATGTCGACGCGCGCAGCGACATCTGGTCGATCGGCGTCACGCTGTACGAGCTGCTCACGGGAACCCAGCCGTTCGTCGGCCCGACGTTGACCGCGCTCTCGCTCTCGATCGTCACCGATCCACATCAGCAGATCGCCGGCGTGCCCGAGGCGCTGATCCACATCGTCGATCGTTGCCTCGAGAAGCATCCGCAGCATCGGTTCGCCAACGTCGCCGATCTGACGCGCGCGCTCGCGCCGCTGTTCCCGGGTGGTGGCGTCGCCGCCGATCTCGTGGCGGGCTCGTACAGCCAGCCGGTTCCACCGACGCTGATGGGGCTCGAGCAATCGATCGGTACGCAGCCGACGATCGCTCCGATCGGGCGTCCGATGACGAGCACGACGTCGCTCGCGGCAGGCGAGACCGGCACGCACATGCCGGCGCAGGGCCGCAAGTGGATGTGGATCACCGCAGGGGTCGCGACGATCGCGCTCGGCGTCGGCGTCGGCGTCGTGGTCGGAATGAACGGTCCGGGTGCAGCCACGGCGGCGGCCAAGCCCCCGAGCAGCGCCACGACCGCGACGCAGCCTCCGATGCCTCCGCCCGATCCCGGACCGAAGACCGTCCAGAAGCCCGTCGATCCACCGCTGCCGCCGGTCGATCCCGTGACAGTCGAGCCGATCGAGCCCGATCCCACGACCGCGGTGAAGACTCCGATCAAGAAACCCCCGAAGAAGTCGCCACGGGTCACGATCAAGAAGCCGGGTGACAAGCGAACGCCGGTCGAGCCGGTCGAGTACACGAGCCCGGGGAACCCGGGAACCAAGGTCGGCCCGAAGCCGGTGGATCCGCCGGATCCGCCGAAGAAGACCGCCTGCGCGCCGAACGATCCGCGCTGCGGACTGTGATCCGTGCCGCTCACGCGTGTCGCCTAAGGCCTTGATCTCGGTGCACACTCGGAGCATGACTGCGTCGGTGACCCGGGTTGCACTGAGCGCGCTGATCGTGTCGATGTTCGCGATCGGCACCGCGCACGCGGCGTGCCCCGACAAGCGTGCGAGCTGTGTGCTGCACGAAGAGGGCGTCGCGCTGTTCCTCGAGGGCAAGCACGATGCGGCCGCGGGGAAGTTCGCCGCCGCGATCGCCGCCGAGCCCACCGCACGCTCGTACCTGGGCTACGCGCAGGCCGTCGAGAGCCTGGGGCAGATCGCGCTCGCGTACGACACGATGGTCGCCGCCCAGCGGCTGTCGACGGCCGAGATCCAGGCGACCGGCGGCAAGGACATCGATGTCAACGCGCGCGGCGAGCGCATCAAGTACAAGCTCGGCGAGCTCCGCGCGAAGATCGGCTTCGTGTGGTTGCGTGTCCCCGAGGGTGTGGCGCCGCAGCGCGTGGTCTCGGTGCAGCGTCAGGGTGAAGGCGATCTGAACCAGCCGCTCACGCAGTGGACCGCGGTCGCCCCCGGCCGGCAGGTCCTCGTCGCCGCGATCGACGACGGCTCGAAGCTCGAGATCATCGCTCAGGTCGCTGCAGGCTCGCAGGGCGTGGTCGTGATCCCGCTCGCCGCACCGGTCCGCCAGCCGCCGACCAACCGGCCGCTCACGTCGATCTTCGTGCCGGCGCCTCGACCGCCACAACCGGTCTACAAGACGTACCTCGCGCTCGGGCTGTCGCTGGCGACCGGCCCCGACCAGGTGCCGAACCCGATGATGCCCGCCACGACGCTCAGTGCCAGCAGCGGCACCGGGTTCACCGCGCTGTACGAGCGGCGATTCGGAAGCACGATCGGGCTCGCGACGCGGCTCGAGTATCTGATCCACGGCGAGTCCAGCAGCTTCTTCGACGAGCCCACCGTCAAGGGCTCCGAGATCATCGCGCTCGTCGGGTTGCGGACGATGTCGTCTCGCACCGTTCACGGCCGCGCGGGGATCGGCTTCTCGATCTACACCCAGGAGATCAACG
>Ga0299915_10003693_pt1 | contig 11047 bp, 11 predicted proteins | sample RVTome_13_FD_200263 | JGI IMG/M metagenome (GOLD analysis project Ga0299915, IMG submission 200263) | Soil microbial communities from uranium-contaminated site in the Upper Colorado River Basin, Wyoming, United States - RVT92D227 (version 2) ... | reverse complement strand
TGGCGCAGGTAAGACCACCGTGTTCAATCTCATTACTGGTATGTTCCCGTTGACGAGCGGTCAGATTGTCTTTAATGGGGAGGATATCACTCATTTGGAATCCCATCAGATCGCACAGAGGGGTATTGCGCGTTCTTTTCAGCAGACGTTTCTCTTCATGCATTCGACCGTGCTTGAAAATGTTCTCATTGGCTTTCATATGCATTGTCGGGCCGGAGCTGTGAAGGAGTTTTTGCACACGGCGAGCGCTAAAAAGACAGATCAGGAATGCAAGCGGCAAGCCTTGGAGATTATAGAGTTTATGGGTCTGGGTGACCTGAGAAATGAGTTGGCTGGGAATTTACCCCATGGTCATCAACGGGCTCTTGGGGTAAGCATCGCTTTGGCGTGCAATCCAACGATGTTGCTATTGGATGAGCCGGTAACCGGGATGAACCCAACAGAGACCACGGAGATGGTGGAGCGGATCAGGAAGATACGGGATCGGGGGATCACCATTGTCTTAGTGGAGCACACCATGAGGGTGGTCATGGATGTTTCTGATCGAATTACCGTATTAAACTATGGACGAAAGATTGCCGAGGGTCTGCATCATGAGATCAGGCAGAATGAAGAGGTCATTGAGGCTTATTTGGGGAAAGAGGAGAGGCAGGATGCTGCTTGAGATTAGGGATTTATGGGTTCATTATGGCAGAGCGGAGGCTGTTAAAGGGATTTCGATGGAAGTTGAGGAGGGGAGCGTCGTGACTCTGATCGGTGCGAATGGCGCGGGGAAGACGACGACCCTGAGGACGATCTCTGGTTTGAAACGGCCTACTTCAGGTGAGATCTGGTATCAGGGCAAGAGGATTGATCGCTTGCCGCCCCATGAGATTGTGAGGCATGGGATCAGTCATGTTCCCGAAGGCAGGCAGCTTTTTTATACCCTATCTGTCATGCAGAATTTAGAAATGGGCGGATTTCTTTTAAAAGGGAGGAGTGATTTCAAGAAGAATTTAGAATCCATGTTTAAGCACTTTCCTCACCTGAAAGAGAGGATAAAGAACCAGGCCACTGACCTGAGCGGTGGTGAACAGCAGATGGTAGCGGTTGCTCGTGCCTTGATGTCTAATCCCAAAGTGGTATTGATGGATGAGCCCAGTTTGGGGTTATCGCCCATCATGGTCAATGAAGTTGCCGAAATCATCACCCAGATTAGTAAGACAGGTGTGACCATCGTCCTGGTAGAGCAGAATGCACGGATGGCACTTCGGTTGGCCAATCATGCTTATGTCTTGGAAGTAGGGACGATTGCATTGAAAGGGGAGGCTAAGACCATCGCCAAAGATGAATATGTCATTAAGGCTTATCTGGGATGATAATAGGGAGGGAGGTTATTATGTTTCAGGTGAAGGCAACGGTGGTTGGGTTCTTGGGAGATGAAGAGAAATATCCGTGTCACTTTCAGCATAAAATCGGCGATGAGTTCATTTATGACGGCGAAAAATACATCGGGAGGATCTGTCCGCATATGGCATCTATACTTATTCCAAGGATGATGCCACTTTATGCTGCCGGGCCAAGGATTATATCGCACGGGTACTATTTCCCCTTCTGGTATGCTCCAGTGAGTGTAAAAGACCCAAGCTTGAAAAAATATGATGGGCTTGGCTTTAAAAATGTCCTGGAAACCATCGTCGAACCTCAACACCACATGGCAAGGTTGCAGCCGGCCGAAGCATTCAGCTGGCCACCACAGAAGGAAAGAATTATACGTAGAAATACAGGTGTGATTTGTGGTGACACCCGTACCTCAATGGCTATGAAGATTGAAGCCTTTGACTTAAGCGATAAGGGTGATGCAACGCCGTATTTCAGGAGACAAATGTCAATATTACATAAAGTTTTAATAAAACCGGGGATTAAGGTAGATGAGATACTGAACGAATTTTCCAAAGAGCAAATAGAGGGTATTTACCCCGCCCTAAGCCCGATAATGGTTCAGGTGTTGAGTGAAGAATTGGAACTAATGGGTTACTTAGAAATTAAGAATGGGAAGGCATTTGTAAACAAGAAGGGTGAAGCGAAACTTAAAAATTTTAAATCGGAACTATCTTCCGAAGAAAGAGAGGCGCTTCAAATATAATTATAGTACGAGGTGAAAAATGAAGGGGTATGCTGGGAAATTTCTTAGAGTAAACCTTTCTGCAGGGACAGTGATTAATGAGCCTCTGCCCATGCAGGTTGCAATGGATTTTATAGCGGGTCGGGGTTTTGGGATAAAATATCTTTACGATGAGTTGGCCCCCCATGTTGACCCCTTGGGGGAGCATAATAAATTACTTCTGATCCCCGGGGTCTTAGCGGGGACACCGGCGCAAGCTGTATCCAGGTGGGTAGCTTGTACTAAAAGTCCTCTCACGGAGTGCTACGCTCGCTCTTCAGCCGGGGGCGACTTCGGTGCGTGGATGAAGTTCGCCGGTTATGATTTTGTCCTTATTGAGGGAAAAGCAGAGAAACCCGTCTATCTGTATGTTGCATCAGATAGCGCTCAGTTGAAAGATGCCAGTGAATTGTGGGGAAAAGATACCGCACAAACCCAGGAATGGCTTGAACAGCACCATGGCAAAAGTATCCGTACTGCCTGTATCGGCCCTGCCGCTGAGAACCTTGTAAAATACGCCTCTATTGTCACGGGTAGAAGAACGGCCAGCCGATGTGGAGTGGGCACAGTCATGGGATCCAAGAGGCTCAAGGCTGTCACGATTAATGCTCGGAGAAATTTAAATCTCCATGACCTGGAGGGGTTCAGGCAGCTGGTTAAAGAACAATTTAATATCCTCCAGGCTAGCGATTATTACCATTATCATAAAGATGTCGGGACGACAGAAGGTGCCATTTCGAGGAATTCGCTGGGTGTATACCCTGTTCGTAATTATCGTTACAGCCAACAGGTCGGTTATGAGGAGATGTCAGCTGAGGCTTACCGTAAACTGAGGATAGGGGACTTTGGCTGCTATAGCTGTTCAGCCCGTTGTGGCAAAATACATGTTGTGCCCACCGGCCCCTATGCTGGAGCTCACAGCGAGGGTCCCGAATACGAAAGTTATTGGTCTTTTTCAGGCCCCATTGATAGCACGAATATTGAAGCTACAATTGCTGCGGACCAATTATGTGATGATCTTGGACTGGATACCATCAGCACCGGTGGTTGTATTGGGTTCGCCTATGAACTTTATGAGAAGGGAATTCTCACAAAAGATGACACGGATGGATTGGAACTGACTTATGGCAACCATGCCGCTATGGTCGCTCTTATCAAGAAGATAGGCCAACGGGAAGGTTTTGGAAATATCCTGGCGGAGGGTACAATGCGGGCGGCTCAACGTATCGGTAAAGGAGCAGAAGCTTATACAATGCAGTCAAAGGGGCTGGAGTTGGCAGGTTATGAACCCCGGGCGCTCAAGGCTACTGGTTTTGGTTACGCTACATCCAATATTGGCGGAAGCCATGGCAATGGATCTTTAGCCTTCCAGGAATGGGGTATGCCAGTGCCCAGAGCTGTGGACCGTTTTACTGAAGAAGGAAAAGCGGACATTGTGATCTTCAATCAAAACAATGCAGGTCTTGAGGTGGGTATTGTTTGCGCTTTCTCCCACGAGTGGGGGGGCTGGTTCCGAAGCCTATTCAACAAGATGTTGAAGGCTGCTACAGGCATCGAAGAATTTGCTGATTGGGACTATCTAAGAAGGGTTGGGGAAAGAGTCTGGAATCTGGATCGTGCTTTCAATGTGCGCGATGGTTTTGACCGCCGTCATGATACCCTACCCCAACGTTTTCAGAACGAACCATTGCATACACGAAAAGCTCTCGGAGAGGGTCAGATGGTCAGAACACTGGATAAATTTCTTGATGAATACTATCAGCTTCGGGGGTGGACCGAAGCAGGGATCCCTACACGAGAGAAATTGGAGGAGCTCGGACTCAGTTATGTCGTGAAAGATATGGAGCCGTTCTGGGGGAAAACCAAAACTGGATAACAGTGTGTTTAAAATGAAGGAAAGGAGGAAACGATGGATCTTGGTTTGAAAGGCAAGGTAGCACTTGTAACCGGTGCTGGCAGTCAAATTGGTTATGGTAAGGGTATTGCAATGACTCTTGCAAGAGAGGGGGGTGACATCATTGCCGCTGATATAGACCTCGAAGGGGCAAAAAAGACGGCGGCCGAAGTGGAGGCTTTAGGACGTAAAGCCATAGCAATAAAAGTCGATGTGCGGAACCGTACCGAGGTAGATGACATGGTTAAAAGGGGAGTGGAAAAACTTGGCAAGATAGATATATTGGTAAACAATGCTGGTTCCAGCAGCAGATTAAGGCCGTTCCTTGAAATGACTAAAGAGGACTGGGACTATGACATCGGTGTTAATCTTTACGGGCAGATGAATGTGGCCCAGGCAGTTCTGCCCCACATGATATCGCGTAAGTATGGCCGGATCATCAACACCTCAGGGGGACAGGGCATTCCTACCATATCTATATATGGCGCAGCAAAGGCTGGCGTGGTCATGTTCACACAGGCACTGGCAAGGGAGGTAGCATCTAAGGGAATCATTGTCAATGCCGTAGGCCCCGGACTTGGGGAGACGGGACTTGTTCATGGTGCTCCTCGGGAGTTCTTAGAGGGAGAAAAACAGAAGTCACAACTAAAGAGACTCTGTACACCTGACGATGTGGCGCCGGTGGTGGCCTTTTTGGCGTCCGATCTCTGCAGCTACATGGTTGGGCAATGCATCAATCTAAGCACTTACTGACCATGCGGTTCAAAGAATCATCATAAAATCCCCCTTAATCCCCCTTTTGCCTATCTTTGATAGGAAAAAGATTACAGAGGGGGAATCCCGCGAAACGCGGGACTCCTCACTTTGGCAAATGGTTCGGCATGCTCACCATCCTGAGCTCGTCGAAGGAGGGAGGTTGGGAGGGATTTTAAAATGGCTAAACAATTATAAACCCACCCAAAATAACTATCTATCAGGACATTCCACCATCTACAAGGAATGTCTGCCCTACAATATTGTTGGCCATATCTGATGCCAGATAAGCCACCATATTACCCACATCCTGGGGCGTAGTCGTCTTTCCTGACGGGATCCTCGGTAAAGCACGTTCTATTTCGCCTTCAGGGAAGTTGCCAGTGCGTAAAAAATTGGTATCTCCAAGGCCCGGGGCGATGCCATTTACATTGATGCCTGAAGATATCACTTCCTTCGATAATCCCTTTGTAAAGGCTATAATTGCGGCTTTGGATGCACCATAATGAACGCATCTGGGCATACCACTCAATCCAGCACCTGATGCTATATTAATGATTTTGCCACTTTTACGTTCAAGCATGTAAGGCAGAACCGCTTTTGTACAATAGAATACCCCGTAGATATTAAGGTTAAAAACCAGTTCCCAATCCTTCTCAGGTGTTTCAACAAATGGCCTTGGTGTAGTAGCACGCCCAGCATTATTTACCAGGATATCTATTCTCCCAAATCTTTTTATTACCGCATTGACCATGTCTTTTACTTCGGTCATTTTTGTAACATCCGCTTTAATCGCCATAGCCTTGCGTCCTAATGCCTCAACTTCAGCGGCTGTCTTTTCAGCTCCTCCCTGGTCTATATCATTAGCAACGATATCGCACCCGGCACGAGCCAACGTCAGTGCTATCCCTTTCCCAAAACCTATTGGGCTACCAGCCCCGGTAATCAGTGCTACCTTATCTTTTAAACTCAGGTCCATATTATTCCTCCTCATTCATGTTTCCCACATCACTCATCTCCCCTCATCCCCCTTTAAAAAAGGAGGAGTTAAAGGAGGGCGATGAAGGATCTATTTAATTACTTAACTTAAAATTTCCTTTCATAATGGGCTGTAAGCATTATTTCCAGAAACATAATAGGCTTACCAATTCTTTTGAAGTTCAGTGGACAATGGGGAAGCCCAGTCGGCATATGGATGATTGAAGGGGCGGTGATAATATTTTTTTCTCCATCGAGATATATCTCCACTTCAGCATCAAAATCAAATAAGTCTTTCGGGTTGCTTCCAAATAGACATAGGAAATGAGGAAAATCATGTTTATGAGGTTTATCTACTAAGACGTGTGGTTCCGTAACCGCCGAATACAATATACTGCAAGGTTCGCCAAGTATGTTATGATCTGCTCTAAAACCGTCAAATATTACTTTCCCATTCTCAATGATTTGTCCCTTAAGATCTTGTATGATGTACTTACTGGATGCAGCCATTTTTAATATCCTCCTTTTTTATGAATTTGCCCTTCGACTTTACCAGCTTTACTGACTCGATTTCTTTTTATAGGCCCTGGCAAAGAAAAGGTCTACAAAGATCATAGGCCTGTCAACTCTTGTAAATGTTAGCGGACAGTGGTATAACCCGCTGGGGATATATACTGTTGAGGATGTTGTGATAATATGCTTTTCCATGTGTAAACCATCCTCGCTTAGCGTCAATTCAACTTCTCCACCTAAGTCTAATAAGTTATTAGGATTGCCTCCGAGGAAGCAAAGATACTGGGGAAACGGGTGATTGTGGTTATCGGGATTCATCACAAAGGGCTGGGTAACAGGCTCCCAGTACATTGTAAATCCCATATCACCGTAATTCTCGTCACTATTCATAATGATGATCGGCGCTGTAACCTCGGGATGATTCGATGGTCTTGTAACGCCTGTCCTGACGTATTTTGAAGTAATCAATTCAGCCATACTCTCTTCCCCTTTTTCACCTTATTAGTATTTTGCTGAAAAAGCCATTTTTCTAAGGCTGCTCAAAAATGCCCAAATGCAAGGCGCCCGAAATCCTGAAGAGTGAGGCGTACTTGAATGTACGCCGCAACGATAAAGGATGAGGGCAACGCTGCAGATGGGCGTTTTTCAGCAGCCTTCTATGGTTTGGGTTTCATATACTCCGGCGTTAAGGCCACATTCATGAATATCACAGGTTTATTGACAACCTTAAAGTATAGTGGACAATGAATAAGTCCCTTGGGGATGTGAACGACAGTGGGTTCTCTGATGATGTGCTTCTCACCTTCTTCTCCCACTGAGAGTTCGACTTCTGCATCAAAATCGGTAATATTGAGCGAGTTGGCACCGTAAAAATGGAGAAACTGATCAAAATCATGTGAATGGGGTTCTTCAGCCATGAGAAAGGGCTCTGTCACACAATTCCAAAGAAGTGAGAAATTCTTTTCGCCCACATACTTACTGCTGAAAAATATTAGCCTCGGAGCAAACTTCCCCTCCACAATGGGTTTCTCGAAGAAATATTTTCCATACTTATTCTCAGACATGTTACCTTCCTCCTTAATACATATTAGCTCCCCCTCACCCTGCCCTTCCCCCTTAATAGGGAGAAGGGAAAGGTGAGGGAGCAATATGGATCCACTACTTTCCCATCAAACTTGGCAACCAGAGTGCTATCTGGGGGAAAACCATGATGAGCGTTATCACAAAGAAACCCAAGGTCATAAAAGGCATTGAAGACCTGAAGACATCGGTTAAGCTTACATCAGGAGGTGCTAATGCTTTCATTGTGTAACAATCCAGGCCGAAAGGCGGTGTGATCAGTCCTAACTGTATATTAGTGACCATTATAGTGCCAAACCACAACTTATCATAGCCTAACGCGGAGACAATGGGCATAAACATTGGCACGGTTATCATCACGATGCTTCCTGGGTCAATGAAGCAGCCAAGAAATATGATCACCAATTGTGTCGCAATAATGATGAATATGGGATGCACGGGAAGAGATAATGCTAAATTGACAATCCCTTTGAGAGCCCCGCTGCTGGCCAGGATTCTGCCGAAGCTTATTGATCCCACGATGATCACAAATACCATGACTGTAATCTCAATAGTGCCGATCGCGGACCTCTTCACCATGGGTAGGTTAAACTTTTTATATAGAGCTGCCAAAATAAAACAGCCTATGGCACCAAGAGCGGCTGCCTCAGACGGGGTGGCAATCCCTATGAAAATAACGCCGATGGCGGCAAAGATAATCGCCGCTACCGGAACTGCGCAACGTGACATGACACTCACCTTTTTCAGGAAAGGCACACGCTCGACAGAATAAGAAGGAGCTAGAGAGGGGTCGAGCATGCATCGGACGATGATATAGGAGACGCAAAGCCCGGCAAGCAGTAATCCCGGCACAATAATAGCAATTAAAAGCTGGCCGATGGGAATCCCGCCTATCGCACCTAAAAACACAGCCAGGGCACTGGGCGGAATGAGGGTATCCAGGGTGCCACAGATTACAATGGGACCCAGGGTCATCGCTTTCTTATAACCTCGTTTACTCATTTCAGGCACCAGGCTCCGGGCTAACATGGCTATGGTGCCCCCACTTATGCCGCTCATCGCTCCTATCAGCGTTCCAGCACTGATGGCGAGTATACTTAGTCTTCCCGGCAAACGCCCTAACGTTTTGTCCACATCGTCTATAATGGTCGCCCCTATTCCTGATTCAAATATGATGTTACCCATCAGGACAAACAAAGGTATTGGCAGAAAGACAAAAGTGGTCACCGAGCTATAGAAACTCATAGCAAGCTGCTCGATACCTACCATACCCCCCCAAAACAGAATAGATCCCATCGTACATGTAAGCAAAAATGCAAAGGCGATAGGCATGCCTGTGGCCATCAGGACTATCAGACAGCCAAATATCAGCAGTAGAGCAAGAGGCCATTCCATTATAATTTGCCTCCAGTCTCATTACTTGATGGGATCTGTTGGTTCCTGAACATGTCTTTAAACTTTTCGACTTGTCCATAAGTATTTTTCAATACCTGAAGAAAAAGCATAAAAAAACCTATTGGGATAATGATTTCTATAGGCCATTTGACTGGTTGTAATACCCCTGAGAGAGTAAAGCCTGTCCGAAAATCGTGCAGGGTGAGCTTGGCACTATAAAAGGTCACAACCACAAGGATGAATAAACTAATTACGGAGGCAATAATATTCAGAATAGCCCCATTTTTCGGATTTAAGAGGTTGGTTACCGCATCGACACGGACATGTCCGTTATTCCTCATTATATAGGCAGCACCCATGAAGGTCATCCACAGCAGGCTGTATTCGGTGAGTTCAAAAATACCGATATAAGTTATTGAAAAAGCGTATCTCATAAGAACGTCTATGGTGACAAACAGAGCATCGATAAGGATGATGACGCCTGACACAATCATCATTATAGTAATAGCTCTATCAAACATAACCCAGAATCTCTCTCCAGCTTTCATATGAGACCTTTCCGTAGGCACTTCCAATTTGCCATGACCCGTGAAGGGCGCTAACTAAGATTGAAAATGGTAAATCCCCCCTCAACCCCTTTAGCAAGGGGGAAAGAGAGGGGATTCGATTTGGGGATATTTTTTTCTGCCTTACTTTAGACGCGAAAAATTTGGGTTTAAGGTAAATTTCTGCAACTCAGCGACGCTTGGACTTAACTTTAAATCTGCCGCTCCCATCTTATCTCTGAAATTCCGATAGAATTTCACAGATTCTTCATGAGAAAATTTGACAATTTTCACGCCTGCAGCAGAGATATCTTTCTTTACTTTCGCTACGATGTTATTCCACTCTCTGCAACCATCAATTTCCGTCTCAATGGCAGCCTGAGTTAAAACATCTTTTAGATTCTGTGGCAGGCTCTCCCACTTTTTCATGTTCACCAACCATCCGCCACCGTTAGAACTGAAAAGCTCATCTAACATACAACCGGTTACCGGTGTTAGACCAAAATCCTGAATGCCGGGGATACCAACATTGTATCCATCCACGACACCCCGTTCCATAGCAGTGAAATATTCAGGAAAACCAATCGGCATACAAATAGCCCCCAAGCCTTCGATATGTGCCCTGTTCGACCCACCGGTTGCAGCGATTTTTAGTCCCTTTATGTCATCAATTTTAGAAATGACTTTTTTAAAATAGAAACATGTCTGTACCTGCGGATCTGAAGGTGATGACTGCCCAAGAAAGTAGATACCGGATTTCGCAAAGAGCTTCTGAATAAACTCCAATCCTCCGTTTTTACGAAGCTCGGCAGGAGAATATTCTGCTCGTGCAAAGGCATCCATTCCAGGTGCGAGTGCGTTTGCAAAAATAAAAATGGAGTTGGCAATATCCACTGAGCCCCTCTGCGCAGCAGCAGGAGCATCAGGACCTGGAATCGCTTCCGGTCCACCTAATAACTTTATAACAAGTTCTCCCTTGGATATCGCTTTAACCTTATCCATAAACATATGGGTCCAGAAGTTGCCCGGCGGTATATCAGGCAGAAACATTACCAACGTTAGCTCTACGGGTTTTTTCTGTGCCAAAGCTGGCTTGGTATAACCAGCAAAGACCAGGGTGGTTGCTACCACAATTGTTAATACCATTAATGTTTTTTTCATCTTACTTCCTCCTTTCTTTTTTTGATTTTTGCACATTGAATTTAAGATTTCGTTAGCTTATCTTAGCTTATCCAGAATGCAAAGTCTATTCTCTGACTTCGTACCACTTATTAAAAAACATATCAATTTAGCCGTTTGAAATCACATTTAAAAATCCCTCCCAACCTCCCTTTACCAAAGGGAGGTGTCCCACGTTTCTCGGAATTCCCCCTTTTAATAAAGGGGGATTAGATAAGTCTATCAAACCTCTAAAATGTTAAAAAATTAGAGAGTTGGTTCTTTCTTTATCATCTTCCACCTTATGTCTTAGGTATTCAATATTTTACATTGATCCCCAGCCCAGTCAATTATACGAAAGTAGGATTTTAGATGAATCTGACATTAGAATTAGGATTGAACCAACTGAAATGAACTTTACGATGTGATGATCTTTGATATCCAGAATCTATAAACCCAAATAGGCTTTTTTGATGTGATCATTCTGCAGAAGTTCTTTGCTTTTCCCCTCTGAAACAATCCGCCCGTTTTCTAATACATAAGATCTATCCGCTATTTCTAAAGTCTGTTGAACGTTCTGCTCAACAA
>Ga0299915_10003691_pt1 | contig 11050 bp, 9 predicted proteins | sample RVTome_13_FD_200263 | JGI IMG/M metagenome (GOLD analysis project Ga0299915, IMG submission 200263) | Soil microbial communities from uranium-contaminated site in the Upper Colorado River Basin, Wyoming, United States - RVT92D227 (version 2) ... | reverse complement strand
TTACAAAGCCCTCCCATAACTCAGGATATATTATAAAAAAAAATAAATTTGTAGCTATCGGTAAAATTATTCCTATAAACCTAACTAAACTTATAAAAAAATTCAGTTGATATTTTTTAGAACCGCTTGAATTACTTCTAAAAAACATTAGAAACGGAATCATTAGAATTGCCGTTGGTTTTACAATTATACTGAATCCTAAAATCAAACTTCCTATAAATTGCCATCTAAGATCGCTATATTTTAAAAAAATATAAAGAGATATTAACATGAAAAGCGTGATAAACGAGTTTATTTGACCTAAAATATAATTAAACATGTGAGGAATAGCCATCAGATAAAACGATATAAAGATAATTATCCTTTTATCGTCTTTTTCGTGGTCTTTACCTTTTATAAAATTACAGATTTTATACAAGAAGATACAAGTAAAAATATTCACTATCAAATTCAATACATGAAAGATTGTAAATCCAAGTTCGAAACCTAACAAATAAAAAGGCACAAAAAACACCGCAGATAACGGCAGATAACGATAATCCCACAAATATTGGTCTTGATCGTATAAGTTATTAATATCGTTGTAAAATATGCCTCCTGCGTTAAAATAAATGAGAAAGTCGTTCTGTTCTCTGAATATTGTAAGGACACATATATATGAGATTATAAAATAACTTAAATGAATTATTAAAGCAAATCTAAATAATACAAAGTTTATCCAGAGTTCTTTAATTCTTTTTATAAAATTCATATTTTTCTAATATTATAATCTTAAAAACCAAGATAATTTTACTTCTTTTTTAAATTCCCATATTTTAATTAATAAAGTAATAAAATTAACTTTTATTGACATTAACCTTATTTTAAAATATACTGTCTATTGACAATAAAAAATGGTCTCCAAATCTGATATAAATTTAAATTCATAATTTTGAATCAAACATAAAAATTAGTTTTAGTGATAAAAACGAATGAAAAAGATTTAAAAGAAAAAGAAGCTTCGAATCAGATGGGAAAAAAAAAGCCTAATTTCATGGTAAGATTACTTTCTATTCGATTGCTTTTTGCACTTCATCTATTTGCTTTTCTTTCGGTTAGTGGGCTATTGACTTTGATATGGGCTCTTACAATTGAAGGCCAAAATTATTTTTTCTGGCCTGTTTATGCGATATTTGGATGGGGTTTTGGAATCGGTTTTCACGCAATAACATATTTAATGTACAACGATATTAATAAATATTTAGCAGAGGTTAGACGAAAATCTACTTTTTCAGTTTTATATGTATACCATTTGTTCTTCTACACATTAATCAATGTTTTCCTTTTTATCATTGATATTTCTACATTTGGTATATGGTTTTTTTACTGGCCACTTTTATTATGGGGGATCGGATTCGGAGTACATTCGCTCGGATTCTTTACGTGGGAAAGAAGTTTAAACAAAGCAGCAAATAAATTGAAAACGAAACATCCTGATTTTGAACCAAAAATAATAAAAAAGCGAGCAATATATCAATTAACGAATCTATGGGTACTTTTGGCTCATATATTGTATTTTATCATAGTTTCAATATTGTTATATTCGCTAAACGCATATTTCTGGAGAGAGCAAATTCAGACCCTATTAGAAAGTACACTTTTCTGGGGAACTTTTTTAGGCGTTCACACGTTTGGATTTTATCTATTCTTTTATAATAATATTATGAGAAAAATATTAAAAGGATTAGTATTACATGTCGTAATTTATGCTTCAATGAATAGCTGGATGATGTATTTTAATTTGAACCAATCTCCAAACGTAATATGGTTTTATTATCCTCTAATCTTATGGGGTATTGCAATAGTAATCCATACTTTCGTGTATTTAAAATGGTGTACTGTAAAAAATGATGCATTAACACTAGTAACCAACCAATTTGGAAATACATTCGACAAATACTATTTAGATTCAAAAGCAAATAGATATCTGTTCTGGAAATGGGGTCTTTTAACGCATATTGCCATTTGGATTTGCGGAATAGTAATGATCGGAATAAACTTAACAATTATGAGAGAAGATATTTCTTTATTAACTTATTCTGCTCTTGGATGGTTAATTGGAGTTTCAATTCATGGTGGATGCTTTATTGTAGTATTTAAAAATGTTCAGAGATTTTTATCGTGGACGGCAATATTACATATCTGTGCGTTTATCAGTTCAAGTATTTTAATGATTGCGATTAATATTTTAAATCCCGGTTTTCCTTGGAGTGCAATAGCGATTTTCGGTTGGGGCATTGGCTTAGGATTACATGTAATTTTGGCAAAATTTACTTAAAACTTTTTTTTAATTTTTTTTAATTTTTCAAATCAATATATAAAGTTCTAATTATACTCATTTCTGCATTGATACATTTATACAATTTATGTTTTATTTCAGCTCTATTAAACTATCTAAAAAATGCTTTAAATAATGAATTCGGTTATAAAATGAATTTACTATGAATTATTTCTTGTTATAAAACGGTTAAAATATAACACGATTGGAGTCAAAAAATGTTCTTTTTTTTCTTTTTAATTTAAATAGATTTTTTAATAGAATTTTATTAATTAATTAAAACTTATTCTGTTCTATTATTTCCCTAATGGTTTTATAAAGTTCTAAGCTCATCCTAAAACCCATTTTATTTAATTTATCTAATATCATTAATGCTTCTTCTTTAGAAATATTATATTTTTTTACAGAATTGATCAATATGCCAAGAGTACCTGTTACCTTTTCCCCTAAAGCTCTACAAATGCTTCTAAGCCGCTTATCATTGGATGCTATTAATGAAGAAGGAAAATCGAGTAGTAATGCAATAATATCGGGGTCGCCCGATTCATATTTATCTCCTAATAAACTCAACGATTTTTCTGAAGATTTTTTTGATGGAGCAACTTTTTGGAAACTCAAGGTTAATAGCGCACTTTTTGCTGGTTCATTAGTAATTTCTTTCAATACATTTTCTGGAATTATACAATCCTTAATTAATTCTATCTTTCCAAGATTACCAAGAGAAATTAAAACGGTTGAATCTACTATCATTCAAGTGCCTTCAATTCATCATTAATTTCGTCTGGGCTAATTTGAACAAGTAAACCTTTTTCTTTAGCAATCGTGAACCAATCTGCTAAAGATATACCAGCAATTCGAGCTGCTTGTTTTACGCTAATCTTATTAAATATATAAAGTTCTATTGCTTTTTTGAGTTTTAATTCTTTCAATCCCTCTTCCAATGCCTTTCTCTTTACCTCTTCCTTATTGATTCCTAAAAGTTTTGCTAATTCTTCAATGTCTTTTTCTAAACTCATCATAATATATATACTTATTAAATTCAATTAAATAATTTTTTAGTTATTTTTTTCTTCGGTCATTTTTGGGTGGAAATTAAATTAAAGGTCTTCCTCAATTCATTCAATAAACGGATGATTCGCCGTTATTTACTATTGAAAAAAACTAAGAAAATTTAGAATAAAAACGATTTAATAAATTCATGTTCTACATATAATGCTGAATTGATATTAAGAACAATTGATATAATATTTAATCTAACATTTAAAATAAGAGAATATAATTATAAAATAAAAAAGAATTTCAAAAAAAATAAATATAAAATAGGAATTTAACTTCATAATTTAATAATTACTTTAAAAAGTTAAAATAATGTCGTTCATAAAACGAAAACAAAAAGAATTTGCGTTTGGAATTATAGTAGGTAGCAGAGATGTTTTTCCCGATTATCTAGCAAAAGAAGGCAGACAAGAAATTATTGAAGTTTTAAAAGAACTTAAATATGATCTCGTGATTCTTACCGAAAACGACACAAAATTTGGCGTAGTTGAAACATACGAAGACGCAAAAAAATGTGCTTCTTTATTTAAAGAAAATAAAGAAAAAATTAAAGGAATAATTGTTTGTCTCCCTAACTTCGGCGATGAGAAAGGTATTGTAAATACATTACAGTTATCTGAACTTAAGGTTCCAGTTTTAATTCATGCTTCATCAGACGAAATTGAGAAAATGAGTAGAAAATATAGACGAGACGCTTTCTGCGGTAAAATTAGCGTTTGCAGCGTTTTGTATCAATATGGAATTCCTTTTACATTAACTGAAAATCATACGTGCCCAATTAAATCGGAAGAATTTAAGCAAGATATTATAAGATTTGAAAAAACATGTAAAGTGGTAAATTTAATTAAAAACGCTCGAATTGGTCAAATTGGAACGAGACCAAACGCATTTGAAACGGTTAGATATAGCGAAAAGATTCTCCAATTTTATGGAATTACCGTAGAGCCTATTGATCTGTCTGAAATTTTTGGTATGATTCAAAGATTAGACGACAAAGATTCTAAAGTCGAAGAGAAAATTAAATTCATCAGAAATTACACCCCAACAAAAATTTTTCCTGAGGATGGGCTTTTAAAGCTGGCAAAATTAGCGGTTGTAGTTGAGAATTGGGTTACAGAAAATGAATTGGACGGTTTTGCATTTCAATGTTGGCCCAGCATTCAAGATAATTTTGGAATAGTTCCATGTGCTATAATGAGTATGTTTAGCGAGGGATTAATTCCCGCTGCTTGTGAAGTTGATATACTTGGATTGATTGCAATGCTTATCTTACAAGAAGCTTCCGATTCTCCATCGGCAATTTTAGATTGGAACAATAATTATGGAGACGAGCCGAATAAAATGGTTTTATTTCATTGTAGTAATTTACCTAAGTCTTTCTTTCAAGACACTAAAATGACAATTCATCCAATAATTTCAGATCAAAAGGGCGCTGAAGTTACTTTTGGAGCTATTCAAGGGCGAATAAAAGCCAAGCCATGTACTCTTTTGAGAATGGAAACGGACGATATTTTAGGTGAATTGAAAGGTATCATCGTTGAAGGAAAATATACAGACGATCCATTAAATACATACGGTGGTTTTGGAGTTGTTGAAATACCAGATCTCCAAGAACTATTAAAAAAATTATGTTTAGGTGGATTTGCTCATCATGTCGCAGCAACATTAAACGAGGTTGCGGAAATAGTTTTTGATGCGTTAAGCACATATTTCAACTTAGATATTGAATTCCATTAAAAAATCTCATTATTGATCTTTTAATTATTTACTCTATATTTTTTTTTTCCCTTAAATATTTTAACCATTGCTGGTATTCATGATGTTCTTTCTCGTCTAAAGAATTTAATTTAGAGGAATTTTTAATTTTAATACTTTTGAAAAAAAGTGTGTAACTTCTTTTTTGACCAAGGATCCAATCCCAATCTCTTATCTCCCCTTGGTTGAGATTCCCAAATACCACACTCAGGAGCGTTTTCTTGTAGCCATTCGATAATTTCATCAGCATTTTTTCCTTCTTCCTCCTTTTCAATAACAACTTTTCCCTCTTCGTGTTTCCAAACAATTATATCTCCTTTATTTATATTTAAGAGCTTTCGGATTGTTGATGGAACTGAGGTTCTTCCTAAATCGTCCACTTTTGTTTTATTCATAACTTTACTAATTAGTATATGGTATTGTAAAGTTTAAATATTTTTAACATTTAATAAAAGAAAAAGAGATCCTAGGAATAAATATATCATTAAAACTAATTTTATTTTTTCCTTTTTATTTTTAATTCTTTTTCAAAAAAGCCAGATTTAATAATATTTTCGCGAGTTTGCGTTAAAATTGTATAAATATTAAATGAATTCAACCATTTTTTAATTCCTAGGTTTTCTTGCAACAATTTAATCAGTCTTCTATAGGAAATATATATAGAATACTCAGAAATATCGCATCCAATCCATCGTCTATTTAATTTTTCTGCCGTAAGCAATGTAGTTCCAGAACCGCAGAAAAAATCCGCAACAACATCATTTTCGTTCGACCCAATCTTGATTATCCTTTCAAGCAATTCCGGATGTTTTTGGGTTGGATATCCCGTCCATTCTTTCGAAGCAGGTTGCAAACATGGAATTTTCCAAACGTCATCCAGTTTTTTATCTACTACTGTGCGATATATTACGTGACCATTATCGTCTTTTTCGTTTTTTAATACGCCATTTACGTTTACCCTTTTAAGTTGTTTTTTCGCTCTTTTCCGCGGAATTCTTAATTCGTTAAGCGAATAATTGTTTGATTTCGAATAAACTAAAATATCGTCGTGAGCCCTTGGTAAATTTTTTTTTCCAGCAGAATACTTATTGTAATAATACCAAACAATATTATTCACAAATCTATTCTCGCCAAAAATCTCGTCTAAAATCAGTTTCACGTAATGATTTGCGTGCCAATCTAAGTGAACGAAAATCAATCCTTTATTTGATAATAATTTTTTAAATAAAAAAAATCTTTCATAAAGCATCTGCAAATACGAATCCAAGTCGTGATCCCAACGATCGTAATACGCGATAGTCTGAAAATTATCGTCAAACGATTCCACATTAATGTAATAATTAGAATTGGAAAAAAAAGGGGGATCTATGTATATTAAATCTATTTTTTCTTCCATATCATTCAATAAATAGTATAAAACCTCTAAGTTATCGCTCCAGAATAATTTATTCGTCCAATTATCTTCGCGAAAAGAAGCGTTAATTTGATTCTGAGTTAATTTAGGAAAGCCATTTAATTTTTGATATTTTTCCTTATAAAGTTGCTTTTTCTCTTCCAAAGCTTCCGATTTATCGGTTTTATTGCCCCATATTAAATTGACCATGCTTAAATAAAAGTAATTGCTACTTCTTAAAAATTTATTTGATTTTAAAATTTACTAAAAAAAGGTAATTATAATAACTTTTAAATTGTAAATTTTATCTCCATTACATTTTTAATTCCTTTTTGGTCCAAAATAACTCTATATTTCTTAAAATAAACATCACTTGGTTTTCTTTTATCAAATGTAGTTAATTTTATTACCAGGTTTAAATGATATACTTTTGAAACCGGAACTAATTCTATTTGATTCTTTTTTTCGTTCCAATTTAACTCGGTGCGAATTGGATCGTCTGCGTATTTTAAAAAATCTGTTACATTAAATCGAAAGACGTCAGAAATATCTTTCTGTCTTGTATGATGTTTGTCAATTTTTTGCCTAAATAATTTTATTTTTTTTGTATGGAGAATGCAAACCTCTGGTTTGCCTTCCTTTTCAATAGGGCTTATATTAGACGATTCTCTTATTTTAAGTATTTCAATTGGGATCTTCTCCCAATTTAAAAAAATAACTTTCTCTTTACTCACTCCAATTTTTTCTTTAAAAAACACATCAATTATATCTGTCCGTGCGTCAGGGAAATAAAGACCTAAAGCTTTTTGGGACGAGTTGCGAAATATATCCTTAACTCTATCCTTTAACATGTATATGACAACAATACCTAAAATGAAAGGAATATCGTTTACGTTAAAAAACAAAAGTAAAATCAAACCTAATAACAACGAGAGAAACATCGCAAACCCAGCAGTAATAGAATAAAGCATTTGCAATGAAGAAGACTTTGGATCTTTTTTTCTTTTTTCTAAATATAAAACGCTTTGTAAGTATTTTTTCATAATACCTTCCATATACGTAAATTCTTCGTTGTCCAAACCTTCTTTTAACGATATTCGGCTGCCTACGCTTTTTCGATACGATTGTTCGAGATTTATTCCTTTTATTATCATTTTTTGAGTTTCGTTATCAAACTCCTTTTCAAATGTCCTTAAAGAGTTTGTCAACCACATTTCTATTTGAAGACTTATATATTCGTCAGAATATCTAAAAGTTTCCCTTATGTCAAAAGGTATTTGAGCCATGGCAAATTTTTCTCTTAAATAAACCATTTTTGCTTGAAGCTTTTCAATACTTTTAATATAAATTCGAAAAGATTCATTTGAATTAATAGATCCTTTAACTTGCTCGAAATAATTAATAAAATAAGAAAACTGATCCCTTAAAGATGATTTAATGATGCACGCGAGAAGTTTTAATTCGCGCTGAATTTTTCTAAGTGGCTCGCCTGATATATTTCCATATTCGATTTCCTTTATTTTTGCGCTTATGACATTGAAAGGCGAAAAACTATTATCTTGATCTAATATCCCATCAATGGACATTTTAGGGGTTTTAAAGCGGATATTATTATTAAGATCTGAATAAAATTTTTCTTTACTATAAGATTGTTTATTTATTTGTAAAGACCTTGGTATAAAAAAATATGTGTCAATCAAATAGGCGGGTTTTTTTTTAGTTTCCCTTTCTTTTGAATATGTATACTCTATTTTTGATTCGAAATTATACAGATCGTGGCGCTCTATCGGTGATTCTTCTATTAATCCGTAATTTTTGTTAATAGTTATACAACACCTTCAACAAACTAAATTTTCGATATAATTAACTCTACTTAAACAAAAAGAACATACTAGAATTTATAATTGACTCTACTTAAAGAAAAAGAGCTTTCTATTAATTATAGAAATTAAGAATTTAACTATTAAAAACTTAAAAAATCATTAAAAAAAATGTAAATTTTGATACAAATTATTAAGGATTTTTTTTTAAGAAAGAATTCGAATCTAATTTGAAGCAAAAATTATTAATAATTTGTAAATTAAAGAAATAAACTAAATAATAACAATTTTCGATGTTAAAATCGTTATGGTAAGTTCTTCGTTAGGTTCTAAAAGAAATCGCGTTTTTTTATTATTAATTGTATGGTTAGTAATAGGTGTTTTTATAAGTGCATTCCATCCTATTGGGTTATTTATCCTCATGCCATTAATCCCTTGCTGCGTAATATTATTTATTTTATCATTTTTCGTAGATATAAGAAAATTGAGCCTAATTGTAGTAATAATTATAATAATACTTATTATTGTTTTAGTCCCTATCTTTTTCGTATTTAAAGCGGTTATAAAAATGTTCTTTCAATTAGCGATTATAAGTTATATTATAATCACTGCTATTTTCGGACTTTATGCTTGTTACAAAGGAGGAACTCAATTAGATAAAGCGCTATATAACGTTAAAAGTCCCTTTAATCATTTTTTTAGAATAATTGAATTTTTCGGTGGAATTTTTTTAGGATTATATGTAATCTATGGAATATTTATTTTTACCGGTTCAAAATTAATCCTGATTACTTGGATTTTAATTGTAACAATATTGGTTCTTGCAATAATAAGTCTTATTTTGTTGTTATTTGGTAAATTTAACGCATGGTTAGGTACTTTTTCAATCTACTCGGGAATTTATTTTGCGTACCTCATTATAGTTTTTATTTACGCACCAATTATATACGCTAGAACTGGTGCTGCTCCGATAATAATTAAGTTACTAATTGCTACATTTGATGTGCTCATATTAATATATACAACTATAATTCTTGTTGGTAAACGAGCTGATATTATAAGCAGCAAATTAAAATTTATTAAATCCGAAACAATATTATTTTGGCTAATTCTTTGCAAAGCTTCCTACGAAATAGCGATTATACAAGATCCATATTTATCGTCGATTAAAAATCAATACGTATTATTCATATTCGTAGCGTTGCTTGGCATCGTTGGGATCTATGGAATTATAAAGTATAAAAAGTATAGAAAAAACAAGTAAATCAAAAGATTAAATATTGAATACTACTTTTTTGTCTCTTTAATTTGTTTTACATAAATTTAAAAAAATATCCAATTTAAACAAAGCTAATAATAAACCTTTAAATAGGCATAATGTTAAATTTAATTTATGGTAATTACTGAACTCAAAAAACTTTTTTTGGAAAAAGAATATCGTCTTATACTTTTCTTAACTACATGGTTAATTATCGGTTATACGCTATTTCAATTTATCCAATATCTTCCAGAATGGCTCCCATACGTCGTTTTTCCTCCACTTCTCGGGTTCTGCCTTGTTTTTTTGATTGCCTCTATAATTTCTAGAAAAGACTTACGCGAATTTTCCTTAAAACGAATAATCATATGTATTATAATAGGTGTGGTTGTTGCATTTCTTTTCACAGGGATCTGGCGTTTTGTAATGTTCTTTTTATATCGTATTGGGATAATATCCTATATTATTATAGTCTCAGTATTTTACATGTATGGATGTTACAAATACGCGGTGAAGGGCGACGAGAGTCTGTATAAATTAGGAAAACCGATAAATACAATTCTAAGATGGCTCGTATTTATAGGTGGAACAATCGTTTCTTTAATTATAATGTTTATCCTTATGAGAATCGGTATAGCATGGGCAATAAAGGCGCCTGAAATAAAAGATAGACTTGCTTGGGTCGCAGTCATTATTGCTATAATTATGATTGGTCTAGCATTAATTGGAATTTTAACGCTATTTGCTAAGAAGTTAAACGCTTGGTTAGGAATCTTTTTAGTTCTCGTATCGATTTTTACGGCTTATCTTATGATTTATGCGTTTTACACTTTAGGATCAAGTGGAAATACCACGTACGATCTATGGATTCAGATTGTTTTATATCTATGCGAAGTATTTCTTATCATCTATACTACATTAACCATAATTGGAGAAAAAACGGAAGTTATTAGTAAAAAGTTGAAATTCATAAAACCTGATGTAATATTAATGTGGTTAATCTTTTCAAAGGCTGCTTACGTACTTGCAGCAGCTGCCGATCCGAGAATTCCTGCTGAAGAAATTAACGTAATACTCAGCTTTTTACTTTTTATACCCTTACTAATAATTGCTGGGATTTACGGTATAATTAAATATAAAAAAATTAAACAGGAAAGAGAGAAATAAATTACTTCAAACTATAAAATCTATAAATTGAAATCAATTATTTTTTTTTATTAATTTTAATTCTTTGTAAATCTATTTCTATTCAATTTAATTTCCACATTTTTATATATTAAAAAAATAACGATAAAACAACTCAATTTTCTAAAAAATAAATTTTAAATATATATCGATTCATTATATTTTTATGGTATTAAAAGCATTAAAAGAACTGTTTACACTTAAAGAAAACCGATTAATTTTAGTATTATTTCTCTGGCTCATAATTGGCTTCACCTTACTGAAAT
>Ga0299915_10003689_pt1 | contig 11056 bp, 7 predicted proteins | sample RVTome_13_FD_200263 | JGI IMG/M metagenome (GOLD analysis project Ga0299915, IMG submission 200263) | Soil microbial communities from uranium-contaminated site in the Upper Colorado River Basin, Wyoming, United States - RVT92D227 (version 2) ... | reverse complement strand
AGATGAATCTATCCATAACGATCCATAAGTTCGGCGTGAATAACCGTTGGGATTGTGGTAATATCTGCATGACCTCTGAAACAGAGGAGAGAGGGTAAATGAAGCCTTTGACTGTGGTCATCCCTTATAGCCCAGCACCTTTCTTTGAAAAACTCCTGTTCGGCTTTGTGAAGTTCCCCCAGGTCGAGGGTGTGGTCATTGTCAGCCAGGAACCGGTTCATATAGAAACTCCCAGGTGCCGTGTTCGGATTGCCGGATCGCTTCCATCTCATGAAACACTCAAGTTGATTCTTGGGGAAATCCAAACCCCCTATCTTCTTCTCTTACAGGGCGCTCAACACGTTTCGATCGAGCCTGAAGCGCTGGAAAGGATCCTCGAAAAGGGTAAATCCTCGAAAGCTGGCCTTCTCTATTCGGACTTCTATGAGGAAAACAAAGGCGAAAAATCACTTCATCCGTTGAACGACTATCAACTAGGAAGTGTACGCGATGATTTTGACTTCGGCGCTTTGACCCTTTGGTCGGTCTCTTCTGTCCGGAATGCACTTAAAAAATACGGTGCAATACCCAATCTTCAATTTGCAAGTCTCTACGATTTTCGCCTGAAGGTCTCCATTGACCATCCTGTGATTCATCTGCAGGAACTCCTCTATTGCGTGTTGGGGGCAGATAAACCCTCAGACAGTGAAAGGATGTTTGCCTATGTCGATTCCAGGAATTTCAACGTCCAGAAAGAGATGGAGACTGTTTTTACAGATTATCTTAAGAAGATTCATGCTTATTTGTCCCCTTCTCATTTAAAGGAAGTGGAACAAACACAGGAATCTTTCCCGGTGGAAGCCTCTGTCGTCATCCCTGTTCGGAACCGAAAAGAGACGATTGTTGAAGCCGTGAAAAGCGCCTTATCACAGGAAACGGACTTTTCATTTAACATCATTGTTGTGGACAACCACTCGACCGATGGCACTACAGCCATCCTCTCTAACCTTGCAAGGCAATATCCCCATCTTAAGCACATCATCCCGGAGAGGTTTGATCTTGGGATCGGGGGCTGCTGGAACGAAGCCCTTCATAACGTTGGCTGCGGTCGCTATGCTGTCCAGCTCGATTCTGACGATCTCTACAGCGCCAACCGCACCCTGCAGATCATGGTCGATAAGCTCCTCCAGCAAAATTTTGCCCTGGTGATCGGATCCTATACAATCGTTGACTCCACACTCAATGAAATTCCACCGGGTCTCATCGACCATCGGGAATGGACCGACGAGAATGGCCACAATAATGCCTTACGCATCAACGGTCTGGGCGCTCCCCGGGCCTTCAACACCGACCTGATGCGAAAGATCGGCTTTCAAAACGTAAGCTATGGTGAGGATTATGAAGCAGCGCTTCGAATCTGCCGCGAATACCGGATCGGGAGGATCTATGAAAACCTCTACCTCTGCCGACGGTGGTCCGGCAACACCGATGCGGGGCTTGGTATCGAAGAGAGAAACCGGAACGATGCTTTTAAAGATAAGATCCGGACCTTTGAAATTCTTGCCCGGCAGAAGTTGAATCAAAGAAGATAAACAGCAACTATAGGAATCATAGACCAACCCTGACAGAGGAACGATCTCGTGTCCATTCTCGCTCAGAAGGTTTATAGTATCTTCGACGGAGGAAAAAGTTCGAAAGGACTTCCCGCACTTTGCCTTGATCTCTTGTCAGACCAGAAGGAAGCATGGCTGGAGCTTCGGGAAGGTTACGGATTGCTTGAGGCTGTCAGGGAGCGGGAAGTCCCTTGCAGGGGATTCACTGTCCGCCTCCAGCACAACCCCGGAAGAATCAAGAGCAGTCTTGCCGTTGTGAGAAAAGAATATGGAGCCGAGCGGCCATGTTTCCTCTGTCTGGATCACCTCCCTGATGGGCAGAAAGGGGTCCTTTATCGGAATGAATACCTGATCCTCTGTAACCCCATGCCTGTTTTTCCTTCTCATTTCACTGTCTCCAATTTAGAGCACGATCGCCAGGCTATTGCTGAACATATCGAACCCTTTCTCCGTCTTGCGACTGATTTTAGTTCCGACTGGGTGGTTCTCTACAATGGGCCCCGATGCGGCGCCTCGGCGCCGGATCACCTCCATTTCCAGGTGGTCCCATCCGGACAGATGCCTATCGAGAAAGATATCCGCGAGAAGAAAAGACTTTTGTTGATGACAGAGATGGATAATGTCTTTTTGTATCGGGTGAGGGATCTGGGGCGGGAAGTCATCCTCCTGGAGGGAAATGACCTGATGGCCGTGGAGAATGCCTTCAAGAATTATCTGAACGAATTAAAAAAGGCTCTTCTTGTAGACGAGGAACCCATGATCAATATGGCCGGATGGTATGAAGAAAAACAATGGTGTCTGGTAATCTTTCCACGCCGCAAACACCGTCCTGATACCTTTTTCAGACAAGGGGAGGAACGGTTGGTGGTTAGCCCTGGGGTGATTGATATGGGAGGCATCCTGATCACCCCTGTAGAAAAAGATTTCGAACGCCTGGACAGGGCTTTAGTGGAGTCTATTTACGGAGAAGTATCCTTAATGTTGTAGGGGGTTGTATTGAAAAGGGAGGTCAACGCAATGGCAGCATGTTCAACGAGGATTGTCCCTATTTAACCAAGGTCACCCCATGCATACTGGAGAATGCCGACAAGGGTGATGGCAGCGGTTTCCGTTCTTAAAATCCGCTGCCCCAGCTTCACTGGAACAAATCCTTTATCCTTTGCAACGCTCACCTCTTCTTCAGTAAAACCTCCCTCAGGTCCGACCATCACATAGACCCTTTGCAGAGGGTAAGTCACAAATCCCCCCTCCCCCCCTTTTTCAAAGGGGGGATTTAATACGGAATATCTTTTCAGGACTTCTTTGAGGCTTTTCCCTTCCTTCTCCCATAGAAGAATTTTCAATCCTTCTTCCTTGCAAAACTTTAATGCTTCATGGAAGGAACAATAAGGCTCCACCTGTGGCACTTTTGCTCTTCTCGACTGCTGAACAGCCTTGATGACGATCTCCTGCCACCGGTGAGCTTTTTTTTGTTTTGACTCCCTCTCTTCAAGCGTGATGGATCTCTGCGATTTAAATGGAATGATCTTTGCGATCCCTAACTCCGTTACCTTCTGGATGATCAACTCCATCCGCTCTTTTTCTGGGAGGGCTTGTAAAAGGTAGATCTCCAAAGTTGATTCTGAGGGTGACTGAAAAACATCAAATACAAGGATAAGGGCTTTTTGCTCAGACAGGCTAAGAACCCTGCCCCTGAAGTCCATCCCTTCAGAACCAGTCAAGGTAACAATGCTTCCCTCACGGTCACATTGAAATCGAAGGGCCTCCAGAGGAGGCCCTTCGATGACAACTTCATTACCTACTTCAATCTTCCGATTGAGAACGATTCTATCCATCGCAGGAAGATTTCCCTTTTTTCTTCTTTTTCTCCCCCTTCGTCTCTTCTCCTCCCCCCTCAAACTCTTTGATTTTCATATTTAATTCCCGGAGCTTCTTGTCGACCAGGTCATTGACCGTCCCTTCCTTAAAGCTCCCATCCGCCAATCTCTCGCCTGGTTCTGTGCCTGTTAGGATTTCAATCCCTTGTTCAATGGTCTTCACGGGGTAGACATGAAACTTTCCCTCCTTGGCAGCCTGGAGCACATCCTTCCTTAACATTAGATCATCGATATTGATGTGAGGAATGATCACGCCCTGTTTTCCAGTCAATCCCTTTGCCCTGCAAACATCAAAGAAACCTTCTATCTTCTCGTTCACACCACCAATGGGCTGGATTTCTCCCTTCTGGTTGACGGATCCCGTCACAGCGATGTCCTGGCGTATTGGAAGACCTGAAAGGCTTGAGAGTAAGGCATAGAGCTCGGTGGAGGAGGCGCTATCCCCTTCCACCCCGCTATAGGACTGTTCAAAACAGATACTGGCGCTCATCGTGATTGGCTTATCCTGGGCATATTGGCTCCGGAGATATCCTGAGAGGATATAGACCCCTTTGTTATGAATAGGACCGCTCATCTCCGCCTCTCTTTCGATGTTGATAATTCCAGCTTTCCCCAACGAAGTCTTGACGGTGATCCGGGAGGGTTTACCAAAGGCATAATCTCCCAGACTATAGACGGAAAGACCGTTTACCTGTCCCACGACCATTCCATCCGAGTCAATGATGAGGGTCCCTTCTTCGATCATCTCCTGCAGTTTTTCTTCGATGAGATTCACCCTGTGGATTTTCTTCTCGATGGCCATATCCACGTGTTTCTCCGCCACCATATCGCTTCCATCCTTAGAAGCCCAGTAATTCGCTTCCCTCAATAAATCAGCGATGAGATGAAAACGAGCTGAAAGTTTTTTCTGTCTTCCTGCCATCTCTACACCATACTCCAGCACGGCTGCAATTCCTGTTTTATCGAAGGGCTTTAACTTCTCCTGGTCACAGATCTTCCGGACAAAGGAGGCATATTGTTGAATCTTTTTTTCGTCCCTATCCATCACTGAATCGAAGTCTGCTTTGATTTTAAAAATCTTTTTAAAATCATCATCCAAGTTGTAAAGAAGATGGTAAAGGTTGGAATCTCCAATCATGATGACTTTCGTATTACACTCAATCGGTTCCGGCTTGAGGGCAGAGGTCGCAAATAGGTAAAAGGGGTCGAAGGTCTGAACCTCCATGACCTGGTTTTTCAAGGTCCTTTTCAAAGCAGGCCAAACCCCGGGCTCCACGAGGGCTTCCAGGGCATTAAAGATTAAAAACCCTCCATTCGCCCTTAAAAAGGACCCGGCTTTGATATGGGTGAAGTCCGTTTTCCAGATCCCGGAACGATCGACCACCCGTTCAATGGTTCCGAAAAGGTTCCGATAATTCGGCGTGGTCTCTACAATGATAGGGACTTTCTTGGTCTCAGAATTGTCCACCAATACATTGACTTGGTATTCGGTGAAGGACTCCATGTGTTGAGGAAAGGCCAATCCTGGGATAGGAGAGGGAGGAGGCTCTTCCTTTTCTCTGAAACGATTGAGATTCGCGATAATATCTTCCTGGACTTCATCCAGATAGTGATGGATTTTTTTATCATCAAATTTCTCTTGAATATCTGAGATGGAGTCCTTAACCACGGGAGAGATCACCTGAGTGTCCAATAAGGTAAGTTCTTCCTTCACCTCCTTCTCTGATTTCCGTGTCTCCTTAAAGATCGTTTCGAGTTCGTTGATCAGCCCGATTTGTTTCTCCTTAAGCTTCTCGAGGTCTTCTTTGGAGAACTTATTCTCTTCGACCATCGTCTCCAGTTGTTCCATATTGACGGGATTGCCTTCGATTAAAGGTAAGATGCCAGGACGAGAGTAAGGCCCCATCTGGATCTGAACCAGAGTAAAACCCTCTTTGTTCACCTTCTTTTCAAACTCCCGGAACATATCAGCCTGTTTATTCCGATATTTTTCGACCACCTCTTTCTTTTTATTCAGATAAGTTTCATCCTCAAACATCAGAGGGATTTTCTTCTTCAAAGTTTCGATTAACGTCTCCATCTCTTTTTTGAAGGCATTTCCCCGCCCAGCAGGAAGACTGAGCATCTTCGGCATATCCGGGTTCTTGAAATTGTTGACATAGCAGAGGTCATTTGGCATCTTCTCCTTTAAATCGATCTCTTCCAGGACGCATTTGATGGTGGTAAACCGTCCTGTCCCTGCCAGGCCGGTCACAAAAATATTATATCCAATACTGTTGATACCGAGACCCACCCGAATCGCCTCCAGTGCCCTTTCCTGGCCAATGATCTCATCGCAAGGCTCGAGGCATTGGGTGGTTTCAAATGGCAACGAATCAAGGTCACATCGCCATCTCAGTTTTTCAACAGGCACCTCTTCATAGACTTTTTCTACCATGATCTCCCTCCCCTATGAAAAGTACGATCTCTGTGTGCTTTATTTATAATAGAATCCGAGAAAAGTCAACGAAGACAAACAGCTTGCCCACCCCCAGTTCTTTCTCATTGCTAAAATGTTGGGAAAGATTCGCAGGGGTGAGCCCCTCGCAGAGGATTCACAGGCCACACCTTTATCACATCTTAACCCAGAACGATCCATGGGAAAGGGGCATCCCGTAACCACAAGGGCCTGTTCGATTAAAGAGAAATCAAAGTCTGGCCTTATGAAGCCTCGAAGAGGGGCTTGCCCCTGCGACTGGAATCCTTCGCTTGGAACAAGTGTGTTGATAAAATTGGGGGTGGGCAAGAGACAAACAGAACGGAAAGTGATGAGCTATAAGTTGTGAGGTGCAAGTGTTAAATGATAAATGATCATTGGGAATTGGATATTGCCTATTGAAAATTGAGGAATTAAAGGCCTTCTTTGGTAAGCTCTTGGATCAATCCCTTTGCTTTTTCTGATACTCTCCGGGGCACTTTAATAATGACTTTAACATATTCATCCCCCCTCCCTTCTTTTTGAAAATGAGAAATGCCGAGACCCTTGAGCCTCATCTTTGTATGGCTCTGGGTCCCTGGAGGAACCTTCATCCTCTTGGTCCCCTCGAGGGTAGGCACATCAATCGTGGTCCCCAGAACGGCTTCTGGGAAGCTGATCTCCTTTTCCACCACCAGGTCATCCCCCTCTCGGGTGAAGATGGGATGTTCCTGAATCGAGACCTGAAGATAAAGATCGCCTGGAGGACCGCCGTTTATCCCTTCCATTCCTTTTCCGTTGAGCCTCAGTTTTTTCCCTGCTGAGATGCCCCTTGGAATCTTGACTGAAACCTCCTCGACCTGTCCATTCTTGCGATAGGAGATTCTTTTCTCTCCCCCAGAGGCTGCCTCTTCCAGAGAGATCGTTAATTCGTAGAGGACATCCTCGCCTTTCTGAGGCATCCGCCCCATATCCTGATATCCATACTGGCCGCCAAAAATGTCTCCAAAATCGAAACCACCCTTCCTTTTATATTTGAAGTCACGTCGTCCTCTCCCGCCAAAGACGCCTGAAAGAATCTCTTCAAAGTCAAACCCACGGAAAATGTCCTCCTGGGTAAATCGCTGGCGGAATCCTTCCGCACCAAAAGTATCATATTGTTTTCGTTTTTCCTTGTCACTTAAAACTGCATAAGCCTCATTGATCTCCTTGAAGCGTTCCTCTGCCTCCTTCTTGTTCGGATTTCGGTCCGGATGGTACTTCATTGCCAGTTTCCGGTAAACCCGTTTGATCTCTTCGTCACTAGCATTCTTGCCCACGCCTAAAATCTCATAATAATCTCTGGTGGCCATTAATCATTCCCCTCTTTTCCCAAATCCACATTCCGGCTATAGACCTCCTGGATCACCCGATTGAGATATCCTTCCGGATTATCGACGGCCTCCTTGGTAATCAGAAATTTCTTTCGATCCATTCTGTCCCGGATCAATTTCATTCCATGTTCATAGTCTCTTAACAGACGGGAACAAACTGCTTCTCCCTTCCCATCCTCCTCGAGGGCAATCTCCGTAACCCGATCAAGGGCTTCCTCGTCAAACTCAAGTTGAATCCCATTCCTTCGCTGAAAATCAATTTCAAACTTCTCCACCTGCCGCTGGATCTCCACGACTTCTTCAAAGACCGTGTTGACATCGTATCCTCTTTCCACCATTCGACGGATGATAAGATCGATTCTACTTTCGGGAAAGATGACCCCATAACGTTTGCGAAATTCCCCTTCCCTCCTCAGGATGGATTTCTTCAATTCTACTTTCTCCCTGGTTAGAAGTTTTTCAAATCGGGTTAACCTTTCCGGGTCCGTGGGGTTTTGGATCAATCGCTCCAGTTCTTGATCGGGATTTTCGACGACCTCACGGGTAACGACAAATTTTCGAATTGTTGTGGAGGGAAGCCGTTTTTCAAATTTGAGGAGCACCTTCTCAACCGCGCTGACGAGCCCCCTGGCTCCGGTCTTCTCCTCATAGGCCTTCACGGCTAATTGGTAGAGTGCCTCCTCCTCAAACTCGATATCAATTTCATATGATTTAAAATCCTTCTTCTTCCCCAGGATGATAGGGTTATTGGGGTTCTTAAGGATCGCATAGAGGTCTTCGATTCCAAGTTTTTCAAAAACGGTGGTAATCGGAAGCCTTCCAATAAATTCTGATTCAAATCCAAAAGCAATGAGATCTTCAGCCTTCACCTGTCTGAGATATTCCGCTCTTTCATCCTTCGAACGGATTTCCGCCCTGAAACCAATCCCTTCTCGGTTCAGTCGCTTCTTAACAACCTCTTCCAGGCCACCGAATGCTCCACTCATGATGAACAGGATGTTTTTCGTATTGATCGTTCGTTTATCTCTTTTTCCAGTCTTCCGATAATGTTCGATGGCCTCCAATTGGGAGATGGGATCATGGGGAACTTTGAGGTCCACTTCTGTCTCTTCCATTGGTTTTAAGAGGGCCCGCTGAACCCCTGTTCTCGACACATCCGGGCCGACAATATTGTTGGATGAGGCTATCTTATCAATCTCATCCACATAAATGATCCCATACTGGGCCATATCAATATCACCATTGGCCTCATAAACGAGATCCCGAACGAGATCCTCCACATCCCCCCCCACATACCCGGTCTCACTGAATTTTGTCGCATCTCCCTTTACAAATGGAACACCAATCTTTTTTGCGATCAGCTTAATCAGATAAGTCTTGCCCACTCCTGTGGGACCGACCATTAGAATGTTGTTCTTAATGTAGCCCACACCCTCATACCGGGTCTTTCCCATCGTCATCTCGGTAAATTTAATCCGATTGAAGTGCGTACAGACCTTGGTGGCCAGAATCTCTTTTGCCTCCTCCTGGCGGATGATATAATCATTAAGAAAAGCCTCCAGTTCTTCCGGTTTCAGGTCGAATTGGATCTTTCCTTTCTTCTCCTCAAATTCCTTCTCTTCTTTTGAGACTTCTTCGGCGTGCGGTTTTGGGAAAAGCATTGGAACAACAAGCCGGATTCGGTCACCATATTTCTTCCCCAGATATTCATTCAGTTCCTTTTCCAGGTCCTTCTGGTCTGGAATTTTCGATTCAGAATCTTTCATCGATAATAAACTCCCTTTCTTGTTAAGAACTTATGACAATAATATAATCATTCCCGCCCTTTTTTCAACCCCCCCTCTTATTAAATGCGGATTTCGGAATTCGGATTGCGGAATCTGGATGAGAATTGATTCTGAATGTTGAAAGTAATGAGAGTTTGAATATGAAATAGAGTCTGTTTGTAAATTCAGTTAGTTCGTCATACCCGCGAAGGCGGGTATCCAGAACGTATTGAAAACACTGGATTCCCGTTCTCACGCCTGCGCGCTGAAGCGCTCTGGCGCGTAAGCACGGGAATGACAGAGAGAGACAAACTCGGCATTTATGGACAAACACTAAATAACCAAGGAGTGTTAGATGAACTTGAGGGTTTTGAGTCGGTCTCCCTCCCATATAAACTGGCGCCTCTTCCGCCTCGAACAAATCGTTTTTTCTTGAAAGATGGCCCCCACGAGGAGGGGAAGGGCAACAGTCGCATCCATATAGACAGCGCCATAGGCAGATTCCTTTGCTATCTTTCCCCAAGATTTCGCCTCCTCAAAGGTGCACCCTGAGAGTCCCCCCCACTTGGGATCATCCGTCGTGATCTGGAAGGCAAATCGGTGGCCACTCTCTTTCTGGAACAGGAGTTCGTTTACCGGCCCAAGTTGTTGAATATAATTTTTGGGAACCCCCCCTCCGATATAGATTGCACCTGTTGTTTTGGCTATCCTTTTGATCTGGGCAATTTCAAAGTTATCCCTGATCTGATCGACCACGAGCCCTTCGGAAGGATTTTTCTTGCGGGCATGAAGGAAGGTTAGCCCTATCCCTATCGAACTGTCGCCCATTGCAGGGACAAAGACGGGTACCCCCCAACGAGAGGCTGTTTTCAGGATGGATTCCTCATCCTTGAGGCGGTTTCCAAGGACCTCCAGATATCGTCTTGAAGAGATAACCCTTTCTTCCAATTCTTCCGGGACCTCTGAGAGAAGATAAATGACCCGGTTGATCTCCCGATCATCCATCAGAGAATCGTAAACGCGCACGATCCGGTGTCTACGGAGAGCATCGTCATCCCCTTTCTCCAGTCCAACATAATGTCGATATCCGAAACTCTCGAAGATGTCGTGGAAGATGTTTGCACCGGTTGAAACGAGGACGTCGATCAACTTCATCTCGATCATATCGCGGATGACCTTGCGCATCCCGCCCGGAATCATCGCTCCGGACAGTCCCAGGAAAATAATACAATCCGGGGCGCTGAGCATCTTTCGAAACACCTCAAAACATTTGAAGAGATTACGGCTCTGGAAAGAGGTGTATTGAAAGGCCTGGATCAGTTCAAAAAGGTTCCGGGTCTTTTTCAGATCCAGAGGCTGAACCGGTTGTCGGAAAAATGATAACTTCCCTTTTTTTTTCATCGGTTTAAACAGCCTGAAAGAATGATGAATTTCTGCGGAAATTACCAGATCAAAAAAAATAAGTCAAGGGAAAATCCTTTTGTGTGAAAACCCTTTGGGGGCTACCTGACTCATCTTTTACAACCCCTTGTCTTTTTCGGAAGGATTGATTAATATTCTTGTTCTGAAAGGAGAATGATTATGTTGAGGATCTTAAGGGAACACGCCACCTCCTGGATGATCCGGGGTTTTCTTCTTCTGATTGCAGTGACGTTCATCTCTTGGGGAGGATATTCCCTCATCCGTGAGAAAAGACCCGACTATGCGGCAAAGGTGAACGGTGTCGCCATTCAAATCAGGGAATATGAAGAGACTTTTCAGGGGGTGTTGAAACGTTATCGGGATGCCATGGGCGCAGCCTTTTCCGAGAAGATGCTCGCAGAGCTCCGGATCAGAGAGAATGTATTGGAAGAACTCATCTCTCGTGTCCTCATCCTTCAGGAAGGGGAAAGGTTGGGACTCTCCATCTCGGATGAGGAATTGCGAATGGCCATCGAATCCATTCCTTCCTTTCAGGTCAATGGCCAGTTCGACAAAAACCTCTATGAACGAT
>Ga0299915_10003688_pt1 | contig 11062 bp, 9 predicted proteins | sample RVTome_13_FD_200263 | JGI IMG/M metagenome (GOLD analysis project Ga0299915, IMG submission 200263) | Soil microbial communities from uranium-contaminated site in the Upper Colorado River Basin, Wyoming, United States - RVT92D227 (version 2) ... | reverse complement strand
CAATTTTTGAGGAAAAACTCAATGCTTTGGCTGTTTCCAATGAACTTTTATCATTTTTTAATAACGTTTTTTAGATTTTTTTAGCTAATATTTATATAATACTAACTATTTAACAATAGTTAATTAGTATTTTAGGGGGTAAAAAAATGAAAGAAAAAAAATATTTTTTGAAGCTTTTAATTATTGTTTTGGTATGTATAGTTTTTACATTTCCAACAACAATCAGTATATCAAATCAAACTTATAATACAAACAAAGAAATAATTGTGTCTTTGGAAGATCCTCCGATTCAATTTGATTTAAGAGATGTAAATGGTGAAAATTATGTTACAGGTGTAAGAGATCAAGGTTCGTATGGAACCTGCTGGACACATGGGGTTATGGCTTCAATGGAAGGTAACCTACTTATGACAGGTAATTGGGTAGCAGCTGGTGAAACAGGTGAACCTGATTTATCTGAAGCTCATCTTGATTGGTGGAATGGTTTTAACACGTATAATAACGATGATGATCCAGGTGGAACTGGTATAGATCCTCATTGGGGAGGAGATTATATGGTTTCATCAGCATATATAACTCGAGGTGAAGGAGCAGTTCGTGAAATTGATGCGCCTTACTATGAGATAGATACTCCATGTGCACGAAATGATATCGGTTACCATCATTATTATGCAAATGATATTGAATGGTATGTGGCTGGCCAAGACCTTAGTAACATTAATACAATAAAATTTAGATTGATGGAAAAAGGAGTAATAGGTACTGCATTTTTCTATAGTGGCTCATACATGCATAATTATGGGAGTTATTACGCTCATTATCAACCTCCCAGCTCGTCCGATATGCCAAATCACGCTGTTGCAATATGCGGTTGGGATGATACCAAAGTTACAATGGCACCGCAACCGGGTGCATGGTTATGTAAAAACAGCTGGGGAGAATGGTGGGGACCTGAAGATGGATATTTCTGGATGTCTTTTTATGATAAATGGAGTGGTCAACATCCAGAGATGGGCGCTGTATCGTTTCAAGATGTAGAGTATGCGCCATTTGAAAATTTCTATTATCATGATTACCATGGATGGAGAGATACAATTTCTGATATATCGGAAGCTTTTAACGCATTTACTGCAACTGGTGATGAAACTATTGTAGCTTTATCATTTTTCACAGCTGTCGATGGCGTTGATTACGTAGTAAAAGTATATGATAGATTTGAAGGAGGCCAGTTGCTAGATGAATTATCCTCAAAATCTGGAAATATCATCTACACCGGATATCACACAATTGATCTAGATATTCCTGTAAGCATATCAGGTGGTGATAATTTCTATATTTATGTTCAACTAGATTCAGGCGGTCAACCAATAGATAGAACATCAGATGTTCCAGTTCTTCTTGGATCATCTTCCAGAGTTATTGTAGAATCAGACGCAAATCCTGGCGAGAGTTACTATAAATCAGGTTCAAATTGGGTGGATCTTTATGATTATTCTTTTACTGATCCAAGCTGGGACGAATCAGCAAATTTCTGTATCAAGGCAATGGCGGGAGAATCTATCCCATTAATTCCAGATATAGATTGTGAAGGAGAACTGACATGGGTGGGTGTTAAGCCAGAAAAAACGGTAGTTGGCAGTTTCATCATTGAAAATATTGGAGATGCATATTCACAACTTGATTGGGAAATATCAGAATATCCTGAGTGGGGGGCCTGGACTTTCGATCCGATTAATGGTGACAATCTAAAACCTGAGGATGGATCAATTACTGTTGATGTAAGTGTTGTTGCACCATCTGATAAAAACAAAGAGTTTACTGGTGAATTAAAAATAGTAAATAAAGAATATCCTGATGACTTTGAGATAATAAATGTTTCACTTACAACACCTAGGAATAAGATTGCTTATCTTAATTTATTTGAAAAAATACTGGAGAGATTTCCAGCACTTAAAATATTGGTCTCTCCCCTGTTATTTTTTTAAAGATAAAAACCGACTATAAATCAAATTTAAAAAAATTCTTTATTTAAATAATGTTACAATAAGTGCATTCTGAGCCCATAGACGGTTTTCTGCTTCATCAAAAATCACGCTTTGTGGACCATGGGCTACCTCTTTTGTAACTTCATATCCATAATATGCAGGTAGGCAATGTAGAAAAACCGCATCAGGTTTTGCTAGACTCATGAGCTTTTTATCAACTGTAAAACCTTGAAAGTCTTTGATTCTTTTTTCTTTTTCCATTTCATCACCCATAGAAACCCACGTATCTGTAGCGACAACATCAGAACCTTTTGTAGAATTTTCAATTTTATCACTAAGCTCAACTTTTATTCCAAATTTTTTTGCTTCTTTTACAAAATATTCATCAGGCCAGTATTTTTTTGGAGCAACAATTTTTATGTTAATACCTGCGATTCCGCATCCAAGTAAATATGAGTGTGCCATGTTATTGTTGCCATCCCCGATATAGACAAAATTCAATCCTTTTAGTTTCCCTTTGCGCTCTTTAATTGTCATCAAATCAGTAATAACCTGACATGGATGCTCCTTGTTATCAAGACCATTAATTACAGGTACACTAGCATTTTTTGCAAATTCCTTCATAGCTTCATTACTCATCGCCCTATACATAATAACATCACAGTATCTAGAAAGAACTAGCGCTGTATCTTCTATTGTTTCCCCTCTACCCAGTTGAATATCATTTTTACTTAAAAAAATTGCATGGCCGCCTAGTTTTGTCATTCCAACTTCAAAAGAAACTCTTGTACGAGTGCTGGATTTTTCAAAAATCATACCAAGAGTTTTTCCTTTTAATAACTCAATAGACATTCCACTTTTTCCTCTTCTTTTTAAATCAATGCCTAAATCAATTATTTTTTCCAAATCGTCTCTAACATCAAGCATTGAAAGTATATCGCGTTTCATCAAAATGTTCGTATGCTTTTTCATTCTTTAAAGATATCGACAATATAATTTTTAAAAAAATAAATTAAAAAACATCTGTATAATTAGATTATTTAACAAGAATATTTTTTCTTTTAATAATGAGTAAAAATGCAGATATAAAACTCAAAGCACCAAGTATGGCAAATGGTGTCCAAATCCCCCAAAGATCAGATGTTACTCCACTTAAAAATAATATAATGGTTCCTCCGGCAAGCTGTACCGTGAAAATATAACCAAACATTTTTCCCTCCATATTTTCATCTGTTATTTCAGAGATAAAAGAAAATAACGCCGGATAAGATAAAAATGTGGCAACACCAAGTAAAACAATTACAATAAGCAGAATCAAGGCATCTGTAAATATAGATAGAGAAACACCCATTAATCCAATAGCAACATAAGAAATAATAATTACATTTTTCCTTCCAAATTTATTTGCTATTTTTCCATAAAACATACATACAATTACACCGATTCCAACCCAAAAAGAGATCATTACTCCAATATAAGATAATGAAAGATTTGTTCGCTCGGCTAGAAGCAATGGAAGATAGTTGATGATGACACTCCAAGCCAACCCGCTAATTATATAACCTGGGAGAAACAGGGTTGTTTTCTTTATTTCTTTCCAGTCTTCTTTTAAAGATCCTTGAAAAGATTTCTTCTTATTTTCCTTTTTTGAATTATGATTATTTTTATCTATAAAATTATGAGTTAGATAAATAAAAACAAATAAACAGAAAATACTGATTATGGTCCAAATATAAAATGGATATGTCCAGTTTTTAAATTCAACAATAAAGGGTGTTGTAAGAATTGCAATAAACGCTCCAAAATCACCAAATGCACTCTGAATGCCCATTGCCCAATCTAATTTATCTTTTTTAAAAACTTTTGATATCCAAGCAATCCCAATTGGATGAAAAAAACTCGCTGCGAAACGATGAAGAAAAACAAAAATAAGTAGAGTTAAAAATCCTTCCGAAAAAGGGATTAAAAGAAAAGTGATTCCTAGTAAAAAAGTACCAAATAATAAAAAGGTTCGCCTATTTTTCTTATCTGATATTCGTCCAATAAGAAGCTGTGCAATAAGCGTAATTAATAGTCCACCACCCGTAATAATCCCAACTTCAGTATAGGAAAGGTTAAACAATTTTTTAAAAATGGGAAGCAACATCGGTATTATAACAACTGAAGCGTCATTAAACGCATGTGATAGAGCAACAGCTGATAGAATCCTTTTTTTATCATCCATGCCAAAGTGTTTCCAGGAGATGGTGAAAACAAATAGTATTTATAAAACAATTGTTAATAAATTTCATTTGGATAATTTTTCTAAATATATTTTTAAACACATTATGGTTTATACGAAAAGACAACAATGGGTGTAGATATAGGGGGGTTATTTAAAAAAGAAGAGATTTCATTTGAAAAACTCCATGATAAAATTATTGCAATTGATGCATATAATGTCCTGCATCAATTTCTCTCTATTATCAGACAACGAGATGGAACACCTCTAAAGGATTCACAAGGACGTATAACATCGCATTTATCTGGTTTGTTTTATCGAACAGCAAACATGGTGAATGCTCGTATTAAACCAGTTTTTGTTTTTGATGGCGTTCCCCATCCGTTAAAGAAAAAAACTCTAGAACAAAGAAAAATAAGAAAAGAACAAGCTGAAAAAGAATGGAAAGAAGCACAAGCTCGTGGCGATATTGAAACAGCTAGATTAAAAGCACAACAAACCTCAAGAGTTACTGATGAAATTATAACTCAAAGTAAAGAGCTACTTGATGCATTAGGCATTCCATATGTTGACGCACCTTCTGAGGGTGAAGCCCAAGCTAGTTACATGGTTAAAAAAGGTGATGCTTATGCAGTAGGCTCACAAGATTTTGATTGTTTGCTGTTTGGTACACCTATTTTAATAAGAAATTTAACTTCATCAGGAAAAAGAAAACTTCCTGGAAAATCCGCTTATATTTCTGTTGTTCCTGAACTTATAAGACTAAAAATTAATCTTGAACAATTGTCTATTACTCAAAACCAACTTGTTGACATGGCCATTCTTGTTGGAACTGATTTTAATAAAGGAATAAAAGGAATAGGTCCTAAAAAAAGTCTTGATATTATTAAAAAAACAGGTAAAATAGAAAAAGCTCTCGAAACAATAAGCAATCTAGATATACCAGATGCGGGAGAAATAAAAGAAATAAGAAAAATATTTTTAGAGCCTGATGTGACAGATAAATATTCTTTAAATTGGTCTGAAACAGATAAAGAAAAAGTTTTAAATATTTTATGCGAAAGGCATCAATTTACAAGAGATCGAATTGAGCCTTTCCTTGAAAAATTTTCAAGTCTAAAAGATACTATGAAACAAAGAACCCTATTTTAAATTAATAATTGCTTTGCAGTTAGGGCAAATCAAGAGGTATTCCTTTTCTGTACCAGTAAATCTTTGTCCATAAAAATTTTGTTTTAATTTGTTTTTCTCAAATAAAGGTTTTATTTTTTGTTTGCAACTTGGACATTTAATTATTTTTTTGCATTCTTTAATCATTTTTTTACTATCATCTTTATTTTCGGATTAATTTAAATTTATCAATACCTATTAGAAGAGCTAGTTTTTCACCAGTCTCCCAATTTACCCATATCAGGTCTTGATCTTTTTCTATTTTGAATATAGTTCCTTTGGATCCTTTTTTTAAATTAGTCCAACTATCATCAGTTTCAATTAGTTCAATTTTATCCCCAACTTTAATGTCATAATTTGGCAAGATTTTCAACTCCAATTCTTTACCAGAATGAAATTAATAATATATATAAACTTAGGAATCCACTAAGAAAATTTTAATTTTTTATTCTGATTAATATAGTAATAATTATTTTAAATTCTAATTGCAACAACAGATAAGAATATTTTAATAGAAATGTTTATATAATAATATGATTATAATCACTTAATATGAGAATAAAAACAAAAATTAAAATACAGAACTTGTTTAGACCTTTGATAAATAAAGGAGGCAATAAAATGAAAATTAGTGTATTAAGTATGACTGCAATGCTGATAGTATCAAGTGCAATTGTATTATTTGTAACACCTGCAATTGCTGATGATAATCAACCAGAATGGCCAACTTCTTGGATATTAGCAGATGCAGATCCTAATGAAAATGGAGCTAGTGATAATCATAGAGATGTCAACTATTCATATTATTTTGTAGATAATAATTACATATATTTTAGATTGGAATGTTTTGGAGATCCAGATTTTACTATCGAACCTGATTCAAGATACAAATGGTTTATTGATATTGATGATCCACATAACATGGCATGGAGTGGAGGTAAAGTCTATGAAGCAGAATTTTTACTTTTTATCGAAGATTCACCAAAACCTGGTGGCGATGGCGTAGGTGATATTTACTTACTAAATGATATCAACAATGATGGTTACGCAGGTACTGATTGGCCGAATTATTTAAACACACCAGGACCTATTTTGAATACCAGTATAGCAGGCTATAGATTAGTCAATAATTGTATAGATATATATATACGTCAAGAAAATATTGGTAATCCTACATACCCATATTTTACCTGGGCTACTGATCAAGAAGATCCGAACCTAGATTCAACATCGGAAAATGATAGATCTGATAGTTACTGGACACAAGATCTATCAAAAGCAGATATTAGTATTAAGAAATCTGATAGTATTGATCCTGTTTCTTCTGGTGGATTTTTTTCATACGCTCTTAATGTTGTTAATCATGGTCCTAATGTTGCAATAAATATTAATGTTACTGATGTTTTACCTGAAGAGGTTTCTTTTGTTAGTTCTAATTTTGCTTATGAATTTAGTGATTCTACTTACTGGTGGAATTTTCCTTCTTTAAATATTGGTGAATCAAAAAATATCACAATATCGGTAGATATTGATACAGGTTTCACAGGAATAATTTATAATTTTGCTTCTGCATATAGCGATACAAGAGAGCCTTCACCTTTTGATAATGAAGATACTGAACAAACAACTGTTGTACATATGGCTGACCTAAGTATTTCTAAATCCTCTAACATTGGGACTGCATATCCTGGGCAGAATCTTATATATACACTAAATGTAACAAACAACGGTCCTGATGCGGCTTCAAATGTAGTTGTGTATGATACTCTTCCTGCTGAGGTTACTTTTAGTAGTGCTAATCCTTCTCAAAATGGTAAGAGTGGTCCTACTTACTGGTGGAATATTGGTTCTCTTGCAGTAGGTCAATATAAAGTTATAACAATTAATGTAATAATCAATAATGTTCCAAAGGGAACAATAATCATAAACATTGCAAATGTAACAAGTAGTACATATGATCCAATAACTGGTAATAATTATGCTAGTAAACAAATAACCGTAGGTAGCAGTGCTGATCTTAGTATAACAAAGACTGCTGATACTAATTTTGTTTATGTTGGAGACTATATTACATATACTATCAATGTAATAAACAACGGACCAGATGCAGCTTCAAATGTAGTTGTATATGACGATCTTCCAAATGAGGTTACATTTAATTATGCAGTTCCTGCTCCTAGTGGTAATAGTGATTCAGTTTACTGGTGGCATTATTCTTCTCTTGCAGCTGGTGAATCAAAACAAATTAAAATTAACGTAACCGTCAATAGTGTTCCAGCAGGAACAATAAATAATATCGCTAATGTAACTAGCGATACATATGATCCAACACCAGGCAATAGTGGAGATAGCGAACAAATAACCATGGGTAAAAGTGCCGATCTTAGTTTAACAAAAACAGCTTATCCAAATGTTGTATCCCCTGGTGGAAATCTAAAATATACAATCGTTGTAACAAATAACGGACCTGATGCAGCTGAAAATATTAGTGTGTCAGATACTCTCCCGAATAAAGTTACTTTTAATAGCTCAAATCCTACCCCAAGTGGTAATAGTAGTACGACTTATTGGTGGAACTATAGTCTTCTAGGTGCAGGTCAATCAGAGACAATAATAATCAATGTAACAGTTAATAAGAATGCATCTGGAACAATTATCAACACCGCTAATGTAACCAGTGATACCCACGATCCAAACCCTGGAAATGAAAGTAATGAGGGTGACGAACAAACCACAATTGAAACTCCTTCTGGCGGTGGTGGTTCATCTGGCGGTGGAGGATCAAGTGAAGCAACTAATTTACTTCCAACCGCTGATCCAAATGGTCCTTACTTTGCTTTTATAGGCGAAGAAATAGAATTTGATGGAACAGGTAGTCATGATAACGATGAGGACGGAGAGACAATTGGACAGTATGACTGGAGATTCTTTGATGAAGACACTTGGCATCTTGACTTAGGTGCAACACCAAAATATATCTACTATGCATCAGGAATTTATAATGTATCTTTAAGTGTTTTAGATGATGAAGGAAGTAGTTCTATAAATACAACTACAGTAACTATAACCCAAGCAAATCTCCCACCAACAAATATTATTATTACAGGAGAAGTAAATGGTCATCAAAACATTAGTTATTCTTACAATATATCCGCTTCTGATCCAGATGGGAACAATATTACATTCACTGTTATTTGGGGCGATGGAAGCAGCGATATTAGTGATGCTATTGCAAGCGGAATAATATACACAATTAACCACATATGGACTGCCCCAGGACAATACATTGTAAATGTTAATGCTGAAGATGAACTTGGTGCACAAACAGACAAAACAATTACTGTATTAATAGATATACTCTATGTAAAAGATATTGGTTATTTAATTGATTATGACAGTGATGGAACTTATGATAAATTCTACAGTAATAAAACCAAAACAGAAACAATTACTGAAAAACTGGATGATGGTAGATACTTAATAAACGATGATAGTGATGGTGATTGGGAGTGGATATACGACCCAGATACAGATACACTTGAGGTATATTATTACGGTGAAGAAGCAGATTTGACTCTATGGTATTTACTTATTATTTTAATACTAATATTACTAATTATTTTGCTTCTGTTATTTTACAAGAAAAGAAAGAAAAAAGAAACACCAACTGAAACAACTGCTAGCCAACCTTAAAACAAAATAGATTTGGGTAGGGGATTCAAACCAGGTAAATTAGCTTGGGACGAAATCCTTTAAATCTACCTTTTTATTTTTGAATAAAGATGTCAGTTTTGCTTGAAATTTAGTTTTTTTTTTTTGTAAATATTTAATTATTATGTAGTCTATAGTAATTACATAAAGTATAAATAATATTATTAAATTTAAAATTAAGAGTTTCATTTCTTCTCTATAAAATAATTGATTTGAACTTGGTTGAAGGAAAATATGTTTGTGACAGATAAATTGATTTATCTTCAGATGGACAAAACTGCATGTACTCACATTGCTTCTTTGCTATCCAAACATATAGGTGGACAACAAATCGGATTAAATTATCAGAAGCATAATTGGCTTGGTGATTACGAAACAAAAAAATACATCTGTGGATCAATTAGAAATCCATGGGAGTGGTATGTTTCAACATGGGCCTTTGGATGCCAAGGTGAAGGAACTATACATAATAGAGTTATCATTCCTGACTTCCAAAAATTTTTAGAATTTTTTAAACACAAATTGCTCTCTGATTATAATCCATTTTCTTTTAATAATGTTCAATTGGGTGATACGTGGTTACATTTTAAAAATGAAATAAAAAAACCGGTGATACTATGGAGGGATACATATAAGGATTATCAAAAACCAGAAAAATTTAGAAAATGGTTAAAACTTATATACGACCCAGAAAGAAAGAGGGATTTTAATGAAGGGTATTCAGAAAGCTCTGTAAGCAATTATGCTGGTCTTATGACATATTTATACTGTAATTTTTTTATAAAAAATTTCTTTCAAACCAAGAATTTCAGAGGTTTAAAAACTTTTGAAGAATTGAGAGAATTTGATAAAAAAAACAATATTTTAAATTTTACTATTAAAGTCGAATCACTTGAAAATGATTTTATCCAAATGCTTGAAAAATTTGGATATAAAATCGATGTAAAAACCAAGAATCTAATACTAAACAGTGGTAGAACCAATACATCTGAACATCTTAAACCATCCTTTTACTATGATGAAGAAACAATAAATCTAGTTGCTGAAAAAGAAAAACTAATTATTGAAAAATATAGATATACTCCACCTGAAATATCATCAAAAACGCAAAATGCGGGTAGCGGGATTCGAACCCGCGTGATTGGCTTGGGAAGCCAATATCATAACCACTAGATCATACCCGCAATATTACTAATGTATCATTTAAAATATTAATATAAAAATAAATATTCATAATGCATCTCAAATTTAAACATTTTAAATCTATATTCTATTTATTTGGAATTATCCAAATTAGGTTATAATACCTAAACCAAGAAGGAAATACGCTATTTATTTTAGTATTTTGCTGTCTTTTTAAAATGCATTTTTACAGAATCTTGGTAAGTCAAGCTTAACTAATTTTACCAAACTCGTTACACTGTTGGTCACTCTTATACTTATTATTGCATTGCGATTAATTGAAGGAAACAAAACTTAGGTTAACCTATTTAATTATGATGAATGCCAAGAAATAAATCATAACTGTATTCTCAGATAAAATAAATAACGCACATAGAACAATAATATTCTTGGTTTTACTCCCTATAAATTACTCCTGCATCAACAAAAGGTTTCGTCGCCCACGGAAAACGCAAACAAACAGCAATACCAAGCCTAGTCCAGATAACATCACCCCGAAAATGCCCAGGCGACCTACTCGGACCAAGAGAAGAACCCCACCAGTTATCACGGGCATCAAAAAAAGACCACCCATAAAAATTGTTACCATCAGTATTATTATAAATATTATTACCATGAATCACACCCATGGAAGGACTAAAAACCCTGTAAACATCTATACCATAAAGAGTTTGATTATAAATATTATTATTACGTATTGTTGTCTGAAAACCTGAGAAAATACTAATGCCAACATGCTGGTCAAAAATGTCACAATGTTCAACCGTATTGTTATGCGTGACTTCCCAAAAAG
>Ga0299915_10003686_pt1 | contig 11067 bp, 6 predicted proteins | sample RVTome_13_FD_200263 | JGI IMG/M metagenome (GOLD analysis project Ga0299915, IMG submission 200263) | Soil microbial communities from uranium-contaminated site in the Upper Colorado River Basin, Wyoming, United States - RVT92D227 (version 2) ... | reverse complement strand
CTGGAGAACGGCTGCGTGCCTCACCAAGTCAGCAAGCTCTACTACCGCGTACTGTCTGAAGAACGTTTGGCCGCCATGTCAGAGGACGAGGGGTCCGCGGCGCTGATGATGGATGGTGTGCCCTTCGCCCTTGTGGGATGGCCAAGGGACGAGATCACGACTGTGATCGACGTCGGCGACTTCGTTGAGGCAAAACTGCGGGGTCTTCAGTGTCACGTATCGCAGGTAGGCTACGATGCTCCTTCTGGGGAGACGCCCGAAGAGGTCCTGAAGGATCCGTGGTTTCGGCAGGAAACCTTCACGCTGGCTCGCTCCACAGTCGGCACGGCCACGAAACTCGAGACAGACCTCTTTTCTGGCTTGAGGTAGCTCACGCTTGAGGCTACTGCTGGCGAACCGCGAGGTCCCCGAGAGAACGAACGAAAGTAGACAGGCGGACATGGCCAACTGTCACGAGATGGAACTGGGGCAAGTCTACGTGTGTGAGGACTGTGGTCTCCAGCTCAAGGTCGTGAGTGAGTGCGAGGAGTGCGGTGCGGACACGTGCGGGTGCACGGCTCACTGCACGTTCGAATGCTGCGGCGAACCTTTGAAGCTGAAGGAAGAGGAGGAGGCCTGCTGAGTTGCGTTGCGCGGATGAGGCGGCGTCGTAGGCGTCCTGCACCGCGGTCGAACCCCCATTGGCTAAGGTGAACATCAAGGCTCCTCTAGCTATTCTTCTGGCTCTCGTCCTCGCCTATCTGGGCCAGACCTACTTCTCGCAGGAAGGCCCGGCAGTAGATGGCGTCATTCTCTTCGGGCTCGCCAGTCTCTGCCTGCTGCTAGTCCCTCCCCGGCGAGACGGCGAGGCAAGAACCACCGTCTCAGAAACGCGCCTGGGCAAGGTCTCTCTTCTACTGGTGGCGCTGGGGTCGGTCCTCGTATGCCTCTGCCTGGTTGATCTCTACGTCAACGTGGCGAGCAACAGGGCGCTTGTGGCCTGGTTGGTGGGCCTGGGCCTGTTCGTGGCCGGGTTCTGGCTTGGTTCCTTGCGTCCAGGGTGGCGACTCGAGCGACGCGAGTTCCTTATCCTCATCGTCATCCTGCTGGTAGCCCTCTTCTTACGCACCTATCGCCTCAGCGAGATGCCTCCTGGTGTCTATCTCGACGAAGCTGACAACGGCGTGTGGGCGCTGCGCTTCCTGGAGGGGCCATACTCGCCCTTCACCGAGCAGCGCCACGGCAACGCCACCCTGCCTTTCCAGCTTCTGGGATTAGCGCTGAAGGTCTTTGGCGTGGAATCCCTGGTTCTACGTGCCTTCGCTGTGGTTGTCGGCATGGTGACGGTGGTGGCCTTCTACTTCCTGGCCCGAGAGATGTTCGGCGTGCCCCCTGCCTTGATAGGGACGGCGCTGATGGCTGTCTCGCGCTGGCACGTGCACTTCAGCCGTACCGCCTTTGTGGACAATCTACAGGTGCCTCTTTTGGAGACTCTGACCGCGCTTTTCCTGTGGCGGGCCCTCCAGCGTGGGCGGCGGTTGGACTACGTATTCGCGGGGCTGAGCTTTGGCTTGGGGTTTCATACCTATCTCGGCTATCGCGTGTTCCCACTGGTCATCGGGTTCTATCTGCTCCATTTGGTCTTTTCCCAGAAGGGATGGATCCGTGCCCAGTTGCCTGGACTACTGGTCTTCGCTCTTGCCACCTTCATGACGCTCTCGCCACTGGCGCTCTTCGGAGTGCAAAGGCCCGAGATCTTCCTGCGCCGGGCGGAGGCCGCTTCCGTGTTTCTGGACATCGAGAGAGAGGGAAGCTACCGGCCGCTGGTGGAGAACGTGCGCAAAAGCCTGCTGATGTACAACTACGAGGGAGATCCCCGGGCGCGCCACAACCTACCTCACGAGCCCATGCTCGACGGTTTGTCGGCCATGTTCTTCGGACTGGGCCTGGGTTACAGCCTGCTGCGTCTGCGGCATCACCGCTACTTCCTGCTCGTGGTCTGGCTCCTGCTGGGGTTGCTGCCAGGCATCCTCTCCCTTGCAGATTCCAACCCTCACTCGCTCCGGACATTGGGCAACGTGCCGGCGGTCTTCCTATTGGCCAGCGCGTTTTGGAACCGAGCCTGGGCGACGTATGCTCCCCTCCTGAGGAAGGATGGACGTCGCTATCTTGGCCTTGCTGCGGCCATGGCTGTGATTCTCAGTGGGGTGGGAAACTTCCGTCTCTACTTTGGTGCTCAAGCCACGAACGAATCGGTCTACTATGACTTCGATCCCGCGCAGACTGCCGCTGGCGAGTACGTCAAGGCTCATGGTTTGGACAGCCTGCTCCTCGTCTCCCACTCGTTAGCCAACCACTCGGATCTCAAGTTCATCCCCTACGGGGTGCCGTTCACGGTGCTGGACCTCAATGCCCATGTGCCACTGCGAGGGCAGGTCGACAGCGACGTTACCTACGTTCTGGACTGGGGCCATGAGTCCCTCATCCCCCGCTTGAGCTCCCTCTACCCGGGCGGCGAGTACGTGGAGTACCTGGACCGGTACGGACGCACCATGTTCTACACCTACGAGGTGACCAAGGATGAGGTGGCAGGCGTTCAGGGGCTGGAGGCTTCCTACTACGAGGGAACGGAGTTCGAGGAGCCAGCGGCTGTGGAGCGGGTGGACAAGACTCTGGATATCTCGTCGGCCAGTGCCCCCATAGCCCCACCGTTCTCGGCGAGGTGGCGGGGCTCTCTCTACGTACCAGCGTACGGATCGTATTCCTTCGTACTGGAGGCCGCGGGTTGGGCCTCCCTGCGGGTGGGGCAGGAGGTGGCACTGGAGGTGGAGGATGGCCGCGCTGAGCGGAGCGTGCAACTCCCTGTCGGGTTCCAGGCCATCGAAGTAGAGACCGTGCAGAAGGGGGAGGGCCGCCTGCGGGTCAGCTGGGTCATGGCCGACTCCAACGAAGAGGTGATCCCCTCGAACCTGCTGTATGCCAAGGAGCTCTACGGGCATGGTCTCCTGGGGCTGTACAGGCCCGGCACCGCCTGGGAGGGACCGGCGGCGGTGCAACAACTCGACCCGTTTATCGCGCCCAACGATGTGCTTTCTTCACCTTTCAGTATCGAGTGGCTGGGCAAGATCTACGTACCATTGAGTGGCCAGTATGTGTTCGGCACCATTTCAGATGACGGCTCCTATCTGTATCTGGAGAACCAACTGGTGGTGGACAACGGCGGCCATCACGGGGACGTGTACAGCGAGGGTGTCATCCAACTGGAGGAGGGTTTCCACGACGTCCGTCTTCTGTACTTCCAGGACGGGGGCGGGCGCAAAATAGAGCTCTATTGGACGCCCCCCGGCGGTGAAAAAGCCCTCGTATCGCAGGAGCAACTCTTCCCACCCGGAGTGGAACTGAGTATCCCGTCTCTGCCGGTATCTGGTCCTGTTCCAGAGACCACGCCACTGCCGCCAGCACCGGCCGCGGGGGAGGTCACCTTTGTCGCCAGTTGGGGAAGCCGCGGCGAGGGTCCAGGCAAGTTCGAGGAACCACGAGGGGTGGCGGTCAGCCTGCAAGGCGCGGTATACGTGGCGGACACGGGAAACCATCGCCTTCAGGTCTTCGACGAGACGGGCGAGTTCGTGGCGGAGTGGGGAGCAGCGGTACTGGGTGAGCCTGTCGACGTGGCGGTGGGCGTGGATGGCCGGGTATACGTGGTGGACACGGAGCATGACAGCGTATTCGTCTTCTCCTCAGGAGGACAACTCGAGGAACGCTGGGGCGACGGGTGGGGTCTGTTCGATCCCCGTGGTGTGGAGGTGGACGGGGACGGGAACGTGTACGTTGCCAACACAGGCGGTGACGTCGTGGTCAAGGCTTCGCCTGAGGGAGAGGTGGTCCAGGTATATGGGTGGGCGGAATCTGGCCCGAGCGTCTTGAACCAGCCCACCGATGTAGCGGTGGACGACGACGGGAATCTCTACATCGTGGACACGGAAAACGCGAGGATACGGGTTCTCAACAAAGAAGGCGAATACCTGCGGGAGTGGTCCATATCCGCAGCCAACACCTTTGACAGCCCGCACATTGTTTGGGGCGGGGATGGGCTGCTCTACCTGACCGATCCTGAGGGTGGCCGCGTGCTGGTGTACGATGTCTATGGAAGGCTGGTGACCATCTGGGGAGAGAAAGGCCCGCTGGACGGGCAGTTCGACAAGCCCGTGGGCATCGGATTCGATCAGCGAGCGTCTGTGTACGTGGCGGACACCTACAACCACAGGATCCAGAAGTTCGTGCTGTCCAGGCAGTGATGAGCGCCAAAACCAAGGTCTGCGAATCCCCTCAGGCGAGCAATGTCGGACGGTTGCTTCGAGGTAGAACGCATTTCCTGATGGACAGACCTGGCGGTGTGTGATAGAATTCCCAGAAGCAGGGCGAAAAGCAGTAGGTCGATGCGGCGCCGGCTCTCGGCGCTGCTGCTGGATGGTCCAGGAGTGAGGGATTATGGCAAGCGCGCACCCAGCACCAGGACAAGCTAAGCGACTGGCCGAGGTCCTGTATTCGCTTCCAGAGGAGTTCAGGACTGAGCTGCTGGAATCTGCCGGACAGTACTTGGCGACGGAGGACCAAGTGGAGCAGTTGAGGCTTGCACTCGGCCTTGAGGAGTATGACGGCGTTCGCGCCCGCGCGAATGAGGGGGGGTACCCGCTTGCGGGAACCGCACCTGATGGCAGGAAAAGAATAGCGTTCGGGTGGTATGGAGGGAAGTTTAGTCACCTCAATTGGTTGCTGCCCCTCCTGCCGTACACGCAACACTATTGTGAGCCGTTCGGAGGCTCAGCGGCTGTCTTGCTCAATAGGGAAGCCTCACCGATAGAGACCTATAACGACCTCGATGGCGAGGTGGTGAACTTCTTTCGCGTGCTACGAGACCAAACCGACGAACTCATTAAGGCTATCGGCCTCACGCCTTTCTCCTTTGAGGAGTTCGCCAGTGCGGTGGGCGACGGGTCAGGGCAATTGCCGGATCTTGAACGTGCGAGGCGTTTCTTTGTGCGTGCGCGGCAAGTTCGAACCGGCCTGGCCCAGACGGCATCGGTCGGGCGATGGGCTCACTGCCGACTGACTAGTAGGGCCGGCATGTCTGGGGCTGTTTCCAGATGGTTGGGAAGCATCGAGGGCCTTCCTCCTGTCGCGGAGCGGCTCCTTAGGGTGCAGATTGAGAACCGACCGGCCATTGAAGTGATCGAGAGGTATGACAGCGAGGGGACGCTCTTCTACTGCGATCCTCCGTATCCTCATGAAACAAGGGGCGATAGCCGGGCGTACCAGTTTGAGATGACCACTGAGGAGCACATCGAGCTGGCGCGGGTGTTGAGGCAACTGAAGGGGAAGGTGGCCATTTCGAGCTACCGGTGCCAACTGATGGACGAGTTGTACGGGCGCTGGCGCCGGGTTGAGGCAACGGAGAAGAACTGCCACTCGGTCAAACAGCCCCGACGGGAAGCTCTCTGGATGAACTACTGAGAGCGGCGCATCATGACCACACAGCACGACGAGCTCACGGCGGTCCTTGAGCAGAGCCTCTCACGAGCGGAGAAGGCTTTCTTGGAACACGAACCTCCGCATGTCAGTTCTACCTTCGCCAACAACTGCGACCTAGTCTTTGGCTCCAAGACCCAGGCATATCGGGAGGTGCTTGTGGGCTGCCTGCTGGCGAGGATCCAGGACAAGACGAAAGATGTTCGTTTGCCATACGTCAAGCTAGGCGCCAACGCATTCAGTGGGAGGTCCCTCGACGAGCGCATAGTAAACCCCTTCTTGCGCGCCAAGAGCATCCCGAGCTCCAAGGGACCCTACCTCAGCGTGTTCCGTAGGAGCGTGAGGTTCGACGAGAGCACCGAGGCTGGGCTCAGGGACCAGAGTAGCTATCGTGCCTTCCTGGGCCTACTGAGCGTCATTGAGCGGGAAGAGAATGATCGTCATCTGCTGGGCCTGCTTGACTACGTGCTGTACCGGTTTGTCCTCCTCCGTGAAGAGGCCCGGGTTGGGCTGATTGAGCTGGAGCGGATAAGCCTGACCCAATACAAGCGCCTGATCGACGGATTGCTCTCTCGGCCCAGTGGAGGATTCTTTCCTGTGCTCCTTGTCGCGTGCATGATCGAGGCGGTGAACCGTACGTTCTCACTTGGGTGGCAGGTGGAGCATCAAGACATAAACGTCGCGGATAGGGCGGCTGGAGTACCTGGCGACATTACGATCAGGCGCAACGGGAGTGCATGGCTCAGCATCGAGGTGACGGAACGATCTGTCGACAGTGCGCGGGTTACTGATACTTTCAAGGATAAGATCGTGCCAATGGCGGTGCACGACTACGTATTCCTCGTCCACGTTGACAGGATCGACCGCGACGCCCAGGACCAGGCTGAGAGGTACTTCGCCCAAGGGTACGATGTCAATTTTGTGGATATAGGAGAATGGCTCTTCAACACGCTGGTGACGGTTGGTAGGGAGGGGAGGAAGCAGTTCCAAGCGACGCTCATCGAGCACTTGCGGCGTGAGGAAGTCACGACAGCGGTCAAGGTCGCCTGGAACGAAGAGATCGAGAAGCTCACAGCGTAGGCTTCGCGAGAGCTGTCACTGAATGTTTGCGGGCTGGCTGTAAGCCTGAGTGGCGATGATTCCAGCGCAGCATCCGGTGGCTCCAATGTGGTCAGGATCCCACGCAGGGGAGGCAGTCGTGCCCTGTGAGCACTGGGCAAGGCGACCGAATTTTGCCTGGCAAATAGGCAGGACGGTGATGCCGCAGAGGGACAAGAGAGCGGCAGTACGTTCAGAGAGAATGGGGTCCGAGAGAAACGAGCGGCGCAAGCCGCTTCTTTCGTTGAAGCATCAACGGATGAGGTCCACCGGCACAAGGGAGTTGAGATAGCGAGATCCAAGGGGTCTGGCCCTAGAAACGACTGAGGGCATGACGTCACTCCGGCGTAGGCTCCTCTGCGGATTGGTCTTCGTTGCCCTGTTGCTGGCGTCGGCGGCTCAGGTGTTTTTGAGTCGGCGTGAGAACCAGGGTGCCGCAGTTGTCCTTTTGACGGTGGCTGTTGTGCTGACCCTGGTTGCCTTCCGCCGCCTGTCTGTGGATGAGGGCCAGCAGGAACAGCAGCCTCGCTCCAACTGGGACTGGCAGGGCATGCTGGTCTTGCTCGTCGCCTCACTGCCGGCCTGGGTTGCTGGCTGTCTCCTGGCGGTGCGCTGGGACAGCCTGTACACCGGAGCCCTGTTGTATGCCGCTGGCTTTTCCCTGGTAGCCTCGGTCTGCGCCCACCGCGAGCGATGGCGTCTTCCGGCGCTGAGTACGCTGAAGGATCATTGGCTGGAGCTCACCCTGGTGGGCCTGGTGCTGGCCCTGGGCCTCTTCCTGGGGGTGTACCGCCTGGACTACTACCCCCCGCCGGGCGGCATCTCCTGGAACGACGAGGCGCAGATCGGCAAGGACGCCTATGGTGTCCTTCACCACGGCTACCGTCCCTGGCAGTTCCCGTTTTCCGTGTACGCCACCTGTGTTTCCTTCCTCCTGCTGGGGCCCACGGTCCTTGCCTTGCGCTTAGCCTTCGTGACTCTGGGTTTCGTGACGCTCATCGTGTTCTACTTGCTGGCGCAAGAGATCTTCCGTTTTCCAGTGGCCCTGGCAGCCACGTATCTCTTCGCTGTGTCCCGGTGGCACATCGCCTTCAGCAGGCTGGCGCTTCCCTCCACCCCAGCTATGCTGCTCGAGGTGGCTACCTTCTACCTCTTGCTGCGAGGCAGACGCACCGGGGGGATGATGAGTTATATCCTGGCTGGGCTGACCATGGGCCTGGGATTGTATAGTCACGCCTCGTTTCGCATCGTCCCCCTCCTCGTCCTGCTGCTCTTTCTCGGTCAGGCCTGGTCCTGGTGGCGCGCACGGAGAGGGGGCGATGCCGGTCGGTCCAGAGGGACTTTGAGCCCGTGGTTGTCTTTCCTCGCGTCGGCAATCGTGATCACACTACCCCTCGCCGCCATTATCTGGCGGGAACCGCACCTGGCCTTTGGGGAGCGGTTCAGGTCGGTGATGCCAGTGGCCTTTGGAGTCGAAGGAGTTGCCGCCACGGACAGCGTGGCGGAACGCGCGCTGAGGTTGCTAGGGTTCTTCAACTACCAGGGCGAGGCCTGGGGTGCAGTGAATCTGCCGGATCTGCCCATGCTGGACCCCGTGACGGGGGTGCTCTTTGTACTCGGGTTCGGCTACTGCCTCTTCCGCTTCCGGCGCAAGGGGCATCTCTTCTATCTGAGCTGGTTTGTGATCACCCTCATCGGTGGCGGGCTTCTGACCCTGGACCTGCGCAGCCATCGCTTCGCCGGAGTGATGCCTGTGCTGTTTCTCTTCGCCGGGGTGTTCCTGGAGGGTGCGTGGGCCACCTTCCGGCAGGCCTTCGGTGTCTCCCGCCGTGCAGCCTTCTGTCTGTTCCTGCTACCCGCCCTGATGCTCGCGGGCTTCTCCAACTACCACATCTTCTTCCACCGGCAGATACACGCCGATTCTGTGCGTATCGAGTTCACCAGGGAGATCTCCGCCGTCGCCAACTATATGGCCTCCCTGGGCGAGGGCCACTACTTCTATCTGTTCGCCAACTATCCCTACTACTCTCCGGGTATGGATTTTGCCTGGATGGCGCGCGAAGCGCCGGGGGAGCGAGGTATCGATGTGCTAGACGTGATCCCCAGGCATGGGAAGGAGGGAGACAAGAACTCGGTCTACATCTTCGTGACCCCCTACAACGTGGAGGCCCTGGCAGAGGTTGTCCGGTACTTCTATCCCGAGGCGCGTATAGAGACCTTCCAGGGAGAGTATGATCGGTACACCTTCGTTGCTGCCCACATGGCAGCGGAGGAGGTGAGGAGGTCGCAGGGACTGCTTGGGTCGTACTACTCTGGAGATGGCACTCGATCTGAGCCGGAGGTGGTGCGGCAGGAGGGCCGACTCTCCTTTGACTGGACAGCGGAGAAGCCGCCCCTGCCTTTCCCTTTCAGCGCTGAGTGGAAGGGGACCCTCTACGCGCCTGAAGCTGGGAGCTACGTCCTGGAGGTGGAGCCGCCGGGCACATGCCAGATCCGGATTGACGAATCAGAACTGGAGGAAAAAGAGGAGATACGGCTGGTCAAAGGATGGCACAAGCTGAGGGTGACTTGCCTGGGAATGGAGGACGTAGGTTCGCTGAGACTCCTGTGGACTGCACCGGGACGCCAGAGGGAGGTGGTGGCTGCGGAGTTCCTGAGCCCCAGGGGGGAGGTCAACGGAGTCCTGGTCTCTGTGTTTCGTGGTCTTGACTGGGCGGGTGAGCCTGTGGATCAGAGCATCCAGCCCATTCTGTCACTCCTGAGGATGCCCGCGACCTGGCAATCTTCTTTCGTCCCCGAGCTGAAAGGAGAACCGTACAGCTTGGAGTGCAGCGGACAGTTGAGGGTGGAAGAGGAAGGCTCATATCGTTTCACCGTTGCGCCCTGGAACGGCCATGCGACTTTGCGGGTCGATGGAACTGAAGTTGCAGCGGTGGGAGGAGAGGGAAGCAGGGGTGGTGCCGGCGAGGTGGACCTGGGGCCTGGGTGGCACGATCTGCGGCTGAGATACGCGTACCACGGAGGCGAGTTCAGTGGGGTGGAGGTGCTGTGGGCGCCGCCGGGCGGAGAGGCACAGGTCATCCCCCCAGCGTTGATGCGGCCTACGCGCGCATTGATCACAAGGTCCGCCAACCAGCCTCCCTGATGAGGAAGTAGCAACAAACGAGGCCGATCAGCGCGCTGATCCCATACAGGCCACCGATCCAGTCGGAGATCATGGCCGCGATGCAGAAGAAAAGAGCGTTCCTGGCGTGCCGTCGGACATCGACGCCCAGCAGGACGTTGGCGACCAGATAGAAGAGCACACCTCCGCAGGCGATGTCCAGGACCGCAGCGGTGTTCATGGCTGACGGGCCACCGTCCCAGAATCTGATGGATAGGGTGCCTGGCACGACCCTCAGGAACATCAGCCCGCTGTAGAATACCCCGAACGCACTCACTATGAGGCCGACCCTCAGAAGAACCCGCTTTGACATGCCCCGTTGCTCCTCGTTTTGCCAGCCCCGCACCAGACGCACTTGCTAAGTGCAGGCGACTGGCCGTCTGCATTTCCATTGTAGTGTCGTGGGCAGAATCAGGCAAGCCCAACGTGTGTGCTGGAGGTGCACCGCGCGAGGCTCATCGCGGCTCGGAGCGTGTATCGCCCCGGGAGATGTGTGATCGCCCCACCGGGCCCCGGAGGAGTTTGCTCGCCGTCGCGCTGGGATTCACTCCTCCGCATGTGTGCAGCGCACGAATCCAAGAAGAACCCCCCGCAAGTCTTGCGACCTGCGGGGGGCTTCAGGAGGAAAAGAGCTGTCAGGGCACCAGCTAATAGGTCGGCAAGGGATCTGGCTCGCCCGTTCCACATCCAACACGCTGGGGATGCCGGCCGGACAAGCGGGATCCCATCGGTAGAAGTACCGGGAGCAGAGTCCCAGACGACTTTACGCCAAGACCTCGATCCTCTCCACCCACTTGACCCACTTGGAGCCGAACTGGTGTCTCGCTACCAGCCTGACGGGGTATCCGTGGTCCGGAGGCAAAGTCTCCCCATTCACCACGTAGGCCAGGAACACCCCATCGGCCATCGCTTCTTCCAGGGATAGGTTCTGGGAGTAGCCGTCTCCCGCCGTGAGCCGAACCGTTGACGCATCAGCCGCAAGCCCTGCCTCTTCCAGGATCAGGCTGAGGGGCGTGCCGCTCCACTCGGCGTTGTCCCAGAAGAACCCGGGGCAGATGAGCAGCACTGCCTCTCTCACCTGCGGACGGTCCAGCAGGTCCTGGTAGGTAAGGCTCAGGGGGTTGTCCACCAGGCCATCCACCACCAGGCGATAGGTGTCGATGTCGTACTCTTGCGTTCGGCCTGTGTGATGCAACTCCTCCACCGGAGTGATGGGCAAGATACTGTTGTCCACATCAGCAGGGTGTTTCTGCTCTATGCCGACGGGCACAGCCTCGCTGACTCCGCCCGAGGGGGTTGCG
>Ga0299915_10003685_pt1 | contig 11067 bp, 12 predicted proteins | sample RVTome_13_FD_200263 | JGI IMG/M metagenome (GOLD analysis project Ga0299915, IMG submission 200263) | Soil microbial communities from uranium-contaminated site in the Upper Colorado River Basin, Wyoming, United States - RVT92D227 (version 2) ... | reverse complement strand
TATATGAAATAAAAGATATGGGTGAATTGAAGTCCGGTTATATGGGCATACCAGAACCTTCCCTGCCAGATGAGAGGCTTGTGAATCTTAATGAAATTGATATCGTTATCATCCCGGGAGCAGCATTTGATTACTCCGGAAACAGGCTCGGTTACGGGGCAGGCTACTATGATATCCTGTTGTCCGGAAGAAAAAGAAGAATGCCGGTTATTGCCCTTGCCTATGAAGAACAGATCGTTGATTCAATACCTGCAGAGGATCATGATGTGAAAGTGGATATGATTGTTACCGATAAGAGGGTGATTACAAAATAAGGATTTCGGACATCCGTCGGACGTCCGTCAGTACTTAAGGCGGATGACGGACGAAATGACATAAAATAAGTATTACAGATACTAACTATGTATGATGATAGAAAAAACGAATTTCTGACAACTGCTGTTACAGCCGCCAGGCTTGCAGGAAAAGTCATTCTTGATAACCTTGGCAACATTTCGAACAGAGATATCGGCCTCAAGCAGACGTCGGATTTCGTTACGCGTGTCGACAGGGAATCGGAACAGATTATCATCAATACAATAAGAGAAAAATATCCTGATCACCAATTTCTTGCCGAGGAGTCTTTAAAAGAAAAACAGACTGAAACATACCGCTGGATTATAGATCCGCTTGACGGCACTACGAATTATATCCACGAATATCCGGTGTTTTCCATATCGATAGCACTCGAATATCAAGGAGATATTATTCTGGGCGTTATTTATGATCCTCTGAGAGATGAGCTCTTTACAGCAGAAAAGGGCGGGGGAGCATTCTTAAACCAATATCCCATAAGGATATCAGCGGTAGATGATCTAAAGAACAGTTTAATTACTACAGGCTTTCCCTTTCGCAGGAAAGAGTTGATTGACCATTATCTCAGCCTTTTTCGAAACATTTTTACACAGGTAAGCGACCTGAGGAGGGCCGGTTCCGCTGCCCTTGACCTTGCCTATCTTGCCTGCGGAAGGTGTGACGGATTTTTTGAAATAGGTCTCTTTCCGTGGGATATCGCAGCAGGGGAAATATTGATTGAAGAGGCGGGAGGTGTGATTACGGATTTCGGAGGTGGATCAGACTACCTGACAACCGGTAACATCGTTGCAGGAGTACCTGCTATACATGAAAATCTGGTAAAGGAAATCAAATCCGTATTTGCAGGGGTTATCGATAAGTGATATGATAAATTTAACATTACCCCACTGCAGAGTTGCGAGGAATTCGTTGATTAATGAGACTATTTTTGACATACAATAATAACAAATGCTAAAATGCCGAAAAATTTAATAGGCTGTTTCAGGATAAAGATATGAATCTGAAGAAAATAGAAAAGGGCGTAAGACTCATTCTCGAAGGGATCGGCGAAGACCCCGAAAGACCTGGTCTGAAGGATACTCCTGATAGGGTTGCAAGGATGTATCAGGAGATATTTTCCGGTCTTGAGACCCCAACCGAGGAGTTGCTGAAAACCATCGAGGGTGAAAGCCACGATGAGATGGTACTTCTGAAAGACATACCTTTTTACTCTGTTTGTGAACATCACCTTCTCCCTTTCATAGGAAAAGTTCATGTTGCTTACATCCCGTCAGGCGGGAAAATTGTTGGTCTGAGTGAACTCGTTAAAGCAGTTGAGGTTCTTGCCAAAAGGTTGCAGGTACAGGAACGTTTGACTACACAACTTGCTGACCTGATCATGAACAAACTGAAACCGAAAGGTGCGATGGTCATTGTAGATGCTGAACATCTGTGCATAAGCATGAGAGGTGTAAAAACTCCTGGTTCAAGAACGGTTACATCAGCAGTCAGGGGAATCTTCCGTACAAAACAGTCCACAAGGGATGAGTTGCTTGAACTCATAAAGAAGAGAGAATAAGTCGTCTAATCCTGAAACCTTTTAAGAAAGGAGCTATGACAATGTCAGCAATGCTTATTAAAGGATCAGAAATCTCAAAAAAAATTAAAGAAGAACTTAAGCAAGAAATAGTTAACTTAAAGGAAAATAACAATATTATACCAGGTCTTGCAACAATCCTTGTAGGTGAAGATGAAGCGTCGAAAGTTTATGTAGGTGCCAAGGAAAAGACGTGCAAGGAGCTTGGTATCCGCTCTGAAAGAATAGACATATCTGCAAACACAACGGAAGACGATCTTCTCGTACTTATTGAGAAGCTTAATAAGGATCCAAACATCCATGGGATACTGGTACAGTTGCCTTTGCCGAAACATATCAATGAAACGAAGGTTCTTTATGCAATTGACCCTAAGAAAGATGTAGATGCCTTTCACCCGGTGAATGTCGGAAAACTGATGCTCGGTGTGCCCGATTTCCTTCCCTGTACACCTCACGGCATACAGGAACTGTTAGTAAGATCAGGTATTGAGACAGACGGCGCTGAAGTTGTAGTCGTCGGGAGGAGCAACATAGTCGGAAAACCTATTGCAAACATGTTGATCCAGAGAAACAGGAAAGGGGCGAATGCTACGGTTACCATATGTCATACCGGAACCAAAGACATCGCATCCCATACGAGACGAGCAGATATTTTGATTGTGGCAGCAGGTAAACCAAAAACTGTTACTGCTGATATGGTGAAGGAAGGCGTTGTGGTAATCGATGTTGGAGTAAACAGGCTTGAAACAGGTTTAGTGGGAGATGTGGATTTTGAGCCGGTAAAGGAAAAGGCTAAAGCTATAACCCCTGTTCCGGGTGGCGTAGGACCCATGACTATAGCAATGCTCATGGTTAATACGGTTCATTCTGCAAAGATGCATGCAGGAATAAAGGTGAAGTTATAAAAAAGTGTGCTATAATTAAATATATATATGTAAATAATATAAAAAGTTAGATTATAATGAAGGAATTATGCTATGTCACTGTCAGTTCTTCAATTCCAACCTGAACTCTCACAACCTCTGATACAGGAAGTAATGGACAGATCAGGTCAGAACCTGCTTGCCTGTTACCAGTGCCGGCGCTGTGCAGCTGGTTGTCCCGTAGGAGACGAGACAGGAGTGACTCCCGATCGTCTGATCAGGATGATCATATTAGGTGAAAGGGAGGAAGCCCTGAATAATCTTCTTGTCTGGAAGTGTGTCGCCTGTTATACCTGCGGTACACGTTGCCCGAACAACATACAGACTGCAAGAATAAATGAAACACTGAAGCAGATATCCAAAGAAGCCCATTTTGAACCGCTTTTACCAAAAGTTGCTGCATTTCATGATGCATTTTTAAGATCGACTTCTCACTTTGGCCGTGTCAATGAGCTTGAGTTTATGGGTTTGTATGAAATGCAAAACGCAAAAAGAGAGTTAAAGCATGGCGGGGGATGGAAGGCTGTTGCGGATGAGATGAAAAACCATGCAAAACTGGGAATCTCGATGATGAAAAAGAAACGGATGCATTTTCAATTAAATAAAATTAAGAGAATCTCTGAAATAAAAAGGTTGTTTAAGAAGGCCAGGGATGAGGCAGGGGGCTGATATTTGCAGATAGCGTATTATCCGGGATGTTCACTCCATGCTTCTTCAGAGCTTTATGATACCCAGTGCAGGAAAGTACTCAATCAACTGGGGATAGAGCTGAAAGAGATTGAGGACTGGAACTGTTGTGGTGCAACATCAGCAGGCAAAACCGATGACTTTCTATCTGTCGCACTTCCTGCCCGTAATCTGGGTATTGCAGATGCGAGCGGCCTTTCAGAGATGCTTATTCCCTGTTCATCCTGTTACAACCGCACATTGGTCATTCAAAAAATACTGTATGAAGATCCTGAACTAAAGAATAAAATAAACACGGAACTCTCCAAAAAGGTTGAGGGGAAAATAAGAATATCAAGTATCCTCGATATTCTTGTGTCCAAAGCAAATTCAGGCGGGATTGCAGAGAAGTCAATAAAAAAACTGGAAGGTATCAGGCCTGCATGCTATTATGGTTGTCTTTTGACGAGATTTCCCGGTGATATACCGATCTCTGATAACATTGAAAATCCCCAGGGAATGGAGACCGTCTGTAAGGTTCTCGGAGCAGAGCCTCTTGACTGGAGTTACAAAACAGACTGCTGCGGAGCTTCAGCGGCAGTAAATGACACTGATACATCTTTGTTTCTCATGTCCAAAATAATAAAAGATGCTCTTGCAAGGGAGGCTAACTGCTTTGTTACTACCTGTCCCATGTGCCAGATGAACATGGACGCATATCAGGATCAGGTCTGTGAACGGTATGGAATCCGGGAAAAGTTACCTGTTTTTTTTATTACAGAGCTTCTGGGCATCGCCATGGGCTTTACCCCCCGGGAAATGCAGATGGACAGGCATTTTGTAGATTCTCTTGGACTCTTAAAGGAGTTGAAGCTGATATGAATGAAAAGATTTCCTCTATAAAGAAAGGCTCCGTCCTCATCGTTGGGGGGGGTATCGGGGGAATGCAGGCAGCACTTGACCTTGCCGACAGCGGGTTTAAGGTTCACATGGTTCAAAAGGACCCCTCAATCGGCGGGACTATGGTCATGCTTGATAAGACTTTCCCTACCGGCGACTGCTCTATGTGTATGATATCACCAAAAATGGTTGAAGTCAGCCGGCACCCGAACATCGACATCCATTTACTGGCAGAGGTAGTGTCGGTTGAAGGTGAGCCCGGAGATTTTAAGGTTAAAATTAAAATCGCCCCAAGGTATGTAGATCCTTATAAATGTACCGGTTGCGGTGATTGTGAGGCAAAATGCCCAAAGAAAGTATCAAGTGAGTTCGAGCAAGGCCTCACCGTGCGCAAGGCTATTTATTCATTGTTCCCGCAGGCTGTACCGAACACCAGGGCTATTGATAAAGACAATTGCCTCTATTTCAGGAAAGGCCGATGCCGCATCTGCGAAAAAACTTGTAAGGCCGGTGCCATTAACTTTAAAGATACAGGAGAAGAACTTGAATTACATGTTGGAGCGATTATCCTTTGTCCGGGGCTGGACCGCTATGACGCAAAGGTAAGGGGGGAACTCGGACTCGGCAGATGGAAAAATGTAGTAACCGCGATCCAGTTCGAACGTATTCTCTCTGCGTCAGGTCCATATAAGGGCGAAATAAAAAGGTCTTTTGACGGAAGGCATCCAAAAAAAGTTGCATGGATTCAGTGTGTGGGATCCAGGGACTCTCATAATGCAAATCCATGGTGTTCTTCTGTCTGCTGCATGTACACAACAAAGCAGGCGATTATTGCAAGAGAACACGATTCAGAAATAGAGCCTACAATCTTTTTTATGGAGATGCGTGCCTATGGAAAAGACTTCGATAAATATGTTGAACGCGCCAAAAATGAATATGGCGTTCGGTATCAGCGTGCTATGATTTCTGCAGTTCGAGAAGAGCCAGGCACAGGCGATCTGCTTCTTCGTTATGCTGCAGAGGATGGGAAGCTCATTGACGAAACCTTTGACATGGTGGTTCTTTCTGCCGGTCTTGAACCTCATAAAGATGCGGTGGAATTTGCGAGGACTTTCGGCATTGAGACGAACTCATATCGTTTTGCAAAGACGGTTCCGCTCAAACCGGTCCAGACTTCACGGAATGGAATCTTTGTCACAGGAACCTATCAGGGGCCAAAAGATATACCGGAAACAGTGATGCAAGGGAGTGCTGTGGCTGGTGAAGTTATGGCTCTCATAGGTGAGGCCCGCGGGACAGAGACGGCAGCAAAAGAGTTTCCTCCGGAAAAGGATCTGGCAGGGGAAGAACCGAGGATCGGCGTATTCGTTTGCCACTGCGGAACAAATATCGCATCTACTGTTGAAGTCGAAAAGGTTGTCGGGGCAGTGAAAGATCTGCCGGGAGTTGTCTATGCAACAAATACGCTTTATGCGTGTTCGCAGGACAGTCAGGAAATGCTCAAGAAAATTGTCAGGGAAATGAACCTGAACAGGGTGGTTGTAGCGTCCTGCACTCCACGGACACACGAACCACTCTTCCAGGAGACAATTCGTGATGCCGGGCTGAACAAATATCTGTTCGATCTTGCCGACATCCGCGAGCAGTGTTCCTGGTGTCACATGGGACACAAAGAGGAGGCAACAAAGAAGGCAATCAAGATTGTAAAGATGGCGATAGCAAAGGCACGTCTCCTCGAACCTCTCAAGACCGATACCGTGGGAGTTACGCCAGCAGCTATGGTCATCGGAGGCGGAATCGCCGGCATGACTGCTGCCCTCTCATTGGCTGACCAGGGTTTCCATGTATCTATTATTGAAAAGGAAAAAGAGCCGGGAGGCCTGTTAAAGAATCTTTATCGCATACTGGAAGGAGATGATGTCCGCGAATTCCTGAAAGCAAGGATAAAACATGTTCTATCACACGAACGTATTAAGCTTTACACTGATACAGAGGTCAAAAAAACCGAAGGGTTTATCGGTAACTTCGAGACAACCCTTACGAACGGAGATGTAATAAAACATGGAGCCATCGTACTGGCTACCGGTGGCATTGAATATCAGCCGACTGAATATCTCTATAATGAAAGCGACCATGTAATCACGCAGAGAGAACTGGAAGAGAAGCTTGCTATGGGAGAGAAGCCGAAATCCGGCGAACGGTATGTTATGATCCAGTGCGTGGGCTCCCGTGAAGAGCCGAACCAGTACTGCTCTCGCATCTGTTGCCAGGACGCAATCAAGAACGCTATTGCTCTTAAAGAGAGAAATCCTAATGCCCAAGTCTTCATACTGTATAGGGACATCCGTACTTATGGGCTGAAGGAAGATTATTACAAAAAAGCCCGGGATATGGGTGTATTTTTTGTACGCTATGAGATTGATAAAAAACCTGTAGTCGAGAAAATTGGAGATAGGCTCAGGATCATGACCTGGGATTACATGCTGAATAAGGAATTGATACTCAATACTGACTGGTTGGTCCTGTCTACCGGCCTGAGGCCGCATCCGACAACTGATAAAATTGGTGAAATGTATAAGGTCACCAGGAATCCTGACGGGTATTTCCTTGAGGCTCATGTGAAGCTTCGTCCGGTTGATTTTCCGAGCGAGGGAATCTTTGTGGCAGGTCTGGCACATGCACCCAAGAATCTTGATGAGACGATCAGTCAGGCATTGGCAGCAGCAGGCCGTGCAGGTGTGGTTCTATCTAAGAAAAGTCTCGCTGTTTCCGGGATTATCGCAAAGCAAAGAAAAGATTTGTGCATGTCCTGTCTGAGTTGTTTCAGAGTTTGTCCTTTTGATTCGCCTTATATAGATGAAGAGGGCAAAATCGCTCACAACGAAATCAAATGTCATGGCTGCGGAATCTGTGCAGGAATATGCCCGGCCAAGGCTTTTCAGATAAACAGCTTCCGTGATGACCAGATACTTGCAATGATTGATGCTGCTGTGGAATGTGAGCCCGTGATAAAATGATATTAAAGAGTATGATAAGGGAGACAGGGGGATGGTAAAAGAAGAGGAAAAGGTTCTTTATGTCGAAAAACCTCACGAGATTTTATCAGGCTGGGAACCGAATATCCTCGCCTTCGCCTGTCATTATTGCGCATATGCTGCTGCTGATCTTGCCGGTGTGATGAGGCTCTCTTATCCGCCGGCTGTAAAGGTTATCAGGCTGCCCTGTACAGGCAAGCTGGACTACATCCATATCCTCCATGCATTCGAGCGGGGTGTGGACGGAGTTTTCGTGGCCGGCTGACTGCAGGGGCAATGTCATTACCTGGAAGGTAATATGTATGCAGCAAAAAGAGTTACATATGCAAAAAAGTTGCTATCGACAGTGGGTATCGATCCTGCACGCCTGGAGATGTATAATCTCTCTGCAGCGATGGGCCCAAAATGGGCTGAAATCTGCACCGAATTCACAGAAAGAATTCGTAAACTTGGTCATTCACCCATATGGCTTGCGGTATGCAAACAAAGCGGGATGAAGAGGAGTGAGGAAAAATGATTGTCGGCAAGCAGAAGCCCTTTGAAGAAATATGGGATATGATAAAGAATTTTAAGAAAGTTCTTGTCTTTGGTTGTAACACCTGTGTTGCAATCTGTCATGCAGGCGGAGGCAAAGAGGCTGAGATACTCGCTTCCATGCTCAGGATGAAGGCTTATCAGGAAGGTGTGGAAATGGAGGTTAAGCATGCTGCAATCGAAAGACACTGCGAACCAGAGTTTTTCGATCCTGTGATGGAGGATGTTAAGACCAACGATGTAGTGCTCTCAACGGCCTGCGGTGTGGGGGTCAACTTCCTCGCTGAAAGGATTGGTGATATCCCTGTATTTCCAGGGATCAATACCCAGTTCTTTGGGGCTGTTCCGAAGGCGGGAGTATTTGTTGAATTATGCGCAGGATGCGGGAATTGTGTCCTCCACCTGACAGGCGGTATATGTCCTGTTGCCCGCTGCGCAAAATCCCTCATGAACGGACCATGCGGCGGAACGAACAACGGCAAATGCGAAATAAGCCAGGATGTGGATTGTGCATGGTACCTGATTTTAGAGAGGATGACGAAACTCGGTACTCTGGAAAAACTGTCCGAAATTAAACCTCCCAGGGATTGGTCAACCGGAATATACGGAGGACCTCGTCGGATAGTATTGGAGCATATAGCAGACGTTGAAGCACAGGAAGAGAAAAAAGAATCGTAGGGAGGGGGGAAGAGGAGATGAAAAGCGGAAGTAATCTGGAAAAGGTATTGGAAGGAGGCTATTTTACTGTAACTGCCGAGGTGGGTCCTCCAAAAGGTACTTCTGCCTCGGTCATTCAGAAGAAAGGTGAACTCCTCAAATCCTGTTGTGATGCTATGAACGTGACGGACAATCAGACAGCCATCGTTCGCATGTCAAGTCTGAGCGGCTGTGTTATATTGAAGCAGATAGGGCTTGATCCTGTAATGCAGATGGTGGTCAGGGATCGGAATCGAATCGCTATTCAGAGTGACATTTTGGGCGCCATTGCCTTAGGAATTCGAAATGTGCTCTGTCTTTCAGGTGACAGCCAGAGATTCGGCAATCATCCAACAGCAAAGGGTGTCTATGATATCGATTCTATCCAGCTCGTCCAGACCCTTAAGACCATGAGGGATGGAAAAAAATTTCTTTGTGGCGAGGCCATCTCTGGCGAGGTTCCTCTTTTTATCGGGGCAGTTGAAAACCCCTATGCCGACCCCTTTGAGTACAGGGTTAAAAGACTGGCTAAAAAGGTTAAGGCAGGTGCGGACTTTATTCAATCCCAGGCTGTCTTTGATGTGGTAAAGTTTATCAAGTGGATGGAGATGGTAAGGGATCAGGGACTGGATAAACAGGTTCATATTCTTGCCGGAGTAATTCCCATAAAGTCTGTAGGAATGGCGCGCTATATGAGGGATAACGTTTCAGGTGTAAGCGTGCCGGATGAGATAGTCACCCGTTTGGAGGACGCCAAAAATGCCAAGGAAGAAGGGGTAAAGATAACCCTGGAGATTATCGAGCAGTTGAAAGAGATAGATGGTATCCATGGCATCCATATTATGGCTGTAGCATGGGAAGATATAGTACCGGTTATTGCAGAGAGGGCTGGCTTACTGCCAAGGCCTATACTGTAACTATATGGAACAAAGAGAAATAAATATTGGAGGCAAGATTCGGTTATTGGTGTGATGGGGTAACTCCCCCTTTCCCCCTCTTAACTTAAGAGGGGGTTATTCCTCCCCTTAAGTTAAGGGGAGGTGAGGTGGGGTTATGATGATGTACCAAAAACCACTGGATGGTTACGAGTTCAGGGCATAAGGAGGAAAATGATGAGTGCGAAAATATTGGTTGTTGATGATGACCCGGAAATCCGGGAAGCTATCAGCCTCATCCTTGAGGCTAATGGCTATAAGGTAGTCACTGCTCAAGACGGGTTTGACGGCCTGAATAAGCTTAAAGAAGATAAACCTGATTTGATGATTCTGGATCTCCTCATGCCGAGGCTGGATGGTTTTGGAGTTTGCAAAGAATTGAAAGATCCCCGGTGGGCAAAATATTCCCGTATACCCATTATCATTCTGAGCAGTGTAAGGGAGGATGCCAGCAAGCGTCGTTATGAATTAGAAACGGGCGTACAACTTGACGTTGCTGATTATGTAGAGAAACCCATTGAGCATACTGTATTATTAGAACGTATAGGAAAAGTCCTCAAGAAAGAAGGCAAGGATTAAGGTGAAAGAGATGAGCGGAAAGAAAATCTTATTGGTTGATGATGATGCAGATTTTGTGGAAGCAACTAAACTTATTTTAGAAAGTAAATCTTATGATGTGGTTGTATCTTATGACGGCAAAGAGGGGCTGAAAAAGGTCCAAACAGAAGAGCCGAATTTAATCATTCTGGATGTCATGATGCCTGAAATGGACGGTTATGAAGTATGTGCTAAGCTCAAGTCTGACCCAAGATTCAAGGACATTCCTGTTATACTCCTGACGGCAGTGGGAGAGGCGATATCTACAACGAAATACACTAAAGAAATGGGCATGAAGATAGAAGCTGATGATTACATACCCAAACCCGTAGAACTTAATGAGTTAGTAGAAAGGGTAGAAAATCTTTTTAGAATTTCTACAGAAAAGAACCCTTGACTTATTCAAAGAGGTACTAAAGAGATATGCCTTATAGAGCAATGAAAGAATCATTAAATGCTGTAATTGATAGTCTGTCAGATGGGATATTGGTTACTGATAGACAGGGTAAGATCATCCTTTATAACCAAAAGGCCGAAGCATTTCTGGGCATATCGGGAAAGGCTGCCTTAGGTCAGCCAGTCAAGGATTATCTTAAAAATAATGTGCTGGTTGGACTTATAACTAAGATATTAACACTTGATGTGCCCTATCATACTGAAGAGGTATGCCTCATGGATATAGGTAATACCAGGCTCAGGGTTCATGTCAACCCTGTTAGAAATGAGAATACGGTACTTATTGGATCGGTAACCCTGCTCCATGATGTTGCACAACTCAGTGCTATAGACAAGGTAAAGTCCAATTTCTTGTCCATGGTTTCTCATCAATTAAAATCCCCATTGAGTTCTAC
>Ga0299915_10003684_pt1 | contig 11070 bp, 7 predicted proteins | sample RVTome_13_FD_200263 | JGI IMG/M metagenome (GOLD analysis project Ga0299915, IMG submission 200263) | Soil microbial communities from uranium-contaminated site in the Upper Colorado River Basin, Wyoming, United States - RVT92D227 (version 2) ... | reverse complement strand
GGGGTCCGGGACGCCGGCGATGTCGCGATACACCGGGCGGTCCATTAGCGTCCCGCCCTTCGGGTTCACGAAGTGGATGGCGCCCGGGTAGCGGCTCGCCACGAGGTTGCGGGCGAGCCCGTAGCCGAGCTTGGCGGGGTCCTGCGAGACGCCGACGACGGCGACGCCGCGCGGCGCGAAGAAGGCGGTGAAGATCGGATCCACGGTCAGCCTTCGACGATCCCCAGCGGCGGCCGCGTGCGCCAGCCGCCGCGCGTGAAGTCAGGCACGTCCATCGCCCGGCTCTTGTGCGCCACCGAGCGCTCGGTCAGCTCGCAGAGACAGCTCCACGCTGCCGCGTCGTAGACGTCCTGGTCGAGTGCGAGGCCGCTCCGCAGGCAGGTGATGAGCCGCCAGTCCTCCAGGAAGTCCATCCCGCCGTGGCCGCCGCTCGCCTGCCGCACGCGCTCCGCCCTCCACAGCGGGTGCTCGAACTGCTGGAAGTAGGCCTCCAGCGGCTCCCAGCGGTGGGCCTGCGGGCTGCGCCCCTCCACGTAGATGCGGTCCGGCCACCCCTGCATGAGGCCGCGCGTTCCCTGGATCAGGTTGATGCGGCTGTACGGCCTCGGGGAGTTCGTGTCGTGTACGAGGTAGATGGTCTGGCCGAGCACCGTCTTGATGAGGGTGAGGTTCACGTCGCCGAGGACGTAGCTCTCGGTGCGGCGCGCATCGTCCTCCGCGAGGTGCTCCTGCTGCCAGAGCTGGAGGCCGCGCGAAGGAGTACTCATCGAGACGAGGTACTCGAACCGGTTCCCCCGGTTGATGTTCATGCACTGCGCGATGGGGCCGAGGCCGTGCGTGGGGTAGAGGTTGCCGTTGCGGCGCGTGGCGTGCGCCCGGCGCCACAGCCCTTCGCCGTCGGTCGAGAACTTCACGTCGCGCAGGTCGTGGAGGTACCCGCACTCGCCGTGCAGCAGCTCGCCGAACATCCCCTGCCGGACCAAATTGAGCATCAGCATCTCGCGCCGGTCGTAGCAGCAGTTCTCCAGCATCACGCAGTGCTTCCGGTGGCGCTCCGCCGCCTCGACGAGCTGCCAGCACTCGTCGAGCGTGACGGCGGCGGGGACCTCCGTCGCAGCGTGCTTGCCCGTCCGCAGCGCCGCGAGGCAAACCGGCACGTGCCACTCCCACGGCGTCGCGGTGAGCACGAGGTCGAGGTCCTGCTCCTCGCACATCCGCTCGAAGTCGCGCGGACCGCGGTCGTACCCCGCCGGCTCCGGCTGGTCCTTCTCGACCACCTTCTGCTGGGCGCGCGTCACCTTCTCGGGGACGATGTCGCACACGGCCTTCACCTCGACGCCCTCGAGCTGGAGGTAGTTGTCGAGGTGCACCGACCCCATCCCGCCGATGCCGACGAAGCCCATCCGCACCCGCCCGAGCGGCGGAGCCGTGAACAGCGGCGTCGGCTGCTGCGGGGCCTGCGCCTTGCCGAATGCGGGGACGAGGGCGGCGCCCAGCCCGGCGGCGGCGCCGGCGCGCACGAAGTCGCGGCGGGAGAGACCGCCGGGACCGGCGGCGGAACGGTCATCCTGTTTCACGCTGACCCCCTCGAGTCCAGGCACCGATAGACGGCCTCGCGCAGCGCCTGCTCGCGCGGGTCGCTCCAGACGTGAAAGCCCATCTTGTTCATGGCGTAGGCGAAGCCGAGCCCCGAGTCGGGATCGGCGAACGCGAACGATCCGCCCGCGCCCATCGTGCCGAACGCTGCATCGTTCGTGCCGAAGCGGAACGCCGGCGACGGCTTGAGGTAGCCGAAAGCGTACACCGTGGGGACCCTGAGCACCACGTCGTGCCGGCCGCGCTCCGGCGCGGGGGCCGGCGTGCGGAGCTCGCGCATCGTCGCGGCGGTGATCCCCAACTCCCGCCCGCCCATGGCGACCACGCCGTACACCCGGGCGATGTCGCGGACGACGCCGAAGCCATTGACAGACGGCATCTCCACCCCGCGGAAGGCCGGCGCGGCGAAGTCGCTCGGCCGGGCTACCCGCGGGTTCCTGAACGCGCGGGCCGTCAGCGACCCCGGCCGCAGGTACGCCAGCACCATCCGCCACGAATCTTGGTCGAGGTGGAGGAGCAGCGACAGCGGATGGAACGACTCGATCGTCGCGACCCGCGAGGCGGGGATGCCGGCCGGCAGTCCGATGTGGAACTGGAGGTCCGACGGCCGGGCGATCTCCTCGGCGAAGAACCGTCCGAGACTGCGGTGCCGCGGGTCCACGCGCCGCAGCAGCTCGCCCTCGAAGAAGCCCAGCGTCAGCGCGTGGTACCCGTGGCGCGTGCCCGGTTCCCACGCCGGCCGCTGCCGCGCGAGAATCGCGGCGAGCGCGTCCAGGTCGCCGAGCGTTCCCGGCGTCAGCGGCTCGTCGATCGCGCAGAGGCCGGCCTGGTGCGCCAGCAGCTGCCGGACCGTGACGCGCTCCTTGCCCGCCTGCGCGAACTCCGGCCAGTACGCCGCCACCCGTTCGTCGAGGTCGAACAGCCCGCGCGAATGGACGACCGCCATCGCCAGCGCCGAGAGGCCCTTGGTGGTGGAGAAGACGAGGACGACGGTGTCCTCCTCCCACGGGGCGCCGCTCGCGCGATCGCGCAGGCCGCCCCAGAGGTCCACCACCTTCTCACTGTGCCGGTAGACGGCGCACGCCGCGCCGACCTCGCCACGCTCGGCGAAGTTCCGCGCGAACTCCTCGCGGACGGGCTCGAAGCCGGGGTGGACCGTGCCGTGAATGGTCGCCGGGGCGCCGCCGAGGATCACCGCGGGCACGCGGGGCTCCGACTGGCGCCCGGCGTGGGGCTCACTGGGCGATGTGCCGTGCGAGCCAGGTCAGCGATTCGCCGACGTGAGCCCGCCAGTAGGCCCAATCGTGCGCGCCGGCGTACTCGTGGTACTCGAGCGGCACACTCAGCCTCCCCAGTTCGATGCGCAACGCACGGTTGTTGAGAAGGAGGCCGTCTTCCGTGCCGACGTCGGCGTAGAGCGCCGGCAGGCCTCGGCGGCCCTCCGCGTCAATCCGCCGGACGTGGCCGAGCGGGTCGCGCCTCCACCAGTCCGCGGTGTCGGCGCCGAACACATCGGAGAGGAGCGGGAAGAGGGTGGGCCACTTGGCCCGCAGCGTGTCGGCCGTGGCCGCCCAGGTGACCGTGCCTGCAGCGGTGTCGACAGCCAGCGCGAGGGCGGCCACAGCTCCCGAGTGGCTCGCCGCCGCCGAGAATGCGCGCGGGAACTGCGTGGCGAGGGCCAGCGCGCCGAAGCCGCCCATCGAGAGCCCGGCGATGCCGCGGTGCCGGGCGTCGGCGAGCGTGCGGAAGGTGGCATCGATGTGGCGGACCAGCTCCTGGGCGACGTACTGGTCGTAGCGAGGATGACGCACGCAGAACTCGGTCGCGGGCTCGCGCAGGTCGGTGCGCAGAGGGCACAAGCGCCACTGGGGCGGGCGGACCCACGACGTGTAGAAACCGTCGTCGCCGTCGGGCATCACGACGATCATCTCCGGCATGCCCGCCGCGATCAGCGAGTCCATCACCGCGGCGAGCCTGCCACGCTCGATCCAGTCGGTTTCGTTCCCCTGCACCCCGTGGAGGTAGTAAGCCACCGGGAAGCGCCGCTCCCGGCTGGTCTCGTACGAGGGCGGCAGGTAGACACGGTAGTGCTTCCGCGCACCGAGGAGCTGCGACTGCAGCCAGTCGGATTCCACGGTGCCCCGCTCCTGTGCGACGACCGGCACCCATGCAGTGAGCGTGAGAGCGGCGGCGATCAGGCCGCCGCGGACCGCGCTCGCACGAGCGCCACGGCAGACGAGTCGAGTAGGCATCAGCGTGTCCTTTGGTCGGTGGGATCGCCCGCCCGGCGCCCGAGCAGCTCGCGTGCCCGGGCACGCATCGCCGGCGTGCCGGTCTCCGAAACCGACGCGGCAGATATGCACCTCCGGCCGTGGGCGCGTCAAACGCACCACGAGCCTCCCCTGCCTGCTATCTCCCGCACCTCGCCCGCGCGGTCGTCACGCGGTCCGCGAGCGGGCCGCGCTGGAGGAACGGCCCCAGTCCGTCGCCCGTGAAGGTGAGGCCTGCGACGGGACGCGCCAGCGCTTCCAGGATGCGCCTGGCGTCGGCGCACCTTCCCCGCTCCGTGAGCGCTTCGGCGCGCCGCACCCGCACTTCCAGCCACACCTGCCGCGGATTGATGCCGCCCTCCCTGCGGGGGAAGAACCGCCCGCGGAACTGGCGCTCGGCATCGTCGAACCGGCGCGCCTCGGCCAGCAGCCGTGCGTACCTGTAGACCAGCGACGCCGGCATCGAGTCCGCCACCGGGAAGCGATCGAGCGCCCGCGCGCGGTCGGCCGCGCCGGCACCCGAGAGGACCAGCGCTGAGTCGAGCCCGACGTACACGCCGACGTTCAGGGAGTCGAAGCGCACGCCGTTCTCGAACGCCGCCCGCGCCGGTGCCGGTCCGCGACCCGCCGCCAGGAGCGCGTAGCCGAGGTTGCGGTGGAGCGTCGGGATGCGCGGGTCGAGGGCCTCCGCCCGCCGCCACTCGGCGATGGCGCCGTCCAGCATCCCGCCGCTCATCGCGAGGTTGCCGAGCAGGTGGTGCGCCACGGCGTCGCGCGGGTTCGCGGCGAGCGCGCTGCCGAGCACGGCGAACGACTCCGGCCGGTTGGGGAACACGTAGGTCGTCGGCATCCGCGCTGCCGCCTGGTAGTCTGCCGCTCCGCTCTCCCCCAGCCGCTCGCGCACGTAGCCCCTGTAGTAGGCGAGGAGCGGGTACCGCTCGGGTCGCGGCATCCCCGGCTCGGCGGACACGCCCTCGGTCGGATAGCTCGCCGAGAGGACGGTCAGCGCCTCCCCCCACAGACCGAAGCGCAGGTACTCGGTCGCGATCTCGAGGATGCGCTCCGGGTCGGCCGCCAGCTCGCGCAGCAGCGCCGTGTCCGCCAGCGGAGCACCCTGCGACTCGCCCCGGCGGGCCGTGTCCATCGTCCAGGCCCGCTGCCGCTCGTAACGGATGACGATGTCGGCCGGGTTCTCCGCCTGGCCCGTCGCGAGCAGCATGCGAGCGTTCGGGAGGTCGCCGCGGGTGCGCGCCGCGAGCGCCGCCGCGGCCGTCAGCCGTGTCGCACCCGGCGCCTCCTCCAACACGCGCCCCAGCCGCCTGGACACCCCCGCGAGGTCGCCCGCCCGCGCCTCCAGCGCCGCCAGCCAGTACGCGGCAGCCGGCCGCAGGACACCGAACTGCTGGACCTGCTCCAGGAGGAGGCGCGCGCGCAGTGTGTCGCCGCGGGCGAGCCGCGCCAACGCCAGGTAGTACGCCGACTCGAAGTCGGTGCTGACCCGCGCCACCGCGTCGGAGAGCAGGGAGTCGGCGAGCGGATACTGCATCAGTGTCACGGCGAGGCGTCCCGCCGCGCGCTCGAGGGACAGGCTCGCCGGGAACCGTGCGAGTCCGCCGCGATACGTCGCCAGGGCGCCGAGCATCGACCCGTTCCGCTCCAGTTGGTCGGCCCGCTCGAGCCACTCGCCCTCGGTACGGTCCGCGGGCGCCGCCGCCCGGCGGTCGGGCACGGGGCCCGTGCGGATCAGCGAGTCCGGCGTGAAGTCGAAGACCCCCTCGGTATGGGCGAGCAGCACGGCCCCGCCACCGTCGCGCAGCGTAAGCGTCAGCGAGCCCGCGGCCGAGGCCAGCCGCACGCCGGTCCGGTAGGTGGTGCGCGGCGTGAGCGAAGCGCGCTCATCGAGCACGGCGCCGCCGGAGCCGCGCAGCTCGACGCTCGCGTCGGGCAGTCCACGCGTCACATTGATTGCCACGTGGACGGTGGCCGAGTCCCCCGCCGTCTCGCGCCACAGGTTGAGCGCCGCGTCGGGCGTGGCCCGCGTCAGCCCGCCGAGCTGGCGGATGGGGAGCCAGTACGCGCTGAACCGGATGCGCTCGTGAGGCTGGAGGTACGCGTATGTCTCCTGGTCGCGGAACAGCCCGGCCTGGATCTCGACGTAGGCGCTGCTGTCGTCGGAGAGGGCGCGGCGCCAGTCGACGCCGTCGGCGTCGCTACTCCACGACCAGATCTTCTTGGCCGGCAGGTCCGCGGGCGACGAGTAGTGCACCACGCCGGCCTCGAGACGCGGGTGGTAGACCGCCATGAACGGCTCGCGGCTCCCGTGCGCGAAACGCGAGACGGGTCCGAAGCGGTGGTTGCCGACGACGCTGTTGTCGGTGCCCCGCCGGTCCACCGGCCAGGTGTCCACGTCGCGGAAGCCGTGCGACGCGGTGTACCGCATCGGGTAGATGATGCGCGAGTCGTCGGTCACCCGGACGCCGGCGTTCGTCCACCAGTAGAAGCGGCGGCGCACGTCGCTGCGGTTGTAGAGCGTGGTGTGCTGCTCGAGGACGGCGCGGCCGGGCCGCAGCGTGAGCTGGACGACCCACTGCGTCCCGTAGACGCGGTCGATGTTCCCCACCCAGATCGACGCACTGCCGTCCCGGCCCCTCCTGAAGTCCACGCTCACCGGCGAGGTGGTCATCCAGTTGTGCGAGACCGGGAAGTTGAACTCCACGCCGAAGGCCGCCCACGCGCCGCGGTAGGCGATGCTCGCCAGCTTGATCGCCGTGTTGGCGTAGAACATCTCGGCGCCGTTCAGCTTGTCGGTGCAGCTGTAGAGGTGCCCGCCCAGCTCCGGCAGCACGCTGCAGCGGAGGTACTCGTTCTCGAGGTAGATGGCGCGCCATGCTCGTGGCTCGCGCCGGTCGGTGAGCCGGTCGCGGATGGTGTACGGGTAGTTCGGCCGCCCGTCGCTGAAGATGTCAAACGGCGGGTTAGGGTCGGGCGCGGCCTCGGCGTAGGAGGGGAGCGTCAGCGTGCTGTCCCAGACCCGGCTCGCGGAGGGTTGCGGCGCCTGCGCCCACGCGGGCACGGCTGCGGCGAGCGCGAAGAGCGCGGCGACCGGGAGGGGAGTGGGGATGCGCGTCATCGGCTCGCGTCCGTTCCCACGGTGGGACTGCGCCGTTCCATCAGCAGCGTGTCCCGCCACAGGCCGCAGAGCCGCGCGATGCGCTCGCGGCGGCCGACGTGGCGGAAGCCGCACGCCTCGTGGAGTCTGACGCTCGCCGGGTTATCGGGGAAGACCACCGCCTGGAGGGTCCAGAGACCTTCCCCGTCGGCTGCAGCGACCAGGGCGTCGAGGAGTGACCGGCCCACGCCCCGGCCGCGCGCACGCCCGGCGACGTAGATGCCCACCTCCGCCACGCCAGCGTAGCAGCGGCGGCGCGACACGGACGAGAGGGCGGCCCAGCCCACGACGCCGTCCTGGCCGCGCGCCACGAGCCGAGGTGAGGCGAGGTGCGCCGTGTCCCAGGCCGCCCACGCCGGCGGCTGGGTCTCGAAGGTCGCGTTGCCGGCGGCGATCCCCTCCTCGAACACAACCCGCACCGCGGGCCAGTCCTCCGGTGTCATCGGGGCGATGGTGACCTGCATCCGCCGGGCTCCTCGAGCCGCGGTTCCCGTCATATCCATCCCCGCTCGGCCGCGCAAGACGCGGGCCCACGCGGCACGGCCCGCCGCCGCCCGCACGACATCGTGTCAGCCGCTAGTCCCTCGGCCGGAGCAGGTCCTGGAACGGGCGGTAGTCGCGGAGGGAGTCGAGATCCACGTCGGCGTGCCAGACAACGAACTCGTCGGAGAAGCCGAGGATCGGCAGGACCTGACGCAGGACCTCGACCGCGCGCTCCCGGTCGCCGAGGAGCGCGGCGACCCGCGCGCGCGCCATCACCTGGAAGGTTCGAGGGACCACGGGCAAACGTCGCGCGTCGCGGTCCCCGGCCTCCAGCAGGCGCTCCGCCTCCGTGCGGTCCCCGCGCGCGGCCGCCAGCAACGCAGGAGGGCAGGGGAACTCATACGCGCCGACGACATCCAGGAGCCTTCTCTCGGTCGACGTTCCCCACCCTGCAGCGCATCCTGACAGGTCGCCTGCATCGTGCAGGAGTTGCGCGATCGCGAAGCGCCGGCTGACGGCCACCGAGTCGCCGCTCAATGGCCCTGAGCTTCTGAGGAGCGCGACGCCCCGGCGAAGCACCTCGAGTCCGGCCTCTCGATGGCCGTGCCCGACGAGCTCGCGCCCGACGCGGGAAACCAGCCAGCCGATCCCGAAGGGAGGTGACCCCCGCACGCTCTCTTCCAGGACAGTGTCGATCTCGCCCTGACGTCCGACCGCTGCCAGAGCACGAAGACGCACGAACCTCGTCCAATACCCGCCCGAACCCGCCGCAGCGCCCCGGCGAGACGCCCGCAGCTCTGCTCGGTAGTCTCCCAGCATGTGGTAGGCATCGCCGAGGTATCGCCAGTACCCGGCCCAATCGCGGATCCATCCTCGCGTGGGGTCGAGCCGCTCAAGTATCCGGACCGCCTCGCGGGGACGATTCAGGCGCATCGCATCCAAGGCCACTTCCCTGGTGTCCTCGTCCGACCCGCCTGACGCGTCAGCGGCACAGAGCCCGGCCGCGTACGACTTGGCCCAGTCGAAGGTGTTCAAGGCCTTCAGGCGATCCAACCGGCACTGTTCGTACCGCGAGAGCCGGTCGCGCGCCCCGTCGAGGCGGCCGATGATGGCGTCGGTGCGCCGTGCTGCTGCGGCGTCGAAGAGGGCGATGTTCCACTCCGACAACCCTTCCCAGAGCAGGGCCAGCGTGAACGTCGAATCGAGAGCGACGGCGCGGTGGAACTGATCACGCGCGCTGACGTACTCGTCCCGTGCGTACGCCTCGACGCCCGCCGCGTGCGCCAGATAGGCGTCGTACGTGGGCGGATTGAAGGCGATCGCACCCCATGCGGCGAGCCGCGGGTTCACGCGTCCCGCCAGCGCGGCCATGACGCGCTGGCGCAGCGGGTCCACGGCCGCCAGCGGTGCGCGCCGCGGTCCTGCGACCGGAATGAGCGCCGTGACCACGCGACCCGTGGCGGCGTCGACGATCTCCGCCTGGAGCTGGAGCGAGTCTCCCTGGAGGAAGTAGGTGCCCGAAACGACCGTCCCGGCGCGCGCGGCCCTGGCCAACGCGGACAGGTCCCCGGACCCCGCGGCGAGCGCCGGGCCGAGCGTCGTCGCCGAGGAGACGATGCCCGGGATGTCCGCCCGCACGAGTCCCTGCGTGATCCAGTCGGACACCAGGCGGCCAAAGGGGCCGAGCGCGACATCGCCCGTCGCGTTCCGGAACGGCGCGACCACGACGCGCTGCCGATCGAGGGTGGGCACTCGCCGGGCAATCACCAACCACACCACCGCGGCAAGCGCGACGAGACCGCCGACCACGGCGTACGGCGCGAGACGCCGGACGCGGGCGCGACGCGGTGCAGCGGCCACCTCCGCGCTCCCGGTCCGCAGGCTCTCCAGGAACTGCGCCGCGGAGGCGAACCGGTCCGCCGGCGCCTTCGCGAGCGCGCGGACGATCGTCTGCGCCAGCGGCGCCGGCACCGCCGATCGCACCGTCGTCGCGATCGGCGGCGGCGCCGTCAGGTGCTGGTGGACGACGCTCTCCACCGTCGGCCCGAGGAACGGCTGCTGCCCCGCCAGCATCTCGTAGAGCACGCAGCCGAGCGAGTAGAGATCGCTCCGTCCGTCGAGGTCCTTGCTCCCCGCCGCCTGCTCGGGACTCATGTACGCCGGCGTGCCCAGCGCGATCCCCGTCTCGGTCAGCCTCTCCCCGCCGGCCGCCGTGATGGCCCGGGCGATTCCGAAGTCCGCCACCACCGCGTGCCCGCTCTCCAGTAGGATATTCTCGGGCTTGATGTCCCGGTGAATCACCCCCTGCGAGTGGGCGTAGGACAGCGCATCCGCGACTTCACGCGCAATCTGGAGGGCGTCGTCCAGCGGGAGTTGCCTCTCGCGCGCGAGGCGCTCGCGCAGCGATTCCCCCTCCACGTATGGCATGACGTAGTACAGCAGCCCCTCCGCCTCATCGGCCGCGAAGATCGGCAGGATGTGCGGGTGCGTGAGCTTGGAGGCGAGATCCACCTCGCGGAGGAACCGCTCCGGGCCGAGGACGGCCGCGAGGGTCGGATCGAGCACCTTGATGGCGACGTGCCGCCGCGGGTGCCGTTCCTCGGCGAGGAAGACCGTGGCCATGCCCCCGCTGCCAAGCTCGCGCTCGACCGCGTAGCGGCCCGAGAGAGCCTGCCTCAGGCGTTCGAAGGAACCGTCCACCGCACCGGACCCGGCTCGAGAGGTGCCCTACACTACGGCGCGCGGCGGAGGGGGGCTAGCGGTCAGAAGGGGAGGATTTGCCAGTGGATTGGTCGGATTCGCGCTGGCGCCCCGGGGTGCGGCGGCTTCGCCGTCTCCGCCACACCCACGCGTACAGAGCAGCGTTCACCACGATCACGAGCACGGTCTCCGCCACCTGGACGCCACGCGTGAGCCCCTCGGGATAGAGCACCGGCAGGATGTAGTGCTCGATGAACCCGCCCCCGTATCCCGCCTGCCCCGCGCGCACGCGGAGCAAGACCTCGAGCGGAGTCAGTGGGCAGACTCCGCCGGTCGCCGCGATGTAGACGCCCCACGCCACGGCCACGAGGTGCGGCCACATGGTGCGGCGCCAGCGGCGGACCGGGAGCGCGCCGAGGAGCACGTACGCGACGTAGACTACGTGGAGTGCGACGACGGCGTCGGCGAGGAGCAGGTAGAACACGGCTTCAGCGGCCGGGGGCCGCCGCGTCCAGGAACCGCGCCCGCACCTCCGGCGGCGGCACGAAGCAGCGGTCGGAGGCACCGAAGAGCTGATGCCGGTGCCGCGCGACCAGGTCGTAGAGCGCATCGCGCAGCGGAACGGGGACGAGCCACGCGGCGAGCAGCGGGCGCCACCAGCCGCCCAGGTACTCCGCCACCCGCAACGCCGCAGCCGAGCGGACCAGCACGCGTTCCGGTCCGCCGCCTCCCTCCGACTCGACCCACATCAGGGAATCCACGTCTGTCAGCTCGGCGTGGCGGGCGATGACGCGCGCGGCGTAGGGGCTCTGCAGCGGCGCGAAGCGCAGCGTGCCCTGTCCGTCGTGCCGC